>Ga0335075_10009871_pt1 | contig 14519 bp, 13 predicted proteins | sample Lox_Sample_24_FD_206723 | JGI IMG/M metagenome (GOLD analysis project Ga0335075, IMG submission 206723) | Soil microbial communities from Loxahatchee National Wildlife Refuge, Florida, United States - Lox_Sample_2.4 | ecosystem: Environmental > Terrestrial > Soil > Wetlands | place: USA...
TTGGGAAAGAGGGGCCATCGTTCTCCTCCGTGAAGCGATAGGTTCCAGGAGAATCGTATGGCTCAACCCTTGACCAAATCAACAGGTCGGGAAGAATATGGGCGGTCTGTGGAGCGCAGGCCCTGGGACCGGCCTCGACCTGGACCACGGCTTCCACCAGACGAAGCATGGGCTGCGCTACACCATCAGCGAACCGGCCCGGCGTGAAGTCCTCGCACGCCTGCTGACGCTGAACCACGAGCGCTACGCCGAGGAAGTCCGGCAAGGGCTGCACGAGAAAAAGGGGCGAGGATCAAGAGGCAAAGGGCGAGGAAAGCAGGACGGCGAACAAGCGGGCGGTCTTTTTTGATGCAGCGTAAAAAGCCGGGGGCAACTCCTTGACACGAGGATTGGCATGGCCTACCATTAGATGATGTATCCCCCGGTTATAAGGAGGTAGCACATGACTCTCGTGGAAATGCGGAAGCTGGCCCTTCAAGAAATGGAACACATTCCCCGTTATCCAAAGGAAACGCAAAGCGTTCTTCGCATGACCTACTGGCTGTGTCGGATGAACAGCCTCGGCAAGAATGCAGAAACACCAAACGATCCCTGCAAAGTGATGGAAAAGTGCCTGGCCGAGTTGGCCAAGAGTCACCCATTGACTGAATTTGTGTACCACAAGGAGTTTTTCGCCAAGAGCAATCCTGGCAACGACAAGAGGCCCAGAACTGAGAAAGGACGAAAAATGATTACATCTTCTCTACCTCTGCCAAACGAGCAACGTCAGGTGCTACAGGCGTGCAAGCAGTATTGGGAAAGCAATCCGTCTGTGCCTCCTGCTGAACGTCTGATTTGTTACCGATGGGTGCTACCCATTTACCAGCAAAGGTTTGGCACGGACTTTCATCAGAGCCAGCTTCACAACCTGGCCAAATTGGGCTATCTGAAACCGGCTCACTCGGTACGAGGCGGCGGTCGTCGCTATTACACGCTTGCTGATGCCAAGTGAACAATCCACGGTCAATTCATTCTGCCTGGGCGGTGTTTAGCGCCCAGGAAGGAGAGAACAAATGAGCCTCACCGAAATCGTGGTCGAGGGCACACTCAAGCCCGATGGCACGCTGGAATTAGACCAGAAACCGAACCTGTCGCCGGGCCGTGTCACGGTCGTCTTGCGGCAAGAAGCCGAAACGACCTCGGCTCCGCAAGAGGATTGGTTCCAGTTCATGCAGAACGCCCGCAAGAAGATGGAAGAGGCCGGCTGTCACTTCATGGACGAAAAGGAGACGCAGGCTCACATCGACTGGCTGCGGGAGGAGGATCGGATTGACGAATTGCTGCGAGAAGCGGACCAGCAACGCCAGAAACCGGAGCAGCCCTGATGCTGGTCTACTGCGATAGCGTCATCTTGATTTACTTCTTCGACCATACCGGGCCGTTCAACGTCCGGGCCACGCATCGGCTCGGTGCGCTTGCCGCTGCCAAGGATCGCCTCGCCATCAGCGACCTTGTTCGGCTCGAATACCGGGTCAAACCGCTCAAGGACGGTGATACGGTGAAGCTAACGCTTTTCGATGCCTTCTGTGCCCGGCCCGATGTGCAGGTGGTGCCGATCACAACGGCGGTATTCGACAGGGCCACGCTCATTCGGGCCACCCACAGTTTCAAGCTGGCCGACTCTCTCCATCTGGCGTGTGCTGTGGAGGGAGGCTGTGACCGATTTTTGACGAATGATAATCGCCTCTCGGCGTTTACCGATATTCCCGTGGAAGTTCTGCCATGAGCAACGTGCTTTCGCCTATTCCTTCCGCCGTTCAGCTTCGGGCCATGCTCGAAGAGATGGTCGTCGGTGATCTGCTCGGCCCAGCCGGTGGTCCTGAAGAGGAACTGACCGAGCGCAACGTGCGGGACCGCTACCTCGTCGGCGTCCTGGCTCCCCGCCCGCAGCCGCAGCCCACGCCGGCCAAGGTCGAAGAGGAAGACGACGAGGAGACGCCGCTACTGCCGGATGAACTTTCCGAAGGCGGGGCCGACACCGTGGACGACGGCACCACCGACAAAGACGTGCCCATCGTTCAGGCCCACCTGCCGTCGTCCTTCGGCCTGACCTTCTGCGTGGACAAGTCGGCCAAGGCGCTGAAGGTCGAGGTTCGCTGGGGCCAGTACAAGCGGGAGAAGAAGGAAGACCAGATCGACGAGCGCACCGGCAGGCCGAAGCGGGTCTGGAAGCGCTACCAGCGCAGTGGCGTCAGAACCCTCAAACTCGACAAGGCGACCGTCAAGCCGACCTCCGTTCACGACGACTTCCCCAACGTCTACGTCCGAGGCCAGGTGCGAAAGCGGGACCACGGCATCATCGTCACGCTCTTCCTTGTCAACGGCCAGGAGGAGGGCAGGCCCAAGGACGAGTCCCATCTCTTCCAACCCGAACTGATCGTCACCGACCCGGATGGTGGGGCCATCTTCTGCAAGCGGCTGACCCGCAAGGCGTCGGCCAAGGCCGACCCCAGCACGAAGCTGGAAGACGACACGATGGCGATGCTGTACCGCCGCCACGCCGAGTTCGCCGTGGGGCATGGTGTCAGCGTCCATGCCGAGTCCTCGCCGGAAGCGCCCGACTGCGGCGTGCTGGTCAAGACGTGCATCATCCCCCGCTACGAGGTTCCCCGGACCACGCCGCCGAACGCCACTGACGCCGCCGTGAACCCGGTGTTCGGCAAGCTGGCGGGGCTGGTCCTCGACATGAAGGAACTGGCCGACCTCACCGCCAAGCAGGTAAAGGAGAAACTCGGCCCCCTGGTCACGGCCTACCGGGTATGGATCGACGGGCAGGAGGCGCTGCTCAAGCTACACCAGAAAGCCTTCGAGGACTACGACGATGCCCCTGGTGAAGCCATCAAGAAGTGCCGGCAGAACCTCGTCCGCATCGAGGCCGGGATGAAGCTGCTGGAAGAGGACGACCAGGCGGGCGAGGCGTTCCGCTTCATGAACCGGGCCATGTGGCTCCAGCGCACGCACTCGCTCTACTCCGAGCAGGTGCGCCGGGGCGGGCAACCCGACTTCGACAAGGACATCGACGTGCCGGCGAACCGGACCTGGTATCCGTTCCAGGTGGCCTTTATCCTGCTCAACCTGCCGGGCCTGACGAAGCTGGATCACCCCGACCGAAGCGAGGAGCAGGCAGCCATCGCCGATCTGTTGTTCTTCCCCACAGGTGGTGGAAAAACCGAAGCGTACCTGGGCCTGACGGCCTTCACGATGGGCCTTCGCCGGCTGCAAGGCGTCGTCGCCGGGCGGTCGGGTGAGAATGGCGTGGCCGTGCTGATGCGCTACACGCTGCGCCTCCTGACCATCCAGCAGTTCCAGCGGGCGACGGCCCTGATCTGCGCCTGCGAGTCGATCCGCCGCAAGGCGCTGGAGAAGGGCGACAAGCGCTGGGGCGAGACACCCTTCCGCATCGGTCTGTGGGTGGGCCGGCGCACCACGCCGAACAAGACCGAGGACGCAGCCGAGGCGATCAAGCAACTCCGGGGCAACCAGTTCGGCGGGGCCGGCATCGGCTCGCCCTACCAACTGACCACCTGCCCGTGGTGCGGCAGCGCCATCGAGCCGGGCAAGCACCTGGACTCGAAGCCCTTCCCCAACGAGTCGGCCCGCACTCTGACCTACTGCGGCGACAAGTTCGGCCAATGCCTCTTCAGCAAGCGCCAAGCCGCTGAGGAGGGGCTGCCGGTTGTCGTCGTGGACGAGGAGATTTACCGACGCCTGCCGACGCTGCTCATCGCCACGGTGGACAAGTTCGCTCAGATGCCGTGGAAGGGTGAAGTGCAGATGCTTTTCGGCATGGTCAACGGCTTCTGCGAGCGCCACGGGTTCCGCAGCCCGGAGATCGAGGACTCACAGTTCCACCCCAAGACACGAGGCGGCTTGCCCGCAGCGAAGACGGTCGAGCATCCCCCGCTGCGGCCCCCGGACCTGATTATTCAGGACGAGCTACATCTCATCAGCGGGCCGCTCGGCACGCTGGTCGGCCTCTACGAAACGGCCATCGACCGGCTCTGTACTTGGGACGTGGGTGGCAAGAAGGTCAGGCCGAAAGTCGTGGCGTCCACGGCGACCATCAAGAGCGCCGATGTGCAGGTTCGGGCGCTGTTCTTGCGAACGGTGAACATCTTCCCGCCACACGGCCTCGACGTGGGCGACAACTTCTTCTCCTTACAGCGAGCGCCGTCCGAGGAGAACCCCGGTCGCTGCTACATCGGCATCTGCGCTACCGGGCGGCGGCTCAAGGCGGCGCTGATCCGGGTCTACACGGCCTTCCTCTGCTCGGCGCAGGCGCTCTACGAAAAGTACGGCAAAGCAGCCGACCCGTGGATGTCGCTGGTCGGCTACTTCAACTCGATGCGTGAGTTGGGCGGGATGCGCCGCCTGGTCGATGACGACGTGTTCACCCGTGCCAAGAAGATGGACCGCCGAGGGTTGGCGAAGCGGTTCTTCGGCACCGACTACCTGGCCGAGTTGACCAGCCGCATGAGGAGCGAGGACATCCCGCAAATCCTCGACCGGCTAGAGGCTGTCTTCGATCCCGAACTGGATGCGCAGCGGAAGGAAGCCTACCAGAAGAAACAATGGAAGACGGCCCCGAAGAAGCCGCTCGACGTACTGCTGGCGACCAACATGATCTCGGTCGGCGTAGACGTGCGCCGGCTGGGGCTGATGGTCGTCGCCGGCCAACCCAAGGCGTGCGCTGAGTACATCCAGGCGACCAGCCGAGTCGGGCGGAACCCGAAAGCGCCGGGCCTCGTCTGCACGGTCTTCAATTGGGCACGGCCACGAGACTTGTCTCACTACGAGACGTTCGAGCATTACCACGCCACCTTCTACAAGCACGTCGAGCCGTTGTCGGTGACGCCGTTCTCGCCGGGGGCATTGCAACGTGGACTGGCCGGGCTGCTGGTGGCGCTGGTGCGCCTGCGGCGAATGGAGTTCAACACGAACGAGGCGGCGTCAAGGATTCAGGCCAGCGACCCGTATGTGCAGGACGCCATCGCCGCTATCTGCCGGCGTGCCGAACTCGTGGGCGACGGGACCGCCGTGGCCGACTTCTGCCGGGCGCAGTTGCAAGCCAAGGCCGACCTGTGGCAAGCCGAGGCGCAGAACCAGACGGGCGGGCGCACGTTGACCTTCGCCGAGCCGAGGGGCGGGGGCGACGGGCCGAAGCGGGGCACCACGATCAGCCTGCTGCGTCACCCCGGCCTGGAGAAATGGGAGGAGTTCACCTGCCTGAACTCGCTGCGGGAGGTCGAGCCTTCCGTGAAACTCATCATGGACGACGGCGGGCTGGACGAAATGACCGGCCAGCCGCAGCAGCCGACCACGGACGGGGAGCAGACCGTCGAAGGCCAGGAAGGGGGCCAGCCATGACGACCGCCAACACTACGACTTCCAACACGATGCGAAAGTCCGAAGTCGGCGAACTGCGACCCAGCCAGGTTCTCACGACCTTCGGCATCGGCTCGCTGGTGGACCTTCCCAACCTGTCCGTCATGGTGATGGGCCTGGAGTCCTGGCCCGACTCGTACTGCACGGAAATCGGCGAGGAGCGGCTGCTGCTGTCGGCGCAAAAAGTCCTCGGCCCGCAACTCAAGAGGCTCCTGGCCGCACCGAGGGGACCGGAAACGACCGGGGCACAGACCAACTGGTTCGACGAGGCCCGGCAGATCGGCGTGCCCGTCGCCCCGTTCCCTCGCTGGCTGGTCTGCTCGAAGTGCCGGCTGCTGGCCCCGCTCAGTTCGGGGCTGTTCGAGCCGAAGGTGACGGCCTACCGGCCTGACAAAGCCTGCTACGTCCACGCCTGCACGACCCAGGGCCGAGCGCCGATGGCGGTGCCGGCCCGCTTCCTGGTCGCCTGCAACAAGGGTCACATCGACGACTTCCCCTGGCTGGAGTTCGTCCACCGGGGGCCGACCGACTGCCAGGGGCCGCTCTACCTGTACGAAGTCGGGGCTTCCGGCGAGGCTGCGGACGTGGAAGTGGTCTGCGGCAAGTGCAAGGAGAAGGGCGCACGCCGCCGCATGGCCGAAGCGTTCGGGCGGGACAACCAGAAGCACATGCCGGCCTGCCGGGGTCGCCGGCCCCACCTGCGGGACATCGACGCCAAGGGCTGCGACGTGCCGCACGTCCAGCCGATCCTGCAAGGGGCGTCGAACTCCTGGTTCGCCATGATGATCTCGGCGCTGTCCGTGCCCCAGGCCACCGACAAGCTGGCCCAACTCGTCGATGAGAACTGGACTGTTCTGGAGAAGGCGCAGAGTCGGGAGGTCGTGACCGCCTTCCGGGCCATCGGTCAGTTGAAGGATTTCGGCAAGTACACCGACGAGGACATCTGGCAGGCGGTCGAGAAGAAAAGGCAGGGCGGCGAGCAAGGCACCGATGAGCCTGCCGATTTGAAGTCCCCGGAGTGGTCCGTCTTCTCCGATCCTGCCTCAGCGCAGGAAAGCAAGTTCTTCAAACTGCGGCCCGTCGATCCGCCCGACGACTTCCTCAAGTATTTCGAGAAAGTCGTCCTGGTGGAGAAGCTGCGGGAGGTCCGGGCGCTGATCGGCTTCACCCGGATCGAGTCGCCCCGTGACTTCGACAGCCCGCTCGAAGTACCGCCCGAACGCCGGATGCGCCTCTCCCGCCGTGACCCGACCTGGATACCGGCTTCGGAAACTCGTGGCGAGGGCATCTTCTTCCAGTTCCGGGAGAAGGCCGTCGAGCAGTGGGTGGCGAAGACCAAGAAGTACGACGCCGAGTTCTTCGAGGGGCACAAGAAGTGGCGGGCGTCGAAGAACCTGCCCAACCCGGAGTCGGGCTACCCCGGCCTGCGCTACATCCTGCTGCACACCTTCGCCCACGCCGTCATCCGGCAACTGGCGGTCGAGTGCGGCTACACGACGGCCTCGATCTCGGAGCGCATCTACTCCCGTAGCCCGGCAGACGGCGAGCCGATGGCCGGCGTGCTGATCTACACGTCGGCCCCGGACAGCGAGGGCACCCTCGGCGGCTTGTGCGCCCTGGGCCACCCGAACAAGCTGGGCCGGCATCTGTCGCAGGCGTTCGACAAGATGATGCTGTGCGCCTCGGACCCGTTGTGCGCCGAGTACGACCCCGGCACCGGCGACAAGCTGCACGGGGCGGCGTGTCACGCCTGCTCCTTCCTGCCAGAGACGTGCTGTGAGCGTGGCAACAAGTACCTCGACCGCTCGGTGCTGGTGAAGACGCTGGAACGGGACGACCTGGCCTTCTTCGGGTGAGACGATGGACGCAGCCCACATGCTGATCGCCGAAGCTGCGACGAAGTTGGCGTCCGAGATGCCCGCCGCCTACGTCGAGGCGCTGGCCTGTGCGCTCCAGGGTGGGCCAGCGTCGAAGGCTCAAGCCATGCAGGGCATACCCCACCTGCATTTCCGCAGCGTGGCCGGCGAGTTCATCGACGTGTGGCAGGGCCAGGCGTCAGGAGTGACAGCCGAGGCCGTGGCCCTGGCGCTGCGGACGGCGAGCCATGCCGAGAAGGCGCACCGGGAGAGCCAGTCGGTCGAACTGGTCTGGACCGGCCCCGGCACGGAGGCGCACCCGTTCCGGCGCACGGAGCAGGCGATCCTCCAGGTTCTCGACTCGGCTCGACACCGGATCACGCTGGTCAGCTACGCCGTCTACCGGATTCCCAACGTGTGCGAGGCTCTGGTGCGTGCGGCTCGGCGGGGCGTGCAGATCAACGTGATCGTCGAGACGCCGGACAAGCTGGAGGGCGAGAACGAGTACAGCACGCTGCGGGCGCTGGGCGACGACGTGGCCGCTTGCTCGGCGGTGTACTACTGGCCGAAGGAGAAGCGGGGCCAGGACGACAAGGGCAAGTTGGGCATCCTGCACGTCAAGTGCGCCGTGGCCGATGGCCGCTGGCTGTTCGTGTCATCGGCCAACCTGACCGAATACGCCTTCACCATCAACATGGAGTTGGGGGTGCTGGTCACGGGCGGGAAATTGCCGGCGCAGGTGCAGGAGCATTTCGACCGGCTAGTGGTGGGCGCATGTCTTGGGAGAGTCGAGAGGCCGGCAGCATCTCAGCCATCATGAGGGAATGAACCGTGTTGAAGGGACGACCACAATCCACATCCAGAAGCGGGGCGAGGACGAAACTCGTTCTGAACATCGCCCCGGTCGAATTCAACGACTGCGAGATCGAAGTCGGCGTTCTCCCCTACGAGAGCCGGGAGCAGCTTGCACAGCTTCGGGCGCAGCACGATCCCACGCACGTCTTTCGCCGGGACAGTGCGACGGAAATCCTGGCGGTCCCTTACGTCACCGGCGCTCCTCATGTTGGTGGTACTTTTCGCAGGGTCCGGCTCGGCGAGAACCTTGACTTGTGTGCCGCCCTGGTACGGAACGCTCTCATCAACACTCTCCACCGGATGCCACGGAAGGTGTATCGGCACCGCCCCGTGGTCTTCCTGTCGGACGAGGCGAGGGACAACTTCCTCAAGGAATGCGTGCCCGCAGGGACTCCCTGCCCCAACTGGCTGGCGGTCGTGCCGCTCTACGAGGTAGAGGTTCGTGTTTTCCACTTTGAGGACAGGAAGCCGTTCGTCGGCTTCTGCCTCAACGTCCGCACCAGGAAGTTCATTGATCGTCCTTGTCGTGAACTGATGGCCGAAGGGTTCCCGGTCGTCGGCCACTACGTCGGACGGAAGGCCAAGTCGAGCGACAGCCGCTTGCAGTCTTGCTTCTGCCTTCAGGGACGAGTGCAGGCCGTCGAAGGGAACAATCTCGTTCTCGACGATTGCCGACAGGGAGAAGATCGGCTCGACGCCGGGGAGGCGTTTCTTGAGCCGAAGTGGCGGGCCTTCGATGCCGTTGTGAAACACGTCTTCAAGAAGCAGGCTCAAACCATCCTCAACGGGCTGGCCGGGAAACTCGCCGCCCACCGCCACGGCCCGGAGAGGCTGAAGAAGCTGCGGGCCATCTGCGCACACTTCAACAAGAACCCTCTGACCGTCGTGCCCGGCGTGAGTTGCCGACCGCTTCAGTTGCTTGCCCAGGGCAGCGACCCCACATTCCCCGTCATCGAGCAGCCGCCACCCGTGGTCTACGTCTTCGACCAGGCCGGCGAAAAGTCGGGGGCGAATCGGGACCAGGGGATCGACGACTTCGGCCCGTACACGGCGAAGACCCTCAGCCCCTCGAAACCTCGGTTCTGCGTGATCTGCCAGTCCGGCCACAAAGGGCGGGTGGAGCAGTTCGTGCGAAAGTTCCTGGAAGGGATCACCATCCACGGCCAGGGAAGGAACCCGTTCGGGAAGGGCTTTATCCGAAAGTACGCCTTCAAGGACGTGCTGCTGGATTTCTTCGAGGCTGGCGACAGTTCGGTGGCGGCGTACCGGAGGGCGATCAACAACGCCCTCGTCGCCCAGCGAGATCAGGGCATCACCTTCAACCTCGCCTTGGTCGAAACCGAGGAACGGTTCAAACAGCTTCACGGCGGGTCGAACCCCTACCTCGTCTGCAAGACCGAGTTCATGGGGCACCAGATTCCGGTGCAGGGCTTCAAGTTCGACACCGCCCAATTGCCGGACAGCCGCCTCCAGTACGCCTTGAACAACATGGGGCTGGCGACCTACGCCAAGCTGAACGGCGTGCCCTGGGTCATCAAGGTTCACAAGCCCATCGCCCACGAACTGGTCATCGGCCTCGGCAGCGCCAACATCGGCGAAGGGCGGCTCGGTGGCCGGGAGCGGCTGGTCGGCATCACCACGGTCTTCACCAGCGACGGCCTGTACTGCGTTTCCAACCTCTCCCAAGCCGTCCCCTTCGGCGACTACGAGGCAGAGGTACTGGCCTCGCTGAACAAGACGATTCAGCACCTTGCCCACACGATGAACTGGCAGGAGCGGGAACACGTCCGGCTGGTCTTTCACGCCTTCAAGCCGTTCCGCCGTGCGGAAGAAGATGCGGTCAAGGAGTTGATGAAGTCGCTGGGAAACTACAGCGTGGATTACGCCTTTTTGCATGTCGTCGAGCAACACCCGCAGATGTTGTTCGACGAGCAGCAGCAGGGCCGGTCCTGTGGCGCTGCGGGCAAGAAGGGCGTGTTCGCCGCCCAGCGTGGGCTGCACCTGCGCCTGTCCGAGCGGGAGATGCTGCTGGCGCTGAAGGGGCCGAATGAAGTTAAGCGCCCGGTCGATGGAATCCCCAAGCCGCTTCTGCTGCGCCTGGGAAGCGGCTCGGACTTCACCGACATGGAGTACCTGGCGAGGCAGGTGTACACGTTCTCGTGCCACTCGTGGAGGACGTTTTTCCCGGCTTCGTTGCCGGTCACGATCATGTACTCGGAGTTGATCGCCCGACTACTCGGCAAACTCTCGACGGTGCCCTCGTGGAACCAGTCGAGCCTGCTGGGGCGGATCGGGACGACAAGGTGGTTCTTGTGAGCGCCGTCGCCGAAATCCTGCTGTGTGACGCCCGGCAAGCGTTGATCCGAGAGGTTTCCGCCGCTGCCGGGAGGCACGATCTACAAGAGACGTTTGCCGCATGGCTGATGCCCGGCAATCTCTACGGACTCGGCATGGACGGTGCGGTGCAAGCGGCGCTGGCCGCATCGGGGGCGGGCAGAACGTACCGTGAGGTTGCGATCCTGGGCTACGCCGCCCACGCATCCCGGCTCGACCTGGCCGGGCAGTCAACTTTGATTGCGTGGCTGCGCTGGCTGACGGCGAGGGAGCCAGTGGTGTCGAACGTCCCGATGCCCTTCTGCACAGATTCGGTCGGCCTGCTCGGCATCGCCCTGGGGGCCAGAGCGGTTGGCGACGAAGGGGCGAAGCAAGGCGTCTCTTCCTGGCTGGGGCGCTGCATCGAAGCACGAGTCGGGGCCGGGGAAGGTCGGGACGATGACGTGCTGCTGGTCGCCGTCGAGTGGGCGGCAGGCCGAACCATCGAGAAGCACCGACTGACCGATTCTTCCCTGGCTGACGTGCGGGTGGCCCTACGGTCAAGAGGGCTGCTCTCCGACATGAAGGAGCGGTCGGACGACGATGAGGAGTTGGACACGCTTACGCTGATCCAACAGGAGACTGCGCCGGCCCTCGGCATGGTCCGTGCCTCCGTGCGCCTGGCAGCGTTGAACTGGCTCAAGGCCAAGAAACGACAACTACACAATCCACTACCGGAAGGGACGAACATGGCGAAGAAGCAAGGGGACCAAGGGGTGGACACCCGGAAGGTGTTCGTTGTCCACGGGAGGAACAACGCTGCCCGTGAGGCGATCTTCAGTTTTCTCCGGGCCATTGGGCTGCACCCGCTGGAGTGGTCGGAGATCGTGAGGGCGACCGGGAAAGCCTCGCCCTACATCGGCGAGGTTCTGGAGAAGGGGTTCTCGATAGCGCAGGCGGTCGTCGTCCTGATGACCCCGGACGACGAGGCCCGTCTGCGGGAGCCGTACCGGGGGAGCGCCGAACCGGCCCACGAGACGGAGTTGACTCCGCAGCCTCGGCCCAACGTCCTGCTCGAAGGCGGGATGGCCCTCGGCCTGTTCCCCGACCGGACAGTGATCGTCGAACTCGGCACGCTTCGCCCCGTCAGCGACATCGGCGGGCGGCACGTCATCCGCATGAACGACACGTCAGAGAGGAGACACGAACTGGCACAGCGCCTCCAAACTGCGGGATGCGAAGTGAACACAACCGGCACTGACTGGTACAAAGCGGGGACGTTCGCCGGGTGCGTCTGACCTTCTCGAAGGGCGCTGGTGCTTCCCTTGCAATGACACACGGGATTCGGGGCTGGAGAATGCGGAGAAAGACGATGACCGAGCCGACCATCCGGGAGCCTGAAGAAATCCGTCGAGATTGCGCCAGGAAGTTGCGGGCCGTCGAGGTCAGCGACCACTTCCAGGCGATCCTCGGCTGCTTGCTCGGCGAAGACTGGACCACGCCCCGGCTGGTCGAGATGGTCATCACGCCCGATGGGCACCTAATCGGTCGGTGCGACGGCGAAGCGGCCTTTAAGGCGTTCCTTGGCGCTTCTGCGGACTTGCTCAAGAACGTCCACGGGGTCGCCGAGGTTGCCGAACTCGACGGAGACGAGATCGGCTACCTGGTGGGGAAAGTCGCCGAGATCAAGAGGCAGAAGTAAAGGGAGGATGCCATGCCCCGCAAGAAAGAAACCGACAAGCCCATCTCGGTCGAACAGGCCAGGGATAAGATCGCCAAGGCGATGAGTGACCTGATGGCGGGCCATGATCCGGGACCGATCACCTTCCGCCTCAAGCGGACCAAGAAGGCCGACGAAACCTACCCGCTCAAGCTCACCCAGCAGCAGCGGGAGAGCATGATCCACGCCACCCGGATCAAGAACAAGCTGAAGGAACGCCTCCAGCAAGCCGGTGACGGTTCGCAGGTCGTTGGCTTCACCTTGAAGGAACTTAACTACCTGAACGACGAACTCGGCCAAGCGGCCATGTACGCATCCACCCCGGACAAGAAGCGGCTCGTCGCCGTCCTCCACAAAGTCACCGACCTGCTCTCCGAAGAACATGCCGGCGTCTTCGAGGGCTTGGTTCCCACGACCAGGAAGACTGCACCGAAGACGGGGGACCTGATCTACCAGTTCAAGATCACGCTGCTGGACATCAAGCCGGCGATCTGGCGGCGCATCCAGGTGCCCGACTGCACGCTGGCCGACCTGCACGAGTACATACAGGCGGCGTTCGGCTGGTGGAACTACCACATGCACCAGTTCGACATCGACGGCGAGCGCTACGGTCCCCCGGCTCCCGACGACATGGACTTCGGCTTGGAGATGATCGACGAAACCGGCCTGACGCTCGGCAAGCTGATCCCGAAGTCGGGTCGGAAATCTCGGTGGGTCTACGAGTACGACTTCGGCGACGGCTGGCGGCACGAGGTCTTGTTCGAGGGGTTCGTCACCGTGGACCCGAAGGCGAAGTACCCGCAGTGCGTCGAGGGCGCACGGGCCTGCCCGCCAGAGGACTGCGGTGGGCCGTGGGGCTACGCTGATTACCTCGCCGCCCTCGCCGACCCGCAGCACGAGCGCCACGACGAACTGCTGGAGTGGCGAGGGCCGTTCGACCCCGAAGGCTTTGATGCCAAGAAGGCGACGAGGGAGATGAGAAAGGTGAAGTGAGACATGCCGAAACTCTTCTCCTACGTCGTGGATCACGATACGGCTACGCTCCGTGCCCGTTCGGCGGCTTCTGCACCCTGGCGAAGTGCAAGTACGGCACCATCAAGTGCAAAAGCGGCACGAGGCGCAACATCGTCGAACTAGCAGAAGAAGGCGACTGGATCGCCGGGACCGGGGGTGTGGACCTCGGCAAGAGCGCTGGGCATGGCAAGCTGATCTACGCCATGCGGGTCGATGAGAAGATCACGTTGCGAGAGTATTGCGAGGGCAACCAGGGCAATCGAATTGACGCCGACTTCGACATCCCCGTGAAGGATCGCTTCGCCCTGATCTCGTACCACTACTTCTACTTTGGGCGGAACGCCATTGAAATCGACGACATTCCCCGGACGCACCTGGACCACCCCTTCGAGAAGGCGGGGCCGGGCCATCGGTGCGACTTCAGCGAAGAGTTCGTCGAAGAATTCGCCAGGTGGCTGAAGTCGAATTTCAAGGTCGGCGTCCACGGCTCGCCTTGCAAGCCACACTCGGAGTTGAAGCTGACGAAGTGCCCGGCCAAGGTTCGACGAAAGGGCTGCACGGTATGAGCAAGCAAGTCGTCCTGCTGCGTGTCGGCATCGACGCCGGCTGCGGCGGCATCCAGGGGCCGCTGTTCGAGGACGGCTCGTTTGACTTCGTGTGCATCCCGGACAACAAGGGCGTGAGCGTCCACACCTACGGGAACATGGTCGGACGGAGCGGCACCGCCCATGTCAGCTACTTCCCCGAAGGCCGGCGCAGCGTGATGACCAAGCAGCACGTCCACGTTGACCCAGAGTGGGAGACTTTTACCTATGGCGACCCGACACCCCCGAAACGATCCTTGCGGAAGCTGAAGGTCGGCGACCTCCTCGTGTTCTACTGCGGTTTGCAGGAGTGGGACGCCATGAATGGCTGGAACCGTGACCACCGACCGACCCTCTACCTGGTCGGGTACTTCGAGGTTGCCCTGGCAGGCATGGCCGGCGACTTCGAGCAAAGCGTGCTGGCGACCGAGTTCGGCAGGAACTTCCACGTCCGCTACCCGTCTGTCTTCAAGCAGCAGAAGGACGACCTGGTGCTGGTGAAGGGCGGTGCCGGCAGCCGGATGTTCCGCAAGGCGCACCAGATCAGCGCCGAAGGGAAGGACCGGGCCGGGAAGCCGCTCAAGGTGCTGTCGCCCGCAATGCGGAAAGTGTTCGGCGACTTCGATGGACACATCTCGATTCAGCGCAGCCCTCCTCGTTGGGTGGATGCTTCGTTTGTGGACCGTGCAATAGGGTTTCTAAAAGACCTGAAGTGACGACGGGCGGCAGGGCCGAAATGGAAACGCAATCTGC
>Ga0335075_10009872_pt1 | contig 14519 bp, 14 predicted proteins | sample Lox_Sample_24_FD_206723 | JGI IMG/M metagenome (GOLD analysis project Ga0335075, IMG submission 206723) | Soil microbial communities from Loxahatchee National Wildlife Refuge, Florida, United States - Lox_Sample_2.4 | ecosystem: Environmental > Terrestrial > Soil > Wetlands | place: USA...
CTCCGTGGAGTGACGCTGTTGTAACCGGCAGGATCGCGCGGTCCGGGTCGCGCGAACACGGCCCCTTGGGTGAGGCATCCACACCCCGCCGCCAGGGCCACGAGCGCTCGGCTCGTGGCCCTGGAACCTGGATTCGCGGCGGATCGTTTAGCTGACCGCGAGGCCGGCCGCCGTGGCGCCGGCCGGCAGCGGCACCGAGCCCTGCTCGGTGAGCTGGCCGCCGTTGACGGCGAATACGCCGACCGTGCCGGCGGCGGTCTCGTCAACGTAGAGCGTGCGACCGTCCGGGCTCAGCCGAGCGTCCACCGCCCCGACGCCGGCCTGTGCGCTGACCGGGGTGGACCCAAGCAGCGTCAAGGCGCCGTTCCCCGCGATCGAGTAGCTGGAGATGCTGCCCGACGCGGTGTTGACCGTGAACAGGAACCGCCCGTCGTGGCTGATCTCCACCCAGCACGGCGCCGTCTGGTCGTCGGCGAACGGCGAGCTCCCGATCGACGACAGCGCGCCGTCCGGCGCGGCATAGAACGCGGAAACCGTCCCGGTGCCCGCTCCCACGTTGTGCGCGTTCGAGACGAACAGCTGGTTGGGGTTGGTCGGGCGGAACTCGCTGCCGAACGGACCGAGCCCCTGGGCGGCGAACGGGGAGCCGGGCGCAGCGATCAGCCGCCCGTCGAACCCGACGCGGAAGCTGTCGATCTGCGAGCTGGCCACCAATGTCCCGGCCAGCTTCGTCCCGGTGGAGTTGAACAGCACGTCTCCGGGCTGGGCAGTGCCAGCCAGCGGCACGGTGGAGCCGGGCAGCGGCCGCAGCCGGCCATCCCAGCTCAGCGTGAAGCCCGTGAAGTTCGAGTCAGCGGCACCCGCGTTGGCCACGTAGACGAGCCCGTTGTGCTCGGTCACGCTAACCGGCTGCGCGCCGTCGGAGGACACGACGCCGCCGGGCACCGCCTCCAGCGCACCGCCGCGCCCGATCCGCAGGACCGAGATCTGGTTGCTTCCCGCGTCGACGGCGAGCACGAAGCGGCCGTCGCTCGAGACCTGGATGGCGCCCTGTGAGGCGAGGCCACTACCCAGGCCTGCGCCACCCGCGGCGAACGGCGAGCCCGGCACGGGCGTCAGGCTGCCGTCCGCGTGGCGGACGAAGGCGGCCACCGTGTTGGTGCCGGCCGTGTTGTCGTTCAGGTAGACGTAGCCGCGATTGTTCGAATAAGCGGCGCCGCCTCGGCTCCAATGAGCCGAGGCGACGGCCGGAGCGGCGACCGCTCCGGCTACCGCCAGCAGGGCAGCAAGGATCGTTCGAGGCCACCGCCTCGAGAGATAACGCATGGGGGTTCTCCTATGAGGGTTGATTGGCGGTCGGGCAAGGCAAGGCGCGTCCGTCGCCGCCTCTCCCTGGACTAATCAGTCCACCCGATTGGACCACCGCCCCCGTCACCTTTCAACCGCCGGAGGCTCGATGACACAGAATCGTTAGACCTATGAACTGCGCCGTTAATACCTATGAACTGTCGGTAAGCACCATGCAAAAGTCACCAAAGCCCCCCGGCCCCGAAACCGGCTTGGCGAGATAAGCATGGACCGAATGCTTATGTCGCCACGGCGGGTTCGGGGGTGGGAGCCTGGCAGGTTCTACATGGTCCTCAGGGCGCGCCGGCTCAGTTCACCGCCGAGCGCGTGAACACGCGGATCGAGATCGCGGTGAGGGCCACGGCCCACACGGCCACGACGGCCAGGCTGAGCCACGCCTCCAGCGTCACGCTGTGCATGCCCCAGATGTCGTGCAGGCCCTTGCCGTTCGGGTCGATGAACCCGTAGCGCATGAGCGCCAGCGCGTGGGTGAGCGGGAATACCTTGGCGATCGCCGTCAAAACGGCCGGCATCGCGCCGATCGGGTAGAGAGCCCCCGCGAAGAAGAACGGGAGGATGGCCAGCACCGGGGTGGCTCCGACGTAGTCCTCCTGCTTGCTCACCCGGCTGGCGAGCGTCTCGGCCACTCCGTACATGAACACCGTGAACAGCAGCGCGGCGGCGATGAACCAGGCGAGGCCGGACCCGGTGATGTGAAACGCGCCGCCCCGGAGCGCCGACAGGCCGATCAGGACGGCGACCTGCAGGGTGGCGAGCCCGACCGCGACGATCAGGTTGCCGAGCACCAGGTAGGCCCGGGGCACGGGCGCGGCCAGCAGCTCGCGTTGTGCGCCCGAGTGACGATCGACGAGCACGCTCAGACCGGCGAAGATGCAGCTCAGCGGAATCACCAGACCGACCGCGCCGACTCCGACGAACGAGGTGTAGTCGATGTGGGAGTGCAGGCCTCCGGTGGCGACCTTGAGCGCCGGCGCCACGACCAGGGCCAGCAGCGCCGGTCCGAGCAGCGGCACGAGGATCTGACGCGGCGTCTTTGAGGTGAGCGACGCCCGGCGCCTGGCGAGCGTGAGCAGCACGCTGGCCGGCCGGGGACGGCTGGGCGCGCGCAGCGGGATCGATGGGGCTTCTGCGATGGCGGACATGGGATGAGCTCCTTCCGGGGTGGTCAGGCCGCGGGTCGTCAGGCCGCGGGGCCTCAGGCGGCTTCGGCGATGCGAGCGCCGGTGAGTTGCAGGTAGACGTCGTCGAGCGTGGGGGTGCGGGTGGCGATCTCCGACACATGCAGGCGATCCGAGTCGATCACCGCCAGAGCCGAACTCGCGGCGTGCTCATGCAGGGGAACCGTGACGCGCGCACCGACCGCGAAGGAGTCGGCCCGGGCGATCCCCCGGTCGCGCAACGCCGCGAGCGCGGCGGGCGCGCTCCCGCTCACCCGGAACTCGAGGATCTCGCGCCCCAGCCCAGCCAGCAGCGCCTGGGGGCTGTCGAGCCCGACGATCGTCCCCTGGTGGATGATCGCGACCCGGTCGCACAGGCGCTGGGCCTCGTCGAGGTAGTGCGTCGTGAGGACGATTGTCATGCCCTCGCGGCCGCGCAGCCCAGCGATCACGTCGAGCAGCTCGTGCCGGATGCGGGGATCGAGTCCGACGGTCGGCTCGTCGAGGAACAGGACGCGGGGGGAGGACACCAGCGCCCGCGCGATCTCAAGCCGTCTTCGCTCCCCTCCGCTGTAGCTCCCGACCGGTCGGCCGATCAGCTCGGTGAGTCCCACCGCCTCGACCAGCTCCCCGATCCGCAGGGCGGCCGGCGCCTCAGGGACGCCCCACAGCCGGGCGTGGAGCTCGAGGTTGGCGCGTCCGCTCAGGCCCCGGTCGACGACGGCGTCCTGGAACACAACGCTGCTCACACCGCGGGCCAGCAGCGGCTGGGTGGCCGCGTCATATCCGGCCAGCCGCGCGGTGCCGGCGGTCGGCGCGACGGTCGTGGTCAGCATCCCGATCGTCGTCGACTTGCCGGCGCCGTTCGGCCCCAGCAGGCCGAACACCTCGCCACGGGCCACTGAGAACGAGATCCCCTTGACCGCCTCCACCCCACCCGGGTACGTCTTGCGCAGGCCGGCAACCTCCACCGCCGGCACTTCGTCCACTACCTGCATGGCCACCTCTCCCTTCGCTTCATCGGTCGTATTCCTTCACGTGACGATACAGTAACGTAACGCTACAGGCAAGTTACGTAATTATGAACGAACTAGGAAGCCCGAATCCCGATCCGGACCAGGATGCTTCTGCGAGACTTGCGCCGATGCCAGGGCGCAAGCAGGCCGAGACAACCGATCCAGTCCGGGCCCGGGCCGCCGGGCGCCCGCTCGATGAGAACGTCGATACGGCGATCCTCGACACCGCCTGGCGGCTGCTGCTCGAGGACGGCTACGCGCGCATGTCGATCGCGCGCGTGGCCGAGGAGGCCCGCGTGGGCCGCCCCGCCATCTACCGCCGCTACCGGGACAAGTCGGAACTGGTTGCCGCGGTGCTGGCCAGCAAGGCGGCCCAGGCGGCACCGATCGACACGGGCAGCACCCGGGGCGATCTGGTCGCCCATCTGGAGTTCGCCCGGCGGCGGTTCGCGGTCGAGCTGGCCGGGACCCTGCTCGTCGAGGGTCGCAAGCACCCGGAGCTCCTCGACGGCTTCCGCCGGGACATGCTCAAACCTCGAGTCGGCGACATCGCCGCCGCGCTCGAGCGGGGCAAACGGCGGGGCGAGGTTCGCCCCGACCTCGACACCGAGGTGGCGGTGCACGCGCTGATGGGCGCCTTCCTCTATCACCGGATCGCCGAGGGCCAGCCGAAAAAGGGCTGGAGCGAGCACGTTGTGGACCAGCTCTGGCCGGCGTTCGCCGCGTGATCGACGGCACCCCGGCGGGCGCCGTGGCTGCTCCCGTCGCCCGCCGTGGATGCTCCCGTCGCCCGCGATGCGGGCGCCGTGGTTGCTCCCGTCGCGCACGATGGTGGATGATGCAGCGCGCGCCTGGCTAGAACCACGACCCGGAGGCACGGAGAGATGAAGACGCAAGCGGCAGCTCTGTGGGAATACGGCGGCGACTGGGAGATCGACGAGCTGACGCTCGACGAGCCCAGGGCCGGGGAGGTACTGGTCCGGCTCGCGGCCTCCGGGCTTTGCCACTCCGATGAGCACGTCAGAGTCGGCGACCTGCCGATGGAAGCGCTGCCTGCGATCGGCGGCCACGAGGGCGCCGGCGTCGTCGAGGCGGTCGGGCCGGAGGTGCATTCGGTGGCCGAGGGCGATCACGTGGTGCTGAGCTGGATCCCCAGCTGCGGGCGCTGCCATTCGTGCGTCATCGGCCGGACCAACCTGTGCGATCTCGGAGCCGGCGTGCAGGTCGGACTGCAGCAAGACGGCACGAGCCGTCACCACGTCCGCGGCCAGGACGCCCGGCTGATGTGCATGCTCGGGACGTTCTCTCCGCACACCGTGGTCCATCAGAACTCGGTGGTCAAGATCGACGACGACATCCCGCTCGACAAGGCCGCGCTCGTCGGTTGCGGCGTCACCACGGGCTACGGGACCGCCGTCTATGGCGCGAAGGTGGGCGCCGGCGACACGGTCGCGGTGCTCGGCATCGGCGGCATCGGGGCGAACGCCGTGCAAGGCGCCCGCCTGGCCGGAGCGAGCCGGATCATCGCCATCGACCCCTCCCCTTTCAACCGCGAGATGGCGGGGAAGTTCGGCGCGACGCACTCGTTCGCCTCGGCGCAGGAGGCGCTGGAACCGATCGCGGAGATGACCGGCGGGGAGCTGGCCAACGCCGCGCTGATCACGGTCGACGTGACCACCGGCAAGCTGATCGGGCAGGCCGCCGCACTGGTCGGGAAGGGCGGCAAGGTCGCGATCACATCGCTGCCGCAGATGACGGACACCGAGGTCGAGCTGTCGATCTTCGAGCTGATCGTCTACGAGAAGCAGATCATCGGCTGCCTGTTCGGGCACGCCAACCCTCGCGCGGACATCCCGAAGATGCTTTCGCTGTATCGCAACGGATCGTTGCTGCTCGATGAGCTGGTGACGCGCACCTACACGCTCGATCAGATCAACGACGGCTACGAGGACATGCGCACCCACCGCAACATCCGCGGGCTCGTCGTGTACGACTAGCGACTAGCCATAGCTTGACTAGTCATTAAATAACTAGTATGGTGCCGGCTATGGCACCGAAGTCTTCGCACCGATCCGCGCTGGGCCTGCTCGTCCTCTGGCAGCTCTACCAGCAGCCGATGCACGTCTACCGGATGCAGAAGCTGTTCGAGGCCGAGGGCAAGGACCGGATCGTCAACGTCCGCTCGCGAGCCAGCCTGTACCAGACGATCGAGCGCCTGCAGCGGCTCGGGTTGGTCGTGGTCGCCGAGACGATGCGCCAGGAGGGCTATCCCGACCGGACGGTGTACGCAATCACCGACGCCGGCCGCGACGCGGCGCAGTTGTGGCTGCGAGAGATGCTGAGCGAGACCGGTGGCGAGTACCCCGAGTTCATCGTCGCCCTGTCGATGCTGTTCGGCCTGCCGGTCGAGGAGGCGGCCGCGCAGCTCGAGCTGAGAGCCGGTCGGATCGAGGCGCAGCTGGCGGACTCAAAGCGCGCGATCGAGGCGGTTCCGCCCGAGCTGCCACGGCTGTTCGTGCTCGAGGAGGAGTACCGCGTGGCGATGCTCGAAACCGAGCTCGCATGGCTGCGCGGCGTCATCGACGACCTGCAGTCGGGACGGATCAGCTGGAGCGAGGAGTCGCTCCGTAAGGCGGCGGAGATGTTCCTCCCCGCGGACAAGGAGGACGCACGATGACGATGGTGATCGAGGGCCAGGGGCTCGTGAAGCGATATGGCAAGACGCGCGCGCTCGATGGGCTGGACGTGGCCGCGGAGAGTGGGCAGGTGGTCGCGGTGCTGGGTCCCAACGGCGCCGGCAAGACGACGTTCGTGCGCGCGGTGGCTACGCTGCTCCGGCTCGATGGAGGCGTGCTCCAGGTGGCCGGCCACAACGTCGCTCAGGATCCGGGCGCGGTCCGTCGCATGATCGGCCTGGCCGGACAGTTCGCGGCGATCGAGCCGGCGATGACCGGGCGCGAGAACCTCGAGATGGTGGCCCGCCTGTTCGGGCTGGACCGCCGAGCTGCACGACGTAGCGCCGCCGCCGTGCTCGAGCAGCTCGGTCTGCTCGAGGACGCGGGTCGGCTGGCCCGCACCTACTCCGGCGGCATGCGGCGCCGGCTCGACCTGGGCGCAAGCCTGGTCGGCGCACCGCGCCTGCTGCTGCTCGACGAGCCGACCACCGGCCTTGACCCCCGCAGTCGCATCGACCTCTGGCAGGCGATCGGGAACCTGGTGCAGGCCGGCACCGACGTGCTCCTCACCACCCAGTACCTCGACGAGGCCGATCACCTGGCGAGCCAGATCGTCATCATCGATCACGGCAGGGCGGTGGCGACCGGCACGCCGGCCGAGCTCAAGGCCCGCATCGGCGGGAGCGTGATCGAGCTCCACGTCCGCGACGTCATCGATCTCGATCGGATCCCCGCACTGCTCGGCGCCTCCGCACACACAGATGAAGCCACCCGGTGTGTCACCGTCCAGGTGGACCACGGCCGGGAGCAGCTGACGAGCGTGCTGCGCTCGGTGGACGCGGCCGGGATCGAGCTCGAGGACATCTCGCTGCGCCAACCGAACCTCGACGAGGTCTTCCTGTCAATAACTGGAGACGCCGCATGACAACCATGGCCGCAACATCCCGCGGCGCCGGACTGGCCCGAAGCACCGCGACGGTCACCCGCCGCGCGCTCCTGCGCTACGTGCGCACGCCCCAGCTGATCGTGATGGCGACGATCCAGATGAGCATGTTCTTCCTGATCTACCGTTACCTGTTTGGCGGCGCGATCCGCACCGTCGGCATGCCGTACGTCGACTACCTGGTGCCCGGGTTCATCGCCACCGGCGTGCTGTTCAGCGGCATCGGTGCCGCGGTGGCGACGGCCGAGGACCTCCACCAGGGGTTCATCGACCGGCTGCGCTCGCTCCCGATCGCGCGCAGCAGCGTGCTGATCGCACGCGCGATCGCCGACACGCTGATCCTCGCCCTCGCCGCCGCCGTCACCGTCGCCATCGCGTTCGCGGTCGGCTTCCGCCTCCACGGCTCGGCGCTCGACGGGGTGGCCGCGTTCGGTCTGGTGATCGCCTTCGGCTTCGCCTTCGAGTGGCTGTTCGTGACGATGGGCCTGTTTGCCGGCAACGCCCAGGCCGCGCAGGGGCTGGGGATGATCGTGTTCCCGTTTGCGTTCATCTCGAGCGCTTACATTCCGGTCGCCACCATGCCGGGGTGGCTGCAGGTGTTCGCCAAGCACCAGCCGCTCACCTACATGGTGGATGCGACGAGAGCGCTCACCCTCGGCCCTCACGCCCGGGCACTGCTCGGACATCCCGCGGGTTACTTCATCACCCGGGCGTCGATCTGGGCGGTGGCGATCGTCGCGGTGTCACTGCCCCTGGCGGTGGCCAGATATCGCCGCGGGTGATTCCACGGGGCAGCGATGAGTTTCGGCCGGCGGGGCCGTCTAAAAGACATCCGCTCCCAAGCCCCCAGGAGATCACCATGACCCCCAACATGATCCAAGCTGTCGCCCAGGCCCGCATGGCCGACTTCATGCGGGTGGCCGACCGTCGGCGGCTCGCGACCGGCGCCGCGGAGTCGCGGCGCCCTCCGTTCAGTGGACCGAGATCGGCCCGTAACCGGCGCCGGCTCCGCGTCGGCATCGCGTGAGCCACTAGCCGCCGAGATTCATGCCGGGCAGCGCCACCGAGCCCTGCCCGGCGATGTCGCTCGATGAGCTGCCGACCATCACCCGGTAGGTCCCGGCGCTCAGCGTCCACGTCTGGCTCTGCGTGTTCCAGTACGCGAACGACATCGGATCGAGTGCAATCGTCACCGTCTCACTCTGGCCCGGCGCGAGCGACACGCGGCGAAAGCCCTTGAGCTGCTCGGGCGGCTCGCCCACCGCCGGCGGATCTCCAACGTAGACCTGCGGAACGTCGGCTCCGGCACGAGATCCCGTGTTGGTGACCGTAAAACTAACCTGCGCTCCCGACGCCGTTCGCGTCACAGAAACTCCCGAGTAGCGGAAGCTCGTGTACGACAGGCCGTAACCGAACGGGAACAGCGGCGTGATGCCCTCGGCGTCATACCAGCGGTAGCCGACCAGCAAGCCCTCGCTGTAGGTCGAGTGCGGCCCCACCGAGTCGCCCGCCTCCATCACGCCCGGGTACTGCGCGGCGGTCTGGAGCGGGTCGTCGGACAGGCTCACCGGGAAGGTGATGGGCAGCCGGCCCGACGGGTCGACGTCGCCGAACAGGACCGGCGCGATCGCGTCGCCGTCCACCTGACCCGGATACCAGTTCTCGAGGATGCCCCGTACCTGGTCGACCCAGGGCATGGCGATCGGATCCCCGCTCTGGATCACGACGATCGTGTTCGGATTCGCGGCCGCGACCGCGGACACGAGCGTGTTCTCGTCGAGCGGCGTATACGTGCACGAGTTCGAAGAGGCGAAATCGAGGAACGAGCAGGTGCCGGCGTGAGCGTCCAGGTCCGGGCGGTCGGCCCCCTCGATCTCGACGTCGTTGATGAACACGATCGCCGCGTCGGCCGCCTTCGCGGCCGCGACCGCGTCGTCCGTCGCGTCTCCGTCGGCGTAGGTCACGATGTCGCCGGCCTGGGCCGCGCGCGCAGTGATCGCCTGCAGGGGCGACACGACGCCGGGCTGGTAGGAGAACTCCGGGACGTGCCCGCTCCCGTAGCCCTGCTCGGCCAGCGTTGCGCCGGGCTGACCCGCCGCCGGCCCGATCACGGCGATGGTCCTCCCGGGCCCGCTCAAAGGCAGGACCCCGCCCGCGTTCTTGAGCAGCACGGTCCCCTCTTCGGCCACCTTGGTCGCCATCGCGATGCTGGTGGGCGTGGTCGCCGGGGTCGCGGCGGCCTGGGCGCCCTCGGTCGGAACGTGGTCGAACAGGCCGATCCGGAACATCGAGTAGAGGATCCGGCTGACCATCTCGTTCAGGGTGCCCATCGACACCTGACCATCCTGGACCGCGGTCTGCAACGAGGATCCGTAGTACTCGGGACTGGTGCCGACGCCCCCGGGCATCTCCATCTCCAGGCCGGCATCGGCCGAGGCCACGGTCGAGTGATTCGCGCCCCAGTCCGACATCACGAACCCGGTGAAGCCGAACTGTTCGTCGAGCACGTCGCGCAGGGTGTACGGGTTCTGGCACGCGTACACGCTGTTGATCCGGTTATACGAGCACATGACCGCCCCGACCCCGGCCTTGACGGCCGCGTCGAACGCCGGCAGGTCGATCTCCTGCATGGTCCGCTCGCTCGCGTCCGATGAATCGGTCGTCCGGTCGGTCTCCTGGTCGTTGAGCGCGTAGTGCTTGACGGTCGCGATCACGTGCTGAGACTGGATCCCCTCGATCACCGCCGCCGCCGACTGGCCGGCCAGGTACGGGTCCTCGCCCATGTACTCGAAGTTGCGACCGTTCAGGGGGTTGCGCGCGATGTCGACGCCGGGGCCAAGGAGAACGTTCACGCCCTTGGCGAAGGCCTCGGCACCCAGCGCCGCCCCGTACTGCTCCGCCAGCGCGGGATCCCAGGAGGACGCGAGCGCGATGCTGTCCGGGAACGCGGTCGTGAGTTGCTGCTGGTCGCCGACGCCGTTGGTCGCGTCGTTCAGCACCAGCGCGGGGATGCAGAGCGAGGGGTTGGCGGCGATCGTGCTGGCCGCCTCCGGATTGGCCGACGTGGGGTTGAACTCACCCGTCCCGGTCACCATCTGGACCTTGTCCGCGAGCGACATCGCCCCCAACAGCTCGGATGTGCGCGACGCCGGCGACTGGCCGGGGTTCATCCACGGGCACGAAGCCGCGCTCGCGGGGCCGGCGCCCACGACCATCCCGACAGCAAAGGCCAGCACTCCTGCGGGCAGGGTGAACCGGCGAAGGTGCATCGCATCCTCCCTAGGACCTGGATCGGCCCTGACCCGATCGAGGCCGAAGGCCTTGATCGGCAGCACCCCAATCAGTATTCGGGGCCGGGGGGATGCCTGTCAAGCGAGAACCGGCGCGCGCCTCTAACATAGGCGCGTCTTATGCGCCGGCGGAGAATCTCTTCGACCGCCCTCACGTTTTTCTGACGCCCGGAGCCGAACCTCTGATCGTGTCCAAACTCCGACGTGCGCGCGATGCGCAGATCATCCGCTTTCTCGCCATCGGCGTCGCGTCGACGCTCGCCTATGCGCTGCTGTTCCTCGCGCTCGCCGGTCCGTTGGGGTCGGCGCTGGCCAACGACCTCGCGCTTGCCATCACCGCGGTGGCCAACACGACCGCGAACCGCCGCCTGACCTTCGGTATCCGCGGCCGCGAGAACATGGTCCGCCACCAGGTCGCCGCCTTCGGGGTGTTCCTGGTCGCGCTGGCGTTCACCAACGGTGCGCTGGCGCTGCTCCACAGCTTCGACCCGCACCCGCCCCGCGTCGTCGAGGCGGCAGCGTTGGTGATCGCCAACCTGATCGCGACGCTCAGCCGCTACGTGGCGCTGAACCTCTGGGTGTTCCGCACCCGGCCGGCCGGCGCCAGCTGACTAGCCAGATCGCGCGCGCATCCGCAGCGCGTCCGTCTCGAGCACGCCGGGATTGACGACGTGTTCCGGGACGTCCCCCGTGAGCACGGTGGCGACGTTGGCCGCGGCGCGCGTCTGCACCTCGTGAATCGAGGCGTCGGAGTAGAAGGCCGCGTGCGGCGTGACGATCAGGTTCGGGGCCCCGAGCAGCGGGAGGTCGGCCGGCGGGGGCTCGCGCGAGAGCACGTCGAGTGCGGCGCCGGCGATCTGCTGCTCGCGGAGCGCCTGGTCGAGGGCGTCCTGGTCGATCAGCGCGCCGCGTGAGGTGTTGATCAGGTAGGCGGTCGGCTTCATCTGGTCCAGCTCGTGCCCGCCGATCAGGCCGGCGCTCTGCGTTGTCGCCGGCACGTGAAGCGACACGTAGTCGGCCGCCGCGAGCAGCTCGTCGAGGGACGCGGCGACCTCGACCTGGCCGGCGAGCTCACCGGGGACTGCGCCCGCGGCGGCGAGCCGCGGGGTATAGACGAGCACGCGGAGTCCGAATCCCCGAGCGCGCGGGACGAGCGCCTGGGCGATCCGGCCGAACCCCACGATGCCGAGGGTCTGCTCGGCCAACCGCGGCAGACCGGGCGCGTGCTCGAGGCTCCACACGCCCGACCGGGTTTCGGAGGTGAATGTCACCAGTCGCCGCGCGCAGGCGAGGAGCAACCCCATCGCGTGGTCGGCGACTTCGTTCACGCAAAAGTCGGGCACGTTGGCGACGATGATCCCGAGCTCGGTCGCGAGCGCCACCGGGATGTTGTCCACGCCCACCCCGTAGCGGGCTATGACCACGCACTGCGGGGCCTGGCGGACGGCGGCCTCGGGAACGCGCTTCCAGTTGGTGAGGATCGCATCGACCTCGCGCGAGAGCTCGATCAGCTCGGCCTCCTCACCCGTGTCGGCCACGACCAGCTCGGCTCCAACCTGGGAGAGGATCTCGCGCTCGACGTCGAGCGAGGGCCAGGCGAAGTCGGTGACGAGGACGCGGAAGCGGGAGCTCTCCTCCGGGGCGGACACGGCCGCGAACCATATCCGGGGCTCGCCATCACCCGGTCGAATGCCAGCGTAACGGCCCCCATAACACCGTTATGTCGCGGTTACCCGACCCCGAGTACACCACCGGGTGACGTGAAGCACTTCACCCCACATACCGTCGCCGGGCTGCTGGCAGCCGGCGTGCTCCTCGCCGGTTGCGGCGGGAGCTCCCCGAACGGTTCGTCAACGCAGTCGGCGACCGCGAGCTCGGCCAAAAACTTCCAGCAGAAGTTCGTCGCCTTCGCCTCGTGCATGCGCTCGCACGGCGTGACCGATTATCCGGATCCGCAGTTCACGGGCTCGGGTGGCGTACGAATCAGCCCCGGTCAGGCGAACCCGAACACGCCGGCGTTCAAGTCGGCGCAGGCCGACTGCCACCAGCTTCTCCCTAACGGCGGCGAGCCGGTAGGCATCGGCGGCACCCAAGCAAAGGCGCAGGAGGTCAAGTTCGCCGATTGCATCCGCGCGCACGGCGTCCCGAATTTCCCCGATCCCTCCCACGACGGGGCGTTCGACCTGCCGCCCGGGCTGAACCCGCAGGCACCCCAGTTCAGCCAGGCCATGCACGCGTGCAAGAGGGTCCAGCCGAGCTCGCTGTCGGTGAATCAGAGCTCCGCCGGCTAGACCCGTGCTCGGCAACCGCCTCACCCCCGAAACTGAAACCCCCAAACGGCATACGCCGCACTGCCTAAACGTCCATCCGCACCAAGCGGGCGTTGTACGCTGGGACCCGGCAATCATGCCGGAGGAGAGGAGGCATGGATGGGGGGTTCCGGCGGCCCGGGCGGCCTCGGCGGGCTCGGTGATTGGCTGCTGCCGCCGGCGGCGATCCTGGAGGGATTGCCGGACGCGGTCGTGGCCGCGGGGCGCGACGGCCGGATTCTGTTCGTGAACGCGCTGGCCGAGGAATTGTTCGGCTACAAACGCAGCGAGCTCATCGGACAGCCCGTGCAGATGCTCTGGCCCGAGCGCGTCCGTGAGCCCTACCACCGCAGCATGCAGCAATACGTTTCCAATGAGAATCCGCTGCGGTTCGAGACCGCGGTGCGCGGTCTGCGCCGTGACGGCTCGGAGTTCATCGGCGAGATGAGTTGGGGGATCGTGGAGACGACGGCCGGGCCCGTGCTGCTCGCGGTCGGCCGGGACGTCTCCGAACGCCGAGCCGGCGAAAGCCGCCTGCGGGCGGTGGCCGGGTTGGGCGAGCGCGCGCTGGCGGGTGCGGACCCGGCCGACCTGGCCGGCGAGACGGTCGAGCTGGTGCGGACGCTGCTCGCCGTGCAGGCAGCCGAGGTGCGGCTCGCCGACGGCTCGCTGCTCGCAGGATTTGAGTCTGGCTCACCCGCCACCGAGCACAACGTCCAGCTGGCCATCGGCGCCGGTGACGAGCTGCTGATCGTGCCCGGACGTCAGCTGTCTGAGGAGGAGCTCAGCTTCCTACGCGCGGTCGCCCACACGCTCGCCTCCGCGCTCGCGCGCCAGCGAACCGAGCAGCGGATGCGCCACGAGGCGCTCCACGACCCGCTTACCGGGCTCGCGAACCGGACCCTGTTGCGCGACCGCCTCGAGCACGCGATCGCCCGCTCAGAACGAGAGCGAGGCGCGACCGCGGTGCTGTTCATCGACCTCGACAACTTCAAGGCAGTCAACGACTCGCACGGCCACGCCGCCGGCGACGCCGTCCTGGTGGAGAGCGCCCGTCGGCTGCAGGCGGCCGTTCGGCCCGGCGACACGATGGCGCGGATGGGCGGCGACGAGTTTGTCGCCCTGTGCGAGCACGTCGATACGGAGTCGGCTCTCGCCGTCGCTCGTCGCCTGCAGGAAGCGCTTCGGCCTTCGTTCACCGCCGGCGGGGTCGAGCACCGGCTGTCGGCGAGCATCGGGGTCGCGCTCGGGGACCGGGAGCCGGACCGGTTGCTCGGCGACGCCGACGCCGCGTCGTATCGCGCCAAGGCGGCGGGTCGCGGGCGGGTCGAGCTGTTCGAGTAGGCTCCGAGGAGTGCTGGTTGCCATCGCCGGGGCTCACGGGAAGATCGCGCAGCGGCTGACCGTGCTGCTGGTGGCTCGGGGCGACACGGTGACCGGTCTGATCCGCAATCCCGAACACGCCGGCGAGGTGCGTGCGCGGGGTGCAGATCCGCGCGTATGCGACCTCGAGCACGCCACCGTGGAGGAGGTCGCGGCTGCGGTCGCGGGCGCCGACGCCGTTGTATTCGCCGCCGGCGCCGGAGCCGGGAGCGGCGCCGAGCGCAAGCTGACCATGGACCGCGACGGCGCGGTCAAGTTGCTCGAGGCGTCTGAAGGTGCCCATGTCCCATACGTGATCGTGAGCTCGATCGGCGCCGAGAACCCACCGCCCGAATCAGACGATGCGGTGTTCAGCGTGTACCTGCGCGCGAAGGCGGC
>Ga0335075_10009873_pt1 | contig 14518 bp, 15 predicted proteins | sample Lox_Sample_24_FD_206723 | JGI IMG/M metagenome (GOLD analysis project Ga0335075, IMG submission 206723) | Soil microbial communities from Loxahatchee National Wildlife Refuge, Florida, United States - Lox_Sample_2.4 | ecosystem: Environmental > Terrestrial > Soil > Wetlands | place: USA...
GCGGTTGAAAAGGTATCTCGGGCAGCTGGGGCGGCCTAGGACGGTCGTGCACAAGGGAGAGCGGCATGACGGAACCCAGAGGATTATCGAGCGTGGCAATCCAAGCCTGCGAGCCGATCGCGATCGGCCCGGGCTGCATCCGTCGCGACCTGCCCTCTCGCCCGGGCGTGCGGACGTGGATCGTCGAGATGTCAGCCGGCAGTATGTGGCCGTGGGTCGACGAACATGATGAATTTGGCGAGGATGTCTTTGTCGTCGCGGGCGAGCTGATCGAAGGCAGTCAGCGCTTCGGCCCCGGCACCTATCTCCATTTCGGCCCAAACAGCAGCCACCAGCCGCGCACGGAAACCGGCGTGCAGCTGATCGGCTTCAACTTGCTGGATCGGACGCGCTGAGGGGCGGCGAGATGACGGGCTCCGTACCTATCGGTCGCCGGGACCTGATCGCCGGCGGGCTCGCTTGTGCTGCGTTTGCCGACCGCCTGGGGGCCCGAACCCATGACGCGCCGGCCCTTCGCATCCAGCGCCTAGCGTGGGCGGGCATTCGGCTGCAGCTGCCCGGCGCAACGCTGTTCATCGATCCATTGATCGACCCCGATATCTGGGGCGACGCTCTGCCCGACCGGCTCGTCGCGGTGGATGATGGTATCGGCGACTGCTTCGTTCTCCTGACCCACAATCATCCCGACCATCGCGATCCCATGGCAATCTCCTCGGCGTTAAGCAGAGGGGGCGTCATTGCCTATCCGTCCGGCGGATCACCGCTCGGCGGCATGGGCGCTCATATCCGGGAACGACCAAGTCCTCTTTGGGAGCCTCAATTGCTGGGCGACTTCACCGCAACGCCGGTCCCCGCGTCCGATGGATATGGCGATGCCCAGGTCTCCTGGGTCGTCTCAGCTGGCGGCCGCAGGATACTGCATGGCGGGGATACGATGATGCATGGACATTGGTGGCGGATCGGACGTCAATTCGGTCATTTCGACGCGGCCTTCTTGCCGATCAATGGCGCGCGATTCTCCTGGCGCCTACCGGCAAGCGAGGAGCCCGCGGTCCTGACACCAGCCCAGGCCCTCACCGCGGCAACCATCATCGGCGCCAGGACGCTGATCCCGATTCATTTCGGTGTTCGGGGCGCCGAGGGCTATGCGGAGATGCCCCGTGCGCTCGAAATGCTTGCCCAGGCGCGGACACCGAACTCGCCCCAGGTTCAAATATTGGCGCCCGGACAATGGCTTGGCTGGCAGGAGCCGCGGGCAGAGCAGATGTAACAGTCCAACAACAGCATCCTAGGGATGGCGCTGCGGCCATCGGCCGATAATGTCTGCGCTGTCCGACACGTCCTGTTGCTTCATGAGCTTGAGCCTGGGGTCGCACGAATGAGCAGAGTCAGGTCAGGATTTGAGGGAATTCCCTGATCTTGGATAGGACAGAGTGAAAACTGTCTCGAAATCAGGGCTCTTCCTCGTATTGGCTGGTCGAAGCGCAGCGCTGGAGCGCCGCGGTCATCCACGCCACCGCATCGTCTGCCAGCGCAGATTTCGAGGCAATGGCGGTCAGTGGAAAGTCGCTGGTGGATATCGGCAGTTCGACAATGCTGATCCCCATGCGTTTCGCATATTTTTGCGCAAGTCGACGGGGCACAGCCACCAGCAGATCGGTTTCCGCGACGAGCGCTAAAGCGAGAAGGAAATTGGGAGCGGTCAGCGCGATGCGGCGGGTTTGCCCGGCACCTTCCAGCACGTCGTCAATGAAGCCTCGTGGATCGCCGCTGACGGAAACCACGAGGTGTTGCAGATCGCAATAATGATCGAGCGTCGGCGCGCGCTCGAACGGATGCCCGCATCTAACGGCGATAACGAAGTCCTCCTGATAGAGCGGACGCGCCTCGAACCGCGCCGGTACCTCGCCGAACGGAATGACGGCGATATCCATCTCGCGCCGGTCGAGCGCGTCGAACGTCCAGCGCCACGCACGTTGCGGCGAGGTCTCTCCGGACGCGGGAAGCAATTGGCTGACCGAAATATCGATCCGCGGCGCATGAGCGTGCAGATAGGCGATCAGGTCCGGCAGGAAGACGCCCGAAACGCCGTCCGGAGCCCCGATGATGAAGCGGCGCGCGGAGGTGGCGGGGTCGAACGGTTGCACCAGCGACAACATGCTGCGCGTCTGTGCAAGGATCCCTGCGATCGCAGGGCTCAATTCCTCAGCCCGGGGGGTCGGCACGACACCCTTTGGCGTCCGCAGGAAAAGTGGGTCGCCCATCAGCCGGCGCAAGCGTCCGAGACCGTGGCTGACCGCGGACGCGGACAGGGAAAGTCGCCCCCCGGTGCGACCGACATGCCGCTCCTCATATACTGCCTCGAACAGGACCAGGAGGTTCAGGTCTACGCGAGAAAGGTCGATTTGATTCAGCATATAGCTGAAATCATATCATTGGATTCAGTATTTAGGCAGCGGCATGTTCTCGCCGTGCAGCACAAATCCGGTGCTGCGAAGATGCGGAGACCGAACATGTCCATCTATCGTCGCTTCCTGCTCGTCGCCATGGGCGCGGGGCTGATGACATGGGGCTCGACCGAGCCGCCTCAGGCGCATGCGGGCGAGCCTGGCCTGCCCGACGATCGGGCGGTCGCAGATCTCATCGCCCAGTCGGCGCGCGCCAATGCTGCCCTGATGCGCGGCGACATCGGACTCTACACCGATCTCGTCGAGCTTTCCGACGACTTCACCCTGATGTCGCCGTTCGGGGGTGCACCGACCCACGCGCGAGACATCACGTCCGAGACGATGGAGGCGATGGGCCGCTTCTTTCGCAATGGAACATTGGAACAGGAGGTTGTGCAGACGTACCGGTCGCCCCGGATGATCGTATTGGTCGTCACCGAGCATGCGCACGTTGAGGTTGGCGGGCTCCCCGCGCAGAACTGGCCACTGCGCGTGACCCTCGTTTATCAGCAGCGAAACGGTCGGTGGTTGCTCGTTCACCGGCATGCAGACCCTTTGGTCGCGGGCATCACGCTTTCTTAAGCGGCCTCGTTGGCGCGAAGCGACCCACATGACTCATCCGAGTGAAGGAGACCTTGCAAGTCCGCGAAGTCTCGCGACCTCTTTGTGTCCCACGATCGCAAAGGCGAGGTACATGCCACACATCGAGACGGCATAGGCGCCGGCGGCTCCTGAAACACCGAAAGCGGGAATCAGTATAACGAGCAGCGTGACCTGCATGAACGCCGCGATGGCTACGATCGCATAGATCAATCGGTTGCGGCCGCGATATTTCAAATAGGTCGGTGCAAGAGAGAAGATCACCATGAAGCCGGTGGCCGCAGCCAGCAGGCGAAGCGCGGTCACCCCTTCGCGTGCGAATTCAGGGCGGAACAGCTCAAGGATCTCTGCCGGGAACACAATGGCCGCGGCGAGAAAGAGCAAAATCGAGGGAGCAACCCAGCGAAGCCTGGCGCGACGCAGAGCAAGCATGGCGGTGAAGTCCCTGCGATCGAGAAGCAAGGCAAGCTCGCGGCTATAGGCCCGGTTGGTGGAGGTCGCGAGCACGGCCGCAATGCTCACGGTTCCCATCGCGGCCGCATAGGCGCCGACCGCGGCCGGGGCGACATTCAGCAGGTCCAGCGCGACAATGCCAGCCTGCGCCAGCAATGCCAGCGATACCCGGTACACGAAGAAGGGCCGAGCTTCGGCCTTCCATATCCGCAGATCATCCCCCCGCCCGGCGCGGACGATCGGGCTGAGGCCGGCGCGATGCATTTCCGCGACGAAGAAGAGGAGCGCGACCAGCCAGGCCACGCCCCACGCGCCGACCGCCGCCGCACCCCGCACCGGGGTCCCCTGCCAGAGCAAGCATAAGACAATCATGAGGGCGATCGACGGAACCAGCATGCGGAACAGCAGGAGCGCCTTCAATGGCCTCCCGGACGCGGTCAGCGCCTCCACGCCGAGATGGACGAGCGCGCCGGCGGGCAGTGACAGGCAGCTGACGATGATCGCGGCGCGTGTCTCGTCTTCGGGATCCCGCAGGAGCATGGTCGCACCGCCCACGATTGTGGCCGCCGCAATCGCTGTCGTGACGGTCCGGCGCACGCCGAAACCGAGCAGCCTTCGGCCTTCCTCGAACTCGCCCCGATCAATCATGGCTGGCAGCCGGAGGAGTAGGTGTTTTTCCGCACCTCTGGGCGCGAAGGTCGCCAGCATCACGAACGCGGCCGCCGCGACGACATAAGCCTCGAAATCCTCGACCGTCAGCTTCCGCGCGAGCAGGATGGTCAGCATATAGGCGAGGATCTGCCCGGCGACGGCACTCGCCACCAGCATCGTCGCTTGCCGAGGATGTGCCAAGATACGCCTCTTTCGCCGCAGGGCATCCTTGCCCCGATCTGCCCATCTGGGTCGAGAATTGCCCGAACGGATATCGGGGGAAACCCCGAGTGCCCCGGCACCGCCTGCCATCATACCCCTAGGGAGAGGGGCGCTGCGCCCAAACGGGGAGGAGTGAGAGATGGAGGTCACTCGGCGGGAGATCATCACGGCGACAGGATGTGCTGCGGCAGCAGCGGCAATGTCGGGCCTGCCTGCGACGCTCGGCGCGGCGGCCATCGCACAGGGCGGCGGCGCCTTCGACATCGATACCGCCTTCGCCACCTTCATGCGCGACATCGGGGGAACGCCGAGCGACGGCGGCGGTACCGTCACCTTTACCGGCGCCGATCCGATCATCCGGAGCCATTTCCGGGTCGGCTCGTGCATGGCGCTCGCCGCGATGGGCGCCGGCGTGGGGGCTGCGGCGATCTGGCGGCAGCGGACCGGCCAGGAACAAGACCTCCGGGTCGATCTCAGGGAATCCGTTTACAATGTGAACCCGCTCATCGGTGCGATCCTGCTGATGGCGCAGCGCGAAGGCACCATTCCTGCCGCCGATCCGATCCCGCGTGATTTCGTGATTCCCACCGTCAACGGCCTGATGCTGCAGGCCCCGGTTGGCCTGGGCAATCCGATGTCGTTCGTGCCGTTCGAGACGCGCGGCGGCCGCTTCTTCAACGTCACCGGAGTCTATCCGCACCTTATGGATCGCGCGCTTCAGACGCTGCGCTGTCCACCCGGGCGCGAGAATATCGTCAATGCCTTCCGGCAGGTGGATGCGTTTGAATTCGAAGAAGCGTTGAGCGCCGCCGGCGGCGTGGGTGTCGTGCATCGCACGCGCGAGGAATGGCTCGCCCATCCTGAGGGACAGGTGCTCGCTCGCACTCCGCTGATCGAGATCGTCAAGATTGCCGAGGGGGATCCCGTTCCCTGGTCACCCAACCCGGCGCAGCCTCTGTCCGGCCTGCGCGTCATGTCGAACACTCATGTCATTGCCGGCACTTGCTCGTCGCGGACGCTCGCCGAGTATGGCGCGCAAGTGCTTCATATCGCGCGCGATCAGTCCTTCGAGCATGAGGGATTGGTCATCGATGTGAATGTCGGAATGCGTTCGACCTTCGTCGATCTCCGCGACGCCGACCAGAACCGGAGGCTCAAGGGCCTGATCCCGCAGACTGATGTTTTCGTCGAGAATTACCGGCTCGGCACGCTCGACAGGCTGGGCTTCGGCGCACAGGAACTCGCCAGCGGCCACAAGGGCCTCATCTATCTTTCGGGCAATGCCAACAGCATGACCGGGCCGTGGGCGCAGCGCGGCGGGTTTGACATGGAAGGCCTGTCCACGTCGGGCTTCACTGTCGAAGAAGGCGGAGACGGACCGCCCCGCTTCCCGCCAACGCTGGTCATGAACGACTATATCGCCGGCTATCTGGGTGCCTGTGGTGTCATTGCCGCGCTGCGACGCCGGGCCAACGAAGGCGGAAGCTATCATGTCCGCGTCAGCCTGACCCGTGCCGCCATGTGGTATGCGAGCCTTGGCCGCTTCCCCGATGTTCGCTTTGATCTCAGCGGCCCGGACAATCGCCTGATCCCGCCCGAAATCCTTGTCGCGCAAACGCCTTATGGCGAGGTGCGGCGGCTCGGACCGCAGGTGAAGCTTAGCCGCACGCCCGGCCGCTGGCGCACGCCGCTGGTTGCGGTGCGAGGCGGCGATACGGTTTCGTGGGCCTGACGATGCGCGTCGCCGCAGCCCGGATCGCGGCCGCCCTCGTGGCGGCGACGGCGCCGCTCTCCCCGGCACTGGCGCAGGAGGAGCCGACAACTGAAACGGCGACGCCTCCAGCGTCACCCGACACGACGATCGAAGCCGATGGGGTCGATGAGCCCTATCCGAACCTGCTCGACACGACCCTGTCGGTCGAGGGCGACATCGAAGAAACGGATACGCCGCGCACGACCTGGGTTCGCCAGGACACGATCATGGGTCCGTGGTTCGCAGCGAAGGAGGATTTCCGCGAGCAGACGGGAATTACGATCGGCGGCTCGTGGGGCATTCTCTGGCAGAATTATTCAAGCAGTCTGGTCGGCGAGCGCAATGCCGTCGGCAGCAAGTTCACCTTCAACATGTCCTATGACCTCGCCAATCGCGGCCAGCCCAACGCGCTGACCATCGACATGGCGATCGAGGATCGCAGGCCACTGGGCACCGATCTGGCGCCGCTCCAGGCCGGCATTCTCGCGGGATCGGCCATCCCCACGGCGGCGACCTGGGGCGATTTCAGCATGGGGATCACCCAGTTCTACATCCGCCAGAACCTCGCCAACAATCGTTTCCAATATGCGATCGGCAAGATCTTCGCGCCGAACTTCGTCAATCCCTATCCGTTCTTCGACGACAACCGGCAGTTCCTCAGCCTCGCTTTCTCCACCAGCCCGACCATCGCGGTCCCGTTGCGTGGGTTCGGCTTTGTTGGCGCCGCCTATCCGTCGCGAAATTTCTATGTGAAGTCCGGCATGTTCACCGCGAACAGCAGCGACACGGGGATTACGATCGACGACTTCTTCTCGCGCGACGAGCATTTCTATTTCATCGAAGCGGGGTATAGCGGCGTCGCCGGCCGCGGGCTCCCGATCCATGCGCGCGGGCCGATGGACCAGAACAATTTTCACATCACAGCCTGGTATCGCGACCCGCTCGAAAATGGCAGCCCGCGCGCCTACGGCTTCGCGTTCAACGCGAACTTCATGGCGGGCCAGAATGTCATGTGGTTCCTGCGTGGCGGCTGGTCTGACGGATGGCTTGCCGATCTGGCGCTGAGCGGCGGCCTCGGTTGGCGGCCGCCCTCGGCAACGTCGGATCTGTTCGGAGTCGGGGTTGGCTGGGCCAATCCGGCGAACGAGCGACTCCGGGACCAATATACGGGCGAGATTTTCTACCGCTTCCACCTTACCCAGAATTTGGCGTTCACGCCGAACTTTCAACTGGTGATGAATCCGACCCTCGATCCGACACGTGATAGCCTGTTCATCGTGTCTTTCCGCACGCGCCTCAGCTTCTAGGCACGCCCCAGCGGCGCCGGGATGTCGGCGCTGCACTACCGCGCCGAATAAGTCACCGCCTCCAGCTTGTTCCCGTCCGGATCGCGGACAAACGCCGCGTAATAATGGGCGTCATAGTCCGGCCTGAGGCCGGGGGCGCCGTCGTCGGTGCCGCCATGAGCCAAAGCCGCCTCGCGGAAGCGGTCGACCATCGATCGGTCCTCGGCGGCGAAGGCGATGTGGGATCCGTTGCCGATCGTCGCCGGCCGGCCGTCGATCGGGATCTGGACGCTGAAGTGAAAGGTGCCGCAGGCATAGCCCAGCCCGCCTTCGTCCTCGGCCAGCGGCGTGATGCCGACGATCGGCAGCACCGCATCGTAGAAACGCTTCGCGCGGGCGACATGGTTCGTCCCGACCGAGACGTGGTGGATCATGGCGGCCTCCCTCGTCGTGCCGCCCGACCAATGCGGCGGCGGCTTTTTTGCTCCGCTTGCGTGCCGGGGCGGGTGCCGGGAGGGTCAGGCCTCGCGCACGAGCCAGCCGGCGGCGGCGAGGTCCTGGACGATGGAGCCGAGCGATTTGTAGATGGTGACGTCCTGTGGCGTCAGGCGGCCCGGGCGCGTGCCGGCCATGACCTCGCCGATCTCGCCCAGCAGATGGGCATCGTCGACCAGGCCGGCGGCTTTGGCGCGCAGGAACTCGGCGCCCTGGGCGAGCACGCCGGCGCGGTGATCGGCGAAGAAACGGGCGCGGGCGACGAGCGCATTGTCCGCCTCGGCCGGGCCGGCGCGGCTGGAGCCGACGAGGTTGATGTGGGTGCCGGGGGCGATCTGGTGCGCGAACAGGATGGGCTCGGGCGCGGCCGTGGTGGTGCAGACGATGTCGGCCCCGGCCACGGCGGCCGCGACGTCGGGCGCGGCTTCGGCGCCGAGGTCAGCCGGGAGATCTGCGGCGAGGGCTTCGGCCTTGTGCGCGTCGCGGCCCCAGATGGTGACGCGGTCGATCGGGCGGACGTGGCGGATTGCCTCGATATGGCGCCGGGCCTGCTCGCCGGTGCCGAGGATGGCGAGGCGGTGTGCGTCGGGGCGGGCGAGCGCGTCGGTCGCGGCGGCGGAGGCGGCGGCGGTGCGGATCGCGGTCAGCTCGCCCGCGTCGATCACCGCGGCCGGCGCCCCTGTCTCCGGATCGAACAGCAGGACGAGGCCCTGGTGCGAGAGGCCGCCCTTGGCGACATTGCCGGGGAAGACGCTGACCAGCTTGGCGCCGAACGCGCCGCCCTGCACACTCGCATCCAGCGCGCCGGGCATCACCCCGAAGGCATTGCCGCGATCGAGATCGATGATGCCGCGCAGCAGCTGCTTCGTGCGGCCGGCCGAGAGCGCGATCATCGCCTCGCGCATCAGGGGGATGCACGCGGCGTAGGTCAGGCGGCGGGCGACCTCTTCGGCGCCGATGACCTTCACGCGGCCTCCGGCGCCTCGGCCGCTGCGATCCGCGCCCGCCACCAGCGGATGAGCAGGGTCGCGTTGAAGATCATCACCATGCCGTAAATGTTCTGCGTGACCGCGAGAGACAGATTGTCGAGCACGGACATGGTCACCACCAAGGCCAGCGTCACGTTTTGAACCCCTGTCTCTATTGCAAGGGTCATTGAGTCGCGGGGACCCGCCCTGACGCCTCGGCCGATCAGAAGGCCCAGCGCCATAGCGGCGACATTCAAGGTCCAGATGGCGGGTGTTGCGGCGACGATGTTCTGCAGCACCAGCTCGACGCTGACGGCCACCGAAAACGCGATCACCAGAATTAGGATGATGAATGAGGTTGGCCGTAGCCATTTCGCCATTTTCGCCGCTGCGTCTGCTGCGAAACGCCGGACAATCATCCCGGCAACGATCGGGAGGATCGTAATCCGAACGAGCTGAAGAATGGTTCCCGGCACGGACAGCTCGGGCATGTCTCCGCGCCCGTCAAGAAACCAGGGGATCGCCCAGCTGAGCAGCAGCGGGATGGTGAAAACCGTGACGAGGCTGGTCAGCGCGGTCAGAATCACCGCGAGCGCGACATTGCCGCGTCCGACAAAGGTCAGCGCATTGGACGTCGTGCCTGCAGGGCAGATCGAGATGATGAACAGGCCGAGCGCGAGCTCGGGCGGGAGGCGGAAGAGGAGGCCGATGCCGATGCCGAGCAAGGGCAGCAGGAAGAGATGCGTGCCGAAGCCCGCGGCAACCAGCTTCGGGCTCTTCGCCACCATGCCGAAGTCGCGGAGCGCCAGCGTCAGACCCATGCTGAACATGATTAGCATCAGGCCGATCGGAACGACGGTCGTCTGGAAAAATGCGATTGTCTGTTCGCTCATGCGCCCCAGACCTCGCGGGCATAAGCGACGAAGTTGAGGCCCATGATCTTCTCGATCCGGGTGGTGGAATAGCCGCGCGCCTCGAGCAGGCGGATGAGGTCGCGGAACTGGCTGGTGCCGCTCAGGCGCTCGACGAAGGGGATCGTGTCCGGATTCTCGCCGGTCGCGCCGATGCCGGCGGCGCGGCGGTCGGCAATCTCCTGCCGGGCCCGGGCGCGATAGGCCGCCATGTCGTCGACGCCGGTGGTGCCGCCGTCGGTCCCGATGCCGACATGATCCTCGCCGCAGACATTCACCGCATGATCGATATGGGCGACCACGTCCTCGGGCTCGGCCACGCTGTCGGGGCTCAGGAAGGGCATGAAATAGATGCCGACAAAGCCGCCGCGCTCGCCGACCAGCCGCAATTCCTCGTCGCTCTTGTTGCGGGGCAGATCGGTCAGCGCCCGGCAACCGGTATGGTTGATCGAAATGGGCTGGCGCGACAGCCGCGCGGCCTCGAGGCAGGTGCGCTGCCCGCTGTGGGAGAGGTCGACCATGATCCGGTTGCGGTTCAGCGCCTCGATCACCTCGCGGCCGAAGGGCGTGATGCCGCGATTTTCCGGCGCCATCGAGCCGTCGCCGACCTGGTTGGCGGGATTGTAGGTGAGCTGGATCACGCGGACGCCGAGATCGGCGAAGATGTCGGCGCGGGCCGCGTCCTCGCCCATCATCGCGGCGTTCTGGAAGCCGTAGATGACGCCGATCCGGTCCTCGTCGCGGGCGCGCAGCATGTCGGCGGCGGTTAGCACCTTGAGGAGGTCATTGGGGTGGGCGCGGATGCGCGCGTCCCACAGGCCGATCTCGCGCACGCTGTGCTCGAACGGCTCCATGTCGCCGGCGACATAGCCCAGGGTCACGTTGACGACGTCCATGCCCGAGGCCTTGGCGTCGGTCAGGAGGCGCGCCTCGATCTCGCGACGGCGGGTGCCCTGCACCGCGCCCGGTCGGCGCTCGGCATTGGGATTGCTAAAGCCGCCCAGCGCGTTGACGATCAGCATGTCGCGTCCGCGCTCCTGTGCCGCGGCCGGCATTGCGAGTGAAGCCGCGCCGAGGCCGGTCATCTGCAGGAACAGGCGGCGGTCGAAGCCGGAGCGGTCAATCATCTGCGGACACCTCTTCGGCGGTGATCGGGCGGTAGTCGGTGCGGTCGTAGCGGCGGCCGCGCTTCACCGTGAACTGGACGCTGCGCATATTGGCGATGTCGGCGGTCGGATCGCGCTCCAGCACCACGAGATTGGCGAGATAGCCGGGCGCGACCACGCCCATCGTCTCCCCTTGGCTCATCGTCATCGCGCCGATCTGCGTCGCCGCGCGGATCGCTTCCAGCGGGGTCAGGCCGGCGCGGGAAACGAGCAGCTCCAGCTCCTCGAACACCGACGGGTAGGCGGCGTCGCGCGGCGTATCGCCGTCGGTGCCCGCCGAAATCAGCACGCCCTCGCGATGCGCCTGCGCGGTGAGGCGGGCGGCGAGGTCCAGCGTGCAATAAGGCGGGCGGCCGGTGCCCTCGGAGCGCCGCTCCACCTCGCGATAGACCCGCAAGGTAGGATCGAGGATGATCCGGCGTTCGCGCATCTGGCGGAAGAGCGCGGCGATCTGCGCATTGTTGCCGTCCATGAACGGCGCCGGATCGATCGGCACGCGCTCCTGATAGGTGCGCGGCCGAACCGGATTGACCTGATAGGCCAGGTAGCAGGTGTGCGAGATCACGTCCGGCCCGGCCGCGATCACCTCGGCCGGCGGTGTCGGGAAGACCATGCCATGTGCCCAGACCGGGAAATTCTGGCGATGCGCTTCCTCGGTCAGCCGGCTGACGAGGTGGGGCGGCAGGTTCGCATAGATTTTGAGCGCGGTCGCGCCGGTGCCGCGCGCGCGGGCGATGGCGAGCGGGATGTCCGTATTGTCATCGATCGCCTGCGCCCAAGGCGTCTCGCCGGGCGTCCAGCCTGCGCTGATCGCCTGCGTGCGGGGATCGTCGAAGAAGCTCGGGCCGGCGACGACGGCGGCGAAATAGAGGTCCGGGCTCGCAATCTCGCCGACGCGCGCCGCCCGGTCGATCTCGGCGACGGAGCGCAGATCGTCCGCCATGATCCGCGTCGCGGTGACGCCGCTATAGAGGTCGCGGCGCATCAGCGCTTCGGCGCGGGCCCGGTTCGGCGGGGTGGCGAGATGCTGGTGGCTGTCGATCAGGCCGGGGAGCAGATAGCGACCGCTGAGGTCGACGCTGCGCGCGCCTTCGAGCTGCTGCGGTGTCAGCGCCGAATCGGCGACCACCGCCTCGATGCGCTCGCCGCGCGTGACCACCGCGACGTCGCGCCGCGCGGGCGCCCCAGTGCCGTCGATCAGGGTCGCATGGCGATAGACGACACGCTCATCCTGAGGTGGGGAGGGGGGCTGGGCGGACGCTCCAGCCACGGCGAACATCGCCGCGGCGGCGGCAAGCAACGACTTCAGACCCCGCATTCCATTCCCCGACAAGCCCAAGCGGGCGCCTGCGTAACAGGATCGCGACCGCCATGCCAAGCGGTGTCAATCAGGGTTGGGAATCGCCCCGGTCGGTCTCTTCGTCCTCTTCGCCGTGAATGCGGTCGAGATAGGCATTGGCGAGCTGGTAATGCGCCTGGACGACGCGAGGGTCAGTGGCGACCTGCGCGAGCGAGATTTCTTCTTCCGCCCGCTGCTCAAGATAATCGAAATCGTCCAGCGACATCGCTGCAAAGGCTCCCTCTGGATGTTGAGGCCGGCAGCGGATCCGCCACCGGCCGGGTGTCACCCAGTAGAATCCACAGGTCGGCAGTGGGTTCCGCGGTTCGTCGCGTCTGCAATTAGCGACGCGACGAACGAACGCGTTTGTCCGACTCGCTTAGCGGACTCTGGGACCGCCGAAGGGCAGCGGGGGCGGGGGCTTGCGGTCGCGGCGCGGCAGCTGTGCCTGATAGGCGACGCCGCAATGCGCGACGCAATAAGGGAAGCCCGGATTGGCCGGCTGCCCGCAGAAATGGAAATCGGGCTCACCGGGATGGCCGAGCGGCCATTTGCAGATGCGCTCGTTGAGATCGAGCAGGCTGGTCTTGTCGGCAATCTCCGGGCTCGGCTTGGCCGGCACCAGGCGGCGCGGGGGCGCGGGCGGGATCGGCGCCTGCTGGTCACCCGGACCCTGGCGGATGAAGCCGCCCGGGCCGATCGAGCGCACCATCGGCTGCGGCGTGCTTGGTTGGGCCTGCGCGGGCGCGGCGGCGGCCGGAGCGGCCGCGGCGGCCGCCGCTGCGGGTTGCGGCGCGGGCTCGGGGCGCGGCTCGGCGCGCGGCGCGACCGGCGCCGGCCGGGGTGTCTCGGCCTGGACCTTCTCGACCTTTTCTTCCCTGGCCTTCGGCTTGGCGGCCGGGGCCGGCGCGGGATCGTTCGCCTTGACCGGCGACGGGCGCGACTGGAGGCCGAGGCGGTGGGCCTTGCCGATCACGGCGTTGCGGCTGACGCCGCCCAGCTCGTCGGCGATCTGGCTCGCGGTCATGCCCTGCGTCCACAGGGCCTTCAGCCGGTCGATTCGTTCATCCGTCCACGACATCGCGCGTCAATTCCTCAAACAGCGTCTCGCAGGCTTGCGGCTCACAGCGTCTGCGATTAGCGACAGCGCTTGTGAACGACCAGCCTTCGAATTGGGTTCGGGCCGCCCCCGGCGATCCCGTCATCAGGAACGTCAATTGGGGCGGGCTCTGGACCCTCTATGTGAAGGAGGTGCGCCGTTTCTTCAAGGTCCAGCTGCAAACGATCTGGGCTCCGGCGGTCACAACCATGCTGTTTCTGGTCATTTTCACCGTCGCGCTGGGCCGCGACGGGCGCACCGTGCCGCTCGGGGACCAGGCGATCCGCTTCGCCGACTTCCTTGCGCCCGGCCTGATCGTGATGGGCATGATCCAGAATGCCTTCGCCAATTCCAGCTTTTCGCTGCTGGTCGGCAAGATCCAGGGCACGATCGTCGACTATCTGATGCCGCCTTTGTCCAACGGCGAGCTGATCACCGGCCTGGTCGCGGCGTCGATCACCCGCGCCTTCCTCGTCGGCCTTGCCGTCTGGGTGGTGATGCTGCTGTGGCCGGGCGTCCATGTCTTCCCGCAGCATTTCTGGGCGGTGCTCTGGTTCGGACTGATGGGGGCGATGATGCTGAGCTTCCTCGGGCTCATCACCTCGGTCTGGGCGGAGAAGTTCGATCATGCCGCGGCGGTCACCAATTTCGTGGTGGCGCCGCTGTCTTTGCTCTCCGGCACCTTCTATTCGATCGACACATTGTCGCCGACCTTCGCTGCGATCAGCCATGCCAACCCCTTCTTCTTCGTGATCTCGGGCTTCCGCTACGGCTTCGTGGGCGAGGCGGATTCGCCCGTCCTGTTCGGGGCGATGCTGCTGCTCGGTATCAACATCGTGCTTTGCGCCTTGTGCTATTCGCTCCTGCGCAGTGGCTGGAAGCTGAAGGCCTGATCGGTTCATCTCCGTAACAGCTTCCGCGCGCTAACGCTGGGCGCGAAACCGGAGAGGTCCGCCTTGCTCAAGATGCCGATCGTCGCGCTTGTCGCCGCAAGCCTTGCCGTCCCTGCGACGGCGCAGATCACGATTTCCGGCGTGGGGCGATCGGGGTCGCCTGGCATCGAGCGCATGCGGCCGATGGATCGCGGCTTCGGGCGCGAGTTCGATCGCGTGCAGGATCGGATCGAGG
>Ga0335075_10009874_pt1 | contig 14517 bp, 9 predicted proteins | sample Lox_Sample_24_FD_206723 | JGI IMG/M metagenome (GOLD analysis project Ga0335075, IMG submission 206723) | Soil microbial communities from Loxahatchee National Wildlife Refuge, Florida, United States - Lox_Sample_2.4 | ecosystem: Environmental > Terrestrial > Soil > Wetlands | place: USA: Florida...
CAGTCCGCACCATCGACGCCCTGTGGCGCGCCATCGGCCAGATCTGCGACCTCTTCAGTCCGCAAGAATGCCAGAACTATTTCGCCGCAGCAGGCTACGGATTCACATGAAAGTCCGACGCTCTAGCTGTCGCCGGGCGGCACCTCCCGTTCGATGACAAAATAGCTCATGCTGCGCGCGGGTAACCGAGCCGCGCGGCCGAAAGCGCGCGACCGAGCAGCGGCGCAAGATTAGGCTGAATGCGTCTCAGCACTTCGATGTCCGATGCGAGACCCTCGGCGGCCTCGGACACGGGAACAACGAAAGCTAGAATTTCCAGGCGACGTGCCAGCACCCGCGCCGCCTCCGTGCGATCCTTGATTGCGGCAGTACACTCGATGAGCCGGCAAACAAGCTCGAATATCGATCGATGAGTCTCTGCGCGCGTAGCCCTTTCAAGGCACAGTTCCGAGACGCCGTCTGCGAGCGAGGCGTTCTCCGTGAGAATGGCGATATGCGCCAATACCGATATGGCCAATAGGGTAATCTTGTCATCTTCATTGGGCAGCGCTGATCGGATAGAGGCAAGAACCTTTTCAGCATCGCCGGTGCACTCACTCGGAAAACCAAACGTTTCGATAAGCGGGGAAATGGAGAGCAGAGTATTAGCACTAGGGTCCTTCGCCAAAGCAAAAAATGCATCAGCACCTTGGGGAACGCTCTGAAATTCAGCAAGCGTCGGCCGATGCGCGCGGCGGGTTCCTTGGAGAACGGCTGGGTAGTGCGCGAAGGTCGCAATTTTTTCTCCAACAATCCAGGCGTACGGCTTATCAAGGCGCTCCTTCCAGCTTGGCGGAGCCGCCTCTTGGGAAAGCTGTCTCAAAGCTCCAACGGCGCGGCCGAATAAGTCTGCAACCAGGATCTTCGGGAAAATCCATTCTGGCCGCCATTGCGGCTCGATCGCGAAATCCGCCAAAATCGAAAGATAGTACGTGTCGCCACAAAGACGCATCGCCCAGGTAATAATTTCGTCGGGATCGATGGCAATTCCGCGGAATGCTCGGACAACTAGAGACGCGTGCGCGGCAGCGGCAAGGCGACGCCAGAAGACCGGCCTGCGCTGGAGCGCTTCGTGCGTCGCGAAGTGCGCCGTGGTGATGACAAAAATGGCACCAAACAGCGCGCAGGCTCCCGTCAAGCGGTCCATGTTGCCAAATAGACTATCGAGGAGGCGATCGCCCAAGGCGACAAATCGTTCATCTTGAGCCGCACGGTCGGCGCAGATTTCAAAGGCCCCTACAAGACTGAAAGGGTCATCTACCTCCGATACCGTTTCGATGGCCTCGGCGGCCACCTCCGCATCTAAAACTTGCAGTGGAGGCCGCGGCACAAGTTCCGGTGCTGCGAAAATGATCGCCCAGCGGTAAAGCGCACGAATCGGGTCAGCCTCAAGCCCGCGACGCCACTCAGCATTCAGTTCTCGTCCGATATAGTCTGCAAGCGACATCGAACCGGCCACCGGCGGTAGCAAATGATTCCAATAACGATCATCGCCGGGAAGAACATCGACAGGCGCGATGCGGTTCTTGCTTTCGGGATGCTGTACTTTCTCAGTAAGGCGCTCGGTAAAGTTCTCGGGCGACGATCCAAAGAGCGTGGCCGCCGCCAGAAAATCGTCACCCGAAAAATCCGCGCGAGCGACCAAAACGCGTAAGGTAGCGGCATCGCCATCGGATAGCGGATAGTGATGTAGGAACTCATCGAGCTGTGCCAAGCGCGCGTCGGGATCCGACGACAGAAGTGTGATCCACGGGAAGCGCATTCTTTTGCCCGCGATTTCCACAGTGGCGGAACCATCGTCGTTAATCCAGATTGTCGCATCGACGAGAGCGTCGTTGGGGTCGTGCAACTGGCACGTGAGTGGGCCTTTTGAGGCGTTGCGGAAGGCGGCAAACAGTTCGTCTCGAACAACCACGATCTCGTCAATAGCTTGCACCTGACGCTTTGCGGTGAAACCGCACGCAGAAATGATCGTGCCGTCTTCGAGGACATCCGAACGCAGCCGCCCCGACAGCTTTTCAAGCACGAACAAAGGACGAAGCCGCGCCAAGTCCCGTTCAGGTTCCGCCACGATCATCATTCCTTGAATTGAGAACGAAGTTTTTCAGATATTCGACGATCGCTTGGTAGCTTTCTGGTGCCGTTCTGCGCATTGGCTCTAGTACCGTGCGCTCCAGCCATTCGTTGTAGCGGTCGAGAGCCTGTTGATCCCCGCCGAGTTCGAACGGCAGGGCGAGAGTGGCGTGAAGGATGCGATTCACCGCCATAACCCATTCTGGTGGCGGCTGGCCCTTCCAGCATGCGACCCAGTCTTCGGGAGTTGGATAGATGCTGTAGACGGCATCGGCTATCGCGGCGGCCTTCTCCGGGTCACTCTCCTCGTTCCAAATTTCGACGAGCACGGTCTTCACCGCCGAATTTATCGTCATGAGCCAAGGGATTTCCGCGGGGAACAGGGGGATTTCCGCCATTCGCGGAAGGTCGATGCTGTCGCGTATTGCGCGAAACTCGGGTGACAGGTGCTGGCCGTTGCGCTGCGCCGCGGACTTGATTTCACCGGCATCGAGCGGCATGAGGCAGGATCCGGCCGCGCGGAGCCGGTGACGACAGTTTAGGCGCTCCGCGGCTGAAAGAAGTCCCCTAGCGTGGAGCTCTTCAATAATATCGAGTGACGTAACGATTCTTGCCCGCCGGCCAGCGCGATCCGTTACAAACGGTTCCTTGTTGAGAGCGCGATCGTCGAAAACAACCGCGTCCGAGGCGAGCAAGTCGCCCAGGAGATGCAGGGTCGACATGTTCGAGGCGTAGCCACTCTCATCGTCTTGAGACCAGCGTGGTCCAAATATGACCTTGCCCGCGACGTATGCCTTTCGGATCACCCCTCGAATATGGTCGATGATGCGCTGGATTTCGGCCATATCATGATCGCGCTCGATGAGCGCGAAAGCATTTTCTTGGGCGTCGGCATGGATATACACGTCGACGAACGAGCCAACGACGGCGTCCAGCAGGCCAACCGTCTGCAAGTAGATCAGCGACAAGCTGTCGAGATAGAGCGGTTGCTTGGGTTGCGGCGCTGCCGGAGCGGGCCAGCCCTTGTCCTGCAGGACAAAATATTGCTTCGCGGATTCCTCCGTCAACTGATCGACCACTCCCGCTTCACACAGCACGCGGAGAAGGGTGTGGGTGTCCGTCAAAACGGGTGCGTACGCCGACACATCCGCGTGTCTGCCTTCGAGACCAAGTCGAAGCACGGGCGCAGGGCGAACGATGATGCCCGAGTTGGTCTGGGCCGCGCGGATCAACCCGGATAGCTCGGGGCCGATCTCACGAGTGAGCGCGTCTTGCGGATTGACCGTCGAGCGCGCGACCTTCAGTCGCCCATGTGCAATGAGGTCACGAACCTGCTCGGCGCGCCGGAGATTGGATTTTTGAAAGCGGCGAATGCGCGCGCGACCCTCGAACATTTCGTGGAGGGTGCCGGCCGGCACTACGATCTCGGGAAACGCGTCGAGCACGCTCGGCAGGAGACCGAGCCATCCCAGGACAATCACGGCCGATATATCGAGCGCAAGTCGCTGCGATGCGCCGATCGGGACCGGCGCAGCCCGATGCCCGGAGAAGGTCGTTATCGCTGATCGCTTCCGCGAGTCCGATGCGGCGGCATTGCGAACGAGATTGCCAAGCAATACGTCAACGAGCGTCGCGCGGAGGCCAGTCCCGGCGATCAGCAGCGGCATTTCACCGCCGGCGACGGCATCACCGATGGTGCGCGAATGTTTCGACCATTCCGCCTGCTGTGATAACAGGTCCTTCAGTTCAAACTGTTTGACAGGGCCGTCGGAACCGGAAAGATCCAAGGCACGACGAAACCAGTTGTGCGCCTCTTGTTCTCGCCCGTCGAAGCCTTCTTCAAGGACTAGAGTGTAAGCCTCGATCAAGACATTCGGATCGTCGCCGCCTTTGGCGACCGCTGCGTCGATGAGATCGAGCGGCCGGCCTTGACCCGAGGCCTGCGCGAGATGGGCAGCCTGAATCAGCGCCGTGGCGCTTAGTTTGGGTGCGTCTTCGAGGTAAGCTGCGATGGGATGGGCAAGGGTCTCCCAATCGCCGGTTTCGAGCGCGATGGCGACTTCGAGGTTGAGGTCGCGCCCCAAAGCGGTGCGGCCGAGTTCGCTAGCCGCGGCAGTCGCTTCTTTGATGCGACCGCGGTGGAAGAGCTGCCATGCATAGTGCCTCTCTATTCCCGCGTCGCTCCGCCTGATCGCCGGGTTGGCTTCGACGATCCGCGTGAAATTGTCGCTGTCCCCGGCGTTGGCATAGGCTTGGGCTGCAACCACAATATCGTTCGGGTTGCCCGTGAGGGCGAAAAGCTCCTCGGCATAGCTCCCGATCGCATGCTGTTCGTTTTTCTCAATCAGCGCGCCGAGGAGAACACGGAGCGTGTCGGCTGATTTGTTCGCTTCGTAGACGCGCTTATATTCGGTAACCGGATCGGCACCCTCTGCCCGGGCAATTTCCGCGCTGAGGCGCGCGACCCTTTCCTGCCCGAGAAGCTCACGATTCGCTTCGAGCAAGAGTTTAGCCGATGCCGCGTCATGCGCCATCGCGAGAGCCTGTATCTCGATCGCGACGATTCCGACCTTGGCGAAACCCTCGTCGAACTGCCGCCGATGCTTCGCAATAAGTTCAACAATAGCCCTCGGATTGGTGCCGTGTAGACGTAGAACGAGAGCAGCGTTTAACTCATCGCTATTCAATCCGCCCAACGCCTCGCGCTTCGCAAGATATTTTGTGAGAGGCTCGCGGTCGTAGTTGCCAGCATCGTAGGCGAGCGCAAACGTGACCCGGGAGAGCGCCTTCGTTGGATCGGCCATATCCTTGCGAAGCTGGATCAAAGCGCCTTCGCGGCGCCGCGGATGAAGCAGGTCGCACCATGTCAGATAGGTCTCGGCAAGACGCGGGGCCTCGCGCAATTCGAGGCTATCGCTCCTTGAGAGAAAGCGCTCGAGGTCGTTGTGCGCCGCGTCGAGATCAGCCTCCAACTGTTGGTCTTGTAGGATCGGTTCGACGTGGCGAACATCGAGCGGAAGTCCAGTGAGCACCAGGCCCTGCTCGGGCCGCGACAGAACCGCAGCGAAGCGCATGATCCCTCGGAAGAACAAGAAGTAAGGACACTCGCGAAGTTGTCCCTCGCTCAAACCGGCGAGTATTTGTTTGATCGCCACGAAATCTTGGAGGCGCAGGTAAATTTGACAAAGCGTCATGACGCCATGCGGCGTGAGATCGATGGGAGAAAGAGATTGATCGCGAAGCCAGTCAAGGGCAGCGGCATCGCCTTTGTGCTTGGCAATGATGTCGAGGAGAACCGAGCGGCAGTCGGCGTCCTTTTCATCGCGTAGCACACGGATCGCGCCTTCGCCGTCGCCGCGCGCTTCCGTAATCCGCGCGCGTGCCGCTAGTTCGCCTTCCGATCCGGGGAGGGCTAACCCGGCGGCAAAAAACTCTTCCGCCTCCGCGACATCGTTGCGCAGCGCCCTGCTGCGTGCGGCGCGGAGAAAGATGGTCCGGCGCAACCCCGCTGGCAGTGCTGCAGCATCCCCCTCGTGCAGTTCATTCGCCAAATTCCGAAGGAGGTCGGTCTTTAACAACTCGGGAAAGATCGAGCGCTGTGTGGCCTGCGCGTAGCGCCGCTGAAAATCGCGCTCGAGCGCCTCGGCGAGTCCAGGTCGCAGGATGTCGACGCTGGGCGGCCGCGCACCGGCCTTCGCGAGCGCGTCGATGACCGCTGAGCCGAAGATCTGCGCCACGAGATTGTCGGCGTTCGTGAAGGGCTGACCGGGATAGCGGTCAATCGCGCGGAGGCGGTCGAGGTGCTGCGCCTGCGCCGCACGCGAGGCGTCTGACGGCGAATAGTCCGGGCCGCGCGCGACGCCCTCAGCCGGTTGCACGATCAGGAGATTCTTGTCCAAGCCGATCGCGAGCCATGCCTCCCATTGCGTGTAGGTAAGGCTCTTCAGCGCATCGCGACCGAGGCCTTTTTCGGCCAATCGCGCTTCGAGTTCCGGGCGGCGCCGCAGCAAATCATCCACGCTGCTCGCTGCCGGCGTCGAGCCCGCCATATCGCCGACGAAATGGACCACTGCTTCGCACTGCGCGACGTACTCTTCGAGCATGTTCAGAGTGTCGCCGCCGAGCGCTTTGAAGTCCTCTTGGATCTTGACCTCGACGTTCGGGCGAGTCAGCGCGCGGCGTAAAGGGTCGCGATACGTGGCGAACTCGTCGGAGACGCACGACAACAACAGTTTGACGCTCGGATTCGGCATCAAGCCGCTGGCTCCGGATTCGCATTAACGGATGGCGAAATGTGACGCCAGAAATCGAGCGGGTAAAGGCGTGGCAGTTGTTGCAACCGCAAATTCCGACAGCGCCTGCTCGAACTTGAGCGGGGCCCTGACGTTTTCCCTCGCGCCCCCGACCTGGTGTCCGGCAAACGTCCGCAAACATCGCGGCCGTTTTGCTTTGGCCCAGCCCACCATCGCGAACGATGCCTAATTTATTAATTGTGCTATACATTCAGTTATCTTCGTGTGTACCTCACATGTACTTAGATAGCATCGTATAGTTGTTAGTCGATGACGGTTGAGTAAATTAAAAATACGCGAAGAAAATCTTGGCGTACTTTGCCACAATCGTCCGCAAAAAACGTGAGGCGGAGTCAAGTGTATTCCTTGCACCCCTGCTTCCCTTTATTTCCTTTTTATTTCCTTTTATTTCCCCGAATCGGGGTTTTTCAATGGGTTGCGGGCGAGGGAAATAAAAAAATTCGCCCGCTTTCCGGCCTCGCTCTTAAGTTGTGGCGGGCGCAACGATGTCAAACAGCCCCGGCCTCTCCTCGCCGGGCCTGGGCCAGGCGCGTCGATTCCGATAATGAGAATTACCATGGAGGGCATTTCCGGTTCTGTCAAGAAAATGTCGCTTTCGCGAAGTTCGCTCTCGTGGTCCCGCGAATTGGACTTGAGCTACGCACGTAACGAGCGGTCCCGCCGCGGCTTCAAAAAATCGCGGCGAGCTCGACCAGCCGCCGCTCGGCGCCTTCGCGCGCGGCCTTCACCTCGCCAGCCGCGCCGACAGTCGGCCCGACGGCGACGAAACGCACGCTGTGGACGCCGATGAAGCGCAAAATGTCGCGCAGATAGGGCGTCGCCATGTCGACCCGGCCCCGGTTCATGCCGGTGACGAAATCGGAGCCGCTAGCGAGAATGACGATCGTGGGCCGGTCCTTGACCAGACCGCGATAGCCCTCGGCCGGACTGAAGGCGAAGGTCAGCCCCGGCTGGACGATGAGGTCGAACCATTGCTTGAGCTTATAGGGCACGCCGAAGTTCCACATCGGCGCGGAAATGAGCACCCGATCGGCGAGCGAGAAGCGCAGCGCCATGCGCTCGATGACCGCGAAGGCGTCGCGCTCGGCGTCGTTGAACCCCCGGCCGCCGAGGCGGGCGTATTTGGCCTCGAGCGCGGGCCCATCGAACTCCGGCAATGTCTCGCGCCACAGGTCTTGCAGATCGATGTCCCACGAGGGCCTCAGCTCGCGGAATTTCATGAGGAACATTTCCGCCGCGGCGGCGGACGCGGAACCCGCGCGGGGCGATGAGCGCAGATGGAAGAGCTTAGGCATCGACTAGTGCGGAATGATAACTGGCCGAATCGCGCCCCAGACCCTCATCCGTGGCCTTCGGCGACACCTTCTCCCGGAGGGAGAAGGGAGCTCTGGCGCCGGCGCGCCCCCTCTGCCCAAAGGGCGTCCGTAAGGACGCCCGTCTCTCGACGGGCTAGAGGGAGAGAGTTGGGGTGAGGGCTGACCGGATCGGCCAGAATTCATCATGCTCCAGCCTCGCCCATCACGCGGGCGCTCCGTCGCTCATCCGAGCGCCTTGATGACGGCGTCGGCGTTGGTGACGACGGCGACATTCTGCATCGCGAAGTTGATCGAGGCCAAGTGCCACTCGGCGTTCATGGTCGAGCAGCAATCCTCCGGCACAACCATGAAATAGCCCTTGTCGGCGCCGGTGCGCGCGGTGTGCTCAATCGACATGTTGGTCCACGCGCCGGTGTCGATGATCATGTCGCGGCCCTGGGCTTTGAGGATCGTCTCCAGGCGCGAGCCCTCCCAGGCGCTCATGCGCATTTTTTCGACCACGAAGTCGCCGGCCTGAGGCTCGAGCCCGCTGACCGGCGCCGCGCCCCAGCCGCCGCGCACCATCGCCTTGTTGTCCACGACGCCTTCGAACAACGGCGCGTTGAGCGTCAGTCCCGGCGCGCCCGGCTCGACGACGAACCAGACGTGGATGACGATGACGCCGCGCGCGCGGGCGGCCGCTGCGAGCCTGCGCGTGTTCTCGACCACGTTCTGCGCCCGCGCATGCGCCGGCGCGCCGGAAGCGGCGAAGGCGCCGCCTTCGCTGACGACGTCGTTCTGCATGTCCTGAATGATGAGCGCGCAGCGCTTGGGATCGAGCGTCAGATCCTTGGCGAGGGTCAGCGGCGGAGCAGCGGCCGGACGCGTCTCCGCGCCCGAGGAGGCGGTCGCCTCGCCGCCGCGCGCGGCGGACATGTAGGGCTCGCGCCGCGGACCGACCTTGGTCTCGATTCGATAAACCGAGTGGGTCGCGGTCAGGAACAGGGCGCCGAAATCCGGTCCGCCCCAGGCGAGATTGGCGACCTTTTCGGGCGCACGCACCTTGCCGAGGAGATCGCCCGAGGGCGCATAGACCCACACGCCGCCCGGCGCAGTCACCCAGATGTTGCCGCGCGCGTCGCATTTCATGCCGTCGGGCACGCCCTCTTCGAGCCCAGAGCGGATGCCGGAGGCGAAGATGCGTCCGTTCGACAGCGAGCCGTCCGCGGCGACGTCGAAGACGCGGATCAGCGTCTGCACCGTATCGTTGACGTAAAGGAGCTTTTCGTCCGGCGAAAAGCAAAGGCCGTTCGGCTGATCAAACATGAGCCGATCGACCAGCAATTGCGGCGCGCCGCCGCCGGGCGGGATGCGATAGACGCCCTGGAAGCCGAGCGCGCGCGGCCTCTCGACCCCGAAGCCGGGCATGCGCCCATAATAAGGATCGGAGAAATAGATCGAGCCGTCGGAGCGGACGCAGACGTCGTTGGGACTGTTGAGCTCCTGGCCCTCGAAATGACTCGCCAGAACCTCGCGCCGCCCGTCTGGGCGCTCGCGCACGAGCGAGGAAGTGGCGTGCTCGCACACGATCAGGTTGAGGTCGGCGTCATAGGTCATGCCGTTGCATTTGTTGGACGGGCGCCGCACCTCGGCGACGCCGCGCCCGGGGTCCCAGCGGCGGCGCACGTCGGCCGGCATGTCCGAGAACAGAAGATAATGGTCGAGGGGATGCCAGACCGGCCCCTCGGTAAAGGTGAACCCGGTTCCGACCTGGCCGACCGGCGCGTAAGCGTCGATCAGCGCCTCGAATTCCGGCTGCAGCGTCGCATGGGTCATGGTCGCGCTCCCTTCGCTTTAGGCCGGGAACCAGTTGCGCTTGGGCAGCGTCTGGACGATCGGGCCAGGAACGGAATCTTGCATTCGCCCCACGACGGCCCCGTGTTCGACTCGGGCCGGGCGATCGTGCACCGGCAGCACGAAGCGGGCGTTGGCGACCACTTTCTTGATCGCCGCTTTCTCGGCCCGCTTGGTCGTGCCGTGGTTGCCGGTGGTCCGCGGTTCGCCATCGTTGTTCTCACGGAACGGCTCAACGATCTGGTCGTTGATGTCGTAGATGACGTCGCCGCAGATGGTCGCCACGCCCTCGGCGGTGTGAACGTGCACGTTCATCGAGCCTTCGGTATGCGCGCCCGCGGCCTCGCAGAAAACGCCGGGCATGAGCTCGATCGGACCGCTGATTTCGAGGTCGAGGAAGCGCAGCGCGCCCTTGGCGTGCAGGCGGTCGATCAGGTGCTTGATGTCGGGCGCCGGATATTGCGGATGCATGAGGCCGGAGACCGAATATTCGAGCTCGCGGCGATTGACGACCACGGTCGAGTTCATCGGAAAGAGATCGTCCTTGCCGGCGTGGTCGATGTGCAGGTGGGTGTGCAGGACGAAGCGGACGTCGCCCATCCGCACGCCATGCTTCATGAGCTGATTCTCGATCATGTTCTCATGGAACTGCAGCCCGCGCATGCCGAGCGTCTCCATGATCTGGTTCGAGCGGTAGCCGGTGTCGACGACAATCGGATAGGCGCCGCCGAGGATGAGGAAGCCAAGCGTCGGCACGCGCCGCGTGCGCCCGCAATCGCGGCCGAGGACAAGGAAGCTCGATTCGAGCTCGATGTCGCCATAGTCCAGGATCTTGATTTCCAGCGGCACTGTTCCCTCCCGATTTCGTGTTTCTCGCGCGCGCTTCAGGCCGCGATGCGGTAGACGCTCATCGCCGTGTCGTGCAGGATCGCCTGCTGTTCCTTGGGGCTGAACGCGCTCACGACCTCGCGATAGGCCGCGACAAGCGCGCCATAAGAGGTCCAGAGCTTCTCGACCGGAAAGTTCGATCCGAACAGGCACCGGCCGGCGCCGAATATGCCCAAGGTCTCGCGGACCACATAGGCGACGTGCTCGGGATCGTTGCGATGCAGGAAGGTGCCGAGGCCGGAGAGCTTGGCGACGATGTTGGGGCACGCAGCGAGGCGCGCCATGCCGGCGCGCCACTCCGCGCGTCCGGGCGGCGAGAGATCCTCGAGCATGCCGGCGTGCTGCAGCACGAACGTGACCTTCGGACAGGATTCCGCGAGGTCCGCCGCGTCCGCCATTTGCGGCGCGAACACCTGGAGGTCGAAGCTCAGGCCGTAGTCGGCGAGACGCCCGATGTTGCGGCGTATCTTCGGATCGGCGGGGAGATCGGGCCGGGCGGCGAAGCGGTATTGCGGGTTCTCGTGCCAATGCAATTGCATGCGCGCGCCGCGAACGAGCTTGTAGCGCGAAAGCCTATCGAGCTCAGGACGCACGTCGTCGGCGGCGAAGTTTGCGTAAGCGACGATCGCGTGCGGCCATCCCGTCCGGTCCGCTGTCTGCTGCACCCAGGCGGCCTCGTCCTCATAGGCCTCGGGCGCCCAGTTGGTCTGCACGTAGACCGACTTGACGACGCCCGCGCCGGCGATATCGGCGCGGAATTCCTCGATGGAGTAATCGCGGCGGATCGGTTCATAGGGGCCGAAAATGCGCGGCTGCATCGGCCCCTTGAGCCACGGCAGGTCGGCCTGCCGCCAGATATGGTGATGAGCGTCGACGACCGGCGTCACGCCGCCCTCCTGCGCTGAAGCGCCAGGATGTGATCGACGATCGCCGGCGTCGACCCGCCGTCGACCATGTCGTCGACGAAGCGGGAGATCGCGATCAGCGCCTGGGTGCGCGGGCGGAAATCGCGGCCGACGGCGAGGGGGGTCAGCCAGCTCAGCCGCCAGGCGCTGCGCGAGAGTCTGGCGACGGCTTCCGCAAGCGCCGCCGGATCGCCGCGCTCGAGGCCGTCCGAGATGATGAGCGTGACCGCGCCGCGCGCGTAAGAAGCAAAGCGCGGCACGGCGAGAAACGCCTTGAGCGCGTCGCCGATGCGCGTGCCGCCGTCCCAGTCGCTCACGATCTGAGCCGCGCTTGCCAGCGCCTGCTCACGGCGCTTGAGCCGCATCGGACGCGTGACCCGGGTGAGGCGAGTGCCGAAGGTGAAGGCCTCGACCCGCGGCGTCGCCTGGGTCAGCGCGTGAGCGAGGGAGAGGTTGTCTTGGGTGCGAGCCTTCATCGAGCCGGACACGTCGATGAGCACGAGCAGCCTTCGCGGCCGCATGCGGCGCTTCAAATGCGAGAGCCTGATCACTTCGCCGTCGTTGCGCGCCGCGTCGCGCAAGGTGCGGCGCAAGTCGACCGCGGCGCCGCGCCGCGCGCGAAGGCGCCGGTAGCTCAGCCGCTTCGGCAGGCGCCGTCCGGCTTCGCGGCTCAGGCGCCGCAGCGCGTCGCCCGGCCCTGCCGGGCCGAAGCGGCGCTCCACCAGAGCCTCGGCGCGCGTGGCGTCCTCGCCCGATTCGTTCGACTCGTCGGCCGCGAGCGGGTCGTCCATGCCGCGCCGGTCTTCCTGGACGCGGACCACGTCGTCCTCTTCGCCTTCATCCAGGCCGTCGCCTTCGGCGTCGAGGAAATGCATGTCGAACAGGGCATCGTAAGCAGCGCGACGTTCGGGCGGCGGGGCAAGCGTCGCGAGCCCAGCGCGGCGGACGTCCTCAAGATCGCGAGGCCCCAGAAGAGCGATCGCCGAGAGGAACGCAATCGTCTGCTCCGGCGCAATCGCAAACCCGTTGGCGCGCAGAAGCGGGATAAAGGCGATGAAAGGCCGCGCCGCTCGCGGCGGGGAATCGAACTCGCTCATGCAACCGACTCGGCGATCATGGCGTCGAGGCGGCCGGAGACGTAGGCCAGGTCCTCCTCATCCTTCAGCGCCACTCCGATCGAGCGCTTGAACGCGTCGGGCCAGCGCGCGCCGCCGCGGTTTAGCAGCGTCGCCGCCTCGGCCCAATCGACCGCCTCGGCGATGCCCGGCGCCTTGCTCAACGGCTCGCGCCTCAGCCTGCCGACCGCGGCGACCACCGCGCGCGCGGTTCCCTCCGCAACGCTCGAAGCGCGCGCCATCACGATGCGCGCCTCGCGCTCGGGCGTCGGATAGTCGATCCAGTGATAGACGCAGCGGCGTCTCAGCGCCTCGTGCAAATCGCGGGTGCGGTTCGAGGTGAGAACGACGACCGGGCGCTCCGCCGCGCGCACCGTGCCGCGCTCGGGGATCGAGATCTGGAAATCGGACAGGAACTCGAGCAGGAACGCCTCGAACTCCTGATCGGAGCGATCGATCTCGTCGATGAGGAGAACGGTGGAATCGGGCGAGCGCAGCGAAGCGAGCATCGGCCGCTCGATGAGAAACGGTTCGCCGTAGATGTCGATCGTCTGCTCGCCGGCCTGCCGAATCGCCAGCATCTGGCGAGGATAGTTCCACTCGTAGAGCGCCGCCGAAGCGTCGATGCCCTCGTAGCACTGCAGGCGGATGAGGCGGCGCGCCAGCACCGCCGCGATCGCCTTCGCCGCCTCGGTCTTGCCGACGCCGGGCGAGCCTTCGAGCAGAAGCGGCTTGCCGAGCGCGAGCGCGAGATAGGCCGCCGTCGCCAGGCCCTCGTCGGCGAGATAATAGGCCGAGCGCAGCGCGCGCTCGAGCGCCTCCGGGCTGTCGATGCCGACGATGCTGCCGCGCGGGGCCATCGTTCGTCTAGCGCCGCGCCTGCGGGCGCGCCCCGCCTTGCGCCTTGATCGCGCGCAGCACCTTTTCCGGCGTGATCGGCAACTCATCGACCCTGACGCCGACCGCGTTGAAGATCGCGTTGGCGACCGCGGGCATGACCGGATTGGCGCACATTTCGCCCGGCCCCTTGGCGCCGAACGGCCCGTCCGCGGCGGGGCGCTCCAGAACGGCGATGTCGTGCGGGCAGATGTCGCCCGGACCCGGCATCAGATACTCGACGAAATCGCGCGGCCCGTGGCTGGGATCAGGATAGTAGGGCTCCGGCGTCTCGTAGAGCGCGTGGCTGACGCCCATCCAGGCGCCGCCGACAAGCTGCTGCTCGACGAGACGCGGATTGAGCGCGCGGCCGAGCTCGTAGGCGCTGTCCATCTTCACCATCGCGACTTCGCCGGTCTCGTCGTCGACCTCGACTTCGGCGACCAGGCAGGCGTGGGCGTAGCAGGTCGCGGGCGACATCTCGCCGGTCTCCGGATCGACCGCGGACAAGGGCACGAGAAAGATGCCGCGGCCCGAAATCGTCTTACCCTGCTTGAACTGCGCGGCGATTGCGACGTCCCTGGTCGAAATCGACCGGTGCGGCGCGCCCTTCACGTGGATATTGCCGCGCCCGTCGGTTTCGAGGTCCGCGACATTGACCTCGAGCTCCTCGGCCGCCGCCTCCATCATCACGCCGCGCGCCTCGCGCGCCGCCGCCATCACCGCGTTGCCGACACGATGCGTGCCGCGCGAGGCGAAGCTCCCCATGCAATGGGGGCCGGTGTCGGAATCGGCCGTGTCGACGTACACGTCCTCGACCGGCACGCCGAGCGTCTCGGCGCAGATCTGCCGGGTCACCGACTTCATGCCTTGGCCTAAGTCGATCGAGGACAGCGACACGGTGAACTTGCCGCTCGGATTGGAATGGACCAAAGCCTGGCTCGGGTCGCCGCCGAGATTCATTCCGATCGGATAGTTGATCGACGCCACGCCGCGTCCGCGAAGCTTCGCCATCTCATCGCCTCCTTGCGCCGAATACCGACGAGAACCGGATCGCGCCGTGCGATGGCGAAGCCGTGGGCGGAGCCGGAGGCCGCGTCGGCTCCGGCGGAAGCGGCGCGGGGCGGTCGTAGACCGTGCGTTGCTGGCTCGGCGTCGA
>Ga0335075_10009875_pt1 | contig 14516 bp, 15 predicted proteins | sample Lox_Sample_24_FD_206723 | JGI IMG/M metagenome (GOLD analysis project Ga0335075, IMG submission 206723) | Soil microbial communities from Loxahatchee National Wildlife Refuge, Florida, United States - Lox_Sample_2.4 | ecosystem: Environmental > Terrestrial > Soil > Wetlands | place: USA...
TCCCGACTGGGAAGTTTCTCGGGGTGGTCGCGGAACTGCAAAGGCTCAACGGCCAGGCGGTCCTGCTATTGCAGTGAGGCGGCACGCTGTTCTACCTGCAGGCAAGTCATGGATGGACCGGCATACTGCGGCTGGGATATCGCTGGTCCGGCTCTCGGCCCCCGCACGATTTAAGGGATGTGCGCACCCTCGTTCAGGCTGGGTGGTGCTCCGGGTCTGCCGTGCGCACAGGCGGCCGACGCTGCCCAGATCGGTGACTTCGAATGGAGAGCCGGTGCTGAGTTGGTGCTGACAAGCGGCAGCCGGACACCGGATCTACCTGCGGAAACTGCCCGCACCTTCACGATCTTCGAGGGCACGTCGGAGATCCAGCGCATGATCATCGGTAGGGCCGTCACCGGGCTTGACGTGCGGTAATAACCGCTGGTCATGGCGCTAGTGCGGATCTTGAAAGGGCCCGTGAACTCCGGTTTCTTAGCGTCGCAGGCCGGCTGGCAAGCTCCGGAGTTGGCGACCGCTGGCTTGCGTGCTGCTCGCCGTCGGTGGGATCCGGCGGGGGTCCGGGAAGCCGAGGCTGGTGTAGCCGGGAGCGCGGCCCGCCAGGGTAGCGGCGAGCACACCGGTGCGGGTGTCGTGGTAGTTGTGGACCTCGGCGGTTTCCTTGCCGGGGTAGGGGCGCAGGATCCGCCCGGCGTACTGGACCAGGCGTCCTTTCCACCGGACCGGGGCGGCGAGGAACAGGGTGTCCAGGGCCGGGCAGTCGAAGCCTTCGCCGACATAAGGGCCGGTGGCGACGACCAGCAGCGGCGGTCCGCCGGGCCCGGGCTGTAGGCGTTCGAGCGCTGCGGGCACGGTTGCGGGCGCCCATGCCGCCGCGCAGAACCACCGGATCACAACCCGATGCTGCAGCGCCTGGACGAGCTTGTCGAGATGGGCCACCCACTGGGTGAGCACCAGGCAATGCCGGTCGTTGACCATGGCAGCGGCGACGTCGGCGGTGACCTGGCGGGCGCGATCGTCGTCGGCGGCCAGGTCGCGGTAGATCGCGGCCATCCCGCCGGGCACCTGCGGGATGGCGTCCCCGCAGTAGCAACAGGAAGTCCACGCAGCCACGCCACGGTAGCCGAGCCGGGATGCGGGCAATGCCGCGGGCTGGTGAGGCTCGGGTGGAGCGTCGGTAGCGACGACGGTCGGGAGGAAGGAGCTGTCGCCTCGGGATGGCACGGTGAGGCGCATGGCGGCCTAGACCGTCAGGTGTCTGCGCTGCGGGCGGCGCAACAGGCTGCCCGCGGTCGGCCCGGCATCCGCGCTGCGGGCGATGCCGCGCTGCGCTGCCCTGGATCACCGACGGGGGCGATGACGACTTCGCCGAGATCACCGACGCCAGCATGCCGGTTCTGGCGGACATCTGGGCGCCATGGTGTCCGCTGTGCTGGCGGACCAACCCCGCGCTAGAACGGCTGGCGTGCAGGCTGGCAGGCCAGGTCAAGGTGGTGAAGGTCAACGTGGCCCGCGCGCCGCGGTTGCGGCACCGGTTCGTCGTCGAGTCGGTGCCAATGCTAATGGTGCTGCGCGGTCGGCAGGTTGTGGCCTATCGGGCGGGCGAGCCGCCGGAGTCCTCGCCGCGCGCCTGGCTCGACCACGCCCGGCAGACTGTCGCGGTGAACGCGTCCCCCGTCATACAAGTATCCTGACGATCGCGAATGCCCTGTCCCACTCATGCGTGTGAACTGCGGCGACCTGGTCATCCACGGCGTGGAAGGTGCGCGCCAGGGCAACGCTGACGGCGCCGAACAGCAGCGGCAGCCGGGCCTCGGCGGTCTCGCTGAGTGCTGACGCCAGCGGCGGCCGGGCGGCCAGCGAGTCCAGGATCGGCCGAACCTCGATCTGCGCGTCGATCCGCTCGAACTGATGCATGCACTCTTGCAGTCCTGCGGTGACCGGCAGGTCCCACGGCTCGATAATGTCGCGGACGTTTGCTTTGGCGGCGGCCTGGCCTGTGAGCAGCAGGTCGTAGATGACGTCATTGACGAAGTCGAGGTACCGCTTGATGTCGTCGCGGTCGACGCGGACGTGGCCCGCCTGCCGGAACAGCCGCTCGAACTTGGTAAAACCCATTACCGGCATGGCCGCTCCTCTGTCATCCGAATGCGCCGCAAAACTGAGCCCACCGCCATCCGAACTCACCGTATCCGGGCGTGGGCGAGCCGGATGGCCATGGCCCCCTCGCCGACCCCGGCTGCCGCCCGCTTGGTCGAGCCGCTGCGCACGTCGCCGGCCGCGAAGACGCCGGGCTGGCTGGTTTCCAGCATTGATCGCCGCCACGCCGTGCCCCTGGGGTTCGGGCTCTCCGGGCGCGAGTTCCGCGTCCGGCCCACATGGCCCTCGCTCAGCCGCGGATAGGCGCCATAGGCGTCAGCCGTCTCGGTCGCTGCGGCCGGGCCGGCAGGGGCCGCCTCGTGGCCGGCCGGGTCGCTGGCGCCGTCAGACATCGCTCTCGTCGACATAGCACCAGCGCCAGGTCTCGTCAGGCTCGAGTGACCGGACGATCGGGTGCCCGGCCGCATACGCGTGGCCGCGGCATGGCGCAGCGGGGAGGAGTCACAGCAGCCGATGTGCCCGCAGGTAAGACACAGGCGCAGATGCACCCAGCTCGCCCCGAGGCGCAGGCAATCCACGCAGCCCTGCGGAGTTCTGGGCGCCATCGGGCGCACCAGGATCAGACGCGGATCACTGACCACTGTCACAGCTACCCCCAGGTTCAGCGCCGGATACTCACCAGCGTCAGCCAGCTGTCGCGGACCGCACATCATCAGGCCGGCTAGTCCGGCCGCTGCCAGGGCGCGGAAGCCCAGCTTGCGGATGTGGTTGCCTGCCTGGAGGCGAAACTAGTCAGGGCCAGGCCCGTAATCAGGGACAGCCGGCCTGGCGCACGTCGCTGACGGCCCAGGCGGGTTGACGGCGACCCGCGCTGCAGCCTGGGCATCCCAGCGACCCTCGTAGGAGCTATCTGGCCGGGACGTCTGTTCCGGCTTGCGGTGCTGCCGGGCGCCGCACCGAGCTGCGTGCCACCCCGGTCAGCAACGAGATGACCGCTACTCCCACGACGAGGTTGATCACGCCTGTGAACACCTTGCTCGGCAGGGCGGCGCGCTGGGCGAACGGCGCGGCAACGGCGATCAAGTCCGCGAGACCGGTGATCCAGCAGAAGAAGGTCACTGGCCGAGGGGTGCCCAGCATCAGCACGTGCAGCAGGCCGGTTGCCAGCAGGGCGCACGCGGCGGCGACCAGGGCGTAGACAACGGTCGGCGAGCTGCCGAGGGATCCTGCGGCCTTCGGTGCCAGTACCGGGATGTCCAGGATGTCGCGCGCAATGTAGACGCCCGCGACGACCGCCAGCGCAGCGACGACCCCGGTGGCGATCCCGCCTGCCCATAGCCTGTAGGCGCTTAGCCGTGCCGGCTCGGGCAGATCACCGCCCGGCAGGCCATCGTTAGTGCTCATGCCGCGGCTGACGGCTCCCAGGTTGCCGCCGTCCTGTCATCGCCGTGCAGGGCCTTCATCAGCTGCTGCTCGGCGTCGTGCGGCAGCGACGTCTGCAGCACGGTCCCGCCGTAGGGCGTGAGCGCTTCCAGGAACTTGTCCGGCGTGGTCTTGCGCACGACAACGAAGATGGCCGATGTGCCGGGCTGCACCAGATCATGAACTCTTTCCCTGAATTCATCCCTTATGCTGAGGTCTGCGGCGGCACCGAGTGCGGCGCCCATCACGCCGGCCGCCACGCCGACAAGCGGGGCGAGCGGCAACAGGAGCAGCAGGCCTATCAGGGTGCCCCAGAACAACCCGCTGAGCGTGCCCCAGGCGACTGCATGGTGCGCCGGGGTCGTGATGTGCAGTTTCCCTTTGGAATCACGGCGGACGATGGCGGCATCCTCCAGATCGACCAGGTAGTCCCGCTCCAGCCTGACCAGCTCGCCCCAGACCTTGCCCGCCGTTTCCTCATCGGGATAGCCGATTATGATCAGGTCGCTCATCGCATCCCCTGTGAGTCGTTGTGCCGCGCTGTTCGGCTGCGCCGAGCCTGAGTGTCCAGGCTGACTGGCCTGGCCGGGCTGGCACATCGTCAGACCGTGCAGTCTTGGCCGCTGTGCTTCTCGTCCTGGCCGCGGGGTAGGTAGACCCTCGAGACGATGGCCGGCTCGGGCCAGCAGCATCGGGTGCCTAGGCCTGGAGACAGTGCAGATAGCCTCCCCCGCGGGCAACCGGGGGGCGGCCGCCTCGGCGCGCCGCCTGGCTACATCGGGTACGAGGAGGGCGGGCAGCTCACCGAGGCGGTCCGGCGCAAGCCGTATTCGGTGGTGCTGTTCGACGAGATCGAGAGAGCCCATCCAGATGTGTTCAACACGCTGCTGCAGGTCCCCGACGACGGCCGCCTCACTGACGCCCGGGGACGCACGGTCGACTTCCGGAACACGGTCATCATCATGACCTCCAACATCGGCTCCGAATACCTGCCGGACGACGCGACCGCCGGCGGCGAGATCGAGCCCGACGGCCGCGACCGGGTCATGGCAGCGATGCGGTCTACGTTCCGCCCCGAGTTCCTGAACCGGCTGGACGACATCGTCTTGTTCAAGCCGCTCGCTGAGGCCGAGATCGAGCAGATTGTGGAAGTAGTGTTCAATGACCTGAGCTCGTGGCTCGCCCAGCGCCGGATGACCTTGGAGATCACGCCGGCTGCCCGTCAGTTCATTGCCGAGCAAGGCTTCGACCCGGTCTACGGGCGCGCCCGACGCGCCGGTTCATTGCGCGCGCGGTAGAGACCAGGATCGGTCGCGCCCGGCTGGCCGGCGACGTGCACGATGGCGCGCTCATCCGCGTCGACTATACGCAGGCAGACCTGACAGTTAGCTACCAGAACGCGGTATCCGACGCGGCCTGAGCGATGTCAGATGCGCTGATCACGTGCCCGAACTGCCGGCGCAAGAACCGGGTTCCCGCGGTCGCGGCAGGCACCCCACGCTGCGGCAACTGCCATCGGCCGCTGCCCTGGATTGTCGATGCCGGTGACAGCACCTTCACCGCCATCGCCGAGAAGGCGTCGGTACCGGTGCTCGTGGACCTCTGCGCGCCGTGGTGCGGCCCGTGCCGCATGGTGAGCCCGGCGCTCGCCGAGGTCGCGACGGAGATGGCCGGGCAGATCAAGCTGGTGAAGGTCAACGTCGACGAGGCACCCCGGCTGCAGCAGCGTTTCGGCGTGCAGTCGATCCCGACTCTCCTGCTGCTGCGCTACGGGCAGGAGAGTGCGCGGCAGACCGGGCTGCCCCGGCTCCGGTCCTGCGGGCCTGGGTGGACCAGGCGCTGGCCACGTGACCACCGGTGATGACGGCCTTGGCCAGGCTGAGCCGCTGACGCTCGCCGTCTACCGGCTGCGGGCGCCGCGCCGCGCACGTCCGGCGAGCCTGGGCACGCCTGGCTGCGCTGGCGAGCGGCGGCGCGGCTGACCAGGCGGGCCTGCCAGCCCCGGTCGGCGGTCCACCGGCCGCAGCGGACTGATGCTGGCGTAGGCTGCCCGGCCGGTCCACGGTGCCGGGGGAGCCAGCAGCAGGGTCGCCAGCTCGGTGATGATCGCCTCGTAGTTCACCCGCCAGCCGCGGAACTGCGGCCAGGCAGCAGCCGCTGACTGCTCGACCGGGAAGTCGGCCCGGATCAGTTCCCCGACCGCGCTGGCGAAATCGCCGTAGGACAGGGCGATGGGCCCGTCGGGTGAGGGATCAGGGTCATAGCCGATGCGGAGCGCATCGGCGATGTCGCGCAGGCAGGTGAAGCCCATGCGCAGGCACAACCGCGACTCCGAGGGTGCCTGAGCGGGACATACGGCCAGATACAGGGCAGCCGAGTCGAGGACTGCGAGCTCTCCGGTTATCCAGGAATCCAGCGGCCGCGGCGAGCGGAAGTAGGCGAGCACCGGATAGGTGGTGTGGCTCTCCGCCACGTCGGCCGCCCAGCGCTCCCATTCGTCATAAAGTGACGGCAGTCGGTCCAGGATGCCGGCCAATTGGTGCCGTGCCAGCAACTCGACTCCCCAGGCCGGCGAGCCTGCCCGGCTCTCCAGCAGCGTGACCAGCGCCTCCCTGCGGCTGTAGGCGGAGTACAGCGTCGGCAGGTAGGCGATCTCGAGAGCTACGATCCCCAGGCCGGTGGCGGCAGCGGCAAAGCCGACCGCTGTTGCCAGCGGTCTGCCTGCCGAGGAAAGCCCCAGCGTGAAGAGCGCCGAGCCTGCATGCACGACGGCCGCGCCGTAGGTCTGTCGGCCGAGCGGCCACAGGATCAGGGCGTAGCCCAGCAGCAGGGTAATGAGCCAGATGAGCAGAAGCGCGAGCAGCGAGGCCGGCCCGGCCAGCGCGAGCATGCGGTCCTTGTCGGCGTAGCGCCCGAGCCTGCGCGAGGCAGCCAGGTGAGATGCCCACACTGCGGCCGGCGCCCTGGCCGCCAGGCCACGAGGCTTCCGGGGCAGCACGAGCGTGTGCACGACGCTGGCCAGCGTGCCTGTGACCAGGGCGACGCCTGCCGCGAGCCCGGCCCACTCCGCTGGCTGCACAGTCACAGGCTCCCCTGCCGCCGCAGCATCCGGAAAGCCACCGCGCCGGGCAAGCACGGAAGCCAGAACGTGACAAGGCGGAACGCCGCTACGCCGACGACCGCAGTTCCGCCGGCCACACCGGACCGGATCATGGCACCGGTGAGTACCGCCTCATCAGCGCCGAGCCCGCCTGGCGTGGGGCTCGTCGCCCCGACGGCGGCGCAGACCAGGAACGCGACGGTCACATTCGCAAATGACGGCTGCGCACCGAACGCGCGGAGCGAGAACCACGGGGCGAGCACATATCCCGCGGTGATGCCGAGGCTGCCGGCCATCAGCAGCACGGCCTGGCGCGGACGTTGCACAGCCCCGAGCAGCCGTCGCGCGACCTGGCTGACGGCAGCCGTCAGCCGGCCGCGCCCGGACTCGGACCAGAATGCGGCGCGCGCGATCAGGGCCACGCCGATCACCAGCGCGAGCACGACCCAGCGGGCCGGGAACTGACCGGCCGAAATGCCAGCGCTCGCAACGGCGGCGCCGACAACGATCAGCAGCAGTACGTGGGTGATGAAACCGGCCCCGTTAGCGAGGGTCACGACCGCGACCGACTCTGCCGAAGCCATCCCGCAGCGGTCCAGGTACCGGACGTTGACCCCGGCCCCGCCGAGCCCGCCAGGCGCCATCAGGTTGCCGACGGCAGAAGCGACCTGAGCCACCGTCGTCCGCCCGAGCGGCAACGCGACGGCGGCCGCCCCGATGAACTGGACCGCCGCCATCGGGTAGGTGAAGGCGGATGCGAGCACCGCGGCAAGCAGCCAGCCCCACTGCGCGGACTGCAGGGCACGGGCGATCTCGCTCAGCTGGTTGACCTGCGGAACGAACCGCCTCGCGCCGGGCAGGCGCAACGTCGTCCTCGCTTTGCGCGAGCGCGGTGCGGGACGACCAGAATGACTGGAAGATCGCCACGGCAGTGTCCGGGCTCACGTACGGCGACGTGCGCAGGTTGGCCGGCAGGCTCTCGACCCCGGCGCGGACATCAGCCCCGATGTACTTGACGCAGTCACCGAGCCGCGGCGGGTCTGCGGTGATCACGTTGAACCGGGTGCGCAGCATGAACGGCTCCTCGCGCTGCTCTCGGGACTGACCAGAGTGCGGGTCCAGCCGCCCGGCACACCGTCAGCCACAGAACGGCCTCACTCCACGCTTGTCGGCAGTCACGGACAGTGTCAACCGTCTGACCGGCTAGTTCGCGGCCCTGCAACTCGGTCCGCCGAGCTGTAAACCAGCAGGCCATGCGGGCGCTTGCCCAGGCACAATCCCGGCTCGGCGGTCGCCGCCTCTCCATCGACCGACAGCCAGATGGGCGAGCCGTCGCCAGACGAGATCCGGGCGGACCGTGACTGCCATGCGTGATAGACCCGGCAGCGGCCGAGAGTGGCGGTTATGACGGCGGCGACGAGGCGGCACCGGGCGAGCCTGGCTGCCTCGACCAGCCGTACGTCCAGGTACCCGTCGGACATATCCGGGCGGTAGGCAGGAGCCATCCCGCGTGGCTCGTATGCGCAGTTGCCGGCGAAGAACAGCCACAGCCGCCGGGCCCGCCCGTCCAGGACCAGCTCATGTGGCCGGGCGCGGCGCAGTACCTGAATAAGCGCCACGACCGAGGCCAGCCGCCGGCTCAGCGTTCCCTCAAGCTGCTCCCTGGCTCGGACGAGGTCGGCGTAGGCTCCCGTGCTCGCCGTGTTGACGAACGACCTCTGGCCGGCTACGCCGACGTCGACCAGCACCGCCTCGCCAGCCTGCACCGCGGCAACCGCGTCCCCGGCCGAGCGGATGCCCAGGTCGGCGGTGAAGTGATTGAACGTGCCGGCCGGGATCACCAGCAGCGGCAGCCCGAAGTCCAGCGCGATGCCCGCGGCGAGGTTGACCGAGCCGTCGCCACCGGCGACACCCAGGATCCGGGCGGCATGCGCTGCTCCCCGCAGCATGGCGGGCAGATCGTCGCCGGCGTCACCGGTCATGATGGTGGCGTCAGGAAGTTCGGTGCGAAGTTGCCTGATCAGACGGGAGGATGTGGTCCCTGCGGACCGGTTGACCAGCAAGACAAGACCCGCGCCGGCTCGTGCTGCGGGTGCCTGCCGCGGCGGCCGGACGGCCGCCGCAGGGACCGGCGGCCGCCGCGGCCACCAGTGCTGAGTCAGCAGGCCTGCCGCGCTGCCAATCGCCAGCCCGGCCATGACGTCCGACGGGTAGTGCGCGCCGGTGGCGACACGCGAGGCTGCCACCGCGCCGCAGAGCAGGCCGGCTGGCGCAGCGAGGGCCGGCATTTCCAGCGCAACCCCGGTCGCGAAGGCCGCCGCGTTTGCCGCATGACCGGACGGGAACGAGCTGCTACGTGGAACCCGCGACAGCCGCCGGGCCGCGGGGATCCCGGTGGCTACCGGGCGGTGCCGGGGCACCAGGGCCTTGCCGAGCAGGTTTGCTGTCGCGCTTGCGAGCAGCAGGCTGCCGAGCCCGCGCCACGCAGCGCGCCTGGCCTCCCGGCCGCCGGTCACCCACAGCGCGGCCGCGACGGCGATCCAGAGGCTGCCGTAGTCGGCAAGCTGGCTCAGCCTCGGCAGCACCAGGTCCAGGGCCGGCGAGTCGATCCGGGCCAGCCGGCGCATGACGACGAGGTCAAGCGCGGACACACGGCGCGCGCGGCTCATCACCCAAGCGTCGCGGGCAGTCAGCGTGACCGCACCGTCCATCCGGGTAGTTCCGCACCGGGGGCGCGCTCGACCGGGTCTTCCGCCAGGAGGTGGCACGGGCCAACTCGTGGCGCGCACAGACGGTGCCAGCGCGCTGGCACGCGCCCGGCGCGAGATTCGGCGCCGGAACCAAGGCGGGCCTGACGCGCCGTTCCCCCAGTCGCTACTAACGAGGCGAGGGATGTGCGCTGCGCTGCCCGCGACGATGGTGAGTGATGTGATTCGGCAAGCCTCGTTCCAGGCGGATCCGTGGTGCCTCCGGGAAACCGCGCTGGACCTGGAATTCCTCGCCCAGGGCGAATCGGTGTTCGCGCTGTCGAACGGTCATGTCGGCTGGCGGGCGAATCTGGACGAAGGAGAGCCGCACGGCCGCCCGGGATCGTACCTGAATGGCGTTTATGAGGAACGTCCGCTGCCCTACGCCGAGGCTGCCTACGGACTGCCGCAGTCCGGGCAGACGATGATCAACGTCGCGAACGGCAAGCTCATCAGGCTGCTCGTGGACGACGAGCCGTTCGAAATCCGGTACGGAACGCTGCAATGGCATCTGCGGCTCCTCGACTTCCTGGCGGGGACGCTGCAGCGCAGGCTCGAATGGAGCTCGCCGTCGGGCCGGACGGTGCGGATCGCGTCGACCCGGGTGGTCTCGCTCATGCAGCGGGCGGTGGCCGCGATCAGCTATGAGGTGGAGCCGCTAGACGGCACCGCGGATGTCGTGCTCCAGTCCGAGCTGGTCGCCGACGAGCAGCTGCCGCCGCCGGCGCTGCGCCGGCTGCCATTCACGATCGTGATCGGCGGGCGGCAGCTGCGGGTCGAGGCGACAGGGGACTCAGCCTCCTACACGCTGTCGGGCTACGGGCCGCCGACGGAGATCAGCCACCACGGCGAGCGCGTCTTGGTGGCGACCCGCTCGCCCCAGACCCGTGCCATGCCGCCGCTAAAGGACAGGCCAGAGCCGGTCCAGCCACCAGGACGAGCGCCGGCGCGGCGAACCCCGCCCGGCCCGCCAACCACCCCACCAAGTCACACGACTGCCGTCAGCTGAGGGCGGACGCGACGCAGACGTGCGCGGGGAAGACAATCTTCGGGGGAAAGCGGATGGCCGAGGCACAGACGTTCGACCAGCGCAGGCGGGCCGGGAGCGCGCTGCGCCGGCAGGTGCCGCGCTCCTCGCACGCGATCTGGGACCCGCCGGCCCGCCGGCTCGATCCGGTCGGCCAGCTGGCAGAGCATGACCATCCCCGGCTGCCAGACCTCATTCCCGTCCGGTACGGGCGGATGCTCGTTTCGCCGTTCACGTTCCTGCGCGGATCCGCCGTGATCATGGCTAATGACCTGGCCCGAACCCCCCGCACCGGACTCGTCGTGCAGGCCTGCGGCGACGCGCACCTGGGCAACTTCGGGGTATCCGGCACGCCGGAACGAAACCTGGCCTTCGACGTCAACGACTTCGACGAGACGCTGCCAGCTCCGTGGGAGTGGGATGTCAAGCGGCTTGCCGCCAGCGTTGTCCTGGCTGCCCAGAACCTCGGCATCGCCCTGCCAGAGGCTGCCCGGATGGCCAGCGGTGCCGTGAGGGCCTACCGGCAGCGGATGGCCGAGCTGGCGGCGGTCGGTCCGCTCGATGCCTGGTACGACCGCATCGATGCCGCCACGGTCACCGCCATCGCACGGCAGGAGCGGGCGAGGGACCTGCAGCACCAGCTGCGGATAGCCAAGATTCGCCAGCGCACCAGCCTGCGCGCGCTGCCGAAGCTCACCACGGAAGTTAACGGCACCCGGAAGATCATCGACAATCCGCCGCTGATCGGGCACCTGGACCCGGAGACGTTCGACGGCGCAGCCCTGATCGAGGGGTACCTGCAGTCGCTGCCGCCCGACCGCCGGCCGCTACTGGCGCGTTATCGGGTACTGGACACCGCCCGCAAGGTCGTGGGCGTCGGCAGCGTCGGCACCCGGTGCTACCTGAGCCTGCTCGCCGACGCTGATGCGCGATCGCCGATCTTCCTGCAGCTGAAGGAGGCCCTCGAGCCAGTACTTGCGCCGCACGCCGGAGGATCTGAATTCAGCCACCAGGGCCAGCGCGTCGTGATCGGCCAGCGCCTGATGCAGGCTGCGAGCGACATGTTCCTCGGCTGGACGACTTATCGCGGTCATGACTATTACGTGCGGCAGTACAGGGACATGAAGGGCTCCGTGAACCTGGACGCCATGACCACGGGCGGCCTGGCGAGTTACGCCCAGGTATGCGGCCAGACGCTCGCACGCGCGCACGCCCGGTCCGGTGACGCCGCGATGATCTCGGGCTACCTGGGCCGGGGGACCCGGTTCGACGACTCGGTCGCCGCGTTTGCCGCGTCCTACGCCGGTCAGGTCGTCCGCGATCACCAAGCCCTGGCCGCGGCCGTCCGGGCGGGCCGGGTCACCGCGACGCCGGGCAAGTGAGCCGGGTGCCTGCCCGGCCGGCGAGCTGGCTATCCTCGCTGCCGGCCCTGCAGGGCCTGCTCCCGGTCCGGCGGTCCTCGGCGCCGAGGGACGTGCTGGCCGGGGTTACGCTGTCCGCGCTGGCGATACCGCAGGCTCTCGGGTACGCGAAGATCGCCGGCTTGCCCGTAGTGACTGGCCTGTACACGCTCCTGCTGCCGATGGCGGCTTTCGCGCTGCTCGGCTCCTCACGCCATCTCGTCGTCGCGGCCGACTCGGCGACCGCGGCCATCCTCGCGGCGGCGCTGGCAGGACAGGCCGCGCTGGGGTCGGCTCTGTATGTTCACTTGGCCAGCCTGGTCGCCCTGCTGACCGGCGGTCTGCTACTGCTGGCCTGGCTCGCCAGGCTCGGGTTCCTGGCCAATTTCCTGTCCCGTACCGCCCTGACGGGATTCCTTGCCGGCGTCGGCATCCGGGTGGCGGCCCAGCAATTGCCCGACATGCTCGGAGTCGCGTCCGTGGGCGGCCGTGCGGTGCCAGGCCTGCAGCATGATCTCGCAGCGTTCGCGCACGTGCATCTGGCCGACGTGGCGGTGGCGGCTGCGGTCATCGTTGTCGTGCTGGCGGCCCGCCGGATCACCCGGCTGATTCCTGGGCCGCTGATCGCGGTCGTCGGCGCCATTATCCTGAGCCGCTCCGCTGATCTCGCCGGACACGGAGTCGCCGTCATCGGCAGTCTCCCGAGGGGGCTGCCGCCGCTTGGGCTCCCGGCGGTCGGCGTGCACAAGGCCACCCGGCTGCTCGGCACCGCAGCGTCGATTTTCGTGGTCGTCCTGGCCCAGAGTGCCGCGACCTCCCGAGCTTACGCGGCCAGGCACAAGGAAATGGTGGACCCAGACCGGGACCTGGTTGGGCTGGGCGCCGCCAACGTGGCCGCCGGATTCTCCGGCACCTTCGTCGTCAACGGCGGCCCGACGCAGACCCAACTGGTTGACAGTGTCGGAGGGCGGAGCCAGCTGTCCCAGCTGACTGCGAGCGCGGCGGTCGTTCTCGTGCTGCTGTTCGCGACGGGGCCACTTGCCAGCCTGCCCGTCGCCGCGCTGGCCGCAGTGGTCTTGGTGTTCGGCCTGGGGCTCGTCGACGTCGGCGGGCTGCGCCACGTCCTGTCCGCCCGCCGGACTGAGTTCGTCATCGCCGTGCTAGCCGCCGTGGCGGTCGTCGTCCTCGGCGTCGAGGACGGTATCGTGCTCGCGGTCGTCGCCTCGATCATCGACCATCTGCGGCACACCTACCGTCCGCGCAACAGCATCCTGGTGAAGTCGGCAGCCGGGCACTGGCACCCGGTCCCGGTCCGGCCCGGCGCGCGTACCGAGAAGGCACTGGTGGTGTACCGCTTCGGCACCGACCTGTACTACGCCAACGCATCCCGGCTTGCCGAGGACGTCCGGGCGATCACCAGCGAGGGCGGTCCGCTGCGATGGTTCGTGCTGGACAGTGCAGCCATCGGCGACGTCGACTACACCGCCGGATCCGTGCTCAGCCAGGTCATCAAGCTGCTGCACGAGCGGGATGTCCGCTTCGTCGTCACCAGCATGCTCGTCCCGGTGCGCCGCCAAATCGACCGGTATGGCATCCGTGGCCCCAATGGGCCGGATGCATTTTACGAGACTCCGGGTGAGGCGCTGGAAGCGTTTCGCGCTGCCTGCTGAACCACGCGCATCAGCGATCAGGAAGAGGTCGTCATCACCCGGCCAGGTGGCGTGGACGCACAGGGCATTTACCTGCGGAAACTGCTCGTACCTCCACGAGCTTCACGATCTTCGAGGGCACGTCAGAGATCCAGCGCATGATCATCGGCAGGGCCATCACCGGGCTCGACGTGCGGTAATAAGCGCCGGTCAGAGGGAACGTGAAATTATGAACACCGAGCTGTGGTTACGGGCGCCACCCGCAACCTCGGGCTCGCACTCGCGCAGGGGCTGGCCCAGCGACTCAGAGCGGGCGACATCGTCTACCTGACGGGCCCGGACCCCGCGCGGATCCCCGACGCACTGGCGACGGTCTCGGCCGCCCGAGCCGAGGTTCATGGTGTGGTGGTCGACGTCGCCGAACCAGGCGCCGTTGCCCGTTTCGCCGCATCGCTGGCCGACCGGCACGGCGGCGTCGACGTCGTCTTCTCCAACCACTACGCGCGGGTCCAGCCCGAGGACGACCCGGGCCCAGATCATCGATCACTACGTTGCCGTCAACAACCTCGGCACCACTAGCGTGCTGCGCGAGTTCGCGCCGTTGCTGCGCGACGGCGGCCGGCTGCTGGTCGTCGCGAGCAGGGCGGGGAGCCTGCGCGCGCTGGCACCGGTGCTGCACGCTCGCTCCGACGGTGACCTGGAATCACTCGATGACGTCGATGCTGCGGTGTGCACGTGGCGGGACGCGGTCCGCGAGGGACGCGCGGCCGGCCAAGCGTGGCCGGCGTGGATCAACATTCCCTCAAAGATCGGCCAGGTCGCTGCCGTCTGCTGTGCAGGCGTCCAGCAGAGCCTGGTCGGACCGGTCGGCGACGTTGTACGCGTCCGGCGGCCGCTGACTAGCGGAGCGGGCGACCGCGGGGCCCCGTGCTAGCGGCCGCCGGCGGATGCTGGCGGGCCTGCACCTGGGCGGCGGCCCTTCTTGAGCCGGGCGATCTCGGCGTGCAGGCGGCGGGTTTCGTCCCGCAGCGCCAGGACGCGGCGGATGCCGGCGAGGTTGAGGCCGTCGCC
>Ga0335075_10009876_pt1 | contig 14515 bp, 14 predicted proteins | sample Lox_Sample_24_FD_206723 | JGI IMG/M metagenome (GOLD analysis project Ga0335075, IMG submission 206723) | Soil microbial communities from Loxahatchee National Wildlife Refuge, Florida, United States - Lox_Sample_2.4 | ecosystem: Environmental > Terrestrial > Soil > Wetlands | place: USA...
TGGGCCGGGACACTGATGGACCGCGACATAGCCTTCTGGGAGTCACTTCTGATAGATGGGATTTTCTTGTTGGAGCGAGTATGGAGTTGAATTGGGTCTTGGTGTCTGGGTATGTGCTTTGTCACCAACAAGCACAACGAGCATACGCAGAGTTGTCAAAGTGAGAGATGAAGGATGCGGTACAAACCGACAGTGACAAGCACGCTTGTTTGTACGTCCACCCACCTACAGCTTCTACATCATAAGAATGCTTCCCTGCAACCATCATCCAACATCGACATCTTGCAGAAGACCCAACCTTTTCCATTCACCGTCCGACCTCAAAACACGCTTGAGCTCAAACATCTCAAGGCAATTCATTCCCCTCTCTTTATAAACCGAACGAGAAGATGGACCCCTACTGGCGCAGCTACGGAGAATTCAGCCCTTACGGCCGCATGCACGGCGGCTTGAACAACGTACCATGGAGGGCCGGATGATATGTAAGCTCCGCCAGGACTCTGTCCGCTCCATTTGGACAAGACTCTGAAAGGTTCGCGCAATGACTCTGACATCAACGTGACACAGGTACGGCACCTCGCGCCACAACTCGTCCGTCTTCGACGAGGTCCACGGCGGCGGCTTCATCGAAGGCTTAACTTCACATCACATGAGCATCCACCCCCGTCAGGGGCTGCCTCGGGACTACCACTACAACGTCCGCGACTGGGACGGCTGGTATTCGGCGAACCCGCTCGGCGGCCGCTGGGGCAGCCACCGGTATAGCCCGCAGGCGCAGGACCAAAAAACGTTTTCTTTGCCATAGAAAAACAAAAATTGGTCCACAGAGGTTAGGATGATAAATTTCGAGCTTTCTAAGTAGAGTGCGCCACGGGCGCACACTGAAAGGAGTGACTTACCAGATGTAAGGTGGTATTGAGCCAAATGGGTTGGTGCCCAACAATGATCCCACAAATCCGCTACCCCAAAGCCCCAAGGTTGCGGTGGCTACGGAGGCCGATAGGGATACAGCATTCAATAGGGACCACCCCACAGATCTCGATCGACCACTGTTTGGGCCAGAGAGCCACGAAAGCAATGGTGGGCGGGTGTCTCATGGGCGTGTACCTTACGGGCGTGCATCTCATGGGCATGTACCTCACAGGCGTGCATCTCCTGGGTGTGGGTTTCACTGGCATGTACCTTATCCCCTGCAAGGGCAACACCTCGTGCAGCCTAGGCGGTCTTTAGACAGCAAGGCACCCTATCCAGGGGCGTAGCCCCTAAACTTTAGGCGGTCGGCTGCCCGGGAAGGCAAATTCTGTCAAGGCTGGACGAGGTGTTGCCTGTGCAATGGATAGGCATGTATGGGGCCTGCATCTCATAAGCATGCGTCTCATAGGCATGCATCTCGTAGACGTGCATCTCCTACAGGGGGAACTGTGGATAATTTCACTAACGATTTGTGTGCGAAGTACTCCGCACGCGCACTCGAATTCGCTCCCCCCGATCCCTTGTAGCTCGCAATCTAGCCACATGCTCGTCAATTGCTCAGGACTGACCTTTGCGCACAGGCTCTAGTCGCCATCTTTACAATTTTTGGTTGGTTTGACGTATCGACGTTGCCATTATTTGAAGCGACCGTTTCATGATGCTGTGCTCCATCTGCAGCGGAATAGATATTTGTGCTTCGTTGCCTATCTCCGCCCATGAAAGCTTCGAAATAAACCCTCATCAACCAGCTGAGAACTTTGAGCACTCACAAGCTAGCGAAGATAAGGTTAGGCATCATGATGACATCTTCAAAGTCCGTGACTCAGCAGACGGCGGGTGCGAGTTGTGTGCCATAATATTCACAGCTTTTGAGGGAAGGAAGGTGGAGGATGAAGAAATCGCGAGAGGCCTGCCACTAGTGTTCACTGTAAACGAGAATAACAAACTCATCGTGAGTTTTGAGAGTTCTGAAGGCCTTATAGAGCTTTGTGGTTTTGATTTGTATGTGCATCGAGGTGAGTAGTAATACCATACTTCGTTTGTGGTAATGCCGCACATTTGAAGTCTGATCTTCGCACTGATTTCAATGCGGGTTTCAGATTTGATTCAAGGGGATGAGAAAAATCCATTAGGGATTTTACGAGAGATGCACAGAGATCCAGCCTCTGAAAGCTCTCTAAGAATTGCTGCCAGCTGGCTGGCTAATTGCTTCCAAAATCATGCTCGCTGCTCCCCGACCGTGCCCGGATACCAGATATTACCAAGGCGGCTGCTGAATGTAGGTGACGAGAATAAAGATCCATTTCTCGTTGAGCCTGCTGCAAATAGTCATCCGGGGGGATGGGTGGCGCTGAGTTACTGTTGGGGAGGCGAGCCCTCAATGAGACTTACCAAGGAAAACGTAGGCCGATTGAAGCAGGGTATTGCCTTAAACAGATTGGATGCTACCATTCAGGACGCCATACTGGTCACTAGAGCTTTGGGCATCACTTATCTGTGGATTGATGCATTGTGCATTTTACAGGACCATGATTCACGAGATTGGAACGAGCAGTCTTCTAAGATGACTGCGATTTATGGAGGTTCAACCTTAACGATAGTAGCAGCAAACTCGAGCTCTGTGATGCAAGGGTTCTTGAAAGAGCGAAAGTTGCAATACATACCGCTCGGCTGGGTCCGTCAAACAGCACGCGATGGACAGCCACTTCGCAACAGCGATCAGCAGCGTCTACATATCTCTCCATCATGGAATCCAGAGGATGACAAAATAACCGGACCTTGGACCACACGCGGGTGGACGATGCAGGAAGGACTACTTCCAAACCGCTTGCTGTTTTACACATCTTCCCAGATGATCTGGAAATGCTGTACGATGCTCGAATACGAAAGGGGTTGCAAACAAGACCCGTTAACGGAAATCATTGACGGACTCATCAACGCTGGAGGCCAGGACATATGGAATTTTGACAATTTCTCAAAGTTAAAGGCTTTGCCTTGGTACTTGCAATCAATCCCAGAAACGCTTCTCTCCGAAAAGTACCGTCTGTGGTACGCACTTGTGGAAAACTATACTCCACGCCGCTTTAAACATATTCAGGATCGTCTTGTGGCCATCTCAGGCTTAGCGAAAATATTTGGAGACTTGATCCAAGATGATGAATATGTAGCTGGTTTATGGAGACGAGATATGACCCGCGGCCTTTCATGGCACGTTTCTGGCGCAAAGTTAATCCCAAGCAAGACCACACAGAGTTTCTCGATTTCTACCGATAAGTTTCCATCTTGGACCTGGGCTAGTGTTGGCTACGATGTTGTTGTCAACGATCACGCAAAACAGGATGCTCTGAGATCTTTCTCCGTCATCGAAGATGTGCAACTTGACCTTGTAGACCCGGCGAATCCGTTCGGCGCTGTGAGAAGCGGGAGCGTAACCATTACCGGTCCGTTATTTGAACTACCGAGACTTTACAACGAGCAATGGCGATGCAACGAAACGCCCATGTCAGCGCTGGAACGCTATGTCTCAAATGTTGTTGAGAAAGAGAGTATCGGAGGGGTTGAAGAAAGGTTCTCTTCCCCTAATGGCCGATTCGCCGCGTTGCAAATGCTTCAACATTTTCCATCAATGGATCGACGATTAGACTTACTAGTACTAGAGGCCACTGGTGACACTTCAGATGGCATGACACTTTACCATCGTATTGGATTGCTTACCCTTCGGGATATCGATCGTAGGTTTATAGCATCTCCGGCGCTAGCCAAAGTATTGGAGAAGTCGAAAGGTTCGCTACGAAGTCGACTTGGTTCAGGTAGCCGCCGGCGCTCGGGAAAACTGCAGGAGAGTAAAGAAGTGTTTGAAGAGATGGTAGCAGAGCCTTGGCCGCGTCGAACTATAATCATCATCTAAATAACTCGACTCGACAGCAAAGATTCGTGACAGAATCGCCTCCTCTGACACACTCTCATATCATCTTGAAATCCGCGGCCTTGACAAAGCTCCTACTTATAATACGCTTTCTTATGTCTGAAGAGATCGTGCGGCAACGCATTCAATAATTCTCGGCGGCCACTCCTTTCAAACCATGTCCAACTTATTCGACGCCCTAAACACTTTGCGGACTCTGCCATCCAACGTCGAATTCGACGAATATCTTGACATCAATACCAAATACTCCAGTCTCGGTCATTTCAGTTCCAGATGGTGGCCGCGGCTTCTTAAGGTGAGACTTGGTGCGCTTAGAGCAAGGTCCTTCGAAGGTTACAGCGTCCCAGGTTTCAAAGTTCATCGCGTGCCCAAGATACATTTGGATCGATGCTCTTTGCATCTATCAAGATCGATACCGAAGCAAATGCTGCAGAAACTTCAGGTTTGAACCTCAGTTTTGTGAGGGGGTTGGTTGTGCGTGCCGAATCGGAAATTTTACGCTTCGTGTCATAGAAATATATCAGTGCATCGCTTTCTACCTTCATCTCACAATTCCGCCTTCGCGTCGCCTTGCCCGTTCTTCGTCTTAATATGACCACGTATCCTTGCTTTGAAACTGCGAGAATTTCGCTTCCGCCGGCGTCACCGGTAAGAGAGCGGCACAGCGCAGAAAAGTAATATGATTCATCGATAATCTACTCTTCTGCTTGCTAACCAGGGAGAAAACTCAGCGGAGAACACTGGGTGAGCAGAGCTGGTGAGTAGTGGGCGAGTAATGGGTGAGATGGGCGATCACCGGATAAGGATCTCAGTCCGTCTCTTGGAAGTCGAACGTAGCCCCCTTTGCGGCGGCCAATTCTGGACACTCGGGCCAACACACGCCGCGGCCCCCAAACACCGCCTAAACACCAAACTGCCACACAGCTTGCCACCTACCACACAGCTCGCCAGCGATATACAGCTCGTCAGCGGTATATAACTTGCCAGCTGCCACACAACTCGCTAACGGTATACAGATCGCCGACAAGGAGGCGTTGGCCCGAATCGGCCACCGCAGCCCCCCGGTCCCAATTAGCAAAAATGTGGCATCGAATGACATCAATTCTCTCGGCCTACCGCGGCAAAATCGAGTGGACGCCAAGCCCAAGAAACCCACGCTATCACGCCAAAGTCACCACCGACCCCTCCTCTCTGAAGCGTATTGGCCCGTCGAGCATTCCGAAGCTGGGCCCTTATCGTGATCACGGCTCAAGTTGGGCGTCCAGAGCCTCTTATAAGCATGAAAATGCCCACACTCTATAGCCCCAGGGTTATCCTGCTACTTTTTCTCTCCACTTCACTTCGGCTTCCCACTGCTGATCTCTATTGATCTCGTTGAGCTCGACTTTCCTCCCAGCATCGACAGCATAAGTGAGAGACGGTGACATTTTGTGATGCCGTACCACTAATGCTAATTGCCGCCCTCCCAGCCCCATACTCACTTGACAGATTGGGCTGGAGAGCTCAAGCTTCTAGCCACAAATATACAACATTTGGAATTCAAAATGGCGGCAGCCTCCTTCGACCACCTCGTTAACGTCTTCGCCAGCTCCAAAGCCGTCTTCTGGCAAGAAAACGAGAGCCTCCCAGAAATCGAAATCCAACGACTCTGGCAACTTCGGTGGAACTGCCTTACCTCCAGCGTTGATGGCACCTCGGAAAGACATGGCTCGATCATCCCCTCCAAGCGATCCATCCCCCGAACCTTGTCTGGTGACGGCCCTCCACCTTCCAAGCGCCAGGAACTTGTAGGTCCTCCTTGTCCTTGTCCTTGTCCTTGTCCTCCCGTACTAGGTCTGACTGGATTTCCAGAGCCCGTCATCTCATCCCCTTGAGCGGCAAACCTCGGTCCCTTCAATGAGCGGAACCTACACCCAGAGCTCAGCATCGCGTCCCATTCCCATAACGAACTATCGACGAAGAGGCAACACCGAGGCAATTCGGCTCTTTCAGAACCCCATTACTTATACAACAACCCGGCCTCGGCCCCAACCACTCTACCCTGTCGACGAGGTCCAGGACCTCCCCCCCGAAGACTACTTGTCGCAATCGCCTGACTTGAGCGCGCCTTACGCGTCGGTCACACCTTCCCCTGCACTCGAACGGGGTGAGTTACAGACGCAAGATCTTTCCTACCTCTCAACCTCAAGCAGATCAGACTTCAATTGGCAAATGCCATACTCATCATCTCCTACTGGCTCAGTAATGAGTCGTAGCAACACTGACGACCTGCTAAGCGGACCGATCAATATGCTACGCGTAGACTCGAGCGCTTCTCACTGCAACTACTCAGCCGCGTCAGACTCAACAACTGTTAACGCTTACAAGACAGACATGCAGCGTTCGCCCTCGCAAGAGACCAATGCTTCATCGTTCTCATCGTCAAGTCAGTCTCGTATGTCGCGACGTGTCTCTGAACAGAACGCTCAGAGCAAGGCTCGACCTTTGGCGCCGAAGCGGGAATACTATGATGATTCCTGTTCCACCAAAGCGAAAACACCAAAGATCGTCGAGGTTGCCTCAGACGATGGCACTATCCGGCACAAGGCCGAGATCCCTCGTACAACTCGCCAACAGCCTCAGCGGAAAACTACGTTCTGCACAGTTTGCGATGATCACCCTCAAGGATTCCATGGTGAACACGAGTTACGTCGACACATCGACCGCCATCATATGACTCGCAAAGTCTGGATATGCAAAGACAGCACGTTGAAAGACGCACCTCGCCCTGTCGTACCACTCTCCAATTGCAAAGCATGTCGCGAGGGCAAGACGTATTGTGCCAACTACAACGCAGCCGCCCACCTTCGACGTGCGCACTTCTTCCCTTGCAAGAATAAGCGAGGTGGTCGCGGAAAAGTCAGCGAAGGACGAGGTGGCATGGGAGGTGGAGATGAGCCATCCATGGATGAGCTGAAAAATTGGATGTGCGAGACAGATCAATGTCGCAAGCAACGTTCTGCAAAGTACCTCCCCGGAACTTTCGCAGATTGACAGCGACATATTCACTGGGTTCAATTGGTTCGATGACGTATCGTACAACCACCTTGCTCTCGGCATTCCTCAAGAGTCAGCAAACTCATACGACTGGAACACCACTCAGTTTGGTGCCGATCTTGTTAGCGAGTCTTATCAATTCATCAATAGCGCTGGCTGCATCATTGACCAAAACTCCCTCCCTCACTTCCCACCATCAAGCGGTGGGAGCGCCTCCCGAAATACTTCGTGCAGAAGAGGAGAGAGTACTTAAGGAGTTGCTTCTGAGAAAAGAGTGCAGTGTTTGTGGGAAGCCGATTACCGATTCAAAAGCAGTCCATGGCGCACTCACGCCATCTTGCACACACAAACGGTCTGTTGTAATATGGAAGGAAGACCTGCGAATATATTTCGCGACCCCGAATTGCGCCAGAGGACGGCAGAGTCTCAAGTTCCATTCCATGCTGGGCGCCCAACTGCAACGCCATTCTCCGCCATCACGATATCCAACAGCACGCAAACATCCAAGACTTCGAAGCCTACGACGATGCCCTCCTCCAACAGGCAATCTACGCCAGCGGGTCGTTCGCCGAATGCTCCACTAGCGGCTGTCGTGGTGGAGACTGGGTCGATTCAACATCTAACATCACTTGCTTCGTTTGCGACCTCTGCTATCGAGTAACTTGCATTGAGCACAACGGTCCGTACGAAACACATGCCGGAAAACCCTGCCCGGCGAATATTTCACCCAATGATCAATTGCGCAATGACCCTCTTTTTGACGAGGTTGGTAAGGGAGATTGTAAAGAGTTGATGCACTAATGCGTAACAATCGACAATTACTGAAAGGCTGACCCAGTATAAATCTGAGAGCGTTGATTGTAGGGTAATTCAACTCAGCTAACCCGCAATTTGATCTTGTTCCACGGTCCTGCGAAACCCCAAAGCCTAACGTGCATCCCTGAACAACGAAAATCCCTGCATGCCGAAAAATAGATAAAGTACTTCCATTTGACACGAGGCCTGAACATCATTCACAACTTCGGTTGGTCTCTAAAATCGAAGAAAGTAGCTATAGCCCTTAATTATTTGACTACTATCAAGCTTATCAAAAGTTACCTCGCCTGTGGTGAACTAGCAACTCCGTAGCCTTGTACGGAGTAAGCCTTCTTTATTATTCGTTTCTCTTTCATCAAACCAAATCTTAGCATATCTCTGTCGCTTGGGTGTTGCTGTTCTGTCATTTTGTTGGTTGTTTACATTCGACTGGTAAAGTTGCGCTGCGCGATTCAATGGTATGCTATGCTGACCACGCAGCTGGTGCCAAATTAATTGCGGGGGAGATAAGTAGTGCATCAGAAAGGCGCCGACTGGACCTCGAATGCATTGTTCCGTGTGTACGATAGGACAGACGACTCGCAAAACGAAAAGCCTCGACAGCATTCCAGTTGACCGGTGCGTGTTTTGGAGTTCGTATGATAAAAAGCACTGAGTGGTTACCGTGTCGAGCTGGGATTCTAGGCGAGGCGTCCAACGCGGGGATTGCTCCACGCAATCCAGGCAGCCGCGGCTGAAGCCTGACCGGGTCTATTCTCTGAAATACAAAGGCACACCCACATTGCCACAACAAGTTTGGCAGCAAGACTACAATTCGGCAACCCAGCACACTTTGTGAGCACAGCAAGCTACATTCAAAGTCCTGTACAAAGCACCCTCAGCCGCCTATTATGGAGCTTCTATCTGCGAAAGATTTGGACATCGATATCGACAATCTGGAGATCCCAGAGGGCATGGCCCTCTCAGTTTACCCTCCAACGAGAGAGCATATGCGGGATCCAATGTGGTTTGATGCTGTTGGCAGAGATCCGATCGACCAACGCAAGATCTTTAGATTGTCCTCACACGAGGAGATAAGGGACGGCGTTGCCTCCGTTCTTGAGGACTGGCCGAGATACGGACCGGCGATCTATGAGAAAGCTGCAGGGCAAGGTCGGCTCGATGTCATCCGGATCCTGCTCGAGCTTGGTGCAGAAATTGATCCCAAGACGATGAAGCAGCAGGAAGGCGAGGACGATGAGGATGTACCTCTGCTGGAGGTCGAGCACGCATACTTCACAGCGATAGCACAAGGTCGTCTGGATATTGTAGTGTTACTCGTTGAGGAAGGCGGGGTGCCAGTTAACTACGAAGACGAAGAGGAGGGCTTGATCGCCATTGCGTATGCTGCGTCATCGGGAAATGCTGAGATGGTACGGTGGCTACTCGAACATGGTGCGACAATTACGATGGGTCGCCGGGGAGGAAGCATCAGCGATCTCTCCGCGGCCATCAAAGGCGGAAAGCCGGAGATTGTGAAAATGATTTTGGCAAATGAGCAAACCGTTGCGGACGGCCTACTGATCAAGATCACTGATCTTCCTCTGGCAGCGTTCTCTGGCAGTGTTGACATGGTCCGTTTCGTTCTTCAGAGTGATTGTTTCGGCATCCTAAATCCAGACGAGGGACTTGTTGGGCAAGGCCGAATCCAGCTGGAGCCAAGTCAGATAGAGCAGATTCAGGAAAGCCTCGGTTCAGCAACTTTCAAGGGTGCATTGGACTCGGTGCAGTTATTACTCAAGCAACTCACACCCACACGAGGCGACGGCAAACTCCAACCCTTTCGCCTCTCGGACGCTCGACAGACAGAAGTCTATAACTCTACCGAAGACGCGCTTGAAAGCGGAGACATCCCTGAGGTCTTTGAGATTCTGTGGGATACATGCCTCCATCAAGCGCCAGAAAATGAGGACTCGATCAAGAAGAGGATGTCACTGCCGCCAGAGGAGCGACTTCGCCGAAGTCTGATCACCGCTTGCGCCAACGGAAGACCGCGTACTGTCAAGCTTCTGGTTGAGAAGTACAGGGCTGATATCAACCACGTCAGCCACAAATACTTCACTACACCGCTGAGTCGAGCGGCAGCATCTGGCGCCAACCCTTTGCCTGGCAGGTTGGAAGTCGTGGACTACTTGTTGAACCGTCCCGATATCGACATCGATCTTCGTGTTGGGGAATTCTGCAATGGCAAAACAGCTTTTGCAATGGCAATTGGAGAAGCATGGGCAGTTGCACGACGTCAGCCGGAGCAAGCGGAGATGGTGCGACTACTGCTGCGCTACGGAGGCCCTGTTGACGAAGTAGATGAAGCCTTGCGTGAGCTTCGTGATAAAAGCGGGCCCGAGAATATCAAGGTTCATGTGCAGCAGGTAAACGATGAGACGCAACATTCAGTGAGGTTGAGCTCCCTGGAGGAGCCAGATTGCAAAGGAGTTGTGCTTGACTACACTCCGGATGAACTCCAAGATTTGTTGGATGGTATCAAATTCGGGAAATCGGACGCAGAGCTGCACGCCAACGATCCTTGTGGGAGACCACTGATGCCCCCACCGGGAGTCGAGTTGTCTGAATCCGAGAGAGCGCAGCCGAAGCTTCTTCAACATGGTGCAATCAGTCCAAGTGCTAAATAAGGCTCGAGATCCTAATCAGGCCGTTTGGGAGAGGGAGAGAGGGAGGGAAGGAAGTCGCGAGGTGGACAGAGGGACTAGTTACACTACGGCATGGGGCCGGTCCTATGCCCTCGCCATCATCGCGACCTGGTGAGCCTGTTCATGGTTCGTTGCAAATCAATCTAGCCTGGCCGAAAGAACAAGCAGGTCCAGCTAATGGCAAAAGATTTTAAGGTTGTCCAAGGAGTTCTCGTTTAGCTAGTGCAAACTCTGTCAATCCAGCAACTCGGCACTGAGGCTAGGAGCCGATTTTGGCTAAATCCCCCCCCGGCCCTTGAAATCAGAACCGAAATACATCAATACGTCGCTTTTTCGTTTCCAACCCAAAATTCCGCCTTCGTCTCGCCTTGCCTATTCTTCGTCTCGATGTGGACACGTATCCTTGCTTTAAAACTACGCGAATTTCAGTTTCGCCAGCCTCATCAAAAAGGGGCCGCGGCGCAGAAGAGAGTACGAGCTCGCCTTTTGCTCACTCAGAGCTCGGCGATGCATCGAGCACTGGACCACTGGGTGAGTACTGGGTGAGTATTGTGTGGGCAGGGCGAATTATGGAACAAGAATCCTAATCCGGCTGTTGGTCCCCCTTCGAGCTCCAAGAGCATTGCCGCCTTGAAGGTCAACTTAGTACTGTTTCGGTTTACATCGAGACAAAAACGACCTTCAAAGGATTGGGGCTTCGAACCCGGACAGCTTGAGAGCCCGTTTTGGGCACGAATCCTGCATATAAATGCCTCTTTGATCCTTCAACTTCGAACTTCCATCCTGCGAGTAACGAAATCACTTTCAAAGAGAGCGGCTTGTCTCGCTTCAGCCTGTATAAAAGCGTAACAGGAAAGAGTACGAGAATGAACGCTTGGTCGAAGTCGATCGAGTCTCCAGATTTGGGAGCGAGAGTGCGACTTCTTGTACCCAATCGCTCCTGCAAAACCTTTGTTTGATAGCCATCAAAAGCGATGTACTCAAGCAAAGGACGATATTTACTGGTCGCGAAGATTACAAACTGATTGCCCAAGGCTTCGCTCAGGTAAAGATGATGAAAGTAAATGACCGGGAAATTCCCATCCCAGAACTGGCTGAACAATTGGCCATTGATGCCACGATAGAATGGTTCAGAGAAGAACGATTCGAGACGTACCGCAACGCTATGGTCCAATTCCTCGCGCAAAATGCAATATCCGGTGCAAATCTTGGGAACGCTGCCGAGTATTTCCTACCAGTAGTATGTTCGACCACACTTTCGAAGGGCTCGTCCCTCGCCTCAAGAGGCTTCTGAGAACTCTGCACGGGTGACACTGTCTGCATGTAGGAATGACACCTGTACAGACAGTTCCCTACAAAAGTAGGTGTATATGCCGCCGTAAATGACGGGCCATGTCCCTGGCCTTCAAATGGGTGAGCAAGCCTGAGCCGAGCCTAGCCTGAGCCTAGCTTGTGACAAGGACCCAGTTTGCCACCCCGGCTATAGCTACCACGATCCAAAAAAGAAAACAAGCTTGCAGGATACTTCTGAGCCCCAGTTTTGGGACCCATGCCAAAAGTCCTACGGCTTCAACCCGTTTACTAACCAATGAAATTGTTGCTTGCTGTAAGGAACAAGTGATGGAATTTGTGTGGTTTCTTGGTCTCAATGAATAATCCGGTTGCCTGAACACTCTCTTCTGAGAGCAACGAGTACATCGAACATAACACGCTTCTTTCATGAAAACAACCATACCGCACGTGGGAGAGGGATGATCTGTTTGGTCCCACTTTGCTGAAGTTGATGGCTACTCCATTATAGTTATGCGGGTCTCTGGAAGGTGGTCATCTGTATCTTCGCCGCCTCGTCCAGCTGGCCTTGGTCTCCGAGTGTGATTGCGAAGTTATTCATCGCCCTGATCGTGGAAGGATGTTCTTCACCGAGGATCCGCCTCTGCCTCTCTAGCACTCCCTTCTGCATCTGCGCCGCCTCGTCTAGCTGACCATGCTTATCGAGCGTATTTGCTAGGTTATCCATCGCCGAGATCGTGTCTGGATGCTCCTCACCGAGGATGCGTTTCCTCTTCTCTAACACTTCCTTCTGCATCTGCGTCGCCTCGTCAAGCTGGTCTTGCTCTTCGAGCATATTTGCTAGGTTACTCATCGCCGAGATCGTGGAAGGATGTTCCTCACCGAGAATGCGCCTCTGCTTCTTCAGTACTTCCTTCTGTATCTTCGCCACCTCGTCAAGCTGGCCTTGCTCTCCGAGCGTAATTGCGAGGTTGTCCATCGCCGAGATCGTGGAAGGATGTTCCCCACCGAGAATGTGCCTCTGCTTCTCCAGCACTCCCTTCTGCATCTTCGCCGCCTCGTCCAGCTGGCCTTGCTCTGTGAGCGTGGACGCGAGGTTATTCATTGCCAAGATCGTGTCTGGATGTTCTCCACCGAGGATGCCTTTCCTCTAGCACTTCCTGGAACATCTTTCCACCTCGTCGAGCCGGCCTTGCTCTAAGAGCGTGGACCCGAGGCTGTTCACCGCCGAGATCGTGGAAGGATGTTCCTCACCGAGGATGGGCCTCTGCTTCCCGAAGCATCTTCGCCGCCTCGTCTAGCTTGCCTTGATCTTTGAGCGTGATTGCGAGATTGTTCATCGCCATGATCGTGGAAGGATGTTCCTTTACCCCTGAAATCTGATTTAAAGCATAATTAAGTTACTCACAGACATCTCGGTGACGAGGGATGTCAAAAGATAAATTCTTCTGCTACCAGTCATTTTGCAATAAGCCGTCGTGGGCTGATTTGCAGCACTTACGACCCTTTGTGGGAGAGGGCCCGATTTCTAGGCCCCCTTTGCTACCGGAGTTGTAGTACTGCAATTCCGCCCACAACGGTTTATTGTAAAATAATTGGCAGAAGCATTAATCTTAGAAACCACCTCCACAACGGCCTGTATAAGCCGCTCCTGAAAGGCTCTAAGCTGCACCTTCCTCCGACTTTATAGGTGTTGCGCGCAGCAGACAGGTGTGCATAGGAAAGGTCAGAAGCAACTGTCTTATTCCATTTAACAAGTGAGAGAGATAACGAGTGACTATATACCTATATGGACTTCAGGGTGCCAACACGCACCACCAGGCACCTCCAGGCACCTCCAGGCACCTCCAGGCAGACATCTTAACCGAAACGCGGCCTACTCGCAACAATAGGAAGGTCTGATCTTATTCTTTTCAACATTGAACCCAAACGAAAGAACTGATGCGAGGACATGGCACCTTTGACGTTTACGGTTGAGGAGATGGATAATATGCCTTATAGACCTGCAGAGCACCTTCAATCACACCGACCAAAGTGAGCAAAAATACGATTATCGCAATCCAAAATGTCCACCATTGCACTCGGTTTCGATCGTCCCGCCAAAACCGCAGAAGACCGCTTGGCTGGCTTGTGTCGAATGCTTCTTTGGTGATGATTAACCGGTCGCGCCAAAAAGTGAAGTCTTGGATATTCCGTTGAGTCGCTCGAAGATGCCGACAGTTGCCTGCGGTAATGTCTAACCGTAGCCTCCGTTGTTCTGAATCGAACCACTTTGCAGAGGCTCTGTCTGCAACGGGTAGCATCAACGAGAGAGTGCGGCGAGTTTCGTCGAGGAATTTGTCTGGGAAGATAGCTCTCAAACTCGATTGCTCATACAACTGCAGGACTTTCACGTTGTGAAAGATGGATAATGTGGAGTCATTCAAGCCCATCTCTAGATGGGATAAAAGATCTCTTGTCCACAGGATTTTGATGCCAGCCACTTTTGCAAACGTTCTCGCATTGAAGGACAGGGGCATTCGATAATGGTCCTCCTGCTTCGAATCTGAGGCGACAACACGGATAATGAAGTCGAGCAAGGTCTCATCTGCTCCCCATCCCAAGACGTCAATCAAGAGGATAGCTCTCCCGAGAAAATTGATGCACTCTTTAGCGGCTTCGGGGCTTTGAGAGGTTGGCGGTAGTAACGGCTCAATGGCTGCTTCGCATGATTTCCTTGTTCCTTTCTGCAACTGTTGAACTGCCTTACAGAAGTGTTCATGGGTACAGTCTGCGAGTGATGTTGGCA
>Ga0335075_10009877_pt1 | contig 14515 bp, 16 predicted proteins | sample Lox_Sample_24_FD_206723 | JGI IMG/M metagenome (GOLD analysis project Ga0335075, IMG submission 206723) | Soil microbial communities from Loxahatchee National Wildlife Refuge, Florida, United States - Lox_Sample_2.4 | ecosystem: Environmental > Terrestrial > Soil > Wetlands | place: USA...
CGGCTTGCCGGTCTCCCGGACCAGCCGCACCGCGCCCTCCCGGAAATCCTGATCGAACTTCCTGCGTGTCTCTGCCATCGCCATCCTCCTTAAGGCGATGTGTCCACGTTACGAGGGGAAGCCCAGGTACTTGCGTGTGCCTGATCGCTGTCGTGGTTACGGGGTGCAACCGGATTTCGGTGCAGCCGCTTGGCCTCGAGTGCTGGGCACGGCCGGTGGCCTGTCCGGCCTCGGGCAGGTGCCAGCTGCACGCAGACCGCGCCGCCACGCGGGCACGATGGCTGGCGTGCCGCCGCCAGAAGCACCAGTCCGCGCCGCGATCGGCGATGGCACAACGCGGCAACGCCGTCTGAGTGGCCGTTCGCCTGAATCCGGCGCGGGCCGACCGTCGCCGGCTCTTGCTGTGCACAGCAAGGCTGCGGGTGGGCATCCTGTTCCTGCATCAGGAACGCTTGGTTCAGCGGGCGACAATGTTGGTGCTGCGGGCAGCGGAGCACGAACGAAGGAGGACCCGATGAGCGACCTGCAGGCCATCGCCGACCGCGTTGAGATCGAGGCGCTGCGCGGCGAGTTCACCGACGCGGTGATGATGCACGACTACGACCGTCTCGCGTCACTGTTCACCGAAGACGGCACGGTGCGGCTCCCCCACGCTTACGCCGGGCCCGTCGGCCGGCAGGACATGCGCGCCGGGGGAGAGCAACTGCAGGCTGTGCTGGACTATATGGTGCAAACCACACACCCGGGCACGATCGTGCTTGACGGCGACACCGCGTCCGGCCGGGCCTACATGTCGGAGCTCACGCGCTTTCGCGATGGCAGGTCGGAACTGAACTATGGCATCTACCACGACCGCTACCAGCGCACTTCGGACGGCTGGAAATTCACGGAGCGCGTCTATGAGATCAGATACCTCGACGACACCCCGCTCGCGGGCTCGGCACCCCACGCGGCAGGCGACGCCGCCAGCCCATAGACATGCCAGCGGCGCCGCGACCCCGCCTGCACCCCTACGACGGCCAAGACAGCGGCCGCGACCTGTATCGAGGACCACACCACCACCGTGGGCTTCCTCGAGCGGGGCGATGAGCGGGAGTTCATAGCCGACCACGGACACGCCCAGATCGGCCAGCTCTGCGCGGACTTGAGGCGGACCTGTCATGGAGCAGGTGCCGCCCATAGCGAAGGCAGGTACACGCGCCGCTGCCAACGCCGCCTCACCACACTCTCTCACCACACTCTGTGATCAGACGCGCAGGCAATGCTCAGACAGTCTCCCGGTAGCCAGCGCCTGCCGACGGATCCGTTGACGCGCCGGACGGGCCCGGACGCGCCTTGCGGGTCGCCAACAGGCGGGCCTGATCGTTCTTCGGGATCTTCCTGGTAGCTGACCGTCACCCGCCGCCTTCGGCCGGCCGGGCCCCGGCGGTGCGAACGCTCAGACCACGCTGATCTTGGATGCCCCCCCGCTCTCCAGCAGCCGGACCCGGCGTTACCTGCTCATGCGTCGCCAAGCGGCTTACGGCCGAATCAGCTCCCATCTGCGCTCCCATCGTCTGGGGCACGAACGCAGCCCGAACCCGCCTGACCCTTGTAAACGCGCCGGAGCCCAACCGTAGAGCATTCCCCTTGGTAGCCAGTGATCAGCGATCGGTTTGCTCCCGGCTGCTCACGAGCAGCCCCCTGACCTGGGCGTGGGCGCAGCTGGGCTCGAACCAGCGACTTCTCGCTTGTAAGGCGAAAGCAGAGATGGAATAACGGCAGCTGTCAGGATCGACATATGCATCTGAGTTGCGGAAACTCTGCCAGAAGATGCCTGCGAGTGCCTGGAAGAGTTTGCACAGTGGCTCCCGAAAGTGGCTCCCGAAGCAGCGTCAAGATCGTGACGGCTGAGGCGGTGGCTGCAGCACGGTGCACTCTTAACGCCACTGGCTGAGTTAGCCGCGGAGCCGACATGAACACCCCAGTCAGCAGGCGACATGCAGTGTTTCGCCCGCACACGCGCCCACTCTGCCGACGGCCGCTGCGGCTCCCTGCCTGGAACTAACCCTGAAACACGAACTGCAACACGTGCTTGAGTTGGGAGGAGGCCTACTTGCCTTGGTAGACGGGGGGGACGTCCCCCCCGTCTGCCTCGGGCCGGGCGGTCAGAGGCCGTTCCGCCGCGACCGTTTCATGATGTACACACCGGTGACTGCGATGGCGGCGACGATGACCAAGCCGATGAGCATGGCTGGCTCCTTCGGTGACCCGGGGACCACGAGCCGTCGTCGGCGGGTATTTCCGGGTTCTGTCCTGCAGCTTACGCTGGAAACATCTAACTAGCAATTTTTTTCCAGTATTGACAATCAAGCGTCTGTGGGGAACTGGACACTGGTGAACAGCCACGCTCAGGCCCTGCTGGCCATCGCCCCGCGGCGCCGGGATACGGCTGCGCGGCATCTCCGCCACCCTGGGCATCACCGAGCGCTATGCCTATGCCATCGTCACCGACCTGGCGAGCGCCGCCCACGTGGCCAAGCCCAAGGCCGGCCGCCGCTACCGCTACCAGATCCAGGCCCACCTCCCGCTGCCCGGGCCAGCCAGCGAGCAAGCCACCATCGGCGAGCTGCTCGACCTGCTCACCAGCCGACGCGAGGCCACAGAATAGAGCTGACAGGCCGGCCCGCCCCGGCCAGCCCGAGGCGGAGTATCTGCTGCAACTGGTCATCTCGCCCGCCGGCCAGAAACAACGCGAGCTACGCACCGCCGCTCTCTCAGCAGCAGGGCGTCCGGCCGGCCGTCTGTGTAAGAGCCTGTTCGGAAACTGGTCTGTTGAGCAGTTGAGACGCCCGAGCGTCAGGTGGACATCGTCACCTCGTAGCCGTCGACGCGGAGTCCGGTGACTGCTGCAGCCGGTGCGGCCTGGCCCCGGAGCTGTGCTGCTTGCGCCTCGCCGGCCTGCATGTGTTCTTTGGTCTCCCATAGTGAGATGGTCATGAGCTTGCCGGAATCGGGATCGCTGAGAAGGTAGAAGCCGCAGAACCCGGGCTGCTGGCGGGCGGCGGGAAGCTGTTCCCGGGCGAGGCGGGTAACGCTGTCGAAGCCCTCGGCTTCTGCCTGGGCGGTGACCACGCGAGCGAACATCAATACTCCTGGGATGACGGCAGGGCCTGATGGTTCTGGCCAGCGGTTTGATCGCGAATGCGCCGGCCGCGTGTCGTTCGTGCCGACGGCGGGGCGCGGGTCCCATGATCCCGATTTGTGACGATCAGGGAATCACCGGGACTCGCGCATGCCCAGGCTACGCGGCAGGCATCCCGCGGCGCTGTGCGCTGGCCCGCAGACGGCCTGGTCGCATGCCGCTGCTGTCCGGGCGGGGTCAGCCGCAGTACCAGGCTGACGCGCTATCGCTCGGATGTGAGCGACGCCGAATGGGCGGTCAACGAGCCCGCGCTGCCCGCGCCCGCGTGGAAGCAGGGACGAGGCGGACGGCCCGCCGGCCACTGCCGTCGTGACATCGTGGACGCCATCCGCTACCTGGTCAAAGAGGGCATCCAGTGGCGGGCCTTGTGGCCGGCCCGGTGGTCCCGGTACCGGGCGCGGGACTGCCGACAGGGCGGGCGGGCCGCTTAGCGCGCCAGCCGAGGATGGCCGCCGCGGCTGCCGCCCGCAGCAGCCGCAGCCGTGAGCCACGCCCGGCTACCGCAGACATGTGGGGACTGGCTGGTGTTCCGGGGCGGACGGATCATGATGAAGAACCTCCGGTGCAAGGTGTTGCGGGCCGTCGGCACCGGTGGGGATCGGGACCCGCTGGCGGGCCAGGGGGCCTGCCGACGGAATGCAGGTGGCGCAGGGCCTGCGCGTAGGAGCCCGCGAGGCTTGCCTGGGAGTACAGCAGTCCCTGCTGTCGGCAGAAATCCCTGATCAGCGGCTGGGACCGGCGCAGGTTCGGGCGGGGCATGGAAGGGAACAGGTGGTGCTCGATCTGGTAATTCAGGCCGCCCAGGGCCAGGTCCGTCAGCCAGCCGCCGCGGACGTTGCGTGAGGTGAGAACCTGGCGGCGCAAGTAATCGCTGTTGTCCGCGGCGGCCAGGATGGGCATGCCCTTGTGGTTGGGCGCGAACGAGGCGCCCAGGTAAAGGCCGAACAGCCCCTGCTGCACCAGGACGAACACGACGGCCTTGGCCGGGGCCAGGACCCAGGATCACAACCGAGAGATATCCGGCGACGTGCACGGCGAGCAGGACCACCTCCGCTGGCCTGCGACGCACCGCGCGTCCCGCCAGGGCGCGGATGCTTGCCATGTGCAGTGCGACCGCCTCGCCGAGCAACAGCGGGAAGAACAGGTACGCCTGCCAGCGGCAGGGCTAGCGAGGCGACGCAGAGGGCGGGAAACGCTCTCGATATCGCGCATCGCCGGGTCGGCCAGCAGACGCAGCCGACGTGGGGAACTGGAGATGCGATGCATTCTCTCCTGACCAGCTCGCACTCGGTCGCCGGGCGGCTCATCCGGCGCTCTCGTGGACGCGGCCATGAGAGTCGGGCTGGTTGGGGCCGGGCGATGGGCCTGCCCATCTGCGCGAATCTGGTCGAGGATGGCCACGAGGTGGCCGCCGCGGACCTGCGCCTCGATCGGGCGGGCGCCTTGAGGCGGTGGGGCGGCGGGTCATGCCGTACGGCCGCCTGAAAAGCTCCGGTGCGGGACGCGAGCCACGAATGCCGCGCTCCTGGCAGGGTAGGGCCACCAGCAGACGCCGGGCTGTTAGAGGAGGCCACCGTGTTCGAGGCTACCGATATCCGGGAATGGCGCGGCCACCACGTGGTCGACACCGACGGTCACAAGATCGGTGAGCTGGAGGCCGTCTATGTTGACACCGGCACCGACCTGCCGTCCTTCGGCACGGTCATGGTCGGGCTTCCGACCCGGCACCGGCTCGTGTTCGTGCCCCTCGACCGGGCGACGGTGGGTCCGGGTTACCTCAAGGTCTCCTACGACAAAAAGCAAGTGAAAGATGCCCCGTCGATCGGAACCGACGGCGAGTTGCCCGCGGGCGACGAAGAGGCGATCTTCAAGCACTACGGCCTGACCTACGAGCCAGGCGGCGGCGGTGAGCGGCGGCTGGCCCGCCGCTGAGCCGTCCAGGTAAGCGGAGGATCCAATGATTGCCCTGTTCCTGCTGCTGGTGATCGTGGCCATCGCGCTGGGCATCGCGGGCGTTGTCGCGAAGGGCCTGCTGTACCTGCTGTTCATCGGCATCGTGGTTTTGCTCGGTGCGCTCGTCCTCGCCGCCCTCCGGATGCGGCGGCGACCCGCCAGGCGCCAGGTCAGGTAAACCCCGGTCACCTGCACCCTGGGTGGTCTTCAATCATCACGGCGGCGACCACGGTCGTCAGCCGACCTCCCCGGCCACGGCGATTTGCAGGGACTGCGTCGGCAATTTCAACGCCATACGACGTCCCGCCACCGTGCTCGTGCGGGAAGCCGAAGCGATCGTCGTACGCCGGGCCGAGACGATCGAGGATGTCTTCCGCCGAGACCTCGGCTTCTTGCCGGGCGACCCGGCTGAGCGGCAGCGACAGCACGCCGGGGAATGAAACCCGGCACGGCCATGACCCGCACGGATGGAACGGCCGCCGGTCGCCGGGATCCGCTACTCGCCGGATTGCCGGCTGCCGGTTCCGGCCGTCCCGAGCAGCCCGCGGCGGAGATTGCGCGCTCCGATGGCCCAGAACACCACCCGACACCCTCAGGCCGCCCTGCACTGAGTACGACTGGCCGAACTGCGCGGCATCCCCCGAACCCGTTGCCGACTCGACTCCGCAGCACCTCGCCTGGACTTCACTGGGCGAGGTCACCATCGCGGTCTGGCCCGCCTTCACCGGCCGGCGCGGATCACCGCGGCCGCTGATCTTTGAGCATTCGCAGCTTCCACCGTGACCGCCGTGTCCGTTGCCCTGCTCGGCTGGCTCGTCATCGAAACCCAGGGCGGCAGCGTCCTCGGCCTGGCCGAGCGCCTGACCTCCTGGGTCCAGATCACGTGGCCATTCATCGTCGCCCTCGCCCTGCGCCCACCCCGGCACACCCCGGCCGACCCTGCCCGGCGAGCAACCGCAGTCCATCACGATCGGAGCACGGCCCGGGCAACGCAAGCCATGATCACAGGCCGCAAGCAGATCGCCGCGGCCCGACGGCTTGCTGAGCAACGGATGGGTCGCTCCGGCCCCCGTCCAGATGCTGCCGCGCGACGCAGTCTGCAAGGAGGGCTAGGACCTCGCCGATGGCGGGTTCCTGGTTGGCGGGCTCGCGCAGCCGCAGGTGCGCCTGCATCTGGTACCGGCTGCGGCGGCGGTCCTTTTCCTTGACGACGTATCCGGCCCGCGGCCAGCTCGGTGACGATGCCGTAGACGCTGCGCTCGGTGCTGCCCGCGCAGCTCATAGCTGGATGTCGCGGGGAGCCTGCCAGAGCGAGGATCCCGAACTTTTCTTGCCCGTCGCCACCCAGGGCCCCTCGCTAAGCCAGATCAGCGCTGCGAGAGCGGTCCATCAGAGCTGCGCGGTCGCTTCGCTGTGCCTGGTCTACGCCGTGCAAAACTGCGCGGCACGGAACATCTCGCGCACCGGGGATGAGCGTCGCGTTCTGTGCCACTGCTGTTCACCGGTGTGCCATCGGGCGCCCGGCGCGTCCGGTGGCCAGGTGGCAGGACAGCAGGAGGACGGCTGACCCGGCGATGGCGGTGAGCCAGGTGGACAGGTTGAAGAATCCGTGCAGGGCGTGGATGTGGAACGCCGTGGTGGCGACCCAGCCGCCGCCCAGCGCCCCCGCGATGCCGATCAGGCAGGTGAGGATGAGACCCTGTGATCTCTTGCCGGGGATCAGCTTGTTGGCGACCAGGCCCGCGGCGAGGCCGAGAACGATCCAGGCGATGATGCTCATAACCGACTCCTTAGGTCAGTGACGTACGTGGGTGCGCGCTAGTCGGAAGTGCTGGTCAGGTCGCTGTGTTGGGCGCAGTTCCCGCGGTACGTGGCCGCGGGAACTGCTGGCGGCGGTTGCCTGCCGCCGTTAGCTGGCCTGTGACTTGCGCCGGTTGCGTCGTATGACCTGGCGCAGCTGGGTGATCCGGGCGGTTCCGGCGGCGGCCATCAGCAGGGCACCGGCGATGGCGGCGAGCAACAGCGCCACGGCCAGCGACAGGCGCAGGTGAGCGCCCAGGAAGCTGATGTTCACGGCGTGCGCGTTCTGGATGATAAAGATCAGCACCACGATCAGGACGGCGACGCCGGCGATCAGCGCGGTGCGCATGCCGCTGATCCGGGTGTGCGCCGGCCGGCGCCTAGCTGTCTGGGGTGCGGGCGGGGGCGGGGGCTGGCGGCTTTTGGGGGGGGGCGCGGGCGGGGGCCTGGGTGTGGGGGGGGGGGGGGGGGGCGGGGCCGGGCCGTGGGGGGTGGGGGGCGGCAGGGTACGGGTTGTGCCTGATGGTGCTGGCTGTTCGGTCATGGCACTGCTTCTTTCGCGAGCGGGGCGAGGCCGCTGAGACGCGGGTCGGCTCCCGTGCAGCCCCGGGCCAGCCGCGGCCTTCGCCGCTGTTCCCGACGCTTGCATTGAGCCTATATCTGAAACTAAAAACTAGCAATTCATTTCCGGAAACTGCGATAATTTGCCTTGTGTGGAGAGCTGGGGCTTCTTGACGAACCACGCCCGGGTGCTGTGCTTCACCCGCGACCCGGGCGCGCAGCTGCGCGACATCGCGGCCAGAGCAGCCGGTTGCCGTCATGAGCCCTGGCCGGCGCACTTTTGATAGTTGCCGCTAGGCCGTCGCGAACGGGCGGCTGCGCCCGTGCATGCGGTCTTTAAGCGCTGCCCAGGCTGTCAGCACGGGTCCCGCCGCGCGGTGTCACCGCCCATGGCAGCCGCGCCCGCCCGGTTCGGCGCGGGTCTGGCACCAGGTAACGGTGGCAGCAAGCGACTCAGCCAGGGGCGTGGCATGGTCGCCGAGGACCGCGGTGCAGGCCAAGTCGCCGGCTAGCCCGTCATGCCGGGTTCGTACAGCAACTCGACCATCTCGCATATGGCTCACGAACATGCCGACAAGCCGCAGCTGTCAGCACGCCGGCCTGCGCGGGGCCCCGTGCCAGCGAGAGCGGTGCCTCGGCCGGAGCGTCGCGGAGGCTGCCGGGCGTTCGCCCAGGATGACCTGGGCCGCAGTCTGCGGCTGCGGCCCAGGTCAGGGGCGGAGCTTATGCACCCGGGTCCGCGGGGTCGTCGTTGGGCCGGGCCACTGCGTCCGGCGCCGGCCCTGCGGCGGCGGCGGCCAGCTGGCCGTTGCTCGCCTGGATGGGCAGCTGGGGGATCGGCGGGACCTCGGGTATCTCAAGCGGCGCTCCGCTGGTGATCTCGGCCTCAGCGGCATCCTGGTCGCTGAAGTCCGCCAGTGACGCCGAATCGGCGGCCGGCGTGCGGTCGCTGGTGGGCGTGGTGGGGGTGAACTTGTCGAAGAACCGCAGCAGCTCGACCGGTACCGGCATGACCAGTGTGCTGTTTTTTTCCGCGGAGACCTCGACCACGGTCTGCAGCAGCCGCAGCTGCAGCGCGGCGGGGTCGCGGGCCATGACGTTGGCCGCGGCGGCCAGCCGCTTGGAGGCCTGGTACTCACCGTCGGCGGTGATGATCCGCGCGCGGCGCTCCCGCTCGGCTTCGGCCTGCCGGGACATCGACCGTTTCATGCTCTCCGGCAGCGAGACGTCCTTGATCTCCACCCGCTCGACCCGGATCCCCCACGGGCCCTCGGTCGGCTCATCGATGATCCGGCGCAGCTCCTGGTTGACGCTGGCCCGCTCGGACAGCAGCTGGTCCATCTCCGACTGGCCGATGATCGAGCGCAGCGAGGTCTGCGCCTGCTGGGAGACCGCGAACATGTAGTTCTGCACGTTGATGGTGGCCTTGATCGGGTCCACCACCCGGAAGTAGACCACCGCGTCGACCCGGACGGTCACGTTGTCTTTGGTGATGCCGTCCTGGGCCGGGACGGCCATGGCGACGATCTGCATGTTGACTTTCTGCATCCGGTCGCCGACCGGGCGGATCAGGGTCAGCCCGGCGCCGCGCGGCCTGCCCAGCACCTTCCCGAACCGGAAAATGATGCCCTGCTCGTATTGCTGCACGACCTTGAGCGAGCGGCCGGCCGTGATGAGCCCGGCCACGACGAGTACCACCAGGATGACCACCAGGGCAACCATCACCAACACCTCTTCTCCGGTGACGCCGTGTGAGCCGGCTGCCCTCAGCCGCCGGCCCCTCGGTGCCTGCCCTCAGCATACGTACGTAATCAGAAACTAGCAATATACTTCCAGAAACGAAGATCGATCCTCAAGGGTGACGAGCTGGGGTTTCCTGACCACCGGTTCGGCGCCGCGGGTGGATGATGCGCGACGTTCCGACGAAGGTGCGCCCACGTCGCGCCGAAACTGGAAGGAGGCAATATGGCTGTGCCTGACGTATGGGTAGCCAAGGAAGATGGCAGCGACATTGTCCGCGCCGCTGCCATCGCCGGAGTGGGCCGCGACTACAACGGTAATGTCACTGTCCGGCTGTCCGGCGGTGAGCAAGCGGTCGTAACGCTCGTATCGGACAACTCGCATGGCGGTTCCCGCACGCCCAGTGACTTTCACCGGCAACTGCTCCGCATGATCGCCGAGCTGTCCGACACTTCCGAGCCGGCCATGGTCCGGCCAACACATGACGAACGGGTTGGCTGGAAGTGGCAAACCGAGTCACTGTAGGACCCCTCGATCGTGGCTGCGTCCACAAAGGCCCGAGGTTCTCTTAGAGCCTGTTTGAGAACTCGCGTTCCGGTCAGGGCATAGTTGTGAGTCCCACCGAAAGCGGCGTTTCCCAGATTTATGCGGCGTGGCAGCCTCCGGCATCGGTCAGGAGAACCGATCGGGTGGGTGGTGGTCTGGTTACCTGCATCGGGCGAGCTGCCTCAACGGCAGCCCGCCGGATCGCGATCCAGCCCTCAGCGCGGTCGCCTTGTCGCGGCCACCTGGTGCAGTCGCCGCAGCGGGTACCGCATCATGACACTGAGGGTCTGGCATCACCCTGGCCTGACGCTTGGTACATCGGGAGGGGGTCAGGCGTGCGTGGTCTGGTCGATGAGGGTGGCCAGTTCCCGGGGCCGGGAGAACATCGGCCAGTGACCGGTTGGCAGGTGCATTACCTCCATGTCCGCCATCAATCCGAAGATCGGGTTGCCGCTGGCGGCCAGTCCGCGTATCTGCTCCGGCGTGAACGTGGTGGCGATGACCGTCTTGGGCGTTGGCGGGATGGTTGAGGGCCGCCGCAGTGGCTGGGTAGCGGTGCCGAACGGCTGCGGGGTGGCGCGCTCGCGGAGGGCGGCCAGCTGCTCCTCGCTCAGCTCGGTCAGGTTGACCGGGTCGGCGGCCGGGTCGAACGGCGGAACCGGTATCTTCCAGCCGTCGCCTTCCTCGGCGACCCGCTTACGTAGTTCCTCCTGTGCTTCGGGAGGGCTGAAGTCGATGTTGGCCATGCCGTCCGGCAGCGGCCCGGTGTCCACGTATACGACCCGGGCTAGCCGTTCGGGCAGCCGGTCCGCGGCACCGGTGACTGGCATGTTCGCGCCGCTGTGGCCGACCAGCACCACCTGTCGCAGGTTGTTGTCCGCTATGACGCGGAGGACGTCCGTGATGTGCGCCTCCACGTCGACCTCGGGGGTAGCCTCCGCGACGCGGTCGGCCAGCCCGGTGAGCGTGACCGGGTAGACGGCGTGACCGGCGTTCGTCAGCTCCTGGGCCACGTCCTCCCATGCCCACGCGCCGAGCCAGAAACCGGGAACCAAAACGATGGTGGCCATGTGCTGCTCCTCCTTTCTGGGTGCTGTCAGCGACGATAGGATCAATACCGGACAGAAACCGCCCGGATTCAGGAGCAATCTCTGGGAGTGGCCGGTGTCACAGCCGACGACCCGAGTGCTGGCCATGCTCGAGCTGCTCCAGGCCAATCACTTCATGAGTGGTGCGGCGCTGGCCGCGCGGCTCGGTGTGCACGAGCGCACGGTGCGCCGGTACGCGGGCAGGCTCGGCGACCTCGGCATCCCTGTCGTGGCCGAGCGCGGCCGGCATGGCGGGTATCGCCTCATGCCTGGCTACAAGCTGCCACCGCTCATGTTCACCGACGAGGAGGCGACCGCGATGGTACTTGGGCTGCTGGCGGGCCGTCGGCTTGGAGGGCTGGCTGGCGAGGCCACCGAGAGCGCGCTGGCCAAGGTCCGCAGAGTGCTGCCCGCCGCCCTGCGCGAGCGTGTACTGGCCCTGCAGGAAAATCTCGGCTTCACCCTGGCCGCCAGGCAAGGGGTCGCGTCCGCCGCCGATGTGGTGCTGACCCTGGCCGCGGCCGCCAGCGAGGGGCGCCGCGTACGCCTGCGCTACTTGTCGTGGCAGGGCGCTGGCAGTGACCGGGAACTCGATCCGTACGGCCTGGTCTTCCATTCGGGCCGCTGGTATGTGACCGGGTTCGACCACCAGAGCGGCGAGGTGCGCACCTTCCGCGTGGACCGGGTCAGGTCGGCCGAGCTGGGCACCGCGAGCTTCGCGGTGCCCGGCGGCTTCGATCCGGTCCAGCACGTCACGCGGTCGCTAGCCGCCGTCCCGTACGCCCATGAGGTAGAGGTCGTCTTCCACACGACCCTCGAGGAGGCGCGCGTCCGCATACCGCCGGCCGTCGCCACGCTGACAGAGACTGACGAGGGAGTGCTCATGCGGGCCCGCGCCGAGCACCTCGGCGGGATGGCGCGGATGCTCGCCGGGCTCGGCTGGGCCTTCGAGATCCGCCGTCCCGACGACCTGCGCCGTGCGATCCGTGACCTGGCCGCCGACCTCGTCAGGCTGGCGGAGACATGATCACGACAACGGCGGGGTCCGCCGATGCATAAGGTTCGCAAGGCCCGACAGCGTAGCGGCCAGCGCACGCGGATAAATGAGCGAGCTTCCCCGTCGGGCAGCCGCCAGCAATAGCTGGGAACCGCCATCTATAGCTGGGGCTCGCATAAACCTGACGGGCCGGGAAACAGGCAGGACGAAAAGCAAGATCGCGAGCCATTTAGCGCTTGCAGTCGCAATAGCTTGTAACACTTCGTGATCTTTCGGTTCCTGCCTGCATGCCGATCACCGGCACGGCAGGGGGCTCCTGGTAACGGCAGTGGTGTCAACTCCCCTGCCACACCAGGAGCCCTTGATGGCTTTGTACCTTGTCCAGCGCGATCACGCATCTTCACGGCCCGGCACCGCGGTGGCCTGCCGGTGCTGCCGGTCCGGGTCACGCAGCACCCGGGACCGCCGGTATCCCTCGGACATGAGCGACGCCGAATGGGCGGTCACCGGGCCGCTGCTGCCCGCGCCGGGCTGGACGGCCGGGCTAGGCGGCTCGCCCGGTATCTACTGCCGCCGCGACATCGTCGACGCGATCCGCTACCTGACCCACAACGGGCCGGTCTGGCGGGCGCTGCCCGCTGACCTGCCGCACTGGCGCACCGTCTATGGCTACGTCCGGGACTGGCAGGCCAGCGGCGCCACCCGGCGGATGCACGATGAACTGCGCGAGCAGGTCCGGGTGCTGGCCGGCCGCAGCCCGGCCCCGACCGCCGCGATCATCGATTCCCAGTCGGTCAAGGCCGCCGACACCGTCGGCAAGAACAGCCGCGGATATGACGCCGGGAAGAAAACAGAAGGGCGCAAAAGGCACCTCGCGGTCGACGTGATGGGCCTCATCCCGACGGTCGTGATCACCGCCGCCTCGGTCCAGGACCGCGACGGTGCCCGCCCGCTGCTGTGGCGGCTGGCCGCCAGCTTCCGCACCGTCACCTTGATCTGGGCCGACGGCGGATACGCCGGCCAGATGGTCACCTGGGCGGCCAGACGCTGCACCGCACCCTGCAGATCGTCAAGCGCCCGGACAACCTGCACACCTTCAAGGTCCTGCCCCGCCGCTGGGTGGTCGAGCGAACCTTCGGGTGGATCATGAAACACCGCCGGTGCGTCCGCGACTACGAACGGCTGCCCGAACATCACGAGACCTACCTGTACTGGTCGATGATCCAGGTCATGGCCGCGCATCGCCCGCTGCCGCCCCCCGGCACCCTCGGCGCCAGTCCCGGCGCCAGCCTTGCCACAAGCAGCGCCGACGCGAACCCTCAAACTAGCCGCATGAGGTTCCCAAACAGCCTCTTAGTCCTAGACCTGTCGGCAGTTGCACCACTCGGCGAGTAACACCGACCCGCCGCTTTGCGCCTTCCGGCGCCCACAATCGATCCTTGCCTGCGCGGTCCGCCGGCCCTCTCAGCCGCTCTCGCCGCTCGCTGTCAATTGCGCTGACCGGCGCGGATGAGCCGCTTCCATGCGATGGCGCGGTGGGTTGTGTCAGGTGACCGCGGGCCGCTGGCCGGGGTCGAGAGTGCGGCGAGGACGGCTGGCGGTCGCTGCGACCGCCGGGGAGTGGGTGAGGGGGCTGACGGGTGAGTACGGACAACAGGGAATGCGCTGCATGGGCCAGAGCGGGGTGGCTGGTGCCGGCATAGGCGCGGCCAGGGCATGCAGGGCGGCGGTGGTCTGGCGCTGGGGGTCGGCGTCGCGCCACGCGTCGGCGTGCATGAGAACGGCGGCGACCGCGTGGCGGAGATCGTCGGCGTCGGCGGGCGTCAGGTCCGTCGGGCTTTCCCGGGCGCGGGTTCGGTGTGCACGGTGCTGGCGGCGGTGCTCATGTACGCGTCCGCTTTGCCGTCCGGCCGGCGCTGGCCACGTCCCGGGCCGGTGATCGCGGCCTGGACTGTGGGGTAGACATCGAGCTGCCGGTGGAGGCCCGTGACGCGCAGGACCTTGGCCACCGCAGGCGCGGGCACGGCCAGGCGCAAGAACCCGCCGAGCAGCCCGGCGCGGTACCTGGTGCCCACCAGTACGGCGAGGCCGCTGGCGTCGGCGTAGCTGACGCGGGACAGGTCGATGACGAGCCGGCCGGTGCCGGGGCGAAGCAAGGCAAGGAGCTGCTCGCGCAGCGCTGGAGCGCAGGTGATGTCGAGCTCGCCGCTGAGCGCGGCGATGACGCAGCCGCGCTCAGACCGGGCGGAAACACTGAGGCCAGAACCGCTGTCGGTAACTGTGTCCATCACGGATCCCCGATCAGATGGGCGGGACAGGCTGCCTGGCGTCCGGCGAGGCCAGGGCCAGGAGGTCCTGGGCCGACGGCTCGCTGGCGGTGAAGATGTTCGCCATGGTCACCGCCTCCGCATCTGCAGCCGTCAGGCCAGAGATCTGGCCCGGCGGCCCGCACGAGGCGCCGGCAACCTCAGCCGGATGCGCCACACTACGAGCGCTATGAGCACCGCGACGTTGATGACCAGGCCGATGCATGCGCTCCTCCGGTAGCCCCGGTTAGCCCGCCGCGCCAGGCGGCTGACTCCGGTGCCTCCCCTGCAAGCTATACCCGCAACAGAAGACTGGCAAATAATTTCCAGAATCGGGTAG
>Ga0335075_10009878_pt1 | contig 14514 bp, 12 predicted proteins | sample Lox_Sample_24_FD_206723 | JGI IMG/M metagenome (GOLD analysis project Ga0335075, IMG submission 206723) | Soil microbial communities from Loxahatchee National Wildlife Refuge, Florida, United States - Lox_Sample_2.4 | ecosystem: Environmental > Terrestrial > Soil > Wetlands | place: USA...
CAAGGCCGTCACCGCAGCGGGCGCGGCAGCCGCCGCCGTCCCGCTGCTGCTCATCCTTCTCGTCACCGCCAGCCCCGCCCCGCCCGCCGCCACCGCGGTCACCGCCGCCGGCCTGGCCGGCCCGCCGACCGCGCTGGCCGAAGCGGACATCCCGCCCCAGTACCTGATGTGGTACATGGACGCCGCCCAGACCTGCCCCGGGCTGCCATGGTCGGTGCTGGCCGGGATCGGCGAGGTCGAATCCGGCCACGGCAGGTCCGACCTGCCCGGCGTGCACGGCGGCGCCAACTCCGCCGGCGCCGAGGGGCCGATGCAGTTCGAGCCCGCCACCTTCCGCCGGTACGCGACCGGGCCGGACCAGCCGCTGAGCCCGTACGACCCGGCGGATGCCATCTACACCGCCGCCGCGATGCTGTGCGCCCAGGGCGCCCGCGGCGGCAGCACTTCCGGTATCGAGCAGGCGGTCTTCGCCTACGACCACGCGCAGTGGTACGTCACCGAGGTCATGTCCTGGGCCGCCCGGTACGCCGCCCAGGGCGGCGGCCAGCCCGCCAGCACGGTGGCCGCAACCGCGATCGCGTTCGCGGAACAGCAGATCGGCAAGCCCTACCAGTGGGGCGCGGCCGGCCCGGACGCCTACGACTGCTCCGGCCTGGTCTACGCCGCCTACGCCGCCGCCGGCGTCCGCATCGCGCGCACCACCTACCAGTGGCAGCAAGACGGCCCGGTCGTCCCCCTGACCCAGCTCCAGCCCGGTGACCTGCTGTTCTCCGCAGGCAGCGACGGCACCCCGGGCAATCCCGGCCACGTCGTGATGTACCTCGGCGACGGCCAGGTCATCCAGGCCCCCCAGGCCGGCCAGGACGTCCAGATCGACCCGGCCGACCTGGCCAGCGTCGTCGTTGCCACCCGCCCGGCCGGCCTCGCCGCAAAACCATAACCCGAACCATCCAGAATCCCAGCCCAGGAGGCATCCTCATGACCAGCAGGCCCCCAGCTCCACCGCTGCCCAAGCCGCAGCACCCAGCCGTAGCCGCACGGGCCGTGGCCGACGCCGCCCACGTCGCCGCCTACATCTGGGCACGGCCCCTGGACCCAGCCCGGCACCGCCGCGCTGTCCGCCAGCTGTACTCGGTCCTGCGCGATCTCGGCATCGCCGCCCGCGGGCTCGCCCGCTACCACATCACCGACATGCCGGCCGATCCCGTCTCCGCAGACTTCCCGCGGCACGTAGACGCCAGCGCCCGGTGGCTGCTCAACACATGCGACAGCCTCGACGGCGTCCCGGCGGCCGAGGGCACGGGCTCGCTACCCGACCCAGACGAACCCGGGGCGGTCTTGTGCCGGGCGGCACGCAACGCGATCCTGGCGTGGCGGCAGCCATCGGGCACGAGCACCGACCGCGACATCACCATCAAGCGGTTCATCACGGCAACCGGGTTCCTTTCCGCCGCGGCACTAGGCCTGGCGGCCTACGCACCGCCCCGCCACGCAATCGACCTGCAAGCCGTCCGCGCCGGCCTCGCCGAGGTCACCGCCTACCTGATGACAGCCATCCAGGCGTCCGCGCAGGATGCCCCGCCCGGAAACGGAACGGAGCCGGACCAGCACCCGGCGGCCGGAAACGACCCGCCGGGCGACGAAGACCGTCACAGCGGCGGACCCGGCGGTACCGCATAGCCGGGAGTGGCCGTGCAGTAGTACCTGGAGACCTGTTGAGCATGTGGACCCCCGAGGCGATCCGCGCCCTCGGCGCAACCTGTGACCTGCCCACTCTGGGGAAAATCTTCGGCATCTCCAGGTCGCGGGCCTACCAGATGGCGCACACCGGGGAATGGCAGCAGGCCGGCATCCGCATCATCCCGCTCGGCACCAAGTACCGCGTCGTCGTCCAGTCCATCCTCGAAATCCTCGGCCACGGCGACGCCGGCCCCGGACCAGGCCTGCCCCGCAACAGCCACGAACCGGCCCCAGACCACCGCTGACGACGCCAGCACCGAGCCGTCCGGCCCGCTCGCGGCATGGAACATCCGGTGAGACGCGAACCAGATCCGCCGGCCCGGGGCTGCGCACACCGGGCCGGGAAACCGGCGCTGCCGCCTCCTAAGGCCGGCGCGGCACGCCAGCCGTGCATCCCCGGCGGCCAGCAGCACTGCCCGCACCGCCACTGGCGCGGCCGACACAGCCGTCAGGTCAGGCGTGCACGCTCTCTGCCGCGCAGCCGGCGGCGCGAAACGACACCCCAGGTGCCCAAGGAAAGGAAAGAGATGAGCCAGCAAGACTTCGAGCCTGCCGCGGACGAGTTCACAGCCAGCCCACAGTTCACCGGGCCAGGCTTCAGCGCGGCGGAAGACAATGCCCGGACGTCGCACGAGCAGCCCGGTGATGCCGACCCGTACGCTCTTGGCGGATGGGGTTCGCCGCAGGACTACGGTCAGCCGGAGGATATGAACGGTCAGGGCGTGTTCCTCCCCGGGCACGGCGACCCCTGGGGGGCCGTGCCGACGCCGCCCTTCGCAACGCCCCGGCATCAAAGCGCCCGGCGGATACGGCTAGGGCCGTTCGCCATGTCGGCGCTCGCCCTGATCAGCGTCTGCATCATCGCGGTCATCGCATTCCCCCACGCACGCGCCATCCGGCTCACCCCAGCCGACGACCCCGGCGCAACCGCACGCCAGCACGCGCACACCATCGGGTCAGGCCCCTCATCACCGCTCGCCGAGCCGCCCGCCATCACCAAGACCGGCGCCGAGCGCGTCCTGGCCAATTACTGGCGCGTCAACAACACGGCGAACAAGTCGCGATCCAGCACACTCCTGGCGAGCATCGAGGCAGGCAGCAGCTACACGATGGACGCCGGCACCTACCGGATGGACCGGGTCACCGACCCGTCCAGCAGTCAGTACGCGCCGTTCACCGCGGAGAATGCCGTCTACTACATCCCCCGCCAGCCAGCCGGGGTGTACCCGCGCTGGTTCGCCACCCGCATCACCTACGCCACCCTGGCCAGCCCGCAGCACGCGACCGGTGCCGGATACGTGCTGTTCCTCCAAGACTCCAAGGACGCCGCGTGGAAGAACGTGCTCGAACCGTACCTGTTGTCCTCAGCCCGGGCCGCGCCGCTCGTCGAAACGGACGCCCAGGGCTACGCGATCCAGGCAGCCCTGGCGTCCGCAGCGGGGCTCACCGCCACCCCCGCGCAAATCCCGCAGCTCACAGCCCAGTCACTGGATGGCGCGTCAGCCGCGCCGAAGAATCCCGGCAACCTCGCCGACCTGCGCGACCAGGCCTACTTCCAGGCGAGGCTGCCAGCCGGATCAGCCGACACCGACCGGCACGGCACCTCCGGCCTGGTCTTCGCCCTGAAGACCGTCGGCGGCGGCGCGCTGGTCTTCTATCACCTCACCGCGCGGCTCACCCTGACTGCGCCTCCTGGGCAGATCATCCAGCTCAGCATCCCCGGCTACTACTCCTCGAGCCAGGCCCTCACCTCCGCTACGGTCGATTACGCCGACCAGTTCGCCAGCTACATCCCAGCCGGATCAGCCAGCCCGGCCATCGTCGCCGACGCCTCCGGCATCACCGGACGAGGCTGACCAGGCATCGATGAGCGATACCAGCCCTCCCATTTCTCCATTCACGGGCTCGGAAACAGTGCCCCTGCTGCTCATGAGGCCGGGCGGCAGCCGTCCAGCCGCCCAGGAGATTATCCAGGCTCTGGCCCTCCCAGCACCCGGCGCAGCAGCAGAACCGGCACGTCCGCTGCCACTGACCCGGCTGCGGCGCCTGCCGCGCGAAACCTCGATGCTGTACGGCATCGGGCGCGTCGACTCCTCCGGCAGGGTCGCGAACCGCGAGATCACCGAGGCCCTGCACTGGCGCCCCGGGGACAGGCTCGACATAGTCCTGATGCCCAGCGCCATCGTCATCCGGGCATGTCCCGACGGCCCTCTGCGCGTCCCGCACAGACCATCCATCGTCATACCCCGCCCCGCCCGCACCCTCCACCAGATCGAAGCCGGGGATCACGTGCTGCTCGCGGCAGCTCCGGCATACGACCTCGTCATCGTGCACACCCTGTCCACGCTCGATGACATGCTCGCCAGCTATCACTCCACGCACGCAACCGGGATCCCGGCACCATGAACGACAGCAGTCACCACGCTCCTGAGATCGCCACCATCGAGGCCGCCCGCCTGCTGCTGGAGAAGATGGGAGTCAACGTGGCCGACCTTCTGGCCACTCCGTCAGAACGATCCAGTGTTCCCGTCTTCGAGGACTACATCCCGAAGGTTTCCGAAGCAGTCAGTGACGGCGCTCGCCGTGTCTACGTCCCGTACTGGAACCGTGTCCTCCAGGCATGGCCGCGCCGGCGCATCACCGAGCCCACCCCCTCGGAAATCAGCCAGCTCGCCGAACAAGTAAAGGCAACGGCCGTCAAGCGCAGCAACGCCCGCGGCGGGCGGGGGGCCGCTGAGCACCTGATTGCCGCGCTGCGGTGCTTGTACAACTACGCGGTCGCCGACGGCATCCTCACCGAAGCCGAGAACCCGGCGGCGCGAGTACCCAAACCTCGCCGGCTGCGAAGCGCCCGCATGGCACTGCCCGACCACCGGCTCAACGAACTCTCCCAGGTCGCCGCGTCCACCGGCAACGACCCGGCGCTCGACACGCTGCTCCTGCGGCTGCACATGGAGACCGCCTGCCGCCGCGGCGGCGCCCTAGCGCTCCTGCCATCCGATCTCGACCCCGAGCAGTGCCTGATCCGGCTGCACGAAAAAGGCGAGACCGTCCGCTGGCAGCCCGTATCACCCACCTTGATGGCTCACCTCATCGCACACGGCCAAAGCCGCGGCGGACTCGGCTCAAGCCAGCACCTGCTCCGATACACCAGCGGCAGGCCGATCAGCGCCCGCCGGTACGACTACCTGTGGGAGCGCCTCGGGGAACATCTCCCATGGGTCAAGACCCAGCAGGTCAGCATGCACTGGATACGGCACACCATCCTGACCTGGGTCGAACGCCAGTTCGGCTTTGCGGTCGCTCAAGCCTACGCGGGCCACGAAGATCGCGGCCGGGGAGCGAGGTCCATGGCCGCCATGGCCACGTACGTCCGCGCCGGGCTACCCGAGGTGGCGACAGCCCTCGCCACCCTGACCGGCGAACCGCACCCGCTGGCGATCACGCCCTCTGCCGCAGTGAGCGCGAACCGCGAGGAGAGCAGCCAAAGCTGAACTGAGCATTTGCAATCGAGGCGGCGAGGGCCAGTCGGCATCTTCGAGGCCGCAACCGTCCCGCTGGCCCTCGGCCGCTACCGGCAGCCAGGCTGATCCCGCACTCGCCCGGCCACCGCGTCGCTGACCTGGCGGCACGATAGCTCTCAAGGAGCCCGCAGGCACCAGCAGATCACGCCAGCCGCAGCCGGACGGAGGCCTCAATGCGGAAAGGATCTCCGCGTCGTGCCTGCCCGGCCACGCCGCAGTCCGCTGCCCGTCACCCGTGAGCGCGCAGCGCGGCGAGCAGCCACAGGTCTCCCTGCATACGAGACGGGAACGGCGGCCATCCGTTGATGATGGCCGTGAGCTGCTGGTACCGGTCGATCCGCGGATCGGTGGCCGCCTCAATCCCGGCGATCAGCTCCTCGCGGTCCACCGGCTCCTCCCCCGGGACAGGCTCCAGGAGCCGGCCCACTACCCGGGCGGCCTCGGCGGAATCCGGCGGGCACCCCCGCAGCACCGCCGCCGCCGCGTACTCGCGCGCCTCGTGAACCAAGTCCCGCAGCCCGTCGCTGGCACCAGCGGGCTCGCCGTGACCGGCGTCGGCGCCAGCCTGCCGGATGCGGCTGGCACCAGCATGGTCCGGGTGGCCTGGCGGGTCTCCCGGGCGTCGCGGCACCGTGCGCTTGGGAGGCGGCGGGTCTCCTGGCCGTCGCGGCACCGTGCGCAGGGGATGCACCTCAGGGCGGCGGCCGAACCGCGCGCCGAGGTCCATCACCTGCCGGATCCGCTACCGGAAGCCCGGGTCGCTGACCAGCTCCGCGATCTCCACCCAGGCATCGACCTGCTCGGGCGAGGGGTCATCGGGCAGATTCGGGGCCGCGTTCCAGCGCGCGGCCCGCGCCGGGCTGGGAACCAGGCCCCCGAACACGTCCGCCAGGAAGTCACCGATCATCTGCCGGCGCTCGGCCGCCGACATCCTGGCCAGCTTGTTCACCAAGGTCATCTCCTCCTTATCGGCCGCGCGCCTCACCACGGCCGTCAGCACCGCGCGGTGCAAACGCAGCGCGCTGATCTGCGCGTCCAGCGCCTCCAAGTGGACGGCGGCGACCTCCGCGACACTCACCTGGCCATCCAGCACCCGGCGCACGTCCACCAGGCCAAGCCCCAGCTCGCGCAGCGTGACGACCAGCTCCAGCCGGGCCACGCACGCCGCGTCATACAGCCGCCGCCCGCCCCCGGTCCAGGCCGCCGGCGGCAGCACGCCCGCATCGGACCAGAACCGGATGGTCCGCACCGGCAGCCCCGTGCGCCTGGCCACCTCGCCGATGGAAAGCAGCGGCCCGTCGTCCTCCATGCCACCGAGTCTGCTTCCTCCACCCACTGGAGAAGCAACCCCCTGCCGCGCCGGCCCCACTTCCGCAGCACCTCCCGGACATCGCCCCTGAAAGCGGACAGCGGGACACCGGCGAACCGGGCCTCACACCAGCCCGGATCCCGGCACCTACAGCCCATGAGGGAAATGACAACTTCCCTGCACCAGAGAGCAGGCGTTGAGGCTCCCCAGATGGCAACAAGCCTGCGCGCAGATGACATCTTCGCCGGATCTCTGCAGCGGCGGCTGGTGCAGGGACCCGGTGAACATGCCATCTCAGCCGCTCAGTTGTCATCTCGGATGACATTTGTGCAGGTACTTGTCGTCTGCGGCGCGTCGTTACCGGGTTTGACCCGCTTGCCGCCGACGCGTCCGGTGGAGACCGTACGCTCTTCACCATGAAGGACAGGGAGCGCCTCATTGCGTGGGGGACCGTCTCGATAGCGGCCGGGACACTGGCCATCTTCTTCGGCACACGTAGCGGCAGGGCCGCTTCGATCCTTGTGTGGATCTTCGCCGTTGTGGCGGTAGCCGCGTTCGCGGTCTTGTTCTGGCCCTGGTGCCAGCGCCTCCTGTCCGTGTTGTGGTCGCGTGTCCTCGCTCCCCTCCTCCCATCGCATCGGCGCCGACGGGATAAGCGGCCCTTGGCCGACGCACGCACTTGGCGGTTCACCACCGACGGGCCGAGGTTCCGCAGCTCGCACGGGTGACCCAAAGGACCATCGATCACCCCACGTACATGCGATCACAGGACTCCGTTCCTCCTTACATGCGCGCTATCGCGCTGGTGGCGTCCAGCCCGCTCGGTGACGCGCCTGACTCGCAAGAGCTGCGAGCTCGTCTCGGATGCGACAAGTGCCTTCCCTGCAGAACCTGGACCAGGTGTCGCAGCGTGTCATCGACCTCGGGCGGTCCTGGGCGGCGCGACGCCGACGGCTGGGCGGTCTTGCGGAAGGTGGGATGCGCGGAGCACGGCGCCCGTGGACGCACCCCGTTCATCCAGCAGGGCTGGACCGCGAAGAGGCTTCCCGCAGCTCACCGGTTGACATGGATCGGCTGTCCGCCTGTCACGGCTTGCCTTCCGGTTGACGATCATGTTCCACTGGCGGAGACGGACTGGATCCGCGCTTGTTCATTCTGCCTGTTACGAACACGGCCACGATTGATACCGCCCCCGTGCAGATGATTGATGCCCCTTGGGTGGATGCGCCGCGGTCGATAGCGTGCCAGGAGACCGCCGCGAGTATTACCAGCGCAGCGAGTCCGCACATGTGCCCGGTAACCTGGACTATCAGGTCCGCCCAGTCGAGGCGCCTGCGGTTGGCCTCGCTGGCGATGAGTTCCCTGTACGCCTCGGGCACCTGCTGGGCGAGAAGCGCGAGATCCTTCCGCGTATAGCCCGCAAACGCCGTCGCTCGTGTTGAGGGCCTTCCCCGGACGCGGCTTGTATACCGCAATCCTTCTTTACTATCGTGCTCCCCCACGAGGTGCAATTGCCGTTCCTTCCGGGCGCGCTTCCACGCGCTCCCGGTGAGGAGCGTCTGCACCTGCCAGGCGACCCTAAGGCGCTTCGCCGGCCTGGCGGAAGGATGTTAGCACAAGCTCTGCGCTGGAGATATCTAGCCGCTGCACGCGGGCGGTTGGGTTATTGGTGCGGTGACGTTCAAGTGCATCGTGCGCGTCGACCAGCCGTAGCATGGTGGCGGCTCGTAGCTGCAGGTCGTAGCGGCATCGCGGGCATTTGTACTGATATGTGGTCAGCGCCTCGCCAGAGCCGGTCATTCGTTCAGGTGCCCTCGTCTGGCTGGCGGACGGAAGATCGCAGGTGGTGCGGATCCCTGCCGGGTCCGCTGGGCTCTCAGCACTGAGCTCGGCCCGCTGGCCTAGCATGGAGTAACGGATGACCAGCCGGCTCGGAAACTCATGCGTCGGCCATCCTGGATTCCTCCGGGTATGCCTGCAGATCATCCGGATGAATCGAGGCTTGTGAGGGCGCTTGACTGCGGCAGCAGTATGAGACTGGCCCATTTCTCCTTGATCCATCCTGAAAATCGTAGGAATCCATTCTCTGTTGACGGTATCAGCCGCTCTGCGCAGATCCTTTGCGATCCGTGGCAAGGACAACAGGTACGGAGGATGATCCTCCGCTGTGCAGGCCAACCCGGCCATGTGATCCGAGCCACGACTATGAGTCGTGTTCTGCGGGGAAGGCAGAGCATGTGGCGCGCCGGGCCAGCAATGTCGGCACCCGCGCGTAGGGTGACGAAGTGACCTGCGCCGGGGCGCTGGGTGCGCGACGCGCAGGCGGGGGTGTCCGGCACGGTGACGGGATGGCCTGCGTTCGGACTGCTACCGCCTTGTGAGGAGTGTCTGCTGAAGAAGATCGACGCCAGCGCTCAGATCGGCGACGGCGGTATCGCGCTGATCCACCAGTTGGTCAACAAGATGGGGTTCACCTGGCACGAGCGCAAGACCGACGCCGGGATCGACGGGGAGATCGAGCTGCGCAACCCGGTCACGGGCGAGGTCGCCAACCGGTTGATCCTTGTCCAGAGCAAGGCAACTGACCGGCGGTTCCCCGGCGAGAACGACCGCTCGTTCCACTTCCCGTGTAAGCAGGCCGACGTCGCCTACTGGATGAGCGCTGATGTCCCGGTGCTGCTGGTGTGCTCCCACCCGCAGACCGGCGAGGCGTGGTGGATGCACGTTCAGGGCTGGTTCAGCGATCCCGCGCACCGGGCCTCGGGTCGGATCGACTTCGACAAGCGGACCCAGCGGTTCGACTCCGAGGCCGCTCACCGGCTGCTGAACCTGGCCGACCCGCACGGCCGCGCCCACGTGACCGCCGCCGAGCACCGCGACGAGACGCTGACCAGCAATCTGCTCACCGTCACCATCCCGGGCCTGCTGTTCAGCACGCCCACGCCGCTGCGGCACGCGCGGGAAGTGTACGAGCGGCAGCGGGAAGCCGGCGGCGAGGTCCGCGACGACTTTCTGCTGCGCGACGGATGGCTGTACTCCTGGCTGCCGCCGCAGCAGACTGCCCTGGCCAGCTCGGTCACGGGCGCCACGGATGCGATCGACACTGCGGGCTGGGCCGCCTCGGCCGAACCCGCGCGGCAGCGCACCCTCGTCAACCTCCTCAACAACGCGCTTCGCCAGGATGTCACCGCCGACTGTGACTGGCATCGTGGGCGCAAGGTCGTCTACTTCCGGGCCACCGACGACTTGGCCCCGCGGAAGATCCGCAGCGCCAGTGGCCGGCAGCGGCTGGTGTTCAACCCCAAGCCGAAGAAGAATGACCCTGATGAGATCAGCTACTGCCAGCACGCGGCGCTGGAGTGGCAGTTCCTGCAGGTTGACGGTCAGTGGCTGTGCGCACTGACCCCCACTTACCACTACACCCGCGACGGGCGCCGGGACTCGCTGTACCTTTCGGAGCTGCTGACGGGGATCAAACAGCGCGAGCGCAACCCCGCCGTGTATCACCTGACCCGGATGTGGGCGGTCTACCTGCACAGCTACGACGGGGTCCTGGACCCGCGCGAGACGATTCTCGGCTACGGCGACCTGATGACCTTCACCGCGAACCGGGCCATCAACGATGCTGCATGGCTCGCCGACCCCAGGTCCGGCCCCGACAGTGACCTTGACCAGGACACCGAGGATGACGGCCCCGGCGATGAACTGCAGCTGTTCGAGGTGGAAGCATGAAACTAGCGGTACGCGACGAGCCGCTGCTCGAGTTCGCGGGCAACGCACGGCATGTCGACCCCCGCCACGGGATCTGGGACTACGGGCCGATCGACGCGACCAGCACGGCGCTGCGCACCATCCGGGCCGGCATCGTGGGAACTCCCGCCTCCGTCCAGGGCCTGCGCGCCTGGCTGGACAAATGCCGGCTCCCCATCGAGGCCAAGGACAGCCGCCTGGGCCATCTGTTCGTGCCGTTCCCCGGGTTCGACGCCAGCGCCGGATTCCGCTCCACGCTGGTGTGGGATTCCCGGCTGGAACGCCACATTCGCGACCGCGACATCCGGCGGCTCACCGGCCTCAAGCCGCAAGACGCCGTCCGCGCCGCCGTCGAGCTGTACGCCACCGAGCTTGAGCTGCTCGACGAGGAACCCGGCTGCAACGTGATGATCATCGCCCGCCCCGAGACGCTGCCGGAAGCCGCCGAACCCGAGGTCGACCCCGCCGCCCCGTGGAAGAAGCTTCCGCCCGAAGAGCCCGCCGACGACTTCCGGGCGCTGCTCAAGGCTGCGGCCATGCGCTACAGCCGGCCCATCCAGATCATCCGCCGCACCACCTGGGACCCGGCGTTCACACCAGCAGGCCAGGACAAGCCCCGCCTGCAAGACGAGGCCACCCGGGCCTGGAACCTGCACACCGCCTTGTACTACAAGGCCGGCGGCGTGCCCTGGCGCCTGCCGCGCGACCGCGCCAGCCTTGACAACTGCTACGTCGGGATCACCTTCTACCGCAGCACCGACCACGAGACCCTGCAGACCAGCGTCGCGCAGGTCTTCGACCAGCTCGGCGACGGAGTCATAGTCCGCGGCGCCCCCGCTAAGGTCTCCCGCCACGACAAGCAGCCCCACCTCACCTCCGCCGACGCACAGGCCCTGCTCACCGACGCGCTCAGCCGGTACCGCAGCGAGCACCGCCACCTGCCCGCCCGCGTCGTGCTCCACAAGACCTCGTCCTACACTGACGACGAGATCACCGGCTTCCGCGCCGCCGCCGACAACGCCGACGTCGACATGCTGGAAATGCTCTGGCTGCCCGGCGACGACCCGGTCCGGCTCTTCCGCTCCGCCGCGCACCCGCCGCTGCGCGGGACCCTGCTCAGCGTCGATGACCAGCGGCACATCCTCTACACCCGCGGCAGCGTCCCGTTCTACGGCACATACCCCGGCATGTACATCCCGTCCCCGCTGCCGTTCCGGCTCGTGGAGACCGAGTCCAGCCCTGAATACCTCGCCGACGAGCTACTCGCGCTGACCAAGATGAACTGGAACCAGACCCAGCTCGACGGCCGCCAGCCGATAACTATCCGCACCGCCGACCGGGTCGGGGAGATCCTGCGCCACCTCGGCCCGCACGACCGCCCGCAAGGCCGCTACGCCTATTACATGTAGCTCCGTCCTCGCGACCCCCCTTCGGGTTCGGCGGGACTGTAAATACAACGGTGTAACTCTTCGGACAGGATGGACGGAAGTGTCATCCGGGAAGGGAACACCATGAGCAAGACGAACGGGACCGCAGCGGCGGCGGAGATGGCAGCGGCAGCCGGGCAGGGCACCGCGGGGATCAGCCAGGAGCTGGCCCGCCAGCTGGCGGAGCAGGCGAAGGCGGAGGGCCTGTCGCTGACCGGGCCGGGCGGCCTGCTGAACCAGGTGACCAAGGTGGTGCTGGAAAGCGCCCTGGACGGCGAGATGGACGCTCACCTGGGGTATGCCAGGCATGATCCGGCCGGGCGTGATGGCGGGAACTCCCGCAACGGGCACCGGTCCAAGACGGTGGTCACCGATGTGGGGCCGGTCGAGGTCAGCGTGCCGCGAGACCGGGATGCCTCGTTCGAGCCCGTCATCGTGGCCAAGCGGCAGCGGCGGCTGTCCGGGGTCGATGACCTGGTGATCTCGCTGGTGGCCAAGGGGCTGACCACCGGGGAGGTGCAGGCGCACCTGGCCGGGGTGTACGGCGCGCAGGTGTCGCGGGAGACCATCAGCCACATCACCGACCGGGTGCTCGAGGGCCTGGCCGAGTGGCAGTCCCGGCCGCTGGACGCGGTGTACGCGGTGCTGTTCATCGACGTGATCAACGTCAAGATCCGCGAGGGCCAGTGCATGTCATCGTGCAGCGCGTGTGTACGCGCCCCGATGTGCTTAAGGCATGCCGGCAGCGCGATCTTGGCTTCGTCATCGATGTCCTCGGCAAGAACAGGCCGAAAGTCACCCAGGGCCAGATAGCCGCGCTTACTGGCATCGCCCAGGGGCGGCTGAGCGAGTACATGAGGCACAAGCGTACGCCCGAAAAGGCGTCGATCTTCCAGGACTTCGCCGATGGTCTCGGCATGCCTGCCGCTGCACGGCAGGCAACTCGGGCTAGCTTCCCCGCAGCCACCCAGCGCAGGCCGCCGCCTTGGGCTCGCCGCTGAGGCTGCCGAATCCGGCCCATTCGATCGGGCCGGAGGACGCGCAGCCGACATCCCCGACGCCGGCTTGGGGGAGGTGCGGCCGCTGCTCAGCAACCTGTCGAGAGCTAGCGCTATCCCGGTACTGTCGGCGCTTCGCGAAATCCATCGTGGCTATGTCGAAGCGGACCGGCTGATGGGGTCCCTATGCATAACCGGCCCTATCCGGCTTCAGATGCCGGTTGTGAAAAGAGCTTGCGAGGTAACCAGGGGAACGGACCGGGCCGAGATGCTCCAGTTTGCCTGCCAGTTCATGGAGTTCGGCGGGTGGGTCTTCCAGGACTCCGGGGACCTGATATGTGCAATGCACTGGACAGACCGGGCTCTCGATTATGCTTTGGAGCTCGGGGACCAGCGCGTTATCGCGTATACGCTTATGCGTAATGCAATGATCTCGACGGAAAGCGGCAATCCAGCGCAGGGCCTGGGCATTGCCAATTCTGCCCTTGAACACGGGGACGCGCTGACTCCGCGGCTCAGGGCGGTCATCCTGCGCCAGCGATCCTATTCTAATGCGGCCCTGGGGGAAGTCCTCGCCTCGGCTAGGGATTCCGACGCAGCCATTATTGAGGCCATCGCCGGCGAAAAACAAGACGAGCCGGACCGCGCCCCCTATTGCACGCCGACTTATGTCGCGATGGAAGCTGGAGCGTCCTGGGTTCTCCTCGGACATGTCAAGACCGCTCTTCCGATACTGGAAAAGAGCCACTCCGATTGGCTGGATCGCACGCAGGTCCGTGATTATGCGTTGTGCGTGTCACGTCTGGCGACGGCTTATGCTGCTGCCGGTGAACTGGAGCAGGCGTGCACAGCCGCTGAAAAGGTCGCGACGATTGCTCAGGGGCTTGGCTCACGCCGTGTGGCTGGCCAGATTGACCTGCTTTGTCGTAGGCTAGACAAGTGGCGGCGGGAACCTGCCGTGGCTGCCGTGCGAGGGAGGTTGAGGGTGCTTGCCGATTCCTTTAAGTCGGAACGTGAGGCAGGCTGATGAATCACATCCTGCCTACGGCGACAACATTGGAGGAGAAAGCACGGAACGCGGCGTGCGCGATCCTTCCGGTCGGAAGCTTCGAGCAACATAGCGATTACCTGCCGCTGATTACCGACACTGTAATCGCGTGTGCAATATCGCGGGAACTCGCGGCCGTCTATTCTCTCCTTCAGCTCCCTCCGATCATGATCTCATGTTCGCATGAACATAGCGCATGGCGCGGTACGGTGAGCATCTCGTCAGGCACTCTTCATTCCATAATCGATGACATCTATCGTTCAATTACCGACGCGGGCCTCACCTCCCTTGTCATCCTGAATTCCCATGGGGGCAACTATGTCCTGGGCAATGTCGTCCAGGAAGGAAACGCCCACGGCAAGAGCATGGCACTCTTCCCGTCCGGGAGAGACTGGGCCGAAGCCCGGCAATCGGCAAGGCTCGCTACATCAGGCCATGAGGACATGCACGCTGGGGAGCTTGAGACATCCATCCTTCTTCACGTCAACCCCGAGCTGGTCCGAGACGGATATCAGGCAGCGGACCGGACAGCAGACGACCGGCGGCACCTGCTCACGACCGGGATGAGCGAATATACGCGAAGCGGAGTTATAGGCCGACCATCTCTGGCTTCAGCAGAGAAAGGAAAGGCACTACTTGAGGGTTATTCAGGCCATCCTGTAGAAGTGAAGGCCAATTACCGCTGAGATAGTGGTCGCAAATGTGCTGAGCGGACGCC
>Ga0335075_10009880_pt1 | contig 14512 bp, 17 predicted proteins | sample Lox_Sample_24_FD_206723 | JGI IMG/M metagenome (GOLD analysis project Ga0335075, IMG submission 206723) | Soil microbial communities from Loxahatchee National Wildlife Refuge, Florida, United States - Lox_Sample_2.4 | ecosystem: Environmental > Terrestrial > Soil > Wetlands | place: USA...
GCGTCCGCGAACATACGGAACGCGCGATCGAACATGGTCCCCATCAGGGCACCGAGAAGACGGTTCTTGAACTCGTAGTCGATAAAGAAGTGGATGATCGAGCCGTCATCGACGCGTTCGAACGACCAGCGGTTGGTCATGTATTTGAACGGCCCGTCGACATAGGACACGTCGATGGCGTTCTCGTCCGGGTTGAGAAGCACCTGACTGGTGAACGTTTCGCGGATCGCCTTGTAGCCGACCGTCATGTCCGCAACCAGCAAGGTGCGCCCTTCCTTCTCGCGCCGCGTGCGCACGGTCAGGCGTTCGCAGAGCGGCACGAATTCGGGATAGTGCTCGACGTCGGCGACCAGCGCGAACATCTGCTCCGGGCTGAATTGAACCCGGCGTGTCGTCTCAAATCGGGGCATGCGGCCGGCTTACGTCCGCTTGGCGAGCTGCGCCTCGCGCGCCGCGCGCAGCCGGGCAAAATCGTCGCCGGCGTGGTGCGACGAGCGCGTCAGCGGGCTCGACGCAACCATCAGGAAACCCTTGGTGTAGGCGACCGTCTCGTAGGATTTGAACTCGTCCGGCGTGACGAACTTCATCACCGCATGGTGCTTCTTCGACGGCTGCAGATACTGGCCGATGGTGATGAAATCGACCTGGGCCGAGCGCAGATCGTCCATCAATTGCAGCACCTCGTTCCGCTCCTCACCGAGACCAACCATGATGCCGGACTTGGTGAAGATCGACGGGTCGAGCTCCTTGACCCGCTGCAGCAGTCGAATCGAATGGAAGTAGCGCGCACCGGGCCGCACGGTCAGATAGTTCGACGGCACTGTTTCGAGGTTGTGGTTGAACACGTCGGGCCGTGCCGCAACGACCTTCTCCAGCGCGCCATCCTTGCGCAGGAAGTCGGGCGTCAGGATCTCGATCGTCGTGCCGGGTGAGGTGTGGCGGATCGCCTGGATCACCTCGACAAAATGCTGCGCCCCGCCGTCGTCCAGATCGTCGCGATCGACGGACGTGATGACGACATGCGTCAGCCCCATCTTCTTGACCGCGCTCGCCACGCTCTCCGGCTCGTTCGCATCCAGCGCCGTCGGGATGCCGGTGGCGACGTTGCAGAACGCGCAGGCGCGTGTACAGATCTCGCCCATGATCATGAAGGTGGCGTGCTTCTTGTCCCAGCACTCGCCGATATTCGGGCAGCCGGCCTCTTCGCACACCGTCACCAGCCCATGAGACTTCACAATCTCGCGCGTTTCCTGATAACCCCGCGAAACCGGCGCCTTCACCCGGATCCAGTCCGGTTTGCGCAGCACCTCCTGGTCGGGCCGGTGGGCCTTTTCCGGGTGCCTTGGCCGCGGCTTTTCTATCAGATCGAGAACGTTGACCATCGGTGCGTTTGCCGCCTTACAACTCTGCTCTATTTAGTGGGTCCGAGGTTAATAAGAAAGGCTGTCGCGGCGCATGGCCGGACAGCCTTTGATGCATGGCTCTCACTGTATCTAGCGGCGGAACATCCGCCCTAGCGCGATCAGGATGCAGGCGCCAATGAAGCCGGCGATCAGATAGCCGATCCATCCACCGAGCACGATGCCGAAGACCCCCAGCAGCGCATTGGCGACGATCGCGCCGACGATACCGAGGATGATGTTCATCAAGAGGCCCATGTTGCTCTTCATGAACTGCTCGGCGAGCCAGCCCGCCACGCCGCCAATGATGATCGCTGCGATCCAGCCAATGCTTGCGTCTTCCATCGTGCCACTCCTTATGTGATCGGCGAAATCGCCGCTTCGGAACGTTCGACGCGAAAGCCGGTTCCATGTGCGCCCGTCACGCGTTCAGCGCCCGGCCATAAGCGTCAAGCACGCTCTCCTTCATCATTTCAGAAAGTGTCGGGTGCGGGAAGACGGTGTGCATCAGCTCTTCCTCGGTCGTCTCGAGGTTCATCGCGACGACAAAGCCCTGGATCAGTTCCGTGACCTCGGCGCCAACCATGTGCGCGCCGATCAGTTCGCCCGTCTTCTTGTCGAAGATCGTCTTGATGAAACCCTGGTCTTCGCCGAGCGCAATCGCCTTGCCGTTGGCGCCGAACTGGAACCGGCCGACGCGGATGTCGCGGCCCTCCGCCTTCGCCTTGGCTTCCGTGAGACCGACTGAGGCGACCTGCGGGTTGCAATAGGTGCAGCCTGGGATCTTCGATTTGTCGAGCGCATGAACGCCGGGAACATTGGCGATCTTCTCGACGCAGATCACGCCCTCGTGCTCGGCCTTGTGCGCCAGCATCGGCGGGCCTGCGACATCACCGATGGCGTAGATACCCGGCACGTTGGTGCGGCCATAACCGTCCACGACCACCACGCCGCGGTCGGTCTTAACACCAAGCGTTTCCAGCCCGAGGTTTTCGATATTGCCCTGCACGCCAACGGCCGAGATCAGCCGGTCGGCGGTGATCTTTTCGACCTTGCCGTCCTTCATCTCGACATGCGCGGTGATCGAGTTGGCGCCCTTCTCGACCTTGGTCACCTTCGCTTCGAGAATGATCTTCATGCCCTGCTTCTCGAACTGCTTTTGCGCGAATTTCGAGACCTCGGCGTCCTCGACCGGCATGACTTGCGGCAACAGCTCGACCACGGTCACCTCCGCGCCCATGGTGCGATAAAACGAGGCGAACTCGATGCCGATCGCGCCCGATCCCATGACGACCAGTGACTTCGGCATTTCCTTCGGGATCATTGCCTCAAAATAGGTCCAGATCAGCTTGCCGTCCGGCTCGATGCCGAGCAGTGCGCGCGGCCGCGCACCCGTCGCCAGGATAATGTGCTTGGCCGTGTAGGTCCCCTCGCCCTTGGTACCTTTCGGCGCCGGATGCTGCGGCTCCATCGCCTTCTTCGCGGGCTTCGACACGACGATCTCGCCGGGCTTCGTCAGCTTCGCCTCGCCCCAGATGATATCGACCTTGTTCTTCTTCATCAGGAAGCCGACGCCGCCGTTGAGCCGCGCCGAAACCTTGCGCGAGCGGTCAACCACGGCGGCCGTATCCGCTGACACCTTGCCGTCGATCTTCAAGCCGTAAGCGTCAGGATGCTGCGCATAGTGCAGGATCTCGGCAGACCGAAGCAGCGCCTTGGTCGGGATGCAACCCCAGTTCAGGCAGATGCCACCGAGATGCTCGCGTTCGACGATCGCCGTTTTGAAGCCAAGCTGCGCCGAGCGCACCGCGGTAACATAGCCGCCGGGGCCGGATCCGATGATGATGACGTCGTAGGAGTCAGCCACGATAACTTCCCTTCACTCAAATCTTCAGCATTTGCCGGGCAACCGGCGCGACACCGAGCCCGACTGCCCGCGTGTTTTCCGCGTCGAGATGGACGCCGTCGAGCGGCGTTGTCTTCGCCACCGAGCCTGCATCGAAGAACCCGCATCCCATCTCGGACGCGACCTGCTGGTAGAAACCGGCGAGCTTCTTCGATTCCGCAACGCCGCCGTCGAACATTGCGGCGAAGTCCGCCTCGCCCGTATCGCTGAGCGGTGGCGGCGCGACGAGCAGCACCAGCGGCGCCGGATAGTCGAACGAATAGGCGTGGTTGCGCACCAGTTTGGTCAGCCGCTCCATGCCCTGCTTCGATCCGACCGCGCGGCCCGATATGAACGGCTTCATATCGTTCGCGCCGAGCATGATGATGACCAGATCGAGCGGCGAATGCGTGTTGAGCAGCGTCGGCAGGATACGCGCGCCGTTCCGGTCGCTGTCGGCAAGATGATCGTCGAAGGCGGTGGTGCGGCCATTCAGCCCCTCTGCGATGACGCGCACGGCACTGCCAAGCTCGGCCTGAAGCACACTCGGCCAGCGGTCCTCATAAGCGTGCCGGCCCGCAAGCTCGGCGCTGTAGCCCCAGGTCAGCGAGTCGCCGTAGCAGAGGATCGTTTTCGTCATGATGTCCTCTGCGCTTCGCTGCGGCCGAAGTTTGCCGGCCCGCGCGGCTGCATTGCACGCATGACCAGCCAATGGGCGGCGATTGTCGTCAGGTTGGGCAGGATCAGCCAGGCATAAATCTTGAAGTCGCTGCCGGATGTCCGTTGCTCGTACGGAACCGAGAGCGTCCAAAGGACAAGCGCCAAGAGCAGAATGAAGAACGCAATGACAAGCGCCACGGCGACGCGGTCGACAGCGCGCCGTGGCGGATCGAAGAATTGCGCGATGAAGAACGGCACGGTGATCGCGATCGCAATCGTCGCCGTTGCGACAAAGATCAGGATGAACTCCTCGGTTGCATCGGTCGACACGGCCAGTACCTGCGCGACCATGCCGCCGCAGAACGCAGCGACAAAGAACGCAAGCAGCGATGCGCCGATCTTGCCGAGGATGTTCGCGACCATTACCCGCTCAGAGTTTGCGCAGGCCCAGCGCGATGAACAGGAAGAGCACACCGTTCGACAGCAGCTCAACCGCAAGCAATATGCCGAGCACCGTCGTCGCGGACCACGGGAAGTCGGCGAGGATCATAATGCCGAGCGCCAGCGACAGGATGCCCGACGCCAGGACCCAGCCCCACCCGGAGATCGGGCGAAGCGAGAAGGCGTACATGATTTTGACGACGCCTATGACGAGGAACAGCACCGCGACGAGCAGCGTCAGCGAGATCATGCCGGCGAGCGGATTGAAGACGAGCGATGCGCCCACGACGAGCGTCAGGATGCCGAAGAACAGCGCCCACAGAAAGCCTGGCCAGTCCTTGACCTGGAAAGACTGAACGATCTGCAGCGCGCCGAGGAAGATGAAGGTCCAGCCGGCGAGCAGCGTCGCTGCAAGTGTCGCGGCGAAGGGGTTGAGCAGCGCGAAGAAGCCGCCAAGCAGCGAGATGACAGCAAACACCGCCATCCAGATCCATGAAGGCTTCAGTTTTTCACTGTGAAGTGTCGTCGTAGCCATGTCAGGCCTCCTGCCGAGTTGATTACTCACGCACTAAACCAGCATACCCATTGGATTTTCGATGTATCGCTTGAAGGCGGTGAGCAGCTCGGCGCCGAGCGCACCGTCCACCGCGCGGTGATCGGTCGAGAGCGTCACCGACATGATGTTGGCGATCTTGATCTCACCGTTCTTCACCACCGCGCGTTCTTCGCCCGCGCCGACCGCCAGGATCGTCGCATGCGGCGGATTGATCACCGCGGCAAAGTCCTTGATGCCGAACATGCCGAGGTTCGACACCGCCGTCGTGCCGCCCTGATATTCTTCCGGCTTCAGCTTGCGGTTCCGCGCGCGGCCGGCCAGATCCTTCATCTCGTTGGAGATGGCCGACAGCGTCTTGGTCTCCGCCTTGCGGATGATCGGCGTGATCAGGCCGCCGGGGATGGACACCGCCACGCCGACATCGGCGTGCTTGTGTTTCACCATGGCGCTGTCGGTCCACGAGGCATTCGCATCCGGCACCGCCATCAAGGCCATCGCCATCGCCTTGATGATCATGTCGTTGACGGAAAGCTTGTAGGCGGGAACCTCGCCCTTGTCGGTCTTCTTCACCGGCGCTGCGTCGTTCAACTGCTTCCTCAGCGCCAGCAGCGCATCGAGTTCGCAATCCAGCGTCAGATAAAAATGCGGGATGGTGGATTTTGCCTCGACGAGCCGGCGCGCGATCGTCTTGCGCATATTGTCATGCGGCACCAGCTCGTACGAACCCTGCTCGAACAGTTTCAGTACCGCATCGCCGGACATAGGTTTTGCCGCTGGCGCGGCAACTGCTCCCGGCTGCGCGCCTGGTGCCTTCTTCGCACCGCCGCCGGCAATCGCCGCCTCGACGTCGGCCTTCACGACGCGTCCATGCGGGCCGGAACCGGTGACCGCCGCGACATCGACGCCGGCATCCTTCGCGATCCGCCGCGCCAGCGGTGAGGCGAAGGTGCGCTCGCCACTCGCGTGACCATTCACGGCAGGAGCCTTCAGCGCGGCCTCCGTTTTTGCTGGCTGCGGCGCGGCAGCCGGAGCCGCCTGCTGTTTTGGAGCTTCTGCCTTTGCCTCGGCCTTCGGTGCTTCGGCTTTTGCCTCAACTTTCGGGGCTTCCGCCTTGGCAGGCTCAGCGCCACCGCCCGCCTTCGCCGCCGCGGCAGCATCCTCGCCTTCACCAGCCAGCACGGCGATCACCGCATTGACCTTCACGCCTTCGGTGCCGGCCGGCACCACGAGTTTCGCGACGGTGCCCTCATCAACCGCTTCGACCTCCATCGTCGCCTTGTCGGTCTCGATCTCGGCAATGACATCACCCGGAGAAACCTTGTCGCCCTCCTTCACGAGCCACTTGGCGAGGTTGCCCTCTTCCATCGTGGGCGACAGGGCCGGCATGGTGATGTTGATCGGCATCTCTCTTCCCCTAATTCACGATAGAGCCGGAACCGATATCGGTCGGCGAATCCATTTCGGCGTTGAAGAGCCGCAGCATCTCGGCCGTCGCCTCTTCCTCGGATTTTGTCGCGCCATACTGCGTCAGCGCCCGCGCAAAATGGCGCGTAAAATCAGCCAGCATGATGCCTGCCGCGCCGGCGGACCCGACGCGCGCGGGATCGAGCTTCACTGTCATGCCTCCATCCTCGGTGCGCCACGCCATCATGAACGGAGAGGTATCGGTCTCCGTCTGCACCGGCTTGCGCTTCCCGAACAGGGCCATGGCTCAGCTCCGGTAGGTGACTGCCTTCACCGCCTCGACCACCTCGCCGACATTCGGCAGCGCGAGCTTTTCGAGGTTCGCGGCGTAGGGCATCGGCACATCTTTTCCGGCAATAGTGATCACCGGCGCATCGAGGTGATCGAAGGCGCGCTGCGACACCTGGTTGGCAATGAAATCGCCGACCGACGATTGCGGGAAGCCTTCCTCGACGACGACAAGCCGGTTGGTTTTCTTCACCGATGCGACGATCGAGTCGAGGTCCATCGGCCGGATCGTCCTCAGATCGATGATCTCGACATCGACACCCATGCCGCGCAGCTCGGCCTCAGCCTTCACCGCATAGGTCATGCCGATGCCCCATGAGACGAGTGTTACGTCCTTGCCCGCCTTGTGGACGCGCGCTTTGCCGATCGGCAGCACGAAATCGTCGAGCTTCGGAACATCGAAGCTATGCCCGTAGAGGATCTCGTTCTCCAGGAAGATCACCGGGTTCGGATCGCGGATCGCTGCCTTGAGAAGGCCTTTCGCATCGGCCGCCGTGTAGGGCTGGATCACCTTCAGCCCAGGGATATGGCCGTACCATGCGCCGTAATCCTGGCTGTGCTGGGCGGCAACGCGCGCGGCCGCGCCGTTCGGTCCGCGAAACACGATCGGCGCGCCCATCTGGCCGCCGGACATATACAGCGTCTTCGCCGCCGAGTTGACGATCTGGTCGACCGCCTGCATGGCGAAGTTGAACGTCATGAACTCGACGATCGGCTTCAGCCCTGCCATCGCCGCGCCGACGCCTACGCCGGCGAACCCGTGCTCGGTGATCGGCGTATCGACGACGCGCCTCGGGCCGAACTCCTGCAGCAAGCCTTGCGTGATCTTGTACGCGCCCTGATACTCGGCGACTTCCTCACCCATTATGAAGACGCTCTCGTCGCGGCGCATCTCTTCCGCCATCGCGTCGCGCAACGCCTCGCGCACGGTCATCGACACCATTTCCGTGCCGGCAGGAATGTCCGGGTCGGCAGCGATTTCCGCCTTCGGGGCGGCCGGTGCCTTCGCGGCTTCCTTCTTGACACTCGGCTCCTCGGCCGCTTCCTTCGCCTTGCCGCCGGCGGCGTCGTCGGCCTGTTTCGGCGCATCCGACTCGGCCTTCGCGGCCGCGCCTGCACCGTTGCCAGCCGGCGCGCTCTCGCCTTCGCCCTGGATGAAAGCGATCGGCGTGTTGACCTTCACACCTTCCGTACCGGCGGGAATGAGAATCTTCGACAGCACGCCCTCGTCGACGGCCTCGACCTCCATCGTCGCCTTGTCGGTCTCGATCTCGGCGATCACATCGCCCGCGGCGATCGTGTCGCCCTCATTCTTCAGCCATTTCGAGAGGTTGCCTTCCTCCATGGTCGGCGACAGTGCGGGCATCAATACTTGCGGCATAACAGTCTCCGAACGTCAGGCGGAAGCGGCGAGAATGGACACCACCGCCACGATGATCACACAGGCCAGGAACAGCAACAGGCCATTGCGATAACGCACGAGGGTGGGACGGATGGACGGCCCGAGCCGCGATTCCAGATAGGATGTCTGCAGCAGGCCAAGACGCATGTAATTGCTGAACTTTTCGCCCGGCGCGGACATGCTCCACACCTTGAAGGCGGCCGAGATCGCGAGGACCCATCCGCCCAGCGCGACGATCACTAGCGCGATGATAAAAATGGGGAGGAGCGACTGCATGTCTCCTCCGTCAGGCGGCCACGTAGATATCGGTCCACAGTTCGGACGCATCCGGCTCGGGATCCGTCTGCGAGAAGTCGGCAGCGTCGGCGACGATGTCGCGGACGTCCTTGTCGATCGCCTTCAACTCGTCCTCGCTCGCCCATTTCTTGTCCATGATGCGCGCCTTGACCTGCTCGATCGGATCCTGCTCCGAGCGCATCTTCTGCACCTCTTCCTTGGTGCGGTATTTCGCCGGGTCGGACATCGAATGGCCGCGATAGCGGTAGGTCTGCATTTCGAGGATGATCGGGCCCTTGCCCGAACGCGCCCAGTCGGTCGCAAGCTCGCCGGCCGATTTCACCGCGCGCACATCCATGCCGTCGACCTTGATGCCGGGAATCTTGAACGAAACGCCGCGCTGCGAGAAATCCGTCTCGGCCGACGATCGGTGTACGGCCGTGCCCATGGCGTAGCGGTTGTTCTCGATCACATAGATGACCGGCAGCTTCCACAGCGCCGCCATGTTGAAGCTCTCGTAGACCTGGCCCTGGTTGGCGGCGCCGTCGCCGAAGAAGGTCAGGGACACATTGCCGTTCTTGCGGTACTGGTTGGCGAAAGCGAGCCCGGTGCCCAGCGACACCTGCGCGCCGACAATGCCGTGGCCACCGTAGAAGTTCTTCTCCTTGGAGAACATATGCATCGACCCGCCCTTGCCCTTGGACAGGCCGCCGCGGCGGCCGGTGAGCTCGGCCATGACGCCACGCGGCGACAGCTCCATCGCCAGCATGTGGCCATGGTCGCGATAGGCGGTGATCATCTGATCGCCGTCCTTCAGCGCCATTTTCAGGCCGGTGACGACCGCTTCCTGGCCGATGTAGAGATGGCAGAAACCGCCGATGAAGCCCATGCCGTAGAGCTGGCCGGCCTTTTCCTCGAAGCGGCGGATGAGGAGCATGTCGCGATAGGCGCGAAGCTCGTCTTCCTTGCTGAAATTTGCGGGTTTGGGCGTGACAGGCGCTGAATGAGTCTTTGCGTCTGCTTTTGTTTTCGCAGGCGCTTTTTTCGCGGCTGTCGCCATTCGTCACTCCCTGATATGTCTCTTGCCGGACATGTCGGGTCACGCCCGATCGGCTACACCCCTAGCATGCAAGCCGACGTTCGGCCATGCGGAAAAACGCATGGCTGTTATGCGAGCTAAGTTGTTAGTTTTGCTTGTATTCTTGCGAATTAACTTGAGTTCAGTTAATTCCGCTGTCAGTCGCGCATAATGGTGATTTCGTCAGCGTGCGAAAGATTGAGCGCCCGGCGCGCCTGCTCATCCAGCATATCCTTCTCGAGCGTGCCGTCGTGCAAGAGTTGCACGCGTCGCTCAATCTCGATTCGCTCTGTCCTGACCTTGTCGAGTTGAGCCTCAAGTCCGATCTTGCGCGCCTCGAACCGGTACTTCGAATAGATGCCGAACTCGCCGTGGTAAGCGTGGAAGCCGAAATAGGCGAGAAACAGCGCCGAAACTGCCGGCACAATCAGCCGGCCGGTCTGCCGGTTCTTGTACTGGCGTGTCCACATGCCAATGTCGCGCGATGCCATGCCGCCATTTGGCACCAACATGCTTAAGCAGCGGTTACTGTCGTCCTCGCGCCGCAATTGAACGTGACAAAGAACCTGTGCAATGATGGCGGCAGCAAGCGGGATTGGGGTCCGTGCTTTCTGAGATCATGACGTTCGCCGATGGCGCGCTTACCGCGTCTACGCCCGAGGAGGCGAGCATCCGCTTCTTCGCAGGGGCCGAACGCGCCGGTGCGACCTACCTCCAGACGCGGCTCTACCGGCGCCCGGCTCTGCCGCTGAACTCCGCGACCCATTGGGCAGCCGGTGGCTTCGTCAAGCGCCTTTCACCGAAGGCGTGGCCGGGAAGCGCGGCATTCAACTATGTCTGTTTCGAATGCAATCCGCTGCTCACCGCAATCCGCGAGAACCGCACCCGTTACCGCTTCTCGGATTTTGCCCCGCGCAGTGATCCTGCTTATGCCGACTATTGGGATGCACTCGGCGAAGCCAATATAGGTGAGGCGCTCTGCGCCACCTCATATGGCGCCGACAGCGCCATTGCGTCGCTCCATCTCGGTTTTGGCGACTCTGACATCGATCCGCAAAAGGCGCGCGCGATGCAGCTTGCCGGCTTGATGCTGACCGAGCGCCTGATGGAGTTCGCCGGTATTCTCGACGATCCCGAGTTTGCGCCCCTCACGCATCGCGAACGCGATTGCCTGGCCTTCGTCGCCGACGGAAAGACCACATGGGAAATCGGCAAGATCCTCGGCATCGCCGAAGCGACCGCCCGGTTCCACGTCGACCGCGCGCGCGACAAGCTCGATTCCGTCACCCGCGCCCAAGCGGTTGCCCGAGCTGCAAGGCTGAGGCTGATCTGAGCGTCTTGTCTTTTTCCAGCAATCGGCTATCCTTAGCTAGAGTTAGCTAAGGATACGGGCTGATGAACGTCGTTAATATGCTCGACGCGAAGACGCGCCTTTCGAAGCTTGTCGAGGCCGTTGAAAGCGGTGCGGAAAAGGAAATCATCATTGCGCGCAACGGAAAACCTGCCGCGCGTCTCGTGCCGGTTGAAGCAAAACCGAAGAATCGCCGATTGGGATTGTTGGAAGGCCAGTTCCCGGTCATCAGCCAGGAAGAGTTTGACGCTGACAACGAAGAAATCTGGCGTGATTTCTTTGACGAAAAACCCGAATGAGGCTTCTGCTCGATACCCACGTCGCTATTTGGGCGCTCGCGTCTTCATCCTCCATGCCACCACATATCCGTAACCTCATCGGACGCGACGAGAACGAGGCATCTGTTTCGGTCGCGAGCCTTTGGGAAATTGCGATCAAGTTTGCGACGCACGGTCGGGCAAGAATGCCACTGTCGTGCGCCGAAGCATTCGCTGCCTTCGAAAAGGCAGGTTATGGCATACTTGACATTAAGCCTGAGCACGCAATTGCAGTCGAACAATTGCCGATGTCACGAGGCGATCCGTTTGACCGCTTGCTCCTGGCTCAAGCGAAATCGGAGCCGATGCTACTTTTGACCAGAGACCAAAAGCTTATCGCCGCGGGAGGCGATACAGTCATCGGCTGGTAAATCTCGTCAGCTGCCGCGGCGGACCGAAAGCCCTGCGTAGCGCGCCTGCTTGCCAAGCTCTTCCTCGATGCGGATGAGCTGGTTGTACTTTGCCGTGCGGTCGGAGCGCGCCAGCGAGCCGGTCTTGATCTGCCCGCAATTGGTCGCGACCGCCAGATCGGCAATCGTGGAATCCTCCGTCTCGCCCGAGCGATGCGACATCACTGCGGTGTAGGCCGCGCGGTTGGCGGTACTGACCGCGTCGAGCGTCTCCGTCAGTGAGCCGATCTGGTTCACCTTCACCAGGATCGAGTTGGCAACGCCCATGCGGATGCCGTCGCGCAGGCGCGAGGAATTGGTGACGAAGAGGTCGTCGCCGACGAGTTGCACCTTGTCGCCGCACAGCTCGGTGAGCGTCTTCCAGCCCTCCCAGTCGTCCTCGGCCATGCCGTCCTCGATCGAGATGATCGGGTAGTCGGCGGCGAGCTTGGCGAGGTATTTCGCCTGCGTCTTCGGATCGCGCGTCTTCTTCTCGCCTTCATAGACGTAATTGCCGTCCTTGAAGAACTCGGTCGCGGCGCAGTCTAGTGCCAGCGCCACCTCTTCGCCCGGCTTGTAGCCAGCCTTTTCGATCGAGGCCATGACGAAGTCGAGTGCTGCCTGCGCGCTCTTGATGTTCGGCGCGAAGCCGCCTTCGTCGCCGACATTGGTGTTGTGGCCGGCCTCCTTCAAGCCCTTCTTCAGCGTGTGGAATATTTCCGAACCCCAGCGGATCGCGTCGCGCAGCGTCGGCGCGCCGATCGGCATGATCATGAATTCCTGGAAGTCGATCGGATTGTCGGCATGCGCGCCGCCATTGACGATGTTCATCATCGGCACGGGAAGCACATGCGCTCCAACACCGCCGACGTAGCGGTAGAGCGGCAGGTCTGCTGCTTCCGCGGCTGCCTTGGCGACGGCCAGCGACACGCCAAGGATGGCGTTGGCGCCGAGTCGGCTCTTGTTCGGCGTGCCGTCGAGTTCGATCATCGTGCGATCGATATGGATCTGGTTCTCGGCTTCCATGCCGCCAATCGCCTCGAACAACTCGCCGTTGACGGCCTCGACCGCCTTTTCGACTCCCTTGCCGAGATAGCGCTTGCCGCCGTCGCGCAACTCCATCGCCTCATGCGCGCCGGTCGAAGCGCCGGATGGCACCGCGGCACGGCCCATCGACCCGTCTTCCAGCACGACGTCCACCTCGACAGTCGGGTTGCCGCGGCTGTCAAGAATTTCGCGTCCGATGACGTCAACGATGGCGGTCATGGCAAAACTTCCTCGGATTTGATCGATTGAAAACCGCGCCTCTCTTAGCCAAACAGGCCGAAAAGGCAATTGCCGCGAGACCAAATTACCTCTGCGAAGCGCGGTTTATCGCTTCACATATGTGCCGGCAATGATCTCACGAACAAGCGCGAAGAGGCACGCGACGACGACAATGGCCGGCGCCCAGAACGAAAACGGCAGCGCGTTCGTCATGCCGAGTATGAGGAAGACGAACAGGCAGAAGGCCGAGACGCCGAGTGAGAAAGGTACGCCCGCCATGTTGGCGATCGCCGCAGCGATCAGACCCATGTAGAGAATGACCGGATTGCCGGTCGCATATGCGACGAGGCCGGCAAGTGCCGCGATCACCAGCGCCGCATAGACGACGAGCAACCTCCGCGCGTAATCGGCAAGCTCGTGTTTCGCTGCCGCGACCACGGCAAGCAGAAGCGCCGGCGCACCGACGATCAGCCCGAAGACAGCGCCGAAATCGCTCACGCGGCGGGCTTCACGGTCGATTTGAACTTCGACATCAGAAACGGCCCCGACCGCACCGGCGCGTATTTCGGCGCCTCGCCCGGCCTCAGGCAGGAGTCGAGACAAATGATCTCGGCATCCCAGTTCGGCTGGTGGAAGAAGGCCAGCGACTGCCGCCGCGTCGAGCCTTTTGCGTCCGGTGCCGGATTGACGACGCGGTGCAGCGTCGAGACCCAGCGGTCATTTGTCCACAGCGCCATCAGGTCGCCGATGTTGATGACGAAAGCGCCCGGCACTGGCGGCACGGACCGCCAGGTCCCTTCGGGCGTGAAGATTTCCAAACCGCCGGACGCAGCCTCCGGCAACAGGATCGTCAGGCTGCCATAGTCTGTGTGGGCACCAGCGCGAAGCTGGCCGGGTTTCGGCGGCACCGAAGGTTGCGGATAGTTGAGCGCACGCAGCGCCGAAATCGGCTTGTCGAGCATTGGATCGAAGAAACGCTCCGGCAGTTCGAGCGCCACGGCGAAAACGCGCATGACGCGTTTCGCCAGGTCTTCCAGCGCGGTGTAATAGGCTTTCCACGCATCGACGAAACCGTCCGGCTGCGTCGGCCAGATCGTCTCGGCATAGCAGAAAGCCAGAGCCTCCGGGTCGTTCAGTCCGCCGGGCACGGCGAGCGGCCCGCCATTGAAGCTTTCCTTCAGATCGGGCGGCGTCTCATTGCCTTTCGACTTGGCCAGCGCCTCGGTGCCCTGCCCTAGATAGCCATAGGGGTAGCCGGGGAACGGCGCGCGTACCTTGTCCTTTTCCGCCTGCGGCAGGTCGAAAAAGGCCCGCGCGTTGGACCAGACTCTGTCGATCGTCGCCTGCGGCACCGAATGCCCGCTGATCGCAAGGAACCCGGTCGCCCGGCAGATCGCGTCAACCTCCTTGCCGAGCGCCGCACGGCCCGCCGCATCGGCGTTTTCGAAACGGGAAAGATCGAAAACCGGAAACGTCGCGGCGGTCATTGATGGCTCCCAGGCAATGAAGGACAGGGGCGAGCTTAGCGAAACGCTGTTTCCTGTCCATGTGGGCCATGCGATTCACGCAATGACAAATGGCTGTCACGATTTGTCAGCAGCCGGGCAGGAGTCAGAGGCCGCGAAGTCGGCTATGATTCGAACTGCGCGGGGCGAAACGGAGGGTGTTTCGCCATGTCCCAGTTAAGCGGTATCGTGAGTTTGTTCTTCATCGCGGCTGCGCTGATCACGTCATGGTAT
>Ga0335075_10009881_pt1 | contig 14512 bp, 13 predicted proteins | sample Lox_Sample_24_FD_206723 | JGI IMG/M metagenome (GOLD analysis project Ga0335075, IMG submission 206723) | Soil microbial communities from Loxahatchee National Wildlife Refuge, Florida, United States - Lox_Sample_2.4 | ecosystem: Environmental > Terrestrial > Soil > Wetlands | place: USA...
GGCCACCGGCCCGTCGGTGCCGACCCGCACTTCGCCGGCCCGGACGGCCCCCGCGGCGGCCGAGCGCGAGGGAAAAAGCCCCCGCTCGGCGAGGACGGCGTCGATGCGGGCCTTCTTCATGCCCGAAAGCTAGCGCGAGGCCCCATTTCCGCCCGCCCGGCGCGACCTCTGCAACGACCGCCGACGACGTTTACGGACTTTTAACGCCCTGCCCTTCCCGGGCCCGGGATCCTGGTATACAAGGAAGGCCTCCTATTCGGCCCACAGAGCCAAACTTGGCGCCCCAGCAGGGAATTCTCCCCCTAAACGGCGCTCTCTGTGACCCCACTCACAGACAACCAGCACATACGTTCGTACGCTGTTCAAGGATTCAGTCGGAGCAACCGATAGGAAGAAACACAGAGAACTTTTTGGTCGAGTCCCGCGTCGTACATATGGCCCTAGATGCTTCCCACATCTGGCGCCCACGACTCAACTGGGCTCACCTACCTCCCACGGATCCACATATATAGAGATACATATCTCTCCTCCCTGTAGTAACCCCAGAAGCGCCCCGCCCTCCCAGGCGGGGCGTTTTCTGTTGTGCGGCCGGTTCTGCCGTGCGGCCGGTCGGGGTCGGCCGGCTTGCCCGGTACCGGCGCGGCCGATCAGGCGGGCGCGAGGACCGGATCGACAGGCCGCGGCGCGGCGATGCCGCAGGTGAAGGGCTCGTCGGGGGGCCACTGGAGGGCCGCCGGGTCGGACGGCGGGGCCGGCGCCGGCGCCGGCGAGCCGGAGACGCGCAGGCGGGAGATCTCGAAGCCGAGGAGGCGCTGGAAGTGCTGGTGTCCCGGAGGCAGGAGGTAGGCGTTTTCGCCGTTGGTGAGCAGGACGTGGCAGGTGCCGCAGAGGCGCTCGACGATCGCGGCGTGGAGGAACCAGCGGGCGTTGGTGACGGAGGAGACGAGGCCGTGGAGGAGGGCCGCCTCGCTGTCGACGGAGACGATCGCGTCGGCGACGCAGTGGCCGGTCGGGTCGGTGACCAGCCAGCGCTCGATCGGGCCCGGGGAGATCTGGTCGCGGCGGGCGTCGCCGTGGCCGGGCACCCAGTTGTCGACGGCGTAGCAGTGGATCGCGAAGCCGGCGCGGCGGGCGTGGCCGAGATTGGTCCGCAGCGCCTGGCGGCTGCGGCCGCGCATGTAGTCGGCGTAGTCGCCGGGCAGGACGAGGACGCCCTGGGCGCTGCGGTAGCGGAAGTGGCTGCCCGCGCGGATCGCGAAGTGCTCGGCGATCATCCGGCCCGGCGGCGCGTCGGTGAGGCGCAGCTCGGTCACCGGCAGCCGGCGGTGGTACCGGGCGAGCGGCGCCGACCCGCGCAGCCTCTCCAGCGACGCCCGCATGCCGGTGCCCTGGATCTCCCGACACGCCGTCGCGACGCGACATGCGCGCAGGAATTCGGCGCTCCCGTATCCGGTCTCTGCCATCGGCTGGGGTGAGGTGTCGTCTCGCGGGCTGTTCGATCGACGGCCGACAGCCGGTTTCCGGCGCGCCGATGCTTGGACCCATCATCTGGGCCGCCCGAGCCTAAAAGGGTGAACGAGCGGTTATCAAGAGTGATAACCAAGTCGTTACTACTCACTACTGGTCAGGTCACGCACGACCGCCGGAAGCTCGCCGGGTCACTCGCCGGCGTCACCGAGTCGCTCCAGCCGGTCAGACGGCGACCGGCAGAGGGAGACCGAGCGGCCCCCGGCTCGCGCCGAGGACGACGGCCCTACTCCTCGTCGGCTTCCTCCGCGATCTTGGCCTCCAGTTCCTTCATCACGTCCGGGTCCCTCAGCGTCGTCACGTCGCCGAGCGCCCTCCCCTCGGCGATGTCGCGGAGCAGGCGCCGCATGATCTTGCCCGAACGGGTCTTCGGCAGGTCCTCGGCCCAGACGATCCGCTTCGGTCGGGCGAATCTGCCGATCCGCGTCGCCACCGCCTCGCGGATGCCTTCGCCCAGCTGCTCGGAGGGCTCGATCCCTCCCCGCGGGGTGACGAAGGCGCAGATCGCCTGGCCGGTGTCGGGGTCGGTCTGGCCGATCACCGCCGCCTCGGCGACGTCGGGGTGGGCGACGATCGCCGACTCGACCTCGGCGGTCGAGAGCCGGTGGCCGGAGACGTTGACGACGTCGTCGATCCTCCCGATCACCCAGAAGTAGCCGTCCTTGTCGCGGCGGGCGGCGTCGCCGACCAGGTAGCGCTCCCTGCCGAACCTCGAGAAGTAGGTCTCGACGAAGCGCTCGTCCTCCTTGTAGAGGGTGCGGAGCATCGAGGGCCAGGGGCGCTCCAGCACCAGCAGGCCCTGGCCCTCGGCGACCGGCTCGCCCTCCTTCTCGTCGACCACCTGGGCCGAGACCCCCGGGAAGGGCGTCGTCGCCGAGCCCGGCTTCGTCGCCGTGATCCCCGGCAGCGGCGTGATCATGATCGCCCCGGTCTCGGTCTGCCACCAGGTGTCGACGATCGGGCAGCGGCCGCCGCCGATCACCTTGTGGTACCAGAGCCAGGCCTTCGGGTTGATCGGCTCGCCCACCGAGCCCAGCAGGCGCAGGCTCGAGAGGTCGTAGCTGCCCGGGATGTCGGCGCCCCACTTGATGAAGGTGCGGATCGCGGTCGGGGCGGCGTAGAGGATCGTCGCCCCGTAGCGCTCGACCAGCTCCCACCAGATCCCCTTGTGGGGGTGGTCGGGGGCCCCCTCCCACATCACCGAGGTGGCCCCGTTTGAGAGCGGGCCGTAGACGATGTAGGAGTGGCCGGTGACCCAGCCGACGTCGGCGGCGCACCAGTAGACGTCTGACTCGGGCCTCAGGTCGAAGACGTGGCGATGGGTGGCGGTGACCCCGGTCATGTAGCCGCCGGTGGTGTGGAGGATGCCCTTGGGCTTGGCGGTCGAGCCGGAGGTGTAGAGGATGAAGAGCGGGTGCTCTGCCTCCATCGGCTCGGCCGGGCACTCCGGCTCGGCGGCGGCGCAGATCTCCTCGTAGAAGACGTCGCGGCCCTCGGTCATCGGGCAGTCGATCCCGGTGGCGCGCACGACGACGATCGTCTCCAGCGACCCGACGCCGCCCATCTCGGCGTCGACCTGCGCCTTGATCGGCGCCGTCCTGCCCTTGCGCCGCGCCCCGTCGACGGTGATCAGCGCCCTGGCCTCGGCGAATTCCATCCGCTCGCGCACCGACTCGGCCGAGAAGCCGCCGAAGACGACGTTGTGGATCGCGCCGATCCGGGCGCAGGCGAGCATCGCCACCGCCACCTCGGGGATCATCGGCAGGTAGATCCCGACCACGTCGCCCTTGCGCACGCCGAGGTCACGCAATGCGTTGGCGAGGCGTCGGGTCGAGTCGAGGAGCTCGGCGTAGGTGACGTCGCGCTCCTCGCCCTCCTCGCCGCGCCAGTGGTAGGCGACCCGCTCGCCGTTCCCGGCGGCGACGTGGCGGTCGAGGCACTGGTGGGAGGCGTTCAGCCGGCCGTCCTCGAACCACCTGTAGAAGGGCGGGTTCGAGTCGTCGAGGCCGACGGTCGGCTCGACGTCCCAGTCGAGCAGCTCCCGCGCGCGGGCGGTCCACCAGGCGACCGGGTCGGCGGCGGCCTCCTCATAGACCGCCGGGTCCGACCACAGGGCCCGCTCGCGGAACCCCGGCGGGGGCTCGAAGGCCTCGATCTCCAGCATGCGGTCGAGCTCTGCCTCGAGGCTCGCGTCGCTCCCGGCCGCTTCCGCATCGGCAGCCATCTCCGACCTCCCTTCGCTCAGTCGCCCAACGGCACGACGGGCAGCACCGCGCGGCCGAAGGTCGAGTTGACAACCGCCGCGAACGACGCGTACCAGGCCGCCGCCGCGGTCAGCAGGCCGGCCCAGCCGCCGACTTCGACGATCCCTTCGTGTTCGCCCGCGTTGCCGATCCCGAGCAGGATGAAGGTGATCGTCAGCAGGATGAAGACGAGCGCGATCGCGCCGGTGGTCCGCAGGCTGGCGACGAACATGTAGGCGGTGAAGATGCCCCAGGCGATCAGGTAGAGGCCGATCGCCGCGCCCGCGTGTTCGGCCGGGATGTCGGCGGCGAAGAAGGTGACCAGCGCCCAGAAGGACACCCAGAAGGCCCCGTAGGAGGTGAAGGCGACCGCGCCGAAGGTGTTGCCGGTGCGGAACTCCCACATCCCCGCGGCGAACTGCGCGATCCCGCCGTAGGCGAGCGCCAGCCCCAACACCACCGGCTCGCCGGCTTTGCTGACCAGCCCCGCGTTGAACATGCTGAGGACGAAGGTGGTGAGGGCGAACCCGGCCAATCCGAGCGGCCCCGGGTCGGCGGGGGTCCACCCCACGCTCCTCCCCTCGGTCGGTTCCTCTCCGACGGGCGGACGAACGCCCGGGACAGATCCTGACTCCATGCGCTGCTCCTTTCCCAGAGGTGCACTCCCGACGAAACCCAGTACCCAAATGAGGAAAGTTGCAATCTCTACACGGTGAAGACGAGCAGGCAGAAGAGGCCGGCGGCGATGCAGTAGACGCCGAACGGGCTGAGCCGGTTGGTCTCGAAGTAGCGGAGGAGGAACTTGACCGCGGCCCAGGTCGTGATCGCCGCGGCGATCGCGCCGACCAGCGCCTGGCCGCGCACCCCGTCCCCGGCCGAGCCGAGGAGGTCGGGCAGCTTCAGGAGGCCGGCGGCGGCGATGACCGGCGTCGCCAGCAGGAAGGCGTAGCGGGCGGCGTCCTCGTTGGAGAGCCCGCTGAGGAGGCCGCCGCCCATCGTCACCCCGGAGCGCGAGATGCCGGGGATCAGCGCCAGCGCCTGGGCGGCGCCGATCCCGAGCGCCTGGCGGAAGCCCATCCTGGCGATCCGTTCGTCGCCGTCCCCCTCGCCGTCGCCGGGACGGGGCGGCCGACGCCGGAAGCGCTCGACCGCGAGCAGCAGCACGCCGTTGACGGTGAGGAAGATCGCCGCCGAGGTCGGCGAGGCGAACAGGACGCGCAGCTTGTGCTCGAGCGCGACGCCGAGGATCCCGGCCGGGATCGTGCCGATGATGATCACCCAGGCGAGGCGGGCGTCGAGGTCGCGCGGCGTCGCCTGCCCGCGCACCGAGCGGACGAAGCCGAACCAGATCCGCTTCCAGTCCTCGAGGAAGAAGAGGAAGAGCACCAGCGCGGTCGCGCAGTGCGTGGCGACCAGGAAGGAGAGGAAGTATTCGTCGTTCTGGTGGATGTCCCAGCCGAACAGGTGCGGCAGCAGCACCGCGTGGCCGAGACTGGAGATCGGGAACGGCTCCGAGATCCCCTGCAGGGCCCCGAGGATGATCGCCTGGAGATACGAGATCGGTTCCAAAGCGGACCGACTCTATTCGGGCGATCCCCCAGGAGGGATCAGAGACCGGGCGGGTGACGGACGATGAACCCGGAGGGCGAGTCCACCGGGGAGCTGTGCCAGCGCGGCCCGGGGCCGCCGACGGTGTCGAAGGCGAGGCCGGCGATGATCATCCAGGCGTGTTCGGCGTTGGCGTAGACCGTGATCCACTTGCCCGGGCCCGCTTCGCCCCAGGTCTCGAGGCCGGTCGAGTCGAGCGGGCTTTCCAGCAGGCCGCCGCCGTGCAGGGCGTAGGAGACGGCGCCCGAGCAGTCGTAGCCGGAAGATTCGAAGGAGCCGTGGCCGCCGCCCCAGATGTAGGGGGTCATCGCGATCGCGTTGGCCGCGGCGATGGCGCCCTTCACCTGCTCCGGCGCCGAGGCCGGGGCGCTCGCTTCCGATTCGGAGATGAAGCCGGCGCTTTCGCCGGAGTTCAGCGGCGCCGGGAATTCACCCGCGGCTTCGGTCACCACGCCGGAGGCGGCCGCGTTGGCGGCGGCTTCTTCGGCCCGCTTGGTGGCGATCTGTTCGGAGATCGAGGCGAGGTTGTCGCTCAGCGCCTGTTCCCGCGACTCCAGCGCGTTCATCGTCTCGCGCCGCTGCGCCTGCGCCGCCTTCAGTTCGGCGAAGCGCGCCTCGGCGGCTTCCTTGGCGACGGCGACTTCGCGCTCGGTGGCGGCGATCGAGTCGCGGGCGTCTTCGATCCGCCCCTGTGTCGCGGCCAGCCGGCCGACCGAGCTCTGGACTTCGTTCCGCAGCGTCTTCACCCGGCTGACGACCGAGCTGTCGTAGCTCTGGATCCGGTTCAGGTATTCGGTCTGGGCCGCCATGTCGGACCAGTTTTCGGATTCGAGGATCGCGTTGAGGACGTCCGGCGAGCCCGCCTCGTAGATCGAGACGAGCCGTTCGCGCAGCACTCCGAGCGCCCGGTTCAGCTGACCGCGGACTTCGACCAGGTGTTCGCGTTCCTTTTCCAGCGCCGCCGTGGCGGCTTCGAGTTCTTCTTCCTTGGCGACCAACTGGGCCTGGACCGCCGCCTCTTTCTGGCGCAGCGCCGAGACTTCGCCGATCATCGAGTCGATTTCGGCGTTCTGGGCGGCGATCGTCGCGGCCAGCGCGCTCGAGCTCGCTTCGACTTCGTTCAGCTTCGACTGGGTCGAGTCGCGCTTTTCTTCCAGGCTGGCGGCAGGCGCGGTCGCGGAGAGCAGCAGCGCCAGCACGCACAGCGCGGCCACCAGGAGGGCGGCGAAGCTGAAGGCGCGGCGACGCTGCGCGCGACGGGGGTCGGTGTGGGTGAAGAGGGTCCGCATCGAGTCGGGTCGGTTCGTGTGAGAACACAAGAACTCGGCCGCGGTCGCGCAGGCTAGCGAAGAGACCCCGGCGCCCCACCTGGTTGCCGATAATTTGCAATTCCCCTTGCAGAACGCCCGCTTTTGCAGGACTTTCCAGCCCCACGCAGAGCCCCGCCCAGCGTCCATCCAGCTTCGATCAGCCCCTGCGCGCCTCACCCACGATCGACGGGCGACCGGGGGACCCCCGGTCGCCCTGCCCCGCTAAGCGAGCAATTTAGCCTTCGCCTGGTCGAACTCCGCCTGGCTGAGCGCCCCTTTTTCGCGCAGTTCGTTGAGCTTGTGCAGCTCATCGGCCGGCGAGGAATGAGCCTGTTCGCGCACGTATTCGTCGAAATGCTGTTTGGCGTCGGTCTGGGCTTTGATCGCTCGATCCCGCATCCCGGAGCCGCGCGCGATGAGGTACACGAGCCCGGTCAGGAAGGGGATGAAGACGAGGAACAGGATCCACAGCGCCTTCGCCCAACCGGACATTTCATGGTCGCGGAAGAGGTCGGTGATGATCGTGAAGAGGATCCAGATCCAGACCACGAAGAGGAAGATCTCGACGACTACGAGCAGCAGTTCGCCGAAGCTGATATCTGCGAGGGGCACTTTGCTTCCTTTCGAAATCGGTTGGGGGCAACTCTGGTGTCGGCAGTTACTTAGTGGAGCTTTACCGATGGCCGCGGACGCTGCAGTACCACCGCGTAGAGAACCGCCGCCACCGAGGTGGCGAGGTTGAGGCTGGAGACCCCGTCTCGCATCGGCAGGGCGATGCGGTCGTCGGCGGCGGCGAGGAGCTCGTCGCTGAGCCCGTGGCGCTCGGTGCCGAAGGCGAGGACCGCCCGCGGCGGCAACGCGGCCGGGTCGATCTCCTCCCCCTCCGGGTCGAGCGCCAAGAGCGGCCGTCCCTCCGCCCCGCTCGGCGCGCGGTCGATCGCGGCCACGGCGGGCAGCGCGTAGTGGAGCCCGGCGGCGCCGCGGACGGCGTCGGGATGCCAGGGATCGTTCTCGCCGATGGTCAGGACCGCCGCCGCGTCGGCCGCCGCGGCGACCCTCACGCAGGCGCCGAGGTTGCCCATGTTGCGCGGCTGCTCGAGCAGCACCACCGGCGCCTCACGCGGATCCGCGAGCGCCGCCTCGACGTCGGCCCGCTTCCGCCGGGCGATCGCCACCACCCCGGTCCGCGGCGCCTGCGGCACCAGCCCCGCCAGCGTCTCGGCATCGACCTGCGCGACCCCGCCGGCGGGGCCGCCCGCCTCGGCGACCGCGCCGCCCGCGAAGCTCCCGCTCAGATCCGGCGCCAGCGCCATCGCCAGCTCCTCGAGCTCCGCCGGGTCGACCGCGACCGCGACCTCCACCTCGGCCCCGAACCGCAGCGCGTGCTTGAGCGCGTGAAACCCCTCCAGCACGGTCAGCTCCCGATCCCGCCGCGCGGCCCGGAACCGGCGCTTCAGCTCATCGTCGGCCACGCCCCGCATCGTTTCAGGTCCCGCCCCGGCCGAGCCCGTTCAGGCCGAGGCACTCACCAGCCGATCCCGCCCCGCCTCCTTGGCCTCGTAGAGGGCCTTGTCGGCCCGCCCCACCAGGTCGTCGACGCTCTCCCCCGCCCGCCAGCGCGCCAGCCCCGCCGAACAGGTCTGCTCGTCGGGAGTCGCCGCCCGCAGCCGCTCGACGATCTCCGCCGCGTCCTCGGCCTCGCACTGGGGCAGGACGACGAGGAACTCCTCGCCGCCGAAGCGCAGGATCGTGTCTTCGCCGCGCAGCTCCGAGTCCCAGGCGGCGGCGCAGTCGCGGAGCACCGCGTCGCCGGCGAGGTGGCCGTAGGTGTCGTTGTAGGCCTTGAAGTGGTCGATGTCGACGATCGCCAGGCAGAGCGGCGCGTCGGCGCGCAGCGCCCGGGCCATCTCCCGCGGCAGCACTTCGTCGAGCGCCCGCCGGTTGGGCAGCCCGGTGAGCGCGTCGGAGCGGGCCAGGCTCTGCACCTCGGCGATCAGGTCCTCGCGTTCCTGGGCGATCGCCTTGCGCTCGGTGACGTCGCTGGAGCGGGCGTAGACGAGTTCCTCGTCGGGCTCGAAGACCGAGCTGGTGCGCAGCCAGTGCCAGCTGCCGTCCTTCGCCCTGACCCGCGTCTCGAGCCCGTCGGAGACGCCCCCGGAGAAGACGCGGGCCGCCTCTTCGGTGGCGTGCCGGTGGTCGTCGGGGTGGGTCAGGTCGAGCAGCCGCGTGCCCTGCATCTCCACCGGGCGGTAGCCGAGGCACCGCTCCCAGGCCGAGTTGACCTCGATGCAGCGCCCGTGGGTGTCCATCGTGCAGAGCATGTCCGGCGAGAGGTCGAAGAAGTGGCGGGCGCGGGTGTCGGCGCGGTCGCGGCGGGCGACCAGGTTGTTGATGAAGAGCATCACCACGGTCAGCGAGACGATGGAGAAGATCCAGCGGGTGATCGGCGAGTAGCCGCCGGTGCTTTCGACCACCGCCAACGCCCCGGCGTAGACCAGCAGCAGCCAGGCGAGGTGCATCGCGGCGACCCGACGGGGGAAGAAGTAGGCGGAGATCAGCGTCGCCCAGATGAAGATCGTCCCGTACTGGCCGACCGCGAGGCCGGACTCCCAGATCAGCACCGCCGTGACCAGGGCGGTGCCGGCGAGCAGCAGGTGGGTCAGCGCGAGCGGCACCCGGGCGGAGAGGTACCAGCAGGCAAGGCCGACCAGGGCCATGCCCCAGGCGGTCGCGGTGAGGGCGATGAAGTGGCCGCCGGAGGGGTGCGGCAGGATCAGCGAGAGCGCGACCAGGAGGGCGCCGGCGATCAGCAGCATCCCCGTCGCCCGGGCCTCGGAGCGGCCCGGGGCGCGGATCTCTTCGCGATGTGCCACCGAGGAGGTCAACTCAGCGTATGAATCGACAAACTCGGCGTTTCCTTTAGCCGCGAAAGCCCCGGAAAACCGGCGAATCTACGGTTTGACCACCTTGACCGTGCCGCGCAGGAAGGGGTGGATCGCGTCCATGAACCAGAGGCGGCGCGGCGCCTTCGCGGTCACCTCCTGGGCGAAGCTCGATCCCGGCGTCGAGCCGGAGAACCAGGAGTCCCCGGGGCTGGTGCTCGTCCCCGGCGTGTCCCAGCCGGGCAGGCCCGCTTCGGCCGGGTTGATCGTCGGCAGCCCGTCGCCGCCGACCCCCTGCCATTCGGCGATCGCCCAGCAGATGTGGCCGGCGGTGAAGCAGCGCGCCTGCGCCCGCCTGGTTTTCGGGATGTATCCCGGGCGGACCAGGGAGAAGGTCACCGGGCCGACCTTCAGCGGGTTGGTCGCGTTGACGATTTCGAGCGCGTCCCCTTCGGCCACCGTCGGCGGGCCGACGAACTTCAGCTTCCCGCCCGCTTCGACCACCTTGATCGTCACCGTGTCGCCGGTCGGCTCCGGGATCGTCGGCAGCGGCGCTTCGGCGGCGCTCGACGTGCCGCCGGCGCCGAGCGCGAGGGCCGCGGCGGCGAGGGTCGCAACCAGCTGGGATCGCATCGGGCGGGAGGATAGTCGGGGACTAAGGTGAGAGCCATGCCCAACACCTTCCTCCACACCTGCTACCGGATCGGCGACATCGACTCTTCGGTCGCCTTCTACGAGAAGCTCGGCTTCGCCGAGGCGCGGCGGATGCCGATCGGCGACGAGGCGATCAACGTCTTCATGGCCCTGCCCGATGGCGACCCGATCCTCGAGCTGACCTACAACCACGGGGTGAGCGAGTACGACCACGGCACCGGCTACAACCACATCGCCCTCGCGGTAGCCGACCTCGACGGCACGCTCGCCGGCCTCGCCGAGTCGGGGATCGAGCCGGAGAAGCCGCCCTACCGCCCCGGCGGCCGCACCACCGGCAGCCGCATCGCCTTCGTCCGCGATCCCGACGGCTACCGGATCGAGCTGGTCGAGCGCGGGGACCTGACCAAGTAGCGCTCAGCCCGAGGAGACGCCGCCGCCCGCCGGGGCGTGGGTGACTTCGGCGGGGGCTTCTTCGGCGGGCGCTTCGGTTTCTTCGGCGCCTTCCGCTTCGGTTTCTTCGAATTCTTCTTCGCCGAATTCTTCTTCTTCGCCGAAGTGGGCGGAGTGGTAGCCGCCGCTCGTGGTGTGGCCGCCGGTCAGCGCCGAGAGCTCAGGCAGGCTGGTCGGGGTTTCGAAGGCGGGGCATTTGCCCGCGGTCGCGGCTTCCATGTAGTCGCGCCAGATCGGGCCCGCGGTGGGGCCGCCGAAGCCGGTCCGTTCGCGTGACTGCGGGTGGCCGACCCACACCGCGGTCGAGAATTCCGGCGTGTAGCCGACGAACCAGGCGTCGGATTCTTCCTCCGAGGTGCCGGTCTTGCCCGCCACTTCGGAGCAGTAGGAGAGGTTGGCGAAGCCGGTGGCGGTGCCGTGGGTGATCACGCCTTTGAGCACGTTGGTGACGTCGTAGGCCTGGCCCGGGGTGAGGGCGCGTTCGCCTTCTTCGGATTCGATTTCGTCGACCTTGCCGTCAGCGAATTCGACTTTGCTGATCGCGGTCGGATCGTGGTGGACGCCGCCGTTGGCGAGGGTCGCGTAGCCGTCGGCCTGTTCGAGGGGCGAGACGCCGTGGGCAAGACCGCCGATCGCTTCCGCCGGGTAGGAGAGCAATTCGGCTTCGATCCCCATTTCTTCCGCCGTCTGGCTGACGTTTTCCGGACCGACGTCGAGGTCGAGCTGGGCGTAGACGACGTTGATCGACTGCCAGGTCGCTTCTTCGAGCGACATCACGCCGCCGCCCGGCTCGTCGTTGTTGACCGTCCAGCTGCCGCCGCCGGGGATTTCCAAGGTCATCGGCGAGGTGCCGTTGTAGTAGGTGTCCTTGGGGTCGATCCCCTGCTTGATCGCCGTCGCCAGCACGTACGGCTTGAACGACGAACCGGGCTGGCGTTCGGCCTGCCAGGCGTAGTTGAATTCTTCTTCGCCTTCTTCGCCGGGGGTCGAGGCGAGGGCCAGGATCGCGCCCGTTTTCGGATCGACCGAGGCGAGCCCGGTGACCGGGCCGCCGCCGCCGTAACAGACCCCCGATTCCGAGCAGCTGAGGACCGCCGCTTCGGCGTCTTCTTGCAGTTCGGGATTGATCGTGGTGTAGGCCTTGAGCCCGCCGTTGCGAACCGTGTTGATCCCGTAGCGTTCGATCAGTTCCTGTTCGACCAGGCGGAAGAGGAACGGATCGTTGACGTGGGTGTAGCGGTGTCCCTTGTTGAGGCCGAGTCCGCTGGTCCGCGCCTTCAAATAGCGTTCGCGGGTGATGTAACCCTGTTCGTACATCGTCCCCAGCACCTCGTTGCGCCGCTGCAGCGCCGCCTTCGGATCGAGGAACGGGTTGTATTCGGAGGGCGCCTGCGGCAGTCCGGCGATCAGCGCCGCCTCGATCAGGTTCAGTTCACCGGCCGATTTGTCGAAGTAGGTCTGTGCCGCCGCTTCTACCCCGAGCGCAGTCTGCCCTTCGTTGGTCCCGTAGGGCGCCGTGTTCAGATAGGTGTTCAGGATCCAGCGTCGGCTGTGCGCTTCGAAGAGCTCTTCCGCCAGGTGCGCTTCTTTGATCTTGCGCTTCAGCGTGTCTTCCGGATGGCGGATGTAGAGGTTGCGGACCAGCTGCTGGGTGATCGTCGAGGCGCCCTGCACCGGCTTGCCGCCCGCCAGCAGGTCCTTCCAGGCGGCGCGGGCGATCCCGGCGGCGTCGAGCGCGCCGTGTTCCCAGAAGTTCTTGTCCTCGATCGAGACCGTGGCGTTTTTCAGCACCTGCGAGATTTCGTTGCCGGAGATCGGCTGGCGCACGTTTTCCGAGTGGATGTAGCCGATCAGCTTGCCGTCGCCGCTGTAGATCGCCGAGGTACGGCCCTTCTGCACCGGCTTCAGGTCTTTCAGCGGCGGCGCTTCGTTGTAGACGTTCAGCGCCCAGGCGGCGGCGACGCCGCCCGCGGCGATGAGCAGGCCGAGCACGATCACGATCGGGATCGCGACCTTGTGCCAGCGGGTCTTGTGCGGCTGCCGGCGCCGCCTGCGGACTCGAGTCGCCATCGGCCCACGATCTTAGAGAGGCCAACCCTTCGATCAGCTAAAGACCGACCGGTCGGCAAGCCCGCGCCCAGCGCCGGGCGACGGCGCTCAGGAGCGGAGCTTGTAGCCGCGCTGGAAGAGGCGCAGGTTGAAGAGGAAGAGGGCCGCGGTCGCCAGCGTCAGCGCGCCGAGGGCGAGTGGGATGTTCACTTCGGTGAAGCCGACGAACCCGTAGCGGACCAGGCTGATCATGTAGTAGACGGGGTTGAAGCGGGTCAGCGTCTCCCACGGCTGCGGCAGCAGCGAGGCCGAGTAGAAGACGCCGCCGAGGAAGATCAGCGGCGTCAGGATGAAGGTCTGGGCGAAGGCGACGTCATCGAACTGCTCCGCCCGCACGCCGATCAGCACGCCGAGGTTGGCGAAGAAGAAGCCGACCAGGATGAGCGCCGGGATCAGCACCAGGGCGTGGGCGACGCCGAGGTTGGTGAGGACGATCGCGACGAGGAAGGTCAGGGTCGCGACGATCAGCCCGCGGACGAAGCCGCCGAGGCAGAAGGCGAGCAGCAGCTCGCGCGGTGAGGCGGGCGAGGAGAGCTGGTCGTGGATCGCGCCGAGGAACTTCTGCTGCAGGATCGAGGAGCTGTTGTTGGTGAAGGCGTTGGTGGCGAAGGCCATCATGATCAGCCCGGGGATGACGAAGACGATGTATTCGATCCCGTGCAGTTCCTTGATCCGCGAGCCGAGCGCGCCGCCGAAGACGGAGATGTAGAGGAAGGTTTCCAGCAGCGGCCCGCCGAGGGTCTGTTTCTTGATCTTCATGAAGCGCGAGATCTCGCGCCGCCAGAGGCTGAGGAAACGAATCTGCGCCGTGGTCATCGCGAGCGGTTCCCGATATCAGGCGGTGACGCCGCCCTCGACGTGCGAGCGCGACAGCTCGCGGCGCCCGACCAGGGCCAGGTAGGCGTCCTCGAGGTTGGCGACGTCGTAGCGGGCGGCGAGGTCCTCGCTCGTCCCCTGCGCGGCGATTTCCCCGTCGGCGATGAAGGCGATCCGCCCGCAGAGCTGGTCGGCCTCCTCGAGGTAGTGGGTGGTGAGCAGGATCGTCACCCCTTCGGCGTTGATTTTCTGGACGTAGTGCCAGAGCTCCAGCCGCAGCTCGATGTCGACGCCGGCGGTCGGCTCGTCGAGGATCAGGAGGCGCGGCCGGTGCATCAGCGCCCGGGCGAGGATCAGCCGCCGTTTCATCCCGCCGGAGAGGGCGCGGGTGCGCTCCCGCGCTTTGGCGGTCAGCGAGAAGGTCTCCAACAGCTCCTCGGTCCGTTCCTTGCGGTCCTGCTTGCGCATGCCGAAGTAGCCGCCGTGGAACTCGAGCGTCTCCTCGCAGGTGAGGAACTGGTCGAGGTTGACCTCCTGCGGGGCGAGCCCGACCGCGGTCCGCGCCTCGCCGTAGTCGGAGATCGCGTCGTGCCCGAAGACCCGGATCTGCCCGCCGGTCGGCTGCGCCAGCCCGGTCGTGCAGTGGATCAAGGTCGACTTGCCCGCCCCGTTCGGACCCAGCAGCCCGTAGAAATCGCCCGGCTCGATCGTGATCGAGACCCCGCGCAGCGCCTCCACCCCGTTCGGGTAGCGTTTCTCCAGCTCGACGATCTCGAGCGCCTTGTCCGACTCAGCGGCCATGAACGCCCCAATCTATTGAGCCGGGGACGCCGACCGGCCGGCCCCGGTAGCGACCGCCGAAACCCGCACCGCCCGAGCGCCACCCCCCGGTGCGTTCGCACTTATCACCGCA
>Ga0335075_10009882_pt1 | contig 14511 bp, 14 predicted proteins | sample Lox_Sample_24_FD_206723 | JGI IMG/M metagenome (GOLD analysis project Ga0335075, IMG submission 206723) | Soil microbial communities from Loxahatchee National Wildlife Refuge, Florida, United States - Lox_Sample_2.4 | ecosystem: Environmental > Terrestrial > Soil > Wetlands | place: USA...
GCGCTTGCTGTAGCTCTGCTGTAATCAGAGCCCGCTTGGTGCAGACAATCCATGACAGGACCTGTTTGGCAAGCCTTTTCCCATCTTTGTCTTGTTGTTCAATTCGCTCCATAGCGTCCTTATATGCTAGGTCATATGCTTCGGAACCTGTTGGCAGTCTTTCCAAGGCGTTTTGGATATCATCTTCTGTTGTCTTTCCCATTAAAGAATCAAGATAAAGCTGGGCTAGTAAGAACCTAGCGAGGATTAGCATATATTCATTTGTATAGTCTTAAAGAAATTTCATACATCCCGTTAACAACATCAAGGACTCTTATTTTGATTTCCTCTTGTAATACTTGGTTCTTCCTAAGAAATGCGCGTCGTGGTGACATTTGATGGTCTAGATATGTCCGTACATCTTCCTCTCTAGCACGAATCTCTAATCTCACACTATCTTTAAATATGTTCATAATTTCCGGAATCAGTCTTGAAGTCGCAAAGATGTTTGCTTCAAACTTAGACTGGAGGCTAAATGTTTCTAATAGAAGTCTCAATCGGCAGTTGTCATTTACTTGACACTCGTCAAGTGCGTCAACGATAATAAAAATTCTCAAATACAAATTAGCAACAGATTGGAGAGTTCTCCGGATTTCATCAAATGATGGTCGTGTTCCTCGTTTCATATGACTATCGTAGAGAGCTTTCACAATGTCTGGCATAGAAGACTGGCCCTGAGTAAGCTGCTTTAGCAGATTTGACAGTAAGTCTTCAGCCTTCTGCTCATCTTGCCGCCAGAAGTTGCAATAGATATAAGCGATTCCAACGGTTTCGTCATTTTGAAATCTCTTGCAAAGATCGTCGACCACGATCGATGTAAGGATTGTCTTCCCCGCTCCTGGGATTCCTGGACAAAATAAAGTTTGCTTGTTGGTTTTCAGCCAAACCTGGTACTCTGCTGAGAGTAGTAACCATTGGCCAGTCCCTGGTTGCCGCCTCTTGAAATAGTCGTTCTGCTGCGGAGTGTAGTCAACCTGTGTAAGCCAATTGAGGATTTTGATTTCTTCATCTCTGTCTAACTTGGATTTTATTTGTGCAACAGTTTTCCCAGTTGTAGATACAGTCTCAAGGACTATGTCCTTTTTAGCAGCACGCAACCGCCTTGATATAGAAGCTTGAGTAACTAACCGACAGGAATCAGTTCGCTGATCTTCTTCTCAGCCTCAACCCTATTCGGGGCTATTCGACAGAGAAGGTCTTTCGCATAAGCTGCCGCCGCCATCGCTGCATACCCTTGCCATTTCTTGTTCTTGTGCGAGTCTGAGTAGTCGCAAATGCCACGAATAACTAAACAAGGAAAGTAACTCATTAACCCCGCTGCTTCCATTTCGAAACACAGAACGTCTTGTTCCGCTGCAAGTTTGTCCCGGATTGTAGCGTCCTTCATCAGCTGGTTTGCTGAAGCAATTAGGCCGTAGTGAATAGCCGGATTATCCTCTTCCTCTGTCCGTTCGGGTCGCAGTACAATATTTGACGGATTATCACCACAGGTTGCCTCGCAACTTGTCCCGTTATCTCGAGAATGAACAACTCCACTTTGATATAACCTATCGCTGCTTGGATCTGGTCGCTTATACTTCTTTTGCAGCCTTGGCTTCTTTTCTAGAGCGCTATTGATAGCATCTTCAAGGTGATGACCTTCGCTCTCGTACTCGGCCCTAATGTCACTTACGGCGCTTCGCAGGAGCGCGGGAGGTTGGTCCAAGAATCCTGTGGTTTGGAAAGTCTGGTCCTGGATCGTCTTGCCAAAGTCATACTGAAACACGCCACCCTTCCCATCGCGAGGAGCGCTAACCACGATGTCCCCTAGACGGATGTCGTGCTTTCGACTGGGCGCGCCACCCCCAATGCCAATCATCAGACCGATCCTGACATTCGGAAAGCTGTGTAGCATATCTCTTGCAACGCTTGCCGCAGCGGCTATGCCGTACTCCCCGTCGGGCAAGACAGCTATAACGACCTTGTGTTTGCCAACTCTTCCTAATGTATAGACGTTATTGTCATTTGGGGACACATATTCGGCTCTGTCGTGCTTTTCGTTGAGAAAAGCTTGGGCTGCAACGTACTCCATGCTGATAGCGCAAATCCAACCGATTGTATAGTCCTTAGGATTCGCCATACTGACTGGCAGAGTAATTAAGGCAGATCGGACGCAAGAGCTTTAGAAGGCAAATTTGGACTGGATCGGATTGGCTCAGTCGCAGGGTCTCCTATGGAGTTAGGTAGCTTTAACTCGTTCAAAAAGTAACCAAGCGCTCGATATTTCTCGAGGAACAGGATCTTGAGAGCATTGCGGACGTTGCTGTAGAGAGAGATGAGGTTGAAATGCTAGAGCCTCGCGGCGATTGCTAACGAATAACGACACGGTTGGTTGCAAACGCCACAACCAAGCTTAGCACCAGGAATAGAATTACCCCTACCTGTAGACTGTGACTAGCCAAAGAAAGACATAGGTAAATACTCAAGTAACACAGAGTAATACTATAGCCAAGCCATTCTCAATAAAAAAGTTACGCATCTGCATATCGAACCTGGTGGTGCATCACGTGAGAGAAATGAACTTCTGCCTGGGGTATCACGTCGGCCTTCCAATTCTGTGGTGCCGAAAAACCCTGCGTGCCGAAACGACTGCATGGTTTAGGGGTCTTAAATCTCCACCATATAAAAATATAAAGTTATAATAAGTTTGCTATTGTTCTTTAGCTATTTCTCTACAAGGGCTTGACTTGCAGTTAGGAAAATACTGCAGTTTGGCTATGCTGTCGATCGTCCTGTTAAGAGCGTCAAAAGCTGCTGTAGCTATTACCCCCTGCTCTATCATGACTATCAACCTGTTCCCGAAATTCGGGGCCATAGCATAGAGCTTCTATTAAGTTTAAATATAGATCCAAGGTTTGAAGACACAGAGTACAAGGAAACTTGTCTGCCGGATTTATCCGGACAAAAGTAGGAGGTAACACAAAATGCCAAGCATCTCAATAAGCGAGGAAGGATTTATCGCCCTTACCCAAATTGTTATTCACAGCCACGCTCAGAGGTTGGCTTGAATATGCGCTGAGTAAAGGCTGACTAAGAATACACGTGCGGCTACATAGGCTGAGGTTTTATTCCTATCACGTGGTACCTTTCAGACTAGATGGTACGATCATATGTGCGAGAGTGATCTAAATCTGTCAACGATCCTAAAATCTCTGCTTGTATACTACTTCTTTCGTTCGAGTTGGGGAGTTGAGGTGACACGTTTGTTATTATCTGATCCCGAATTTTACAAGTGGCGGCCTATAACCAAAATGGATTTGGGTTAGCGTATAAGAGATGGCAAACGAAAGACAGCCAAATGGAGTCGCGGACGGACGTTGTTGAACTCTTCGGGCTGATGGTTCAGAGTTGTCACGATATAACCCTGTCAAGGGGTTGTTTGATAGCTGGCTTACCCCCAATCCTTGCCGAGGGGGCGGGGCACCACTATAAGTCTATGGGCTGGTCCCTCTTCTATGAGATAACCTAGAATCAATACATTCAATAATCCTCATGTTCATGTGCTCCGCCTATAAAGCTTGACAAGAGTATATCAAACTGTACATTCGTTGTGGATGGGCTCTATGAGTGTATTTGGCAGAAAGACAATTGGAAAACTAAGGATGATAGTCGATTGCACTTTTCTCTTTTTCCTCTCCTTTATTCCTTAGTTTAGAATTCTTGTACTTAGGCACAACTGAGAGAGTCCCCATACCTTAGATTACTAGCTACGACAAAGAGTGCCAACTGTACAGGTTTTATATCCATCTTTGCTGCGTCTATACCTTGATTGCTTAAGTTTGTAACAATTAATCACATTAACATTGAAACTTCAAACAAAATATTTAATACAATATTCAATACGGTATTCGTTAAAGCGTTATAATAGAATAGGGGATTGCTTAATAGTGTTCAATCGATTCGCTACTTTGTCGTCATTGAAGGACGTACCTTCTGCCTAAGCTCCTGCGCTTAGTGGTGCGTCTCCTTAGCCGCCTCATGCTTTTTCCTGACTCCGAAGCACCCCTGCGAGGAGTCTCATGCTGACTAGCGTAGCCGAGTGCTCAGGGCCTAGCACCTTCCGCCTTAGTTCTAGCACCAGCTGGTGCATTTCCGCAGCCTTCTCATACTTTCCCTGATCCTTAAACACCTCTGCGAGGATGCTCATGCTGACTAGCGTGTCCGGATGCTCCACTTGCCCAACACACGCTTTCTCGTCTCCATCACTTGCACATTCAGCTTTTCGGCCTCCTCAAGCTCTCCTTGATGCTTAAGCACTAGCACGAGATTGGTCATGATAAGCAGTAGTGTTTGTTTGGTGCTCAGAGCCCTTCGGATAGAGCTCCAGCGCCTGCTTGTACATCTTCTTGGCCGCTTTATACTTGCCCTGACACTGGAATACCTCCGCCAGATTGTTCATGCTGTTCAGCGTGGCGGGGTGCTTCTCACCCAGTATCTTCTTCCGCAAGTCCAGTGCCCGCTGGTGCTTCTCCTCGGCCGCCTCATACTTTCTCAGACACTTGAGAACTTCTGCAAGGAGACTCATGCTGGTCAGCGTGGCTGGATGCTCCTCACCTAGTATCTTCTTCCGCAAGTCCAGTGCCCGCTGGTGCTTCTCCTCGGCCGCCTCATACTTTCTCAGACACTTGAGCGCCTCCGCGAGGTTGATCATGCTGGTCAGCGTGGCTGGGTGCTCAGAGCCTAGCACCTTCTGTCTTAGCTCCAGCGCGCGCTTGTGCATTTCCTCAGCCTTCTCATGGTTTCCCTGACCCCTGAATGTCTCAGCCAGATTGTTCATGCTGGTCAGCGTATCCGGATGCTCCTCGCCCAACACCCTCTTTCTCGTCTCCATCACTTGCACCTCCAGCTCTTCGGCCTCCTTCTATCGGCCTTGATTGCCGTACGTCGACGCCAGGTAGGCCATGCTGAGCAGCGTGGAATGATTCTCAGGGCCAGGCACCCTCTGCTCCTTGCACCACACCTCTCTGCAAATTCCCAATATCTCTACCCGCAGATCTTCGGCCTCCTTCCAACGGGCTTGATCCACGTACGTCGACGCCTGGTAGGCCATGCTGAGCAGCGTGGAAGGATACTCAGGGTCTGGCACCTTCTGCTCCTTGCCCCACACCTCTCTGCAAATTACCAACATCTCTACTCGTAAATCTTCGGCCTCCTTCCATCGGTCTTGATCCCTGTATGTCGACGCTAGGATGGCCATGCTGGTCAGCGTGTCTGGATGCCCCTCGCCCAGAACCATCTTTCTCGTATCCTTCACTTGCACTTCCAGCTCTTCAGCCTCTCTCCATCGCCCTTGATTCCTGTACGTCGACGCCAGGTTGCCCACGCTGGTCAGCGTGTCCGGATGCTCTGCACCAAGTACCCTCTTTCTCGTCTCCATTACTTGCACCTCCAGGTATTCGGCCTCCTTCCATCGGCTTTGATCCCTGTACGTCGATGCTAGGTTGGCTATGCTTGTCAGCGTGTCTAGATGCTCCGTACCAAGTAACCTCAAACTCGTGTCCTTTACTTGCACTTCCAGCTCTTCGGCCTCACTCCATCGGCCTTGATTCCCGTACGTCGCCGCCAGGTTGCCCATGCTGGTCAGCGTGTCCGGGTGCTCCTCGCCCAACACCCTCTTTCCTGTCTCCTTCACTTGCACCTCCAGCTCTTCTGCCTCCTTCCATCGGTCTTGATTCCTGTACGTCGACGCCAGGTTGCCCACGCTGATTAGCGTGTCCGGATGCTCTGCACCAAGTACCCTCTTCTCGTCTCTATTACTTGCACCCCCAGGTATTCGGCCTCCTTCCACCAGCCTTGATACGCGTACGTCGACGCCAGGTTGCTTTTGATGGTTAGCGTGGAAGGATGCTCCTTGCCAAGCACCCTCAAACTCGTCTCCTTTACTTGCACCTCTAGGTTTTCGGCCTCCTTCCATCGCCCCTGATCCTTGTACATTAATGCTAGGTTGGCCATGCTGGTCAGTGTGGAAGGATGCTCCGCACCAAGCACCCTCTTTCTTGTCTCTATTACTCGCACCTCCAGCTCTTCGGCCTCCTTCCATCGGCCTTGATTCCTGTATGTCGACGCCAGGTTCGCCATGCCGTTTAGTAACACCATCTTCTCTCTCTGCACCGCCTCTAGGAAATATACCTCAGCCTCATTGTATCGCCCGTCATTGAATATGGCCTTAGCATATTTCCACGCGAGACCGGCCCTAGCTTCATTATCTTCTTTAATAGGACCGGATTTTATCGTATAATTAGCATGCTGTAGTAGCCTTCTCCACTTGCTTCGGTTCCCATAGTTATCGTCTGGGAACATGTCAAGCAGACGCGTGATAGCCTCCTAAGTCTAATGGCCTAGCAAATCCTGCTTTCGAAGCCAGTTCCGTGTTGTGAGGTGCACTAGTCGATGGACATCAAGCGCCAATGTAGCTGGTCGTTTAATAATTATCGAGTAGTTGTTGAGTGTTCTTATTGCTTCTTCTCCCTCCTCGCTTGGCTGGCCATTTGGTAGAAGAGATTGCGGAATATCCCTTTGGTCTATACAGGCCATAAATGACAGATACTGAGCTGCTAATGCGTTGTTGCGGAGAATCTCCTTGAATGAGATGAGCCATGTCGTAGCTACAGGGTACTTTCCACCATGATATTGCCTTACATCCTTAAATTCCTCACTAAGATCCTTAATGATCTCCTCCTTTTGCTCAGCTAATAGTGACAGATACGCTTTAAGCGTTTTTTGTTCTTTTTTAATATAGGCTGCTGCTAGGACAATAGCTAGCGGGTGGTATGTGAGCTCTTGAAGCAAATGATCTTACTAGAGAAGATTAAAAATCACTGCATGCGAAGTGCTTCATTCTCTGCAGTCCTTAGAGGCAAAACTAATTAGAATCTCTATAAAATATACAAGAATCATTGCGTGGCACTACGGACATTGGCCGCAAGACCCACTGAAGTCCAAAGTAAATTCTGTCCCGCATTGACGATGATTTCACCAAAAATGGCTTTAGGGATGGTTTCAAGTATCGCGTCGACTTCCTAAGTCCAAAGTATATTCTCGAGCAATTTACACATCATTGCCGTAGCCTTCTCATTGGGCCGCAAGTAATCTTCGTGCTATGTCCTGCATTCTATTTCGAGTTATGCGCTTGGAGAATGTCGGGATGGAGGAGACGTCGGCGGCGGCACAACGGACGAGGGAGGTGTCTGCGCATACTCTTTACGATCTCCTTGCTGGGTTTCTTCTGTCCGGCGATGGAGGGCGGTTCACCATCAATTCTCACGTTTCTTCCGCGTGCTTCTGCGGGGTGGAATGTTGACAGACAGTGACTTTTGCAAAGGTTTCTGGCCTGCAGATGGTGGCAATTTAGTGGTTTGTATGCTGTCGGATGCTTTCCTGCTATCTGTGGACACTCTTGATGAATGCATAGGGCGGAGAAACATGTTTTCCAGGTCATGTCCATGTGTCGGCATATTTTCCTTGGCCCTTGAAATCCGCTGGCTTCCACGTGGGAAAATGTTGGGTTGGATGGTCGCCTTTTCAGTGCATCGCTTTGTTTCTGCCGAGGGGGAACCGATTTCTTTCCGGCGGTTTTGGAAACACTGTACGGATGAGATAGACGAGCTGTCGGTCGCTTTCCTTATGACCGAGTGCCTTCGAGGATCCATTGGGCCTAGATACTTTGGATGCAGATTGATTTCGAAGTGTCTTTGATCTTGCTTTCTTGACTTGTTCAGAAGCGATCAGTGGAAGTTGCTGGTCAATCCATTCCAACAAAATCTTGTGCTCCTCTAACTTTCTTTTCGCATTCGCTAATCCATTTAGCGCACTCAGAACAGCTCCTCTAAGTTTTGACCTTTTCCTCTGACTTTCTTGGAAGGAGCTTGAGCTCCCGCTTTATCCGGCTAGGCCAGAAAAGGCCGGGTGACGGCTTTCATGAACCAATACATTTTGCTGGAAGAGGCGCAGGAAGAAAAGGACAGATCACATACACAGTAAGGGTCAAAAGGAAGGAAGGTGCGGGGGAGCAAAGGTGGGTGTTGTCGGCATCCCCCTCGAAATTTTTGCGCTTCTGATCAGGTAAATGTTCGAGCCTCCGCTTCTCCTTAGTCCTCACACCTCCAAAGATAGGAATAGTCGAGCCTCGGTACGGCCCCCAATCCTTTCCAAGCCTGGCATAACAGGCAGCGAATCGCCCAATCAAAGCGCATTTGGCCAAAGATCTAGAATCTGCAGATGTGTGCATCTCGATCTTTGACTAGACCCGCGGTTACTTCAGGTCTGTCATGCCACCTTTGAAAATTGCTGATCTACTGCTAGGCGTAGCTTGGCTCTACCAATCATTAAGCCCTTTTTCAGCCCATTTGAGCCGTGTCGTTTCCTTACCTCCAATACCATGTTATACATCTCAGCCTTATGTCTACTGATCAGCCTCTTGGGGCTGTCGGGGCCTACCAACGCTGGCCCGGTGCCAAGCATTTCTCCTCGCGGCTCTTCTGAGCCTCAGCTTCTGAAAGTGCCATTTACCAAACGACTCTCCAAGAAAAGTAAAAGGAACGGGGGTGATTCTGTCGCAGCGAGCCTCTTAAATGATGTTACTTCCTACGACATCGCACTCACGGTCGGCACTCCACCACAGGCGGTTATTTTGCAACTGGATACGGGAAGCAGCGATCTCTGGGTGCTTGCCCCAGGAGCTTGTGATACTGCTACTTGTGTATGTCCCCCCGGTGGATGCACATACTGTATGTAAATCGGTCTCATGTCCTGACCCCCTCTATGCTCTACATTTCCTTGCAGCAAGCCCATGGTCATATACTGAGTAAAACCCGATGCTAATTAACTCTTACTGCAATATAGTCGATCTTACTCAATCAACCACGGGCCTGGCAGCTAACGTCTCATTTCACTTTTTCTACGGCTCTGGAGACGTAGTCGGAGAATACATATCGGACAATATCGCAGTCGGCGGAGCGAACATCAATGCCGTCATCATTGGCGTCGCCAGTGAAGACACGAATGAACAACGAGGCATTTTAGGCGTTGGCCTTCCCGCCGGTGAGACTCCTGATGTTCTCGAACACGCCGGCGTCCTTGAGCTTTTGGTTAGCCAAGGCTATATCTCCTCGACTTCCTACAGCCTCTACCTCGACGGTTCCAGTAAGCTGTCTCTAGATTCTTCGTCTTTGATCTCAAGCTCATAATCTTGTAGCTCTCACCAGCGGTGAAGTCATTTTCGGCGGCACCGATTCGAGAAAATACACAGGTGACCTGGTCGCTCTGCCGATTGTTCCATCGCCAGATGGTGTGGCTAGGCTCACTGTCGAATGGACGTTTTTGGGCATCTCCATCAATGGTGAATGCGTGTATCAGTCAAACCAGAGCAGCTCTGCTGTCAACAATGGGCCTGCAACTCTGCTTGACTCCGGTACGACACTTTCTTTCGTTCCTCAAGACGTCTTTGAGGAGATGGAGTCGCTTTTTTCCCTTACCTACAACTCACAGAGCGACATCTGGCTAGGTCTCTGCAGTATCGCGACAGAGAACATACAGCTCGAGTTTGGCTTTGGTATCGGACCACAGGTGACGATCACTGTCCCAGCATCTGAGATGATGCGACCTTTCTCTGGCGACAGTACTGGTACCAACTGCCAGTTCGGCTTCCAGAACGGAGGCACTAATACACTCTTCATCCTCGGGGATACCTTTTTGACCTCGGCTTACGCTTACTACGACTTTGAAGCATCCACAATAAGTCTTGCCCAAGCGAACTGGACTTGAAAGCAATCATCGTCCACTCTCATCTTCTACGGGAGGCAAACAGTAAACATGTAATGGAGGAAGCTCGTTACGTTAAGAACTGGCTTTTGTTACGGGCATTGCTAGGCTCGCTTAGTCAGGGTGTGTAACTAAGGGGTCGCCAGACTATTCAGTCCTGTGTCGAGGGAGTAGGGGGCAAGTGGGTGTTTGTATGGCAAGTGTAACTAGATGTAGGGCGTATAATCTATTGACTCAGGCTGTTTACCCTTCTCACAAGTACCGGTGGGCACATTTAATACACTCAACGATTTTTCTCCTGTTCCAAACGCAGTCCTTCCAATGCCTTCTGACTAGAATGTGTTTCAAAGCTGCGTAGAGTTGATTACGTTGTCTTATTGGTCATCATCAACACATTCAAAGCGCTCCTAGACTTCGGGGTGTATTATGTACGAAGGCACGAAGGTCGTCTGCTTTAGATCTTTGGAGAATGTATTCGGGAGCTTGTCGACTAATTCATTTCCGACCTCATCTTTCTGCGGCTTCGACATCTGCCCGGCTCTTGAACCAACACTTTCAAATGAGGGAAAATATGATCTTTTTCTGCGCGAGTTACTGCTCTCTTCCTTCCTAAGCCGTTGGGAGACCTGCAGAGTCCATTGCCTGCCCACTTCGGCCGCTCTACGCAGACGCTAACAATGCTACCGAGGAGACAGCAACGACGACCAGTGGCGATATTGGATCCAGAACCCAAAGTTCCCTTCTCTTCCCCAGGAATAGAAAGGAATAGGTGCGCCTGGCAATTTTCTGCTGGTTCGCGAGGAATGAACCCGTCCATGTCATAATTTTTGTAGCATTCAGCCAACGGGAATGCGGTTCATGGTTCCCGCTGCTTCCATCTCGAGGCCGATGATGTTGTACTTGTCTCTAAGCTCATTCCGTTTTCGAGCATTCTTCATTATCATTGATGTCCTGTCTTGTATCCTTCCTCGTAAGTTTCCCATGGCTCTGTTACATCATTCTGTGTTGGAATAGTACCCCCCAATTCGGATCCCCATAGCTCTCCCCCTAGATCATGTTATCAGCATGTAGTCTCCGATCCCAGAAGGATAGACTTGTTGTACTATGGGCAAGGGAAGTTCGCAGAAGCAGAAGAAATGTACAAGCGTGCTCTTGCAGGACTTGTCGATCCGAATGAACCTCATAATCTATGCACTAAAAAGCTCTGCCATCCTGCGAATGAACGGCATTAGACCTGCACAACGAAACCATGCCGATGGATTGGCTGTACTATCGGTGCACGAATCTACTCTCTCTCATCTCTCTCTCTTACTGGGTCTCATCTCTACTGGATAGCGCATACTCCCAATGTAGACCAATATGCAGCACCAATGCACTGGTGAACGCGATAGGGTTCCTTCTCTTGTTGGCCTACAGCCTCACCTTAAATAGATTATATTTTGTCAGGAATCTCAAATTCCAGGAGTTAGTATGAATTAATTGCGGGATATTCTTCTCTGAACTGTGCCTTATACAATGCTTATTCATAACATTTAGAAGGTCATGTTAGTGTTATGGAGCATTAAGAAGGACCAGCCTGCGGAAGTTAACAGTTATATAACTCTAAATAATCACATCGCTAAACCTGCTAACTATATTAGTAAGAGCGGTGCTGCAGAATCTGGAGTGCTGTGTAGACTAGACTGTGTACAATAGCATGCTCTGTGGGAGCGACAACAGGTATATGATTTACGGAGGCAGCACGAAGTTAAAGAGAATTTGTTTGAGAAGCTTTCTCTTCGGGTCCAGTTAATAACTATAGATTTTTCTGAGTAGGGTAGATTTTTCTCTATATTATACATAATTCAACTAATTTGCTTTACTCATCAGCCAGCTCCTCCTTAACGCCCTTCCCTCCTCCAAACTTCTTCCATGCCCACCCCCCATACACACTAGCCTCCAGCATTCCCACAATTGTCAGGAAAGCCACCACAACTATCTTAACTCTTCTACTCGCCCCCAAGTCTTTAAAACTAAACGGCGGTAGTCGAGGATTGGGATTTCCTCCTTTCCTTCTCCCATTCCCATTCAGAGAATTTGCCTTACGTTCGGCTTGTCTATTAGGATTTGACGTGGAGTCTGGAGTTGGCTTAGTAGACGATAGCCTAGAGATAAGACTTTGATACTGCGGGCGCGTGAACGACGAGATGTTCCATACTGCGTGGGGACGCGGGTGTGCCGTTTGTTTGAGTGCAAGTGCAAACACTGTACGGTGCAGGATTGGAGGCATTATTGTTGAGATGGTCAAGTGCTAATGCTGGCTGATGTAGAAGAGAAGTCTGATTATTTCTAGAGCGTCTTAAGTCTGTGATATGATGCGATTGATTTCCGTTGATCGCTATGGCGAAAGGCATACTCCTGAATAGATGCAGGAGAACTCAGTGTGGCTTTCGATCCAGTCGATAACGTAATCGATTATTATCGCTTAAATTAAGCGATACTCGATAATGATCGATTAGTATCGATAATAATAATTCCTAAGGCAGCAAGAACAAGCCAATCAACTATATAGTGTATATAGCCAAAGTAATAGACTATACTATAGAAAATTGATGCTATATAGCACTTAGCTAAACTGAGATTCTAACTCTCATTTAAAATACCACTCCTTTTCTAGTGCTTTAAACATTCTACCATCTTAAGAGTGTCAGCTTCCATTTCCCCCCTATCCCATGATACTGTACGACGGGCACTAGAAAAGACTCGCTCTGGTTCATCACTCATAGCTGGAATTGACAGAATATTAATAGCCATATATGATAGCTTTGGCCAACGCTTTCTTTGTACCTCTTAACACCACCATTTAAGTGCTGGCATCTTCCCAATATCGTACGGCTCTCTACTACAATAGTCTTAATACTCATTGTGACTAGCAGGTTGAGTGTACTTGCCTAGCTTCTAAGCTATTTGATCAAATGCATCAAATTCCTGCTCTTATTCTTGAGGCGCTTTGTCGTACGATAGAGAAACTAAAGGGGCAGGAGCCTTGACTCGGTACTCTTCCTAAACCTCTTTAACCTTTTTCAAGGTTGGCTTTACCCATTTCTTTTTCCAATTTGCCTCGATATACTTCGTACGACGATTTGGGTGAAGAATAAGAGCAGCAGCATATAAAGGCGAGTCACCTGTCTTGCTGTAATACGTGTCAAAGATCTCTGACCCTTTTTTGATTTGAGAAGCAAAGTCTTTGTTAAAAGCATGTTGGGACTATCGTACGATATATAATATTAGTATTATTTGATTTTAAAAGAGAATTTACTTACAAGTAAAGCCTCAAACTATTAAACAAGAACATCCATTATAAAAAGCACCTTATTAAGTGTTGCATTGTCTCCTTAAGTCTTAAGAGTTGCTTGGTAAAATGGTTGAAGAAAGTCCTTAATCGTACGAAGCCGTTTCCAATCACTTAGGGTAAGATAATCTGCTTCAAGTGCAGTAAGGTGTATCTTAGTATAAGTATCAATTGCTGCTGCCTTTTTAAGAGCAATAATAAGCATTAAATACCAGCTATTCCATCTTGTACGATTATCAAGTCGGACCATTCTCCCTGCAAGCTCTAAGAACTTATTAGTACAAGCAGTAGAGCCACGGATATGCACAATGATATTGTGAAGCTAGCTAAGGGGGCCTATAAGCTGAAACTTTGCCCTCTTCTCTTCTTCGTCTTTAGTCTCTCCTCTACTCTCTTAATCATCGTACGACTCAAGTTCTTCTATTTCAATAACATTTTGAAATAAAAAGGCTTGAACAGCAAGGTTGATAGTATGACTAGTACAATGCATTTGCTAATATGAAGCATCCCATTCAATATCTTCTTCTTCAAGCAAATGACCTTCTATCGTACGACAGAGTGTATTATTTGTAGTAGCATTATCACCTATAACAGCCCCAAGCTTTTGTACAATGCTATAATCCTTAAGAGCAAGGAGAAGAACAGCAAATTGCTCATCTCCAGCATGGCTTGCTACTTTAGGAAGTGCAAGGAGGGCCTTCTAATGCTTCTCTTAACAATTAACAAAACGAGCAACAACCCCTAAAAGAAGAAGTCGATTTGGAGAGGTCCAAATATCAAGTGAAAGATGAATGCTTGAGATTGCTGATTGGAGCTTTCGTCGTACGATATCTTTGTGGTAAATCTAGGATTCCTTAATTTTTTTTGGCGACTTAAGAGTAAGCTGTTGTAATATAATCAGATGATTCTGGATTTAACAATTGACAAAGGGTATGGAACTTAGGCCATCTAACTGTTTGGAAAGGAAGGTTTTGTACGACAATCAATGAAACTAAAGCTTTATTAATTGCATCTTGATTAAGATGTTTCTGAAAGACTTAAGTATCAATATCTTCTGTTTGGCTAGACAACTCTGCTCGAAGATAAAGTTGTTGTAATTGCTAGATTGTCGCTGCTTGAATTGGACTAGGATCTCGCTTAATATCAATCTGATGCTTTGATAGAAGGTGCCTTTGCATATTCGTTGTTACTGAAGCCCCATAAATTGGGGTTGTTGTACAATGGATGCAATATTTCAACTTGGGATCTTCTCCATCTCTTGCTACCCGACTATGAATCCATGTTGTATGTGCAGATGGACCCCTAGTTCTAGTTTGACTTGAATCTTGGGTAGATGAATGTTT
>Ga0335075_10009883_pt1 | contig 14511 bp, 14 predicted proteins | sample Lox_Sample_24_FD_206723 | JGI IMG/M metagenome (GOLD analysis project Ga0335075, IMG submission 206723) | Soil microbial communities from Loxahatchee National Wildlife Refuge, Florida, United States - Lox_Sample_2.4 | ecosystem: Environmental > Terrestrial > Soil > Wetlands | place: USA...
CGCGGCGCGGTGCGGGCGCTCGGGGTCGACCTTGGCGGCGACGAGCATCGAGGAGTAGCCGAGCGCGCGCGTGTCGAAGATCGGCGTGACCTGGCGGATGATGCGCTTGTCCAGCAGCCGCTGCACGCGCGCCATCGCGTCGCTCGCCTCGATGCCCGCGAGCGAGGCGACGTGCGCGTAGGGGCGCGGCGCGATCGGGAAGCTGCCCTGCATCAGGTTCAGCAGCCGGCGGTCGGTGTCGTCCAGCGCCACCGCCGCGCCGTCCTTGCGCGAGCGCAGCTTCGGCGTGGCCAGCTGCGGCTGCGAGGGGTCGGCGACGTCCGCCAGCGGCGCTGCGGTGGCCGTCTCGGGCTTGTCGCTCATTCCCGCTCCGCCAGCCAGCGCGCGGCGTCCTTGGCGTGGTAGGTGATGATCGTGTCGGCGCCGGCGCGGCGCAGGGAGGTGAGGATCTCCAGCACGGTGGCGCGCTCGTCGAGGTAGCCGGCTGCGGCGGCGGCCTTGACCATCGCGTACTCGCCGCTGACGTTGTACGCGGCGAGCGGCAGGCGCGTGGCGCGGCGGACCTCGCGGATCAGATCGCCATAGGCGAGCGCGGGCTTGACCATCACCATGTCGGCGCCCTCCTGCACGTCCAGCAGCGCCTCGCGCACGGCCTCGCGCCCGTTGGCGGGGTCCATCTGGTAGCCGCGGCGGTCGCCGAACGCGGGCGCGGAGTCGGCGGCTTCGCGGAACGGGCCGTAGAAGGCGGAGGCGAACTTGGCGGAGTAGGCGAGGATCGGCAGCTCGGAGAAGCCCTCGCCGTCGAGTTCCTCGCGCAGCGCGCGCACGCGCCCGTCCATCATGTCCGAGGGCGCGACGATGTCGGCGCCGGCGCGAGCGTGGCTGGCGGCGGTGCGCGCGAGCAGCTCGAGCGTGGCGTCGTTGTCCACGCCCCCGTCCTCGCGCAGCACGCCACAGTGGCCGTGGTCGGTGTACTCGCACAGGCACACGTCTGTGATCACGAGCAGGTCGGGGATAGCCTGCTTGATCGCGCGCACCGCGAGCTGCACGACGCCCTCGGGGTCCCACGCGCCGGAGCCGTGCTCGTCCTTGTCGGCGGGCAGCCCGAACAGCATCACCGCGGCGACGCCCAGCGCGGCGGCCTCCCGCGCCTCCTCGACGGCGCCCGCCAGCGACAGGCGCTCGACGCCGGGCATAGTCGCGATCGGCTCGCGCCCGCGCGCGGCCTCGCTGACGAACAGCGGCAGCACGAGTTGGCCGGCACGGAGGTCGGTCTCGCGCACCAGCCCACGCAGCCCGGCGCTCGCGCGCAGCCTGCGCATGCGCGTGTGTGGAAAGGCCATGGCCTTCGAGGATACCCTCGTGGAGGGTTCTTAGGGAGCGCCTGCCGGCGCTCGTTGCGTTCGCGCTGCCCTCACTCGACGCGTCGCAAGCCGGCACGGGCGAGCGCTCCGAGCACGAGCGCGAGCACGGCGAGGTGCAGGAGCGAGAGGCCGAGCGCGGGCGAGGCTCTGTTGACGGCCGTGTCGAGCGCCTGCAGCGCGGCCTTGAAGGGGAACACGAACGAGATCGCGCCGATCACGTCGTAGAAGCCGCCGGAGACCGAGCCGGAGGGCACGAGCGCGAGCAGCGCGAGCGGCAGCGTGGTGAGGAACGCGAGCAGCGAGGCGGCGCGCACCTCGCGCGCGAGCGCGCCGATGGCGAGCCCGAGCGCGGCGAAGGTCAGCGCGGCGAAGGCGAGCGCCACGAGCCACAGGCCCACGCGGCTCCAGTCGAGCGCGACGAACGCGCCGATGCCGGCGAGCATGGCGAAGGCGAGCACGATCGCGCAGGCCGCCGCGAGCAGCGCCTTCTCGGCGAGCAGCGCGGCAGGGGAGACCAGCGGCGCGCGGATGAGGCGCGCGAGCGCGTTCTCTTCGCGCTCGAGCGCCACGCCGCCGGCCGCCAGCAGCACGCACACGAACATCAGCGACACGCTCGCGGCGACGACCACGGCGAACGTGTCCAGCGGGGTGCGGCGGCCGTGCAGCAGCACGCTCTTGACACGGATCGGCTGGCTGATGGTCGACAGCACGCGCTGCGCGAGCGCGAGGTTCTGGGCGGCAAAGCCGGCGAACGCGTCGACCCGTTCCAGCTCGCCGCGCTCGCTCCCGTGCGGGAGCCGGTCGATGATGGCGCCGAGCGTGGCGGGGATCCGGTCGAGGCCGATCAGGTTTTCGGGAATTCCGACGGCGCCGAGGTCGCCCCCCTTCAGCAGGGTTCGCAGCGCCGTTCCGGCGGCTTTCTGGATCTGTTCGGAGAAGCCGAGGTTGGCCTGCGCGAGCGCGGAGTCCAGCTGCGAGCGCACGAGCGACTGCTCGAGCGCGTCGCCGTTGTAGAGCACTTCCAGCTGCGCCTGCTCGATGTCGGAGGACAGCCTGGCTACGATGTCCGGTGGGATCACCACCGCGGCGGCGACGGCGCCCGAGCTGACCTTGGCGACGGCCTGCGCGCGCGTGGACACGGGCACCGACTGCACCTGGCTGAACAGCTGCTGCGCGTAGCGCCCGACGGGCACGCGCTGCGTCCCCAGCTTGATCGTTTCCCCGGGCGCGGTCTCGTCGACGATCGCCACGCGCGGGCGCGCGGGGCTGCGCGAGATCGCGAAGCCGATCAGCAGCGCGATCGCCAGCGGGTAGACGACGAGCACGCCGACGAGCAGCCGCGAGCGTCGCAGGATCAGCAGGTCCTTGCGCAGCAGCGAGGTCATGCGCCGGCGCGCTCGCGCAGGAAGCGCACGAGCGCGCGCTCGAGGTCGCCCTCCCCGCCCTCTCCGCCCCTGCTCAAGAGCTGCGACGGTGCGCCGTCGAACAGCAGCCGGCCGTCGGCGAGGACGAGCACGCGCCGCGCGTGACGCTGCGCCTCGCTGACGTTGTGGGTGGAGAAGAGGATGCTGGTGCCGGCGGCGGCGCGGGCTGCGAGCAGCTCCCACAGGCGTTCGCGCTGGTCGGGGTCGAGCGCGGCGGAGGGCTCGTCGAGCGCGAGCACGGGCGGCTGCGCGAGCAGGCCGAGCGCCACGTTGACGCGCTGGCGGTTGCCGCCGGAGAGGCGGCCGACGCGCTCGTCCGCGCGCGCGCGCAGGCCGGTCTGCTCGATCATGCTCGCGACCGCCGCGCGCGGGTCGGCGACGCGCTCCAGGCGCGCGAACAGCTCGAGGTTCTCGCTGACCGACAGCTTGGAGTAGAGCGCGGGACTTTGGGGGACCCAGCCTACCCCCCACCCGACCCCCTGCCCGTCGCCGCGCCCGCTGACGCTGCCGGCGCTGGGCTGCAGCACGCCGGCGATGATCGACAGCAGCGTGGTCTTGCCGGCGCCGTTTGGCCCGATCAGCGCGACGCGTTCTCCCTGCTCGAGCTGGAAGCTGACGTCGCGCAGCGCGTCGCGTGGCCCCGTCGATCGCCCGCGGTAGCGCTTGCCGAGGGCGTTGACGCTGAGGACGGGCGTCACAGCAGCCCGCTGCCGCGCCTGTCCCAGCGTTCGAAGGTGAGGTGACGGCTGAGGTACACGGCGGTCTCGCGCAGCACCGCGAGGATCGGCAGCGCGAGCAGCGCGCCGACGACGCCGTCGAACTGGAGCCCGAGCAGCAGCGCGAGGATCACCAGCAGCGGGTTGATGCGCAGCGTGTGCCCGAAGATCTGCGGCGCGACGATGTGGCCCTCGAGCTGCTGCAGGCCGACGAACAGCAGCGCCAGCCACAGCGCGGTGATCGGTTTGGTGAACAGCGCGACGAGCACGGGTGGCACCGCGCCGAGGATCGGGCCGACGTAGGGGACCAGCTCCATCGCCGCATAGAAGACGGCGAAGGCGATCGCGTACGTGCGCCCGTCGGGGAACAGCCCGATCACGCCGAACAGGTACAGGGCGATGCCGGTGGAGGCGCCCATGACGGCGCTGAACAGGAGCTGCCCGCTGACGTAGCGGGAGACCGCGCGCTGGACGAGGTGCGGGTAGTCGTCCGCCTTGGAGCCGTCGCCGTCGGGCATCAGCCGCCGCACGAGATCTCCGATCTTGGCGCCGTAGATCAGCATGTACACCGACAGCACGAACACGAGGACGAGGTCGAAGATCGCGCTGGCGGCTTCGGTGGCGAGCGCGCCGCCGAACGACGCGAGCTTGCTCGCTTCCTTGGCCACTTTCGCCTCGATGCTCTGCAGCGCCGTTTTGCCCTGCTTGACGAGCTTCAGGTGGATGCCGTGGTGGTCGAGTTCCTTCTGCACGGTGGCGATCGTCTTGTTGGCTTCGTTGACGATCTTGGGAAGGTTGTCGCTGAACGTGCGCACCTGATTGGAGATAGGGTTGGCGAGCAGAAACCCGATGCCGGTCAGCGTCAAAAAGAATGCGAGGTACACGGCGAGCACCGCCAGCCCACGGGGCAGGCGCCGGTGCAGCAACGCGACCGCGGGATTCAACAGCAGCGCGATGAGCCCGGCGACGATGAAGACGACGAGCACTTTCCCCGCGGCCCTCGCCAGCGCCCACAGCGCGAGCAGCGCGAGCGGCAGCAGCACCAGCTGGACCCAGCGGGGAACGACCACGCGCGCGGGCTCCGGCGGCCGCGGCGGCGACTCCGCCAGCTTCCGCTCCTCCGCGCTCGGCGGCTCGCTGGGCGGCTCGCCGTGCGGCCGGTCGGCCGCGGCGGGCTTCTCCCCGTCCCCGGTGCCGGGACCGTGCGGGGAGGATGCGGAGACGCTGCTCACCTGCCTCCAATCATCGCCAGAGTATGGCTGAGGCCGAGGCGGCCCCCGGGCCGGCCGAGGCGAGCATCCTGTTCGTCGGAGACGTGGTCGGCGGGATCGGGCGGCACACGCTGCTCGACTGCCTGCCGGTGCTGCGCGAGCGCTACGCGCCCACGTTCGTGGTCGTCAACGGGGAGAACGCGGCGGGCGGCCTGGGCATCACGCCGAAGATCGCCGACGAGATGTTCGCGGCGGGCGTGGACGCGATCACGCTCGGGAACCACACCTACCATCGCAGGGAGATCTACCCGTATCTGGCGAGCAACGAGCGGATCGTGCGGCCGGCGAACTTCCTGCGCAGCCAGCCGGGACACGGCACGTGCGTGGTGGAGCGCGAGGGCGTGCGCCTGGGCGTGGTGAACCTCAGCGGCAACCTGTACCTGAAAGCGGGCCGCGCGGCGTTCACGGAGATCGACGTGGCGCTGGGCGAACTGGGCGAGGTGGACCACATCCTCGTGGACATGCACGCGGAGGCCACGTCGGAGAAGGTGGGGCTCGGCTGGCACCTCGACGGCCTGGTCACCGCGGTCGTGGGCACGCACACGCACGTGCCGACGGCCGACGGGCGCGTGCTGCCGGGGGGCACCGCGTACATCACCGACGTGGGCATGACCGGGCCGCGCGGCGGCGTGATCGGCGTCAAGCGCGAGCAGGCGATCGAGGCGATGCGCACGCAGATGCCGGTTCGCTTCGAAACCTCGGAGGTGGACCCGTGGCTGATGGGCGTGGTGATCAGCTGCTCACGGCGGCTGCGGGCAGACTCGATCGAGCAGGTGCTGATGCCGCGACCGGCGCCGGCGGCGAAGGCGGGCTGAGCCGTCCCAGCACGGCCACGATCGCGAGCGGGAAGAACCACGGGATGTACAGGTAGAACCAGTGTTCGATCCCCAGCTGCACGCCGATGATCGCGGCGGCGCACGCGGCCGCGAGGCCGACGAGGTCGGCGCGCCGGGGCACGAGCGCGAGCACGAGCGCGAGCGCCACGCCGGCGACCTCCACGAAGCGCTCGACCCCCTGCAGCCCGTATAGCCCCCACGCCGAGAACGGCGAACCGCGGTTGGACTGGTAGACGAGCGTGCGCTCGTAGATCTCGTGCAGGGAGTCGTGGCTGAGCGCGGGCACGAACGCGAGCGCGGCGGCGGCCACGAGCCCAGCCAGGTACAGGGCGCCCGCGCGCGCCTGGGCTCGCCAGGGCAGGCGCGAGAGCCCGTGCGTGGCGAGCAGCGGCGCGAGCGCGAGCGGGGCGACCTTGGTGAGGCCGGCGAGCGCGGCGAGCGCGCCGCGGCCGGCGCTCGCGAGCGGCGCGCGGTAGCTCGCGGCGAGCACGGCGGCGAGCACCATCACGGCGACCAGGCTGTCGTTGGAGTTGCTCTCCAGCGCGTACAGCGTGAACGGGTAGGAGACCCATGCGTACGCGAGCGCCACGCCGAGCGTCGGGCCGCGCATGCGCCGTCCGAGCAGGAACAGCAGCGCGGTTGCGAGCAGGTCGAAGAAGATCGCCGCGGCGTGCGCCGCCGGCAGGTCGTCCCACTTCCCGCTCCAGCCGAATGCCTGCTCGAAGGGCACGTAGACCTCGTAGTTGAACGGCCCGTAGGTGTCGCCGTGTTCGTTGTCCGACGGCCAGCCCCCGTACAGCGGCTGGTCGTGGACGATGCGGCTCGCGCCGATCACCCCCGCGTAGCCGACGTCGATGACGTTTGAGTCGGTGACGTTCAGCGCGATGCGAAAGCCGAGCAGGAACACGACGCCCAGCGCCAGCCACGGCGCGGGCACGAGCAGGCGCAGGGGCGGCGGGCGGCGGCCCTGGGCGCTGCGTCGCAGCAGCGCGAGCATGCGCGCGAGCAGGTACAGCAGCGGCGGGTAGGCGAGCGGCACGGACGCGTAGATGTCGGCGTGGTTGAAGAACGCGAGCGACACGGAGAACGACAGCAGCGCGAGCAGGTCGAGGTGCAGCATCGAGAATGGCCGGCGAAAGTCGATGAACGGCAACATGAACAGCACGCACAGGGGCAGCCAGATGTACAGCGCGTTGACGTGCCTGCCGAACGCGCCGGGGTAGCCGCGCGCCATCGTCCACGCGATCTGAAAGCCCGTCCACTGTTCCACGACGCGCCTGGACAGGTCGTCGATGACGACCAGGCCGATCTCCTTCTTGCCGCTCTTGTCGAAGTAGCTGACCTGCCACTGAAAGCCGCCCTTCAGGTACACGTCGCCGAACGAGCCGCGGTATTCGCGGCGCACGGCGCGCATCTTGGACAGGCGGTCGGCGATCGCCAGCACCTGGTCGGAGGACAGCCTGTGGCCCGCGGGCGGCACGGTGGAGAGCGCCACGGGAACCGGGTTTTCCGGGTTGGCGGCGCTCGTGGCGCGGGCGGCGCTCGTGCCGTGCGTCTTGACGGTGGCGGCGCCCGCGGCGGCGCTGGAGGGGGCCAGCGTCGCGATCAGTGCGAGCGCGAGCAGCGCGCCCGCGAGCGCGGTGCGGGAGGCGCAGAGGCGCATCATGCGAGGGTAACGGCCGCTGCGCTCAGCTCGCGCCGAGCCCGAAGTGGCGCAGGATCAGCGAGCGCACGTCGCGGATCGCCCACTGCGCGGGCTCGGGATCGGGCACGTCGACGCCGTGCAGAACGAGCGCGCCGAGCGAGTCGGATGCGTGCAGCGAGCCGTGGCTGCCGCCCCCGACGTGCGCCTGGCGCCCCCAGTCCACGAACTCGTAGCCCGGGGACGCGGACAGCAGCACCTCGCCCGAGTTGGGGCACGTGAGCGCGGCCCACGCCCGCGCCAAGGCGTCGGGGTAGGACGGGCTGAGCAGGCGGCGGCGCTCCTCGACGGAGCCGTCGATCACCGACAGCGCGCCGTCCACGCTCCACGAGCGGCCGCGCGCGTCGAGGGCGCGCCCGCCGGGGGCGAAGCGCAGCTCGCCGTGGCGCGGGCTGGCGATGACGCCCTCGCGCGGCGCGTCGTGGGCGTCGCGCTCGAGCCACAGCACGAGGTCGATGCCGTCGATGGCGAGCGCGCGGGTGACGACCGACGCGCGCATGGCGTCGCGCTCGGACTCGTGCAGCGCGTAGACCATCGCGGCGCGCTGGGAGGGGCACACGGCGATGCGCGGCTCGGCGTCGGCGTCGGCGTCCGCCACGCGCGCGCCCCGCCCGGACGCGGAGCGGCCCTGGCGAACGGGCGCGGAGCGTGGAGGGCCGAGCACGCCGAGCCCGGCGAGCTCGTCCTGGAGCGCGATCGTGTCGGTGACGGGCGCCTGCGAATGGTCGGCCATGGCGATCACGGCGTGCTCCTCCAGGAACTCCTCGACGCCGCCGGCCGCGTTCATCACGCGCGCGAGCTGCAGGTCGGCCTGCCCGATCGAGTGCATCTGCGCGTCGGGGCCGCGCTTGTGCGAGTGCCAGTCGTTGTCGGGCAGCGACAGCAGCAGGAAGTCGAACAGGTCGTGCTCCACCATGTACGCGGACACGCAGCCGGAGTGGCGGTCGCGCACTCCGGGCATGCCGAGGTTCGAGCGGCAGCCGGTGCGCCGCGAGGCGAAGATGTCCGCGTAGAACAGCTCGCGCGGACCCATCACCGCGTGGCGCATGAGCGCGGAGGCCACGCGCGTGAGCGCGGTGTCGCGCTGGGGCTCGTGGCGGTGGCGCCCCCGGTACATCAGGTAGGTGGTGCCGGCGGTGCGCACGTCGGCGTCGTCGAGCGACTCGAACACCGTCTCGGTGTCCGCCGACAGGTGCGCGCGGTTCATGTTGTAGACGGTGTCGGTCAGCTGGCGGGCGATGCCGAAGCGCTGGGCCGCGCGGAAGCTCGAGCCGTACTCGACGTAACGGTGCTCCTCGCGGTGAAACCAGTTCATGCCGGGGATGCCGTGGGCGTCCTGGCCGGCGCCGGTGACGATCGAGGCGGCGCACACGGGCGTGACGGACGGGAACGCGGCGACGCAGTCGGGGACGTAGCGCCCGCGGGCGACGAGCCGCTCGAGCACGGGGGCCACGCCCGCGTCGATCGCGCGCTCGAGCATCTCCGGCGCCATCGCGTCGATCACGCACAGCACGAGCTTGCTCATCGGCGTATTGCTCATCGGCGCAGGATGCGCAGGCCCGCGTGCTTCTCATCCGCGCGCGCGCGCCCCCGCCAGGCAAACCAGGCGAGCAGCGCGATCAGCGCGTAGCCGAGCGGCGGCAGCAACGCCACGAGCGCGGCCGCGAGCAGCGCGGCGGCATCGACGTACACGCTCAGCGCCTCACGCGCGCCGCGGTCGGCCAGGCGCGAGCGGGCGCGGGCGATCACCGGCCAGGTCGCGCGCTGGGCGAGGCCGACGGCGAGCAGGCCGCCGAGGAGCCCCGGCCACCATGCGTCGCGGTGCGCCGCCAGGGTGCCGGCGAACAGCAGCGCGCCCATGCCGAAGCTGACGCCGGCCAGCGAAGCCGCGAGCGGCGCGCTGCGCTGCGCGCGGTCGCCGGGGTCGAACACGGGCGTGAGGGCGAGCAGGAGTTGCGCGGCGTACGCGGCCGCCAGCGCCACGACGACGGCGAGCAGCCACCAGCCGGCGTGCAGGAAGCGGAACGGGTCGTGCGAGAAGCTGACGCCGAGCACGTGCGCGGAGGCGAGCGCGCCGGCGAGCAGCGCCGGCAGGAACGGGCGCAGGCCGCACGCGGCGGCGAGCCCGGCGCCGAAACCGATGTAGAAGACGATGCCGTTCATGCAATGCGCTGGTGGCCGTGCGCTACCGTGCTGGCATGCGCACCCTATCGGGCAGCGGCGGCGAGGACGATAGCCGACGGGCGCGGCCGGCAGCGCACGAGCTGGCGCGCTACGAGGCGCTGTTCGCGGCGCGCACGAGCGGCATGAAAAGCTCTGCGATGCGCGAGATGATGGCGCTGACCGAGCGCCCGGACGTGATCTCGCTGGCGGGCGGCCTGCCCGACACGAGCACGTTCCCGCCGGAGCTGTACGCGAGCCTGATGGCCCACGTGGCGGCCGACTCGACCGCGCGCGCGTTGCAGTACGGGCCGACCGACGGGATGGCGGCGACGATGGACTGCATCGTGCAGGTGATGGCCGAGGAGGGGACGGTCGTGGATCCCTCCGAGGTGATCGTGACGACGGGCGGCCAGCAGGTGCTCGACCTGGTGTGCAAGACGCTGATCGACCCCGGCGACGTGATCGTCGCCGAGGCGCCCACGTATCCCGGCGCGGTGCCGACGTTCAGCGCCTACCAGGCGGACGTGGAGCAGATCGAGATCGACGCGGACGGCATGCCGATCGACGCGCTAGAGAGCGCGCTCGACCGGCTGCAGGCGCAGGGCCGGCGGCCGAAGTTCATCTACACGATCCCCAACTTCCAGAACCCAGGGGGCGTGACGATGTCGCTGGCGCGCCGGCGCAGGCTGGTGCAGGTGGCGCGCGAGCGCGAGCTGCTGGTGCTCGAGGACAATCCGTACGGCCTGCTGCGCTACGAGGGCGAGCCGCTGCCGACGCTGTACTCGCTGGACGCCGACCGCGGCGGAGTCGGCGGCGGCGCAGACCTGGTGATCTACCTGGGCACGTTCTCCAAGATCCTCTCGCCGGGCCTGCGCCTGGGCTGGGCGGTGGCGCCGCGGCCGGTGCTGGAGAAGCTGAACCTGGGCAAGCAGGGCGCCGACCTGTGCAGCTCGCCGATGACCCAGCTGTTCGTCTCGACGTACTTCCGCGAGTGCGACTGGCGCGACTACCTGGAGACGCTGAAGGCGCTGTACAGGCGCCGGCGCGACGTGATGCTGGCGGCGCTCGAGGAGCATCTCGGCGGCCGCGCGCGCTGGACGACGCCGGCGGGCGGGCTGTTCGTGTGGGCGACGGTCGACGGCGGCGTGGACACCACCGACCTGCTCGCGCGCAGCGAGGGGGTGGCGTTCGTGCCGGGGCGGGCCGCGTACACCGACGGGCGCAGCGGCTCGTCCTCGATGCGGCTGAACTTCGCGGGCGTGCCCGACGAGGACATCCGCGAGGGCGTTCGGCGCATCGGCAAGGTGATGGGCGGGGACACTGGCCTGCTGGGGACGCTCACCGGCTCCGCGCCCGGCGCGCGCGAGCCCGCGGCGTCCGCGGCGGGCGAGCGGGAGCCCGGCCGCGAGAGCGAGGAGGCGGTCCCGCTCGCCGACGTCGTTGCGCTGCCCAGCCGCGAGCGGCAGCAGCCGGCGCGGCGCCAGCGGGATCTATGACGGACGCCGAGCGCGTCGCGGTGCTCAAGGGCGGCGGCTCGTTGGAGCGAAGCGTGTCGTTGCGCTCCGGCGCGCGCGCGCAGGGCGCGTTGACGCGCCTGGGCTATCAGGTGGTGGCGCTCGACGCCGGGCCCGAGCTGCTGACGCAGCTGCACGAGAGCGAGCCCGACGTGGCGTTCGTGGCGCTGCACGGCGACGACGGCGAGGACGGCACCGTGCAGGGCCTGCTCGAGACGATCGGCGTGCCGTACACGGGCTCGGGGCCTGCGGCGTGCATGCGCTGCACCGACAAGGCGCTGGCCAAGTACCTGATGCGCGAGGCCGGCATCCCCACGCCGCCGTTCGCCGCCTTCAAGGAGAGCGCCGTCAAGGACCTGGGCGTCGCGGCGGTGCTGGGCGACATCGAGCGCGGCCTGGGGTTCCCGATGGTGGTCAAGCCGGCCAGCCAGGGCTCGGCGCTGGGCGTGAAGTTCGCGCGCACGAGCGCGGAGCTGCCCGGCGCGATCGTGGGCGCGCTGTCCTACGATCGCAAGGTCGTGATCGAGCGCTACGTGGCCGGGCGCGACCTCGCTGTGTCGGTGCTCGACGGCAGCGGCACGGGGGCGTCCGGCGAGCAGCCGGTGGCGCTGCCGGTGGTGGAGGCGATCCCGCGCGAGGAGGACTTCTACAACTACGAGTCGCGCTACGAGATCGGCATGACGACGTTCGTGTGCCCCGCGGAACTGGACGCGGACACGACCGCGCGCGCGCAGCGGCTGGCCGTGGAGGTCTACCGCCTGCTCGGCTGCCACGGGGTCGCGCGCGTGGACCTGATGCACGAGCGCGACAGCGGCGAGCTGTGGGTGCTGGAGACGAACGTGGTCCCCGGCCTGACGGAAACGAGCCTGCTGCCGCTCGCCGCCGACGCCGCGGACATCGACTTCGACGCGCTGATCCAGCGCATCCTCGCCAGCGCGTTCACGCGCTGAGCGTGCATCACGCCGGTCAGGAGTCGCCTGCGGCGAAGTCCTCCGGGCTGACCTCGTCCAGGAACTCCTTGAACTTCTCGACCACGTCCTCCGACTCCTCGACATCGTGCTCGAACTCGATGGCAGACTCGGAGATGACCTCCTCGGCCGCGTATATGGGGGCGCCCGAGCGCACGGCCAGCGCGATCGCGTCGCTGGGGCGCGAGTCGATCTCCAGCTCGCGACCGCCGACGTTGAGGGTAATGGAGGCGAAGAAGGTGTTCTCGCGCAGCTCCGTGACGGACACCTGCGTGCACTTGACGTCCAGCTCGCCGAGGATGTCGCACAGCAGGTCGTGGGTCATCGGGCGCGGCGTGCCCGCGCCCTGGAGCTTCATCAGGATCGACGCGGCCTCCGGGTGTCCGATCCAGATCGGCAGGAACTTGTTGCCGTCGACTGTCTTCAGGAGCACGATCGGCTGCTTGCCAACCATGTCGAAGCTGACGCCGTAGATCACCATCTCCTGCACAGGGGTCCTCCGAGAGGGGGGGTGTCAAAGTATAGGTGGGGCCGGACCGCCGCCGGCCCGGGCGAGAGCGCGCGCGTGGGGCTCAAAGGCGGGAGGCGCTCGTGTGCCTCAGCGGAAGCTCCACAGCTTGTTCCCGAGGAAGTTCAGCGGCATCGAGCCCAGCACCGCCAGAGCCTGCGCGGGCACCTTGGCGACGCCGCCCACCTCCACGAACAGGGTCAAGAGCAGCAGGCTGAAGACCTCGGCGAGCAGGCTGACGGCAAAGAAGCGGATCGCCTGCGAGTGCGCGCGCCCGCCGCGCGCGTCGAACGTCCAGTGGCGGTTGAGCAGGAAGTTGTTCATCACCGCGACGAGCCACGCGACCACGTTGGCGACGTGGTAGTCGACGCCCACGGAGTGCACGAACAGCGCGTACACGGCGACGTTTACGACGAACCCCACGCCCCCGACGAGACCGAAGCGCACGAGCTGCAGCCAGTTGGACGGACGGCGCATGCCGTGCAGCAAGCGGACGTGCGGCCGCAGCTCGACGGCCGTGACTTCCTCGTGCATCGCCTCAGGGTAGCGACCCGTCTCGCCGGACACTCTCGCTAGCCTAGACGCGATGAGCTTCGCGCGGAGGGCAACCGGGGTGCTGGTGTTGGTGCTCGCCGCGGCCACGCTGGCGGCGTGCGGCGAAGCGGGCGTCGGCTCGGGCGCCAAGACGACGAGCACGCGTGGTCGCGCAGGCTCCGCGAGCGACCCGGGCAAGGACACGAGCGCCGACCCGCCGGCCGGCAACGGCGGCAGGGGGGGCGCGGTCCCGGCGAGCGGCGGCGCGCACGGCGTGGCCAAGGAGGTCGCCGACCCGCTCGAAGGCGAGAGCTATCCGGCGCCTGCGTCGGTCAAGCACGCGAGCGCCGCGACGCCGGTCAAGGCCGGGGAATCGATCGTCGCGGCGGGCGCGCCGTCGAACGCGGAAATACGCAGCGAGCTGAAACAGATGCAGGCGCTTGAACGCAGCGCCAGGCACACGCAGAAGCTCACGCTGACGCCCGTCCCGGGGGGCGAGTCGATCGGGGGCAACGGCACGATCCCGATCCCGACGAACGTCCCCGAAGTCGTCCAGAAGGTGATCGCGGGCGCCAACGAGATCGCGGACTTCCCGTACGTGTACGGAGGCGGGCACGCGTCGTTCGTGGACAACGCGTACGACTGCTCGGGCTCGGTCAGCTACGCGCTGGCGGCGGGCGGGCTGCTGAGCGCGCCGGAGACGTCGGGCCAGCTGGAGAGCTGGGGGGCGCCGGGGCCGGGCAGGTACATCACCGTGTACGCGAACGCGGGGCACACGTACATGTACGTGGACGGCATCCTGTACGACACCGCGGGGCGCAGCGGCGTGTACGCCTCGCGCTGGCAGGTCGGCTCCGTCGACAACGAAGGCTACGTGGCGCGGCACTGGCCGGGCCTGTAGGGCGATGCTGGCGACGCTCGCCCACCTCGCCGGCATGCTGTCCGCGCTCCCGCTGGCGCTAGACGGCGAAGCGGAAACGTCGAGCAACGTCGGCTTGGGCGTGATCTCGGTGGTGTCGATAGCCGTCGGCTACGTCGGCCTGTTCGCGCTGTGGTGGTTCGTGTTCCGCGACAAGTCGCGCTCCAAGCGAGACGAGGACGCCTCCGACTGACCGTGGCCGCCCGGCCGGGCAGCGGGCGCGGGCAGCCCGCCGGGAGCTGGGCGCCGGCGAGACCGTCGGGTGGCGGGCGCCGGCGAGGTCAGCGGCTGAGCGTTGCGCTGCTGAGAACGGTGGTCGTCGCCGGGTTGCTCGTGGCGGCGTTGCGCACGACCAGGCGCAGCATCAGCGAGACCTTGTGCGCGTGCGCGAGGCGCGCGGCAGTGCGCTTGGCGAAGTGGATGTGCAGCGAGCTGTGCCCGCCCCTGGTGGTCACGAGCACGGCCTTCGCGATCACCAGCTCGGGCGGAGAGCCGGCAGGCAGGCCCGTGGCGGGCGAGCCGCTGATGCCGAGCCGGCGTGCGACCGAGCGGCCGAGCAGCACCTCGAAGTGCCCGGCGACCTGCTCGTTGA
>Ga0335075_10009884_pt1 | contig 14511 bp, 11 predicted proteins | sample Lox_Sample_24_FD_206723 | JGI IMG/M metagenome (GOLD analysis project Ga0335075, IMG submission 206723) | Soil microbial communities from Loxahatchee National Wildlife Refuge, Florida, United States - Lox_Sample_2.4 | ecosystem: Environmental > Terrestrial > Soil > Wetlands | place: USA...
AGAGCTACGATTTGACGTCGAATGATTTCTTCTGGAGCAAGAATGCTAGCGTTCCATTCCCACAAGTCGCCGAGGACATCGATGCAGAGCTAACTCGATACAAAGACGATGCAAATGATATCACGAAAAAGACAGGAGCATCTTCCATTGAGGACTTACAGAACGATACAAGCGCATCCGCGCAACATCTGAAGGCTGCGATAACCCTATTGCCAGAGCTCCGAGAACGCAAGGCAGTGCTCGATATGCATATGAATATTTTGGCAGCACTTTTGACGGGCATCAAGAATCGCCAATTAGACAATTTCTTCCAACTTGAGGAGAATATTATAAAGCAATCAAAAGCCCAAATTCTTGAAATTTTAAATGATCAGGCGAAAGGCAATGAGCCTACGGACAAACTGAGGCTGTTCATTATTTGGTTCTTGAGTACCGAACAGGAAGTGACAAGAGCAGATATGGAACGGTTCGAAGAATCACTACGAACTGCTGGTGCCGACACGACGTCTCTAGCCTATGTCAAACAGTATGTGGCGTCCTGTAACAATATTATTGCTTCTACTGACATTATACAGAGTCCGCGCCACAACTCGTATGACGATGATGGCCTCAACATCGACCCCTTCTCAAGCTGCTACCACTCAACCTTCCTCAGATCTCTTCCGTGGCTTCAGTAGCATCAGCAACAGGCTAACAGACCGTCTCGCCGCTACTGGCGTCGGTGCAAATTTCGAAACGCTAATCAGCGGCGTCAAGAACTTTCTGCCCGCAAATCGCGATCTAACTGTAACCAAAATCACCGAGTCCATCATGGACCCTGCGTCTGCATCTAGCTCAGCTATTGCGAAAACAGAAAATTACTTGTATTTCGACCCTCGGTCGGCCAACGCCAGAGGGACTATGCCTCCGCCATCAGCCGCAAGAGCGCCGCCAAGCATGCCAGGAGGGTTGTCTGGGGGGCTGGGTAGTCTGGGACCGGGGACCGGGGCGAGCTTTGGGCAAAGAAGGCAAGGATTCAGCGAAGCTGTTGTGTTTACAGTGGGTGGGGGAAGCATGGACGAATACGGTAACTTGCAAGAATGGGCAAAGCGTACGGGAGCTGGTGGAAGTGGAGCAGAAAAGGGAGCGGGAAAACGACGTGTTGTCTACGGTAGCACTGAGCTCATTAACGCGGAGGAGTTCTTGAAGCTAGAACTAGAAAAGCTAGGCAAGGAGGCTAATTCATAGAAATCTTTGGCCTCGAACAACCCGCCGTTCGCAGCTGATTGAACACCACATGCCGCATAAGGTAGTTATTCCCACTTGTATTTGAGCCATTATACACTTGATTATAAGTGAGTGCGCTCTCAAGCACCAGATCGAGCACTACCAAAGCTAAAGCAGAGAATATAAGCTGATATTACAGCTAGCGTTTAGTAAGGATAGAGGATGGCAAACACTCTGCAACTAGAAGGCCCTTATTTTCCTGTTTTTCTTAAGCTAAATACTTAAGGCACAGTGGCCGTACTTCCTGTCATCGTAGTTGGTTTTATCGTCGTTCTGGTTCTCGTCCGTTCTTCCATACCGATGGTCATAGTGTAGTTGCCAGGTATAGGAAAGATCTGAAGCAAAACCCCAGTGATTTAGCTCAAACTACTGGTCATTACTGTACGGCATTTTTGTCTACGCGTTCGCATCTTCAATGTCGTCGACAATCTCTTTGCCCATGGTCTAGCAAAGAGGCTATAACCTCGCTCCGAATCCAGTTGCAGCTATTGCCGTGGTCACCTTCGCTTTTTCCTCGTCGGTCTGATGTGAAGTTTAGCCAGTAGCAACGGCATAGTATTACATTTGAAGTTGAGAATTATTAGAGGTTATTTACAGTAAGAGACGACTACCATCGACTCCGGATACTTCTCCCGTTTCAGCCGACGTTATGGCCATGAGATGTACTCTGGCTGAAGAGCACAGTACAAGTCTCCATTCACCATTGCCTACATCAATGGCGCTGCTAGCTCCATGCGATCTGCTTCACTGTCAGCGAGCTGGTAGTTTCTCACCAAAGCCCCGTCCAATACAGATTGAACGATCGGGCCGCTAGTCGCGCTCGGCCAATTCTAGAAGTGCCAAAAACGGTGTCAGAACGCTTGTTACAATTCACGAGGAGATTGTAGACTTGATATGGGGGACTGTATTGGTTTTTCGACTCTTGGGTTGGTATTTGTGGCGCTTTGCAGTGGAGGCAGGAGATGTAGAAAGCATACTAGCATGGCACGCCCAGCTAAGACTACAGAAGCCTTCGTCTCCTTCAATGACAATTGTAAATACCCCAGTTTTCATCAAGGATCTGCATTGTGATCCATTACAGCATAGAGCTTTGAGCGTCTACTTCAGGAAACATAGCCTTCAAGAAGTTCTTCGAAAAGCTTATCATTAGCATCGCCTGCTCAGCTGAAAGTATCAAGAAAGCGCTAACCTTCGAAAATCTCATACACTGCTCGTATGCAACTTCAAATCCTTCTTTGCCTCCATAGTAAGGATCCTCTACAACCTCTACCTCGCCACCCGAGTGTTCCCCAAAAAGCATGACATTAGCCTTGCCTTCTGGCTTCCGCCGCCGTAGGCGCTGAAGATCGTACAGATTCGATCGGTCCATGGCAAAGATGTAATCAAACTCTTCAAAGTCTGTCAAACGAACCTTCACCATGGATTAAATACTTGTCCAGGTGAAGTTGCTGCTTTTGCCTACCTTTCTCGCGCCATGAACGTAATCCGTGATTCCATAGGCCTCCAGAGTCGACATAGTCCTCGAATCTGGAGATGAGCCTACGTGATAGCCACCGGTTCCTGCGGAATCAACAGCGTTGATCAAACCTTTGTATGGAGGTTTTGAGATAACCGATCGAAAAACCCCTTCAGCCATGGTCGAGCGGCACTGTGACTCTTAGCTCATGCCTTTAAAAGCAAGCCTTGCTCTACTAACTATGTTGCCTAAGCAGACAAAGAGAACAGAAACAGGTTCCGGTGCCATATTTAGTCAACCTTCTAAATTCGGTACAAAAATATTGAAGAGTTCAATGGTTTTTCAATGAAGATTGATTGTCTTATCAGTGTAGTCGCTAGGACACACCCTCTTTTCAAAATTTTGACTAGCATTCTTAGCCACAATAATATACGACAAGTTAATGTAGATTTACGTGGACTATATAATTCCAGGTTTATATCAATTAAGTCACTAACATAATTAAGGCAAGATTATTTTAATTTACATAGAGATGATACAAAAGAACTAGGTCTTATCAGCCGAGGGGTCTTGTGGCCCTTGACTGGCTCTATAACTCTAACTAAGTGGTGCTTAAAGCGAAGTCCTGGCTTAAGGTAATAGGTGCAAGAGATAGATCAAAAGAAAGGATTTTGTAAAGGGTGCGTCTACGTTGACACTGCGTGTCGATTTTTAGCGCTTACTAAAGTCTGCCGGTCCCGATTAGGAAGCCTGCCAGCGGTTTATGGCCATGCACCTCGCTGTCGCTTCTACTAAAACACGACTATATAAACGCTGTATATATAAGCTCGTCACTGCTTGGTAGAATAATGTACACTAATTGATTTGGGTGCGTCTACGTTGACACTAGGTGTTGATTTTTGGTGCTGTACTAATCTTCTGCTCTTTTCCTGCTAAGGCACGTGTGAGAAGCACTTTGCGACTTATTGTGTTGCAACAACGTATTGATAAAATCTGCCAAGGCTTGTTATGATTTTAGAATCTCAGATCCCTAGCTATTTTGTATGTAATAACTCTTAGTTTTCTTAAGTTGAATGTTGTGCGTTAGTCCCATTGTTCCTCGCTGTTTTTACGTTCACTATTTAACGGACGGCTACTACCAAACACGAAATGCGCTGTACTTGGCTATGGTTTTAGTGATGCACCCTTTGGTTAAAACTTATTACGGCCGACTGAAACCATTAAAAATGAATTTCCGATCACAACTCTGATTTTCGTAACCACGCGCAGCTACTCATACTAGAACCAAAGTGTGTAAATAAAAATTTTTATGTAGAAAGCTATTGCAATTTAGTTAAATTATAAATGATTTATAAACCCCAAAGTATGAAGGGCCTTCTGCACAAAATCGTCTTGCTAAGACTTCTCTTGGAAGTGTACATACCTAACAGCATCTTGTCCCTTAAGATTATATTTCTCAATTAGGGAAGTCGAGCTAACGCAAGCAACAACACTTCACTCTCATAAAATACTTCAAATGAGTGTAAACTTTTCAACTAGAGCAGCGCGCTCTTCCCACGCTTCCCCGTCCATGATGCCATGAGCATAAGTAGGCCTAATATAACGGTAAGAATCCCCTTCCTTTCGTAGGAGCCAAAACAAGATTCCTATCGTGGCCCCCTACAAAATCACATGATCCTGGGCAATAGTTGTTCCTGTACCGAGAGCTTTGATCAGTTCGGAGACCTCATGGACATCCGCGGAGAGGACATCCACACAGTCCGGGATAGATCAGGACTGGTTTTACAGATGCTTTTACGGACGGTTTATAGCTTTATGGACATGGATCGAGCTTTACGGACGCCCTAAAGGTTTTACGGGCTTTATTACAGGTTTTGCAGACACAGAATGCAGTCGTTTCATACGTTAGCTGTCGTTGGCCACCGTGCTAGCTACTTATTGTGTGGTTTTGGTCCTTTCCTCCTGCTGAGCACCTTTAGAGCGCACGCTAATCCACCCATTATCCTGACGATCGTGCACTGCGACGGCACACCCATCCTACCCTCCACATCACGGGAGTGAGCCACTCAGATGGTTAGAGGACTTAGTAAACAAAGATTGCAAGTAGTTAGGCCTTGGAGCTCGTTTAGGCTCCCAAAAATCCTCGCCAAAACTTGACGAAAATGACACAAGGCAGTCGCAAGCATGATTAGTACAGAAAGCCCTTTGGTATGTGGTCAGAATAGTTCAGGGCCTGCTCAGCACTCAGGGCTTGCTCAGAGCTGCTCACCCTCGGCTCAGGTTAGATTAACCTTAGCTTTAGGTTAAAGTGGCGGCTGCTCAGGTTCAGAGACTAAAACGAGAAAAAATCTGAAGCCGGACTCTAGGGTAATCATGAGTCGAGAGTTTCGAGAAGAGGACGAACAATTTTACAACAAGACTGGGATTAAGAGGGAGATAGACAATTTGTGTTATTACTATTTGCTGCATTATCTACAACGGCGACAGAAATATCTCCTAAAATAGCACAGCATTGTACTTAGAAACTATAGAGAAATCAGTGTGCAGGCTCGGCGTAGTGAGCTACGTCTCATGCTTTGTTACGCCACGGGTTTTGACGTTGCGTTGTTCTCCTTGGCTCAGCGCTCAGTGATGTACGATATAATAACCTATTTTGAATCTGCACAGCCTCAAATATCCGTCGGCTTCTTGGTGGCTGGCTGATTCGCGTCTAGTGTGGCTTAGATGGTTCGAAAGTTTCCAAGAATCACCCTGTTTTAGACGGACTTGGCCTCCAGATGACATGACAACTCATCTGTCAGCATCAGCTGTAGATAATGCATAGCAACTTTAAAAGACATAGAACCTCGAGTAAATCTTTCGACTGTGTGGTGCCTGCCCCTTACTACGACGTCATTTTCTATTTTTTGGCTGAAACCAGTGCTCCCTGTCTGCCACTCTCGCTTGGCACTGTGGTCAGCGTGTCTGTTTACCCCTGTTCAACCTGGCAGAAAACGACTTTCTGCCGAATTGATCAACTTGAAACTTCAAGCCATCCTTAGCTGTCGAGTAAATCCAACGAGTGAGAGGATTCTTGTCCATAATAAAGTCCTCTGTCTAGAAAAGAGCCAACAGACTTTTGGGTTAGAGCTGGTGCCATCCACATTCCGGCGCCTCTACCAAGGATTCCCTAAGACCACTTGGGTCTCGTGGGCTGATATTCCACAAGCATGGCATATAACCGTTTAGGTACGTCTCAGATTCTTAATGCTTTCACTTCCATCCCAATTTTAACAACCTACGTGACTTGTGCTCTGTCTTTTCTGTTTTGCGACTGGACCTTGTCGAGCTTCTGCGCAACTCGATGCTAGGTAGTGAATGGCCTGATCTCACACAGTTGGAATGCTTGCCACCCACCTTTTAATCACACTCATAGTCGTCAAGTCGCAAGCATAGCAAGGCGTTCAGCATCTTGTCATATTCTCTTAATTCGCTCTAGAGAGCTTGCAACGTCATACAAATAGCGTTCGATCTCTAACACCTTTCGGGCTCGCAGGGAATCAAGGTCAAGGTCGCGACGACGACTATTATAACTCTCCGAATATGGATCCACGGATAGGCAGGACGCCTTCACCCGGCCATCCTCTCAACCATGGATACCAACTCGAAGATACACCACCTTACAGCAGACCAGCTGGCTCACCTGGTCCTGGCAGGTTGGACATCCCTATGGGTCCTGGACGGCATACCCCAAGCGATAGACTACGCGCGCAACCAACGGTGAGTGACTTCAGGAATAATTTCTTGCTCAGCCAACTATTCTAGATGGGATTTTGCTGACTATGGCATCAATTAGTACTCTGTGGAAAACATCAACAACTCCTACGGACACAACGAGGACTACGAACAGAACTATCCACTGGAACCAGGCCATAATTACCAACAAGACTATGTCCTGGACCCCGAAGCCCATCATGACGCTTACTATAATGCCCCATACCAACCATCTCCCCATGAGGAGCATCCTCTGACCAATTACCCCGGGCATGACGGCTCGCAGTATTTCGACGAAGACCATCGGCCAATACTCTCAAACGATCCTTACGGACCAGATCCACATAGCACTGAGCAAGGCTATGGACCTGGCGGACCTGGCGGACCTGGCTTTGGTGGCGTTGCGCCAGACCCCACGCCATCGCCTCCAGCTCCAGCAATCAAACGGTGGAAGACAGTTAAGGAAGTTCAGTTGTTCAACGGGAACCTTGTGCTCGATTGCCCTGTCCCTCCTACACTCTTAAACCGCATTCCACACGCCCCAGCGCCAGAACGTGATGAGTTCACGCATATGAGATATTCTGCAGCCACCTGTGATCCTGCCGATTTCTTTGCAGAGCGCTTTACGCTACGACAGAAACTATTCGCCAAACCACGACACACGGAGTTATTTATCGTTGTGACGATGTATAATGAAGATGACGTTCTATTTGCACGGACAATGAGTGGAGTCTTCAAGAACGTCGAGTATATGTGCTCGCGGAAGGACAGTAAGACTTGGGGACAGGACGCTTGGAAAAAGATCGTGGTATGCGTTGTGAGTGACGGACGTGCCAAAATCAACGCGAGAACCAAAGCCGTACTAGCTGCAATGGGCGTCTATCAAGACGGCATCGCGAAGCAACAAGTCAACGGCAAGGATGTTACTGCACATATCTACGAGTATACGACCCAAGTTGGCATCTCAGTCAAGAACGACGTAGTACAGCTCAGGTACAAGCAGCAGCCAGTTCAAATGCTATTTTGCTTGAAGGAAAAGAACCAGAAAAAGATCAATTCGCATCGGTGGTTCTTTCAAGCTTTCGGCAGGGTGCTTGACCCGAATATCTGTGTTCTTATCGATGCAGGCACAAAACCTGGCAAAGATTCGATCTATCACCTGTGGAAGGCATTTGATCTCGAGCCAAACTGTGCCGGTGCTTGCGGAGAGATCAAGGCAATGTTGGGACCAGGAGGGAAGAACCTCCTTAACCCACTCATCGCAACACAGAATTTCGAATACAAAATGAGCAACATTCTGGACAAACCCCTGGAATCCGCTTTTGGCTTCATATCAGTCCTGCCGGGTGCTTTCTCTGCCTACCGCTACATCGCACTACAAAATGACAAGGCAGGCAACGGGCCTTTAGAGAAGTATTTTGCTGGTGAGAAGATGCATGGAGCCAATGCTGGCATCTTCACAGCGAATATGTATCTTGCCGAGGATCGTATCCTTTGTTTCGAGCTGGTTTCGAAACGGAACTGTCATTGGATCCTGCAATATGTTAAGTCGGCCACTGGAGAAACTGACGTACCCGATACTATGGCAGAATTAATTTTACAGCGACGTAGATGGCTCAACGGCAGTTTCTTCGCTGCTGTCTATGCGATTGCACACTTTTACCAGATCTTCAGAAGCGATCACAGCGCCTTACGGAAGTTGATGTTTTTCTTCGAATTCACATACCAGACAATCAATATGATATTCGCGTGGTTTGCCATTGGTAATTTCTTCCTGGTTTTCCGCATTCTGACCACGTCTCTCGGTGGTGACACATTACTTGGCAATGTGGGCGAAATCCTTGGAACTGTCTTTGAGTGGCTCTATGCAGCAACTTTAGTCTCTTGTTTCGTGCTCGCACTCGGGAATCGGCCCCAGGGATCAAATGGACTCTATATGTCCATGGTAGTTTTCTGGGGATTCATCATGATGTAAGCTTCCTATTAAATGTGTTCTAAACTCAGCTGACAAGTTAGATACCTCATGTTCGCCTCCATCTTCATAACGGTCAAGTCGATACAATCCGAGCTCGCCACTAACACTTTCACCATTTCGGATGTGTGGAAGAATCAAATATTCTTCACTCTTATCGTTTCCCTGATGTCTACCTATCTCCTCTACTTTATCGTCTCCTTCCTCTTCTTCGACCCCTGGCATATGTTTACCTCCTTCATTCAATATTTGATCCTGACTCCGACATATATCAACGTTTTAAATGTGTACGCCTTCTGCAACACTCACGATATCACTTGGGGTACTAAAGGCGACGACAAAGCCGAGAAGCTACCCTCTGCTAAGGTTAAGGCCGACGGCAAAGTCGATGTCGCCATTCCTACCGACGATGGTGATCTAAACCAGCAATACGCAGCTGAGCTCAAATTAATCGAGTCAAAAGCCAAGAAGGAGAAACGTGTCGTATCAGAGAGCGAGAAACAGGAGGACTACTACAAAGGCTTCCGTAGTACCGTTGTGCTCGTCTGGATCGGCTGCAACGTTGCTCTCGTGGCTGTGATCTTAGGGACAAACGGCAACTCTACACTTACAGTAGGAGGCAGCGAAGAGGATAATACGAAGGCGACCACTTACCTTCTTGTCGTTCTATGGTCTGTTGCTGGGCTCTCAGCTTTCAGATTCCTTGGTGCAATGTGGTTCCTGATCGTACGCATGTTCCGTGGCGTCTGAGTGTAGGACTTGTTGTTATTTTTAGCAAGCATGACTAGGTTTGAGACCAGGTCTTTCTGTATATATAATAAATCATATGTAATGACCCTTATTAAGGCCGAAACTGGATATTCCAGTTATCGCACTCTCTTTCTAGGTGACTAGCACGTTTATTTATCCTTGAAGCATATACAGCTCGGCGATCAATTTGCCGGACTTAATATTGCTGTACCATAGGTAACTAGGCACGCTAGGTAAGTAGAGTAAGCGGTAGCAGCCATTGACCTCGGCAATTAAATCGATATCACACAAGCAGTATTCAGACCTGCAACCGCAGAAAGAAGTCAATTACAAATCTCTGTCTGATTTATGTCCAATATCCGCGCTCCATCCAATTTACGAAAAGATTTATCCAATCCGATCCACGGGTGTTTGCTTGACCTTATATCCGAACTCCCCTATCGGCAAATATGTCATAATAGCAGAAGTCGAATTGTTACCTTCAACATACTTTATTATCAGCTAAGGTTTTAAGAAAGTCAAATTCAATCCAAGAAAATTCTTCTATTATTCCTGATTGTACAGCGCCCAAACGAGATCTTTAACGAGATCATCGGCCAAAACGTTACCTTTGATAGCTATTTACCCTATGGCCACGTCCATAGCATCATGTCCACACCAAATCCCCTAGAAGCCTCGCATTCTAGTCCTCAAACAGCAGTATCATCCAAAACCTACCACATCGCAGGCATACTCACAACCGTGCATGGCTTAGAAGAGCTCCCTTCTTCGTGTGACAGCGTAGCCTGTCTATGGCTTCTCCACCCTCGCCTCCAAACTAAAGAAACCATGGCCCCCGTCGGCACCAGTATCATCCACGCCTGGAACCAGCGCCGGAAGTCATCAGGCTCCAAGAAAGGTCTGATAGCTGTGGCGTTTGACCAGAGAAATCATGGCTCTAGGAAAGTTGACAAGCTTGCCAATAAGACTTGGATCCACGGTAATCCGAATCATGCTCAAGACATGTTTAGCATTTTTCATGGTACGGCTATGGATACGAGTTTGTTGATAGATCATCTGGGATCTTATATCTTTTCGACGCCGAATTCACCAGTGATTGTGCAGCATTTTGTGCTGGGAATTTCTCTGGGTGGACATGCTGCTTGGCAGGTTCTTTTTCACGAGCCAAGAGTCTCGGCGGCTGTGGTTATTATTGGTTGTCCTGACTATATGCGTGAGTCATCGTTAATTATCCTAATCTATTCTAATCGATAGTCTAAGTTTGATATAGGTGTAATGAGTGATAGAGCCAGACTCTCAAAACTCCAAACATATACCTCCAGCAATGGCGCCAACTTTCTCGGAAGTAAGGATTTTCCCTCCGCCCTAGTGGCAAGCATCCAGAAATGGGATCCCAAAGGGCTCCTCTTCGGCCTAGAAAACATTATTTCAGACCCGCCAGCCGAAGAGCAATCCAGACTGCGCAAGATTCTCGACTCCAAGATCAAAGGAAAGTCAGTTTTAGTCTGTTCAGGGGGTGCTGATAAACTGGTTCCTTACCATGCCTCAGCGCCTTTCATAGATTTTCTCAAGAAGGCTATGAAAGGATGGTATAGGGACGGGAATGTCTATGTCGAGGATAATGTCTACCAAGGGATTGGTCACGCTTATAGTGATGGCATGAGCGTCGACGCCCGTAGGTTTTTGTGTGACATGATGGAGGGAAATGACTCTAGGACCACAGACAAGGCATCTAAATTTTAATTACTTGCAACAAGCCGCTTATTTATATAGCCTATCGCTCCCAAGGTTGCGGCCTCCCGTCTAAGACTTCTCTATGAGCAAGGACTGAAAATTGAATTCTTGATCTATCTCTAATCTCATCATATTCAAACAACGCCTGCCTCACAAGCCACGGATTCCTCTTTCTCCTCTTCGCCTCCAACTCCTCGCCTCGGCCAAGCATATCTCTCTGCCAAGGCTCAAAGCCATTCCTCCTCTCACCATCCTTAACACTCACCGCTCTATCCGGATCCCATGCCATATACTCTGGATCAATGCCCACAAAAGTAATCTTATCAGCCGACCAGCCCAGAGCTGTGCAATGGAGATCCAAGAACCGCGCTCGCTTGAACTCGTTCGAAATGATCGTTACACGCTCTGGCCAAGATCTCGTGACCTCATAGAACTTTGTGAGCGAGAATAGCAGGTTATGGAAGGAATCGAGGGACCGCCTCTCCACGATTATTCTTTCCTGAAGGCTCGAATAGGGAAGAAGACCCCAATAATCGTGCACTCGCGCGAGACGGACATAGCTATCGGCCTCAGATATCCGGGTCTCGGATCTTGTTGGCCCTCTATCGTAATCCATCAGTGATGGATTCAGTCACATGGTGAGAGAGGAGGCGGATACCCCGAGAACACCAATAACGAATCTGGCGCGGATGAAAGGAGGCGAAACCCAGCTTTGATATGCTCGGTGAAGGTGGGCGTCTCTCCGTGTTGAAAAGGTGCGATGAGCCATTCTGCTTCATCATCGCCCAGAGATGGTCCGCCAAGCCATATGCCGTGACAGCAGACTATAATGAGTTGTGTTGCTTCTCCCTCCATACTTCTATCACGCTTATGTCATCTCCTCAAAGTGACTGAGTTGTGTTCCGCATCACATGAGATAAAATGAACTCCTCTATCTCTCTTGCTTTCCATATTGCCATTCCGCACAAGTGGATGTAAAATCGACCAATAAACGGGTCCACGTTGTTCCGTCTTAGTTCTATTCCTCAGGCAGAAAAGAATACTTTCAAGGGTCAGCAAGGTCACATTGACATCACCGATTGACCACCCAGCTCGCTGAAAATTCCACGTGGGAGGAATCGAAACTCATAAATTTTGTCTACTTTTATCATCCTTGACCCCATCTTTACAGATCATTGTGGTCAGGTGGGGTTGTTGAATCATCATTATTTTTTATGCAGGTTTAAACTCCAGTGACGTGAAATTCCAACTTCGCCAGATTTACCGCCATGGAAGATCAGTAGAATAACGGCTTCTCGAATTCCTTACCCTTCTACCTTCATGCCGATAATTATATCAAATATTTGGAACATGTTAAAGTTGTAGGATCGCAAAAAGCTGGGAGTGGCATTATCAGGAGCGATTGTCCGGGGAACTGAGCATTACTGATGCCCTAGTGCGTTTGGAGCTTTAATCGCTCAGAGCTGCATAGCATAGCATTCGATGGCTGTGGATAGTAGCAAGTTCGAGCAAAAGGATGGCTCGGTGTCACCTATGACACGAACGCCTAGGTCTGCGTCTCCAGCTACTCCCACAGCTGCTCCGAACGGAACAGCTGCTCCGAACGGAGCAGCATCTGCCCTACGGAAATCTGGCCTGCGAACCGAATTGAGCAATGATGGCCTTGAAGATAACCTGCCCCCCCCGAGTCCTGTTGCTATGCCAATTCGACGGCATACGGATGGCTCGAACATCGAAGCTCGCGATTACATGAGCAGAGGTCTTCCACATACCAGCGCCAGTGTCGGCTTCGCCGGTGTGACATCACCTGGCCCACTATACCAAAAGTCACTCCCTGCACTGCCTCGAAAGCCTGTCCCTTCTTCAGATCTTACTCCCCGGCCGAACGATACTGTAATCAATGGCACCGGGGCCTCGACTCCTCCCCCGCGACGCAGCGTACAATTTGCAAGACAAGGACCTGATTACGAACCACCAGGTCATGTCAGGCAAGACTCGTGGGATAATGAAGATGGCGAAGCTTCGAACAAAGGCAGAGGCTTGTCATTGATGTCGAAGTTGATGGCATTGGCAACATCGGGAGGACTCCAGACCCATACTCGAAGCCCAGGTGGTGGTAATGCTCATCCTGAGGATAGCTCTCCTTCAGCGCCACACTCGCCGTCAGCGGATAGGTCTGGCGCGCGAGTTCCGCATACTCTGGAAGAGGAAGGCAGCGATGTAGATGCAGATGCAGAAGAAACGGCCGACGAGGGTGTGCCGCCTCATGTCTCACGATTTAGACGTAAGCGTCGTAGCCATCGCCCTCAGGAGAATGGTTCGGAGACGACTCCAACAACGCCAAAGTCTCGTGCCCTATTCGGCGATTCCCCTTCTTTGGTTGGCAGTCGCTTGCCATTTGCGCTGTCGAGACGGGCTACTATGCCGGACGAGATTGTGGATAGTCGTGGCGGATTATCGGAAGGCGAAGGGCGTGATCGCCTGAGGAAACAAATTGCATGGAGGCGGGGAAGTTCATGGGTTGGGGCTAGTCGTGGCTACAGCTTTAGTGGTATTGCTGATGGTGATGGTACTCCTGTCCGAAAGATGGGAAACTTAAGACGTGCCATGACTGGATTGACTGGTGGAGGCTCTGATGGCGAAGCCCAAACGAAGCGACCCTTCTTAAGTGCTGGGAGGACCGCAACTTTTGGAGCACATGGATGGAAGACGCTCAAGCACGGTTTCAAATTACTCGGGCAAAGGAAGGAAGAGCACAAGATTGATTATCTCAAGTCTGCCGAACTGATGGCTGAACTACGTGCTGGCGCCCCTGCCGCACTTATGTTAGCCAGTATGATCCAGAGAGATGAGCATGGCAACAAACGAATTCCTGTCCTACTAGAGCAGCTGAAGCTGAAAATCACCGATAGCAGGACGCTTGATGACAAGGAAGATGAAACCGAAAGGCATTTGGTGTTCCGCATCGAACTTGAATATGGCAATGGCCTCAACCGCATGAAGTGGGTTATTAACCGATCATTACGAGATTTCATCAATCTTCACCTTCGATATAAACTTCAAACCAGCAGTGATAAATACATCCAGCTACGAACCGATATCGCCTCAAGGCCAAAGCAGCCGCGATTCCCAAAGTCGGCCTTTCCCTATCTAAGAGGCGTTCGTGGGCTAGGTGAAAGTGAAGAGGATGAGGCGGATGCCCTTCGTGTGGAAGATACTGTTGGAGAAGCAACACACAGCGAAACAGAGCGACCAGCCAGACGGAAGAAGCGTCAGCCTTCCTTGGGATATATTGGACGGAAAGGGAGCACTGCAGGATTGGATCCATCATCGGCTTCTGTTGGCCCAGGAGGAGAAGCTCTAGCCGCCAAGAAGGCCTACAATGAGAGGCAAAGGAAGAAACTTGAACAATATCTGCAGGAGATGATACGTTGGCTCATTTTTCGGGCGGACAGCAACCGCCTTTGCAAGTTCCTGGAGCTCTCCGCTTTAGGTGTGAGATTGGCAGCTGAGGGTAGCTACCATGGTAAAGAAGGCTACCTTGTCATTCAAACATCAAAAGGCTTGGACTTCCGAAGAA
>Ga0335075_10009885_pt1 | contig 14507 bp, 12 predicted proteins | sample Lox_Sample_24_FD_206723 | JGI IMG/M metagenome (GOLD analysis project Ga0335075, IMG submission 206723) | Soil microbial communities from Loxahatchee National Wildlife Refuge, Florida, United States - Lox_Sample_2.4 | ecosystem: Environmental > Terrestrial > Soil > Wetlands | place: USA...
ATTTTCAATCTGCTGCCCGGCGCGCCGCTGGACGGCGGCCAAGTGCTGCGTGCATGGCTTTGGCGCCGCCACGGCGACCCGACACGAGCCGCCGTCGGCGCAGCCCGGGCCGGACGTACCCTCGCTTTCGTCCTGATCGCATTCGGGCTGCTGGAGTTCCTGGCCGGAGCCATGGTCGCCGGAGTCTGGCTGGCATTCATCGGCTGGTTCATTTTCACCGCCGCACACACAGACGAGGTGTCGGCGCTGACCCGGAATGCGCTGACTGGAGTACGTGTCGGCGAGGCAATGACTCCCAACCCGCATACGGCGCCGGGCTGGATCACCGTGCAGGACTTCATCGAACGTTATCTGCTCGGGGACCGGCATTCGGCCTATCCGGTCAAGGACCACAATGGGTCGATCTCGGGCCTGATCACGCTGACCCAGTTACGTCTAGTTGATCCGAGCGATCGTCCCACCACGCGTGTCGGTGACATCGCCGTGCCGCTGAGCAGCGTCCCGACCGCAACGCCGGACGAACCCGTTACCGCGCTGCTTGAACGGCTGGCATCAGGGCACGGCAGCCGTGCTCTCGTTGTTGACGGGGCACATGTCGTTGGCATTGTCACCCCAAGCGACCTCACTCGTTTGGTCGACGTGTATCGGCTGGCAAATCCAGACATCACCGCGGCAGACGGCGGCCGCCGGCATGAGAGTAGCGCAACGCGGAGGATACTATGAGCGACAGACGAATTCGGCCTGCCGTCATCGTCGGCATCGATGGCTCTCAGCCGGCGATCCAAGCCGCTAAGTGGGCCGCTGATGAAGCGGCCGGCCGTGGGGTCTCGTTACTCATGCTGGCGATTATCAAGGCCACTCACTCCTCCGCGGAGGACTACCACCGAGACGTCGCACACGCCGAGGCATCGCTACAGACGGCACGACTCGCCGTCGAGGCGATGGGACGACCGATAAAGGTGGAAACAGACATCCTGCGCGGGTCACCGGGTGCGATTTTGGTGTCCGAATCCGACGACGCTGACATGATCTGTGTCGGATCGGTGGGGATCGATCGCTATTTCCGGGCGCTGTTGGGTTCGACCGCCACCGAAGTCGCAGAGAAGGCGTTATGCCCCGTCGCGGTAATCCGCTCACAGCCAGGTCAGCCTGGACCGGACATCAACTGGATCGTGGTGGAGGTCAACGACGCCCCTGACCGCGATATCGTCATCGATCACGCGATGAGAGAAGCACAGCTGCGCAAGCTGCCGGTGCTGGCTATCGGCGCCGTGCCGGCAGGTGCGCCTAAGGTGCCGTCTCACGAACTCGACAACCGCTTGTGGCCATGGAGACGCTGGTATCCGGACGTCCACATCTACCCCGTGACAACGGGCCGCGACGTCACGCACTTCCTGAAGACCATCGATGACCTGGTGCCGATGGTTGTTGTCGGCGCCGCCGACGCCGGACAACTTGCGCGGATCGTTGGGCCACAGGACCATCCCGTCTTCGGGCATGCCGAATCTTCGGTGCTCATCGTCCGCGAATGACAGAGGATTCCCAGGCGAGCTATCCGCTGGCCAACATCTGGTCGATGATGTCTTGAGCGGCCCGCATGTGCTTATTCGCCTGAGCCATTAACGATAGGAATTCGCCGTCATAGTTAGCGGGCGAGCCGGCCACAGCCGTCAGGCACAGATGCGAAGCGAAATTGAAGTCTCCGATCGCCGCATTCAATTCGGCGGTCAGCTTCCGGTCCGGACTCGGGAGATGGCTTCGCAGTTTGACCTCCGCAGCCTCACGCACATGCTGGCATGCCATCCCCAAAGCGCCTGGCCTGAAACGACTCAACGCCCGATCGATGTCATCCGATGCGTTCCGCATATCGGTGAAGTCTTGCTTCGCCCGTGCCCACCATTGTTGGAGCGCCGTAACTGTTGATGTCGCCGAACCCGCGGAACTGATCTGCCGCATGTGGTTTGCAACGGCTGCACCCTCCGATCCACCAGCGAACAATACAACGACTAGAGCTCCGCCGATGAACCACTTTGCCTGGCGTCTCGAGCCGGTTGCAGACATCTCGGGCTGGTGCGCGATCGGAACGACGGCCTCGTTCAATTCCCGATCGGGTGGGTTTGAATGCCCATCGGCGTGGGTCACCACGGTGCTTCTTCTTCCTTCGGGTCTAGCTCCCAAACGTTGCCCTGCCTGCGTCTTTCGACTTTGCGAGAACTGTTTAGGGACTTTTCAGGTAAGGGCCTTTGATCATCCTTACGATGCCGGAGGCGACGACCCCGCAAGGTCGCCGCCTCCCTCGTGACACGCTAGTCAGGCAGCATGCGGAAGGTTTGGAGTCGAAGTCACCGGTTGTGGCACCGAGCGGGTCCGCCCGGGCACCCAGCTGACCAAGGACAGATATAGCCCCAGGAACAGTACGATCAGCACCTCCGCGGCAGCGCCGGCTGTCGCCCAGCCCATTGTGTCGACCGCGGAGGCGGCGACCGCAAAGTATGCGTGGGAGCCGACCACCAGCAGCAGCCCCTGGACTGCGGCAAGCCAACCCACCACCGAGACAATGATTGCCGCCCCGCCCCGCCAGTAGGGATGGAGAGCGACGACAACAAGGCCAAGCAGCAGCGTGAATGCCCCGGTTACCCATGACATCAACGGGTCCGCTTCGAATTTCGAAAGCATCGTCCGTAAATCGTCCGGCCGCAAAGCGGCTATAACTGCGAGAATGGCCATGTACGGGCCCATCACGCGACCGAACATCCGTGTCCTGGTCTGGTGTTTGTTTGACGATTCCATTGCACTACCTCCGTTGAAGGGCCGTCATCTGCTGACAGCCGGTGTGTTCATCCGAGATATGTGATCTCGTAGGGATATTCGATCATTTGTCTGTCGCGGCATCACAGGGTCTGAAGTCCCAACTGCCCTGGGCTGTTCGTCAACTTGTCAATGGACATGCCTGCTGCATGATCAAGCGGCGCGGGGCAGGCCCGGAGTTGAGCTTGCCGGTTGCGGCACAGGGCGGGTCCTCGCCGGAACCCAGCCGACGTAGGCCAAATACAGGCCCATCACAACCTCAACTGCGGCGCCGACGCGCCACCAAGCCATCGCGTCAACTGCGCTGTTAGCCATCGAAAAGTAGGTGTGCGAGCCGGCGACCAAGAACAGCCCCTTGACCGCGACAAGCCAGCCCAATGCCGAGACGATAATTGCCGCGGCACCCCGCCAATGTGGGTGAAGGGCAATAACCACGAGACCGAACAGCAGAATGAACGTACCAGTTACCCATGACCACAACGGGTCTGCTTCGAATCCCGAAAGCATCGCTCGCATGTCGCTAGGCCGCAAAGCGGCCGTCGCGGCAATGATGGCCAAGTATGGTCCCATCACGCGAGCGAACATGCGCGTCCTGTTGTTGGGTCGGTGTGAAGATTCCATTGCATTACCTTCCGTTGGAAGATTGTCATCGAGATGTAAACCCATCTGAATATCCGATTACTACAGCGCAAGGCGTGGCAGAGTCCGAAGTCCCTGCGGCCCTGAGCCGTTCGTCACTATGCGATGGCAGCCGTGCCAACGGCGTTTGCGCTACTAGTAGGTACGACGATTACCGGCACCTTCGCAGATCGTGCGATCGCTGCGCTGACGCCGCCGAGACGCAAACCGGTGAAGCCGCCACGTCCGCGACGGCCGAGAACCACAAGCTGCGCCTTGCGGGATTCCTCGATCAGCCAGTGCCTGGGAGTGTCACAGACCAGCCGCCGATTGACGCGGACGTCGGGATAGCGGTCCTCCCAGCCGGCCAGGCGCTCGGCCAACAGCTCCTCACCCTGGCCCTGATATGTCCGCCAATCCATGCCAAGCATCGGGAAAACCGCGATATCGCTCCACGCATGCAGCGCGATCAGCTCCACGCCCCGCCGCGACGCCTCATCGAACGCCCATGCGGTTGCGGCTTCGGAGGCAGGAGAGCCGTCTATGCCCAACAGAACCGGCGCCATCGGGTTGATCGGAGTGGATGCTTCGTTGCTATGAATTACAGCGACCGGGCAGTGCACATGCTCGACCAGACCCCTGCTGACCGAACCCAGCAGCAGTCGGCCGAACGCACCCCTGCCATGGCTCCCCACGACGATCATCCTGGCGTCCTTAGAGGCGTCGGCGAGCGCGTCCACGGGATGCGCATGCAGCACCTCTGTCCGATAGTCAGGCGGGTGCGGCTGGTCCAACTCGGCGCAGAGGCGGTCACACGACTGATCGATAACGTGTCGCGCGTTATCTTCCTGCCATTCCGAAAAAGTCGTCTGCTCGGGGCTGACCGGCCAGCTGAGGGCCACTGGTTGCACGACGTGTATCAGCGTGACGTGCTCATGAAGCATGGATGCTTCACGCGCCGCCCAAGATATAGCGGCATCTGATTCCGCCGAACCATCGACCGCGACGATTACGCCGTATTTCGTTGGGGCTTGGGACATCTCCTGCTCCAATAGTCAGCGACGAAATTCCAGGACCTCAGCTACCATGCCGACTCCGCCGCCCGCACGGGTCACCGCGCTAGCCGCGGCCGTTGTCGTCATAGCTTCGACCCTGGTGAGTCCGGACACCGGAAGCCAGGGTCCTTGGTCCCTTGACGCCGCGGCGTTTTGCCCGGCTCCGAAGGTCTTTGGACCGCTTCGCGAGGACGCGTCGGCGACCAGAATGTGCTTATGGGTCACGCGATGGCCACCCGACAGGCAGTCGAGCCGTACAGCGAGATACACGAGACACACACCGGAATCGTCGTGCTCATCGGGGATCGGGCGTACAAGATCAAGAAACCGATTCGCACTGAGTTCCTGGATTTCAGCACCCCGGAGCGACGCGAGCGGGCTTGCCGGCGCGAACTGGAACTCAATCGGCGGCTGGCACCTGACAGCTATCTGGGCGTCGCTCACCTGAGCGCCGAATGGGCCGGCACCAGTGAGCCGGTGCTCGTCATGAAGCGTCGTCCGGACTCATGCCGGTTAGCGACCATGGTGCGGTCTAGCCAACCGGTCATTGGGCAGCTGATGGCAATCGCCGAGCGACTGGCAGGGTTCCACAAAACTGCCGAAAGGGGCAAGACTGTCGCGGCGCAAGGCACCGCCGCTGCGATCACTGCCCGGTGGAAGGCCAACTTTGCGGAGCTGCAACAGTTTGTCGGCGCGGTGGTAAACCGGCAACGCATGAATGCCGTCAAACGATTAGCCACGGAATTCATCGCCGGCCGCGAGCCACTGTTCACCGGACGTGTTCGCGATGGCAGAATCGTCGATGGACACGGCGATTTGCTCGCCGACGACATTTTCTGCATTCCCGACGGGCCGGAAATGTTGGATTGCCTAGAGTTTGATGACAATCTGCGCTACGTCGACACGATCGACGACGCCGCGTTTCTGGCCATGGATTTGGAGTTCCTGGGTCGCAAAGACCTTGCCGAGCTCTTTTTCGGTCAGTACAGCAAGCTGGCTGCCGATCCGGCTCCGCATTCGCTCAACGATTTCTACATCGCCTACCGCGCCCTGGTCCGGGCCAAAGTCGACTGCGTGCGGTTCACGCAGGGCCATCGCGACGCCGCCGCCGATGCGTCACGTCACTTAGATGTCGCGCTCGAACATCTGCAGGTGTGCTCATTGCGGCTGGCGGTGGTCGGCGGCGGACCCGGAACGGGGAAAACCACACTGGCACACGCTTTGGCCAATCAGGTTGGCGCTGCGGTGATCTCCACCGATGAAGTGCGGCGCGCCATGCAGAATTCAGGCGCTATCAGTGGCGAGGTGGGTGTCCTGGACGCTGGCCTGTACTCCGATGCAAACGTCGCCGCAGTCTACGACGAGGTATTGCGCCAGGCCCACATTCAGCTGAGCAACGGCCGGTCGGTGATCCTCGACGGGACCTGGCGCGACCCGCACCGCCGTGACCAGGCTAGGCAGCTAGCGATCCGGACGCATTCCGCCGAATTTGAATTGAAGTGCGACACATCGGTGGGTGCCGCCGGGCATCGGGTCGCTACCAGGCCGGCAGGCGGGTTCTCAGACGCGACCCCGGAGATAGCGGCCGCGTTAGTCGACGGCAGTCAGCGATGGCCTGAGGCCCATCTCATCGATACCAGCCGACCATTATCGGAATCCATTTGCGATGCCGAGAAGCTCTGGCAGCAAGCGGTGGAATGAGGGACTTTGGTCACACCTAATGGTGCCCACTGGCCGGTTCGGGACACCTAGCCCGCCGCTAGCGTCACGAATGCCCGGGAAATGTTCACGTCAGGGAGAAGCCATGGAAACTCAAACGTACGTGCGTGATATTGCGTCGCTGCGGATCACTGACGCTGAGGATGCCGGCGGCAAGGGCGCCAACTTAGGTGAGCTGGTCGCGGCAGAGCTGCCGGTGCCCGGGGGCTTCGTCCTGATGCGGGCGAGCTACTTAGATTCGATGCAAGCGGGCGGCGTGGCGACCGAGCTCGCCGCATTGCACCGCGAAGGGTTGACATGCGTCGACAACGTCGAGCGACTCGACGAAATTTGCCATCGAATGCGGGGTCTGGTGGCGAAGGCCGGCGTCGAGGACAGTGTCCGCGATCAGGTGCTGGCTGCCTACCGGCGGCTGGGAGACAATGTCGTCGTCGCGGTCCGCTCCTCAGCCACCGGCGAAGACGGCCGCGACGCGTCTTTTGCCGGCATGAACAAAACCATTACGAACGTGACCGGCGAAGAGACGCTGATCGACGCTGTCAAAAGCTGCTGGGCATCGCTTTTCACGCCCCGCGTGCTCACCTACCGCTCCAGCCGCGGGTTCACCGCCGATCCGGCGATGGCGGTGGTGGTCCAGCAGATGATCGCCCCGGAACAAGCCGGCGTCGCCTTCACCAAGGATCCCAGCACCGGCGAAGACCATATCGTGATTGAGGCGGCGTTCGGGCAGGGCGAAGTCGTGGTATCCGGCAAGGTGCAGCCCGATACCTACGTCGTCGACAAAGAGACGTTGCAGGTCCTTCACTCGCAGGTGGGATATCAGGCTTTCAAGATCGTGTCAGGCCCGAACGGCGCCGACAACACCGTAAACCTCGAGCCGGCGCAAGCAAACTCGCGTGTGGTCGACGACGCTGCGCTGCGCAGAATCGCTGAGCTGGCGATCGCCGTGGAACGCCACAACGGCTGCCCGCAAGACGTCGAATGGGCCATCTCATCGGGCTCGACCTGGCTGGTACAGGCCCGGCCGATCACGACATTGGGCGGCCCAGCCGGCGATTCCCGGGAGCACGACGTATTGGTTCGAGGTCTGTCCGCGGCGCCGGGATCGGCGGCGGGATCGGTCCGCGTCTTGATGCGACCAGAAGACGGTAATCAATTGTCAGACGGCGAGGTCTTGGTTGCCCCAATGACCAACCCGGACTGGCTGCCCACCATCCGCCGTGCCGCCGCCCTAGTCACCGAAACCGGTGGAATGACTTGTCACGCAGCGATCGTGGCGCGCGAGCTGGGTGTGCCATGCGTGGTCGGAGCGCGCCACGCGACCACGGAGTTACACGACGGGACAATGGTCACGGTCGACGGAACCCGTGGACAGGTGGTCGCCGGACGCGTCACTCCGCACATCTCGACCACCGACCGAAGCGACGTACCGGTTGTTGCCAGTCCTGTCACGGCCACCAAGATCTACGTCAACCTGGCGATGCCCGATACCGCCGAAGCCGTCGCAGCTCAGGACGTGGACGGGGTGGGACTGCTTCGCGCCGAATTCATGCTGACGCAAGCGCTTTCAGGACGGCACCCGCGCGACCTCATTGCTCGGGGCGAGCAGGCCGAATTGGTCAGCGCCTTGGTCGACTCCGTGGGTCACATCGCCGCCGCGTTCAAGCCTCGGCCTGTCGTGTACCGCGCAACGGATTTTCGCAGCAATGAGTTTCGTGGCCTGCTCGGTGGCGACAAGTACGAGCCGGTCGAGCGCAATCCGATGATCGGCTACCGAGGTTGTTACCGCTACGTCAAAGAGCCGGATCTGTTCGCGCTCGAACTCGAGGCGATCGCCCGGGTGCGCGAGGAAAACCCAAATCTGCATCTGATGATCCCGTTCGTACGGACCCGCTGGGAGCTTGAAGAGTGCTTGGGCCTGGTCGACGCCAGCCCGCTCGGCCGCCAGCGTGGCCTGCACCGCTGGGTGATGGCCGAGGTTCCATCGGTCATGCACTGGCTGCCCAGCTACGTCGGGATGGGCATCGATGGCGTGTCGATCGGTAGTAACGACCTCACCCAGCTGATGCTGGGGGTTGACCGGGACTCCGATGTGTGCGCCGAGCTGTTCGACGAATCGGATCCCGCGGTGCTCGACGCCATCGGTCAGATCATTGGCACAGCAAGGCAATTAGGTATTTCATCCTCGCTATGCGGCCAGGCGCCATCCACCAACCCGATGTTCGCCGAACACCTGGTTCGATATGGCATCACCTCGGTGTCGGTGAACCCGGACGCCGCGGCCGCGGCGCGAAGCACCGTCGCCGGTGCCGAGCAGCGATTGCTGCTGGAGTCGGCGCGACGACAAAACACGGTTTGAAACACTTCCCGCTGACCGAAGAAGGACGACCACGATGCTCCCCGAAGCCGAACCAGAAGACGCCGAATTGGAGGCGATGGCATGGGATTTCCTCGGCTCTCCATACGCTAGCAACCGCTTCGTCGAATGGCCGATCGACCGGCGGTTGCATGCATATCTGCGGCACCAGGGCCTGAGCGATGTGGCTAACGATGGAACCCGTTGTGCGGCGTTATTGAATCGAGTAATGGCGAACATTGCCTCCGCGTTGGATAGCGGAAGACTCCGACGAAACGGATAGGGCCACGTGAAAGTAATCCACAAGACGGTGGTCGACTGGGTGGTCCCGCCGAACTTGAAGGACTATGACCGGACTCGGGCGACGTTCGAGTGGTCGAAGGTGCCGCCACTGTGCGCGGACATGCCCGGTGGGGGTTGCAACATCGCCTATGCGGCGGTGGATCGACACGCCGAAGCCCCATCGGCGACGCACACAGCGCTGAGATTCATCAGCGCGAAGAGCTGGGACGGCACTATGGCCACTCGAGATCTCACTTATGGAGAGCTGGCCAGACTTTCAAGGCGATTCACCAATGTGCTTCGCTCCCTTAGCGTGAACCAGGGCTGCCGTGTTTTCACGGTCATGGGCCACACACCCGAGCTGTACATCACAATCATGGGCTCGCTCCGCAACGGTTGCGTGGTCGCACCGCTGTCCCCGGGATGCGGCTCCGAATCACTTGCTCTCCAAGTCAATATCGGCAAGGCAGACGTCCTGGTCACCACCAAGCTGATCTACCAGCGCACAATCGCCGCGCTCCGCGGCCGGCTCCCCTCGGTGCGCCACGTCCTTCTCATCGACGGTGCGTTGCCCGGAACCATTGACTTCTGGCGATGGATGGACAGCGCGGACGACGATGCTCCGATCACGCCTACAACTGCCGACGACCCCGCCTTGCTCCACTTCACGGGTGGTGCCACCGGGACGCCAAAAGGTGTTCTGCACGTCCACGGCGCTGTCGTCATGCATTACGTCACCGGCTTGTACGCACTCGACCTCCATCCCGATGACATCTTCTGGTGCACAGCAGATCCGGGCGGGGTCACCGGTATTTCTTATGGTGTCATCAGCCCGCTATTGCACGGTGTCATCTCGATTGTCGACGAGGCCGAGTTCGACGGTCACCGCTGGTATCGCATATTGCAGAGCCAGGGTGTGACGGTTTGGTACACCACCCCAACCGATTTGCGGATGCTGATCAAGGAGGGACGGGAGCTCGCCGAGCGTTTCCATTTCCCGCGATTGCGGTTTATCGCCAGTGTCGGCGAGTCGCAGAACGCCGACGGGGAAATCTGGGGAAACCATCTGCTGGGCTTACCAATTCACGAAAACTGGTGCCAGACCGAGACCGGTGGCATCATGATCGCCAACACGCCGGCTTTCGACATCAAACCCGGTTCCATGGGCAGGCCACTTCCCGGAGTCGACGCATACGTGGTGCACCATGACGACGGTGCCGTTGCCGTCATCGACGAGCCGAATATCGAGGGTGAGCTTGCCTTCGGCCTCGGATGGCCCTCGATGTTCCGGAGTTACCTAAACGAGGACGAGCGCCACCCTAACTGCTTCACCGACGGCATGTATCTAACCGGCGACCTCGTGAAGCGAGACGCGGACGGCTACTTCTGGTCCGTCGGAAGAGCCGATGACGTGATCGAGTCGACCGGGCATCATCCTGCTGTGATCGGAGCCGATTACGATAATGATGCGGTCCAGTAGACCCGCGTACCGCCCTCGGGCGCCGCGGTAATCGAACAGTCGCCGCCGACTTGCGCCGCCCTGCGCTGCATATTGGCCAGGCCGCTGCGGCGCTGATTGTCGTGTGGGATGCCGCAGCCGTCGTCGATCACCTCGATCACCAGCCGGTCGTCGGCGCAGATCCGCACCGTGAGGTGGCCGGCTCCGGAATGGCGAACGGCATTGCTGACGGCTTCGGTGATGACGGCCTCGGCGTGGTCGGCCAGTTCACCGAACACGGCGCCCAGCGCGCCCGAAATGTCCAGTGTCGTGGCGATGTCGCGATCTTCGGTCAGCTCAGCGATCCGGTTCTGGACTCGGTGCCGAAAATCCTCCGTCTCGGTGATCGGGTTTTGCAGTTTGAAGATCGTCGCCCGGATGTCGTCGATCGTGCTCTGGAGGTCATCCAACGTGTTGGTCAGCCGATCGGCGATCTCCGGCGAGCGTGCACGGGCGATGGTGCTCTGCAGGTCCAAGCCGACGGCGAATAGCTTCTGGATGACGTGGTCGTGCAAGTCATGCGCAATTCGCTCGCGGTCGGCCAGAACCGCCCGTTCACGGGCATGTTCGCGGCCGGTCGCCAATGCCAACGCGATAGCCGCATGTTGGGCGAAATCACTGACGAGTGCGAGGTAATCCTCGCCGAACGGCGGCTGCTGCTCGGAGCGGGCAACAGCGATCGCCCCGACAACCGTGCCGTCGGCACGCAGCGGCATCGCGATCGCGGAGCGTTTGCCGACATCCGTGAACCCTTCGATCGGATATCGGAATGAATCCGTGATCAAAGGCTCGCCGCTGCGGACGACGCCGCCGATGGTGGAGCCCTCCACCGGAATTCGCTGACCGACGACCTGCGAGGCATACCGGCCGGCCGTGGCAGCGACGGTAAGGAAATCAATCTCGTCGATAAGGAGATCTGATTCGGTGGGAACCAGCAGTATCGCCTGCTCGGCATCGGTCAGCTCCAGCGCCCGGTCCACGATGAGCTGCAATGGGCGTGTGGCCGACCCGCCCTCCAGCAGCTCAGCCGTGATCTCCCGGCTCGCCCTCATCCACTTCGCCGATCTGCGTTGCCGCTCGAACAGTCGCGCATTGTCGATGGCGGCGGCCGCTGCCGACGCCAGTGCCCGCGCGGCGATCTCGTCGGCGTCAGAGAACACGCGATCCGGCCGGTCGTCGCCCAGGTAGAGGTTGCCCAGAACTTTTCCCCTGACGCTGATTGGGATATCCAGAAACGCCTTGATTGGCGGTTCATGTCCAGCCAGGCCGCGGCGCCGCAAATACGCCGCCAGATCGTCCACCCGGGTGGGCTTAGTCATCGGGAGGTCGCCAAGCCGCTGGGTCGTGTCGGCGGTGATGCCCTCTCCGATGAAAGACACCAGGGTTCCGTCGGATCTGTGCAACCCCAGCGCGCCGTAACGCGCGTCCGCCAGCTCCATTGCCGCTTTGACGATGCCGTGCAATGTCAGATCGAGATTCTCCAGATTGGAGCCGATGTCGACGATGACACGTAGCAGCTGTTCCATCTGATCGCGGGCCGCAGACAGCTCGTCGAGCTGCTCGTGCATTCGGCCTACCAGGCCGCGCTGGCCCAACTGGGTGAACGCGGACTCTTCCGCGTCACGTTCCATGCAGGCAAAGTACCAGGTCAGCATTGACGGCAGCGATCGCATGACCAGAATCTTTACGCGGCGGTTGTCGGCGGCCGAGCCGTGATTCGGGGACTTTCGGCTCTCCCAGTGGTGACCCAAAGACCGTGTGAGCGTGGGCCGCGCGGAGGACGATGAGCGCATGACCCCGTCGGTGATCGACGCCACTGGACTGCAGCAACTGGTGTCGACGTTGATCAAGCGCGACTACCGGGTGATCGGGCCGACACTGTCCGACAACGCGATTGTGCTGGCCGAGCTGACCTCCGCCGAAGATCTGCCCCGGGGCTGGGGGGTGGACGTGGGGCCTGGGCACTATCGACTCCGCCGCCGCGACGATGATGCGCTGTTCGGCCATTCCGCCGGCCCGCAGTCGTGGAAACAGTTTTTGCACCCGCCTCGGCAGCGGGTGTGGTCTTCAGACGGTGTCCCACCCGAGGAGCCGCCGAGGTACGCGTTCATCGGGGTGCGGGCGTGTGACTTGTCGGCGATCAAGGTTCTCAACGGCGTTCTGGGGGTGGGCGCACATCCGGACCAAGGTTTCGTCGATCGGCTACGCCGCATCTTCGTGGTCGCCGTCAACTGCACCGAGCCGGGCGGACTGTGCTTCTGCGCGTCGATGGGAACCGGACCCGAGGTCGGTCCGGGCTACGATCTCGCACTCACCGAGCGCATCGAGGCCGACGGTCGCCGCTATCTTGTCGATGTCGGTAGCGACGACGGCGCCGAAGTGCTTGCCGCGCTATCCCACCGGTCAGCCGAACAGAGTGAAATCGACTCTGCCCGAAGCGAAGTCAGCGCGGCTGCCGATCGCATGGGCCGCCACATGCCCGACGGCGACTTGCGCCAACTGCTGGTTGTTTCACGGGAGTCGCCGCGCTGGGAAGACGTGGCGAGTCGGTGTCTGACGTGCGGGAACTGCACGATGGTGTGCCCCACCTGCTTCTGCACCGATACCGAAGATGTCACCGACCTCACCGGCGATCATGCCGAGCGCTGGATGAACTGGGCATCCTGCTTCGAATTCGATTTCACCTATATCCACGGCGGCAGCGTGCGCCAATCGGGCGAGTCACGCTACCGGCATTGGATAACCCACAAGCTCGGCACCTGGCATGACCAGTTCGACAGCTCCGGCTGCGTCGGATGCGGACGCTGTATCGCGTGGTGCCCCACCGGAATTGACATCACTGAGGAGATGAACGCGCTGGCCGGGCTGGCCGACGACGGGCCGTGCCCGGGGGACGTTGATGACTGACGTCGCGGCGTGGCCGTCGCCGTCCTCGGCCATGGCTCCGGTTCCGTACCGAGTGCTGACCAGGACGGTCGAGAATTTCGAGTCGGCAACCATCTGCCTGGAGCCGATCGAACATCGAGTCGCGTCGCCGGCGCCCGGCCAGTTCATGATGTTGTATTCGTTCGGCGTCGGCGAGATCGCTATGTCGGTCAGCGGTGTTCCGTCGGGCGCCGACGGCACGATCGCGCACACCATCCGGTCGGTCGGGGCGGTCAGCAATGCCCTCCACGATGCCGACGTGGGCACAACCGTTGGAGTACGGGGACCATTCGGCACCGACTGGGGTCTCGAATCGTGCGCCGATCGGGATTTGGTGATCGTCGCCGGCGGCTGTGGCCTCGCCCCGCTGCGGCCGGTGATAGTGCAAGCGCTGGCTCAGCGGGCTCGCTTCGGTCGGGTGGTACTGGTTGCCGGGTCACGAACACCAGAACAGTTCTTGTTTCGTAGCGAAGCCGACGAGTGGACACAGAACTCTTCCCTTGACGCCGAATTGATCGTCGACACCGCGGGACCAGGTTGGCCGTGGGAGACCGGGCTGGTGACCGAGCCATTGCGGCGACTGACCTTGGACCCGAAACGCACCACCGCAATGATCTGCGGACCGGAACCGATGATGCGATTCAGTGCTCTGGTATTGATAGAACATGGCATGGCCCCCAACGATATTCGCGTCTCGCTAGAGCGGAACATGCAGTGCGGCATCGGCTGGTGTGGGCACTGCCAGTTGGGCCCGCTGCTGCTGTGCCGCGACGGGCCGATCGTCGGCTACGACGTCGCCGCTCCGTTGCTGCAGGTGAAGGAGCTGTAGGTGAACACACCCACATTGGCCGTTTGGAAGTTCGCCTCCTGTGACGGCTGCCAGCTGACACTGCTGGACTGCGAAGACGAATTGCTCACCATCGCTGAACGGGTGCAGGTCAGCACCTTTTTGGAAGCCTCCAGCGCGGTGGTCGGCGGACCCTACGACGTGTCACTGGTGGAGGGCTCAATCACCACCCCGGCCGACGCGCGGCGCATCAAGAAGATCCGCGAGCAGTCCAAGCTGCTCGTCACGATCGGCGCCTGCGCCACCTCCGGCGGCGTGCAGGCGCTCCGAAACCTCTCCGAAATAGACGAATTCACCTCCGTGGTCTACGCGCACCCGGAATACATCGCCACGCTGGCCACATCGACGCCCGCCTCGGCACATGTCACCGTCGACTATCAACTGCAGGGCTGCCCGATC
>Ga0335075_10009886_pt1 | contig 14506 bp, 11 predicted proteins | sample Lox_Sample_24_FD_206723 | JGI IMG/M metagenome (GOLD analysis project Ga0335075, IMG submission 206723) | Soil microbial communities from Loxahatchee National Wildlife Refuge, Florida, United States - Lox_Sample_2.4 | ecosystem: Environmental > Terrestrial > Soil > Wetlands | place: USA...
CGCCTCGCCCGTAGGTGTAGGTGACACTTTCGCCGCTTTCTGGATTGTCTACCCAATCGTACGAATTTGGTGAAGGGAAATACTGCCGCCAGTAGAGGCCGTGGATGGCTTGGCTCTTCGTCAAGTTATGGTCGATATTGACCGCAAGGTCCGTCTGAAGATTCAGGTCACTAACCGACGGAACATAATTGTTGGTCAAGTTCGAGTTGGTAGGTGCAGGAATTGGATACTGCTTCAGCAAGCTGGCCGTCACTGAACTGAAGCAACTGGTCGGGATCTTGTTCCCGGGCCACTGTTGCCCGGGAGCGGCTCCAGGAACACACCCGGACGGAATAAGGGCCGGATTGGATGCCCAAGAAATTGGGACGTAAATCGGTATTACCGTGCCGGTGGCCGGGTTCAGCGCTTGGCTAAAATCACCCCCAACTTCTGCAGCGGTCGGCAAAGTGACGGTGTTGTTCGTGAACGACTGTCTGTAGCGATCGTAGCTAAAGAACCAGAACGTCTTGTCACGACCGTCGTAGACTTTGGGCAGCCAAACAGGTCCGCCAGCGGAAGCGCCCATGTCGCTTTGAATATTGGTATTCGGCTCGTCGATCACGCCCCGATTGTTTGTATTCTGGTCGTTAAAGGCTCCAGGCGCACCCAAGAGCGCGTCGTCGCGATAGAAGTAGAAACCATCGCCGTGAACCAAATTCGATCCGGACTTCGTGTGGTACTGCTCGACACCTTGGCTCAAGCCGTACTGCGCGGAGAACGTGCCGGTGAGAACATCTACGTCTTTGATCGAGTCGTAAGGCGGCTGGTTCCAAGACGTGTTGCCTTGGGTCTCGGACCACGCCTCGGGGATGCCATTAAACGTAGTCTCGGTCTGCTGGTCGACGCCGCCATCGATTCGGTGACTGAAACCGCTGCCAGTAACACCCGGCGCCAGAAAGATGAAGGCATCGATTTGGCGGTTTTCACCGCTGATAATCTGTGGGAGGCTTTCGGTGAGTGTCTCATTAACAGTCGTGCCGACCTGGGGCTGCTCGGTTTCGAGGGCCACAGATGGCGCAATTACTTCGACCGATTGTGCCACTTCGCCCGGCTGGAGCACGGCATTCGCCGTCGACGTCGCACCGCCCACGACGACCACGCCCTGCTGAACGAAGGTCTTGAACCCGGCCTGCTCGACTTTAACCGTATATGTGCCGGGGATCAGGTCGGTTACGTAGTAGGTACCAGCCGAAGTCGTTGCCATGCTCTTCGACACGTTGGTGTCAACGTTAGTGATGGTCACCTTGGCGCCGGAAACAGCCGCGCCGCTTGCATCCGTGACTGTCCCGTTGATACCGCTAAGTGCTTGCGCCGTCGAGCGGGACGGCAGCAACAGAAACACGCAGAGAAGAGCAACGAACCAGAGGACCGCGAAGTGCGACTTCCAGCACAGGCTCAAAATTCTCATCGATCACACCCCCCAGGCACAGGCTAGATTTGTCCGCACCCCTGCGGACTAAACACCACTCCCAACGTCTGAACTGGGTGCACTCTCGCGCCTTTGACACAAACGGTCAATGCCCCTGCATGTGGTCTCTATGTTCCCGCGCATGTTGTTGCTTATGCTAGTGTTCCACCCCACTATTCCCGCACGCGTGCAGCGTGGCGTTCGCTCAGTTTGTGAGCGTTAATCCTTCTCGGCGTGTTGGACGTGTTGGAGACGTGCGACGCGGCAATCCGGACGAGCGGGCGCTGGCTGCCAGATTTGGCTGCCGGACTGGCAGGAAGACATACGGCAGATACAGAATATGGGGCTCGTCTTAAGCGTGTATTCCGGTTATGACCTTCGGCACTCTGGACGACCCTTGAATCTCGCTCGGCTGGAGATCAGTGCTGGCTCTGCTGATCCTTTTTGCGTTGGTCTTCGAGCCGTTGCATGAAGGCATCAAACTTCGGGGTCTGCGCCGGGGTGAGAATAGCACGCATGCGAGCGTGCGCCTCTTCGCGGATAGCCTCATGGCGCTGACTGTTCGCCTCGTGCTGCGCGGCCCATTCGGCTCGCGTCTGGTCGATAATCGTGCCGAGCTGCTTTTGCTGGTCGGGAGTGAGCTGAAGCTCGCGCGTAAAGTCGTCAACGATCTGGGCACGCGACGGGGGGCCGGTACGCGTGGGGTGTTCCTGACGGCTTCCCCAGACAGTCTGTCCCCAGAAGTGGTTGCCGACTCCGCCCACCAACAGGCCGAGCACAAAGACAACCAGAACCAGTATGGCGGCTTCGCGCCTCGTCCGTGTGTTAGCGGTTTCCATTTTTCGCTTCCGCCACCATGATCAACACGTCGTCACGACTTGCGGGTACCCGGTCCTGTTCGGCGCTAAACATATAACGCATGTCGTTGAGTCGAGCTTGTGCCACAGTCGTCTGGCGAGGCGCCCAGTGCTCGCGCGCAGCTTCATAACTCAAGCCGAGGGCAAGAACGACCGTCACCGTTGCCGCGAAGCGCCATGCGAGCGCGACGAAAGGCTGCCAGAATCCCTTGCCTTCCTGGGCGGCGATTTCCCCATTGATCCGCGCCATCGCAATTCGCGCGAATCCGGGTCCCGGATCCGGAGTCGGTTCCATTACGCCCAGCAGCCGGACAGCTCGCGCGGCTTCTTCGACGGCCCCGCGGCATGCGCCGCACCGCCCGAGATGGTCCGCTATCTGTTTGGCATCGGCTCCAGCAAGCTGCCCCGCCAAATAATCTTCAAGCCTGCCTTCGTACTCACGACACGCGCCGCTATTCGCTTCCGCGTTCATTCGTCTGCTTCCTTTCCCCCGCCCCCGGGGAATCGGTGGCATTAAGCCCGCTCCACGCGTTTACGGTAATGTTCCATGATCCGGCCTCTCGCCCGAAAAAGCCGGACCTTCACAGTGTTGACGTTGAGTTCCAGAATGTCTGCCAGTTCTTCCACCGAAAAACCTTCCACTTCCTTCAACAGCAATAATTGCCGGTCCTGATCCGACAATTTCTCGAGCAACCGTTCGAGCAACTCTCGCGCTTCGGCTCTCTCGCTGGGACCCGCCGGCGGCCGCTCATTAGAAACGATACCGTCGAGCCTTGAAACCTGCTCTTCGGAGAGATCCGATTCGTAAACCAGCGGCCTGACTTTCTTCTTTCTCAGATAATCCCAGCATTCGTTGACCGAAATCTTGTACAACCACGTGGAAAACGCCGAGCGCTGATCGAAGCGTTTCAGCGAAACAAACGCCTTTAGAAAGATCTGCTGGGCGACGTCCTCTACGTCTTCGCGCCGGCGCAGAATTCCGCCGACCAACGCGAAAACGCGCTGCTGGTGGCGCCGAATCAGCTCTTCAAACGATGATTCGCTGCCTGCCTGGGCCTCGCGGACCAAGTCGCGGTCCTCTTCGGCCCGGCTGCGCCGGATTAACGGAGCCGCAACTGCCGCTGCCTGCGCACTCACGCTTTTTGGGACGTCACTCATCGAGTTTCGGTTACATTCGACTCCGGGAGGTTGTGCTTCAGATTAGTCTTGCAGCAGTCCTTTGTTTTTGCAACAATAGCCGCCATGATAATCGGAGAACGGATTCGACTTCTGCGCGAATCCAAAAAAATGTCCCAGGGTGACATCGAGAAGCGCACTGGACTTCTACGCTGTTACATCTCGCGCGTCGAGAACGGCCACACAGTTCCGGCGATCGAGACCCTCGAAAAACTGGCTCGAGCGATGGAGGTACCGCTCTACCAGCTCTTCTACGACGGCGAGGAGCCACCCGAGCTTCCGAATCTTCCGAAACGGAAGAGCGCTGATGACATCGCCTGGGGTAGTACAGGGAAAGAAGCGCGCATGCTGGGCCGCTTCCGCCGCTTGCTTGGTCGAATCGACGAACCGAATCGCAAGCTGCTGATGTACATGGCCCAGAAGATGGCACATCGCGCATAGTTCCTGGCTCGGCCTGGCACGTGCTCACGCTCGTTCCCAGTTCATGTTACAGGCCGCGCGAGGGCGATGGTCGCGCGCTGCCGACCCGCAGTTCACAACTGCGGACGCGTAGCACTTCTTCATTCCCACTCAATTGTGCTCGGCGGTTTCGAGCTGATGTCGTAGACTACCCGGTTTACTCCAGCCACCTCGTTTACGATTCGCGCCGAAATGCGCCCGAGCACCTCAAGCGGCAGCCGACTCCAATCGGCGGTCATCGCATCGAGGGAATCAACTACGCGAACGGCGATTGTGTATCCGTACGTCCGTCCATCGCCCATTACTCCCACACTCTGAACAGGCAGCAGAACCGCGAACGCCTGCCACACTTTTTCGTACAGCCCGGCGCGCCGAATCTCTTCAATCACAATGGCGTCCGCTCCGCGCACAGTATCGAGGCGTTCGCGTGTGACCTCGCCAAGGACGCGTACCGCCAACCCTGGTCCAGGAAACGGGTGCTTCACCAGAATTTCGTCCGGCAACCCCAGCTCGCGCCCAATCAGGCGAACTTCGTCCTTGAAGAGCTCGCGCAAAGGCTCGATCAACGCGAACGGCATTTTTTCGGGCAATCCGCCTACGTTATGGTGAGACTTGATGACCGCCGAGGGCCCTTTCACGCTGACGGATTCGATGACGTCGGGATAAAGGGTCCCTTGCACCAGAAATTTTATCGGCGCTGCGGCAGCCTCGTGCGTCAGCTTCATTGCTTCATCAGCGAACACGGAGATGAATTCGTTGCCGATTCGCTTTCGCTTCTCTTCCGGATCGACGATACCCGCGAGCCTGTTGAGGAATCGACCGGAAGCGTCTACGCCAATGACGCTCAAGCCGACACGTTTACGCAACAGTTCGAGCGTGTCCTGAAATTCGTTCCGCCGAAGGACACCGTTATCCACAAAGATGTTTGTGAGCCGGTCGCCGATCGCGCGATTTACGAGGGCGGCAGCGACGGTAGAATCCACCCCCCCGCTCAAAGCGCAGATGGCGCGCGCCCCCTCGGCCTGCTCTCGAATCGCATCCACGGTTGTCGCGATAAATCCGGCCCGGTTCCAATTCCTCCTGGCGTCGCAAATCTCGAAAGCGAAGTTCCGTAGAATTTCCGTCCCACGGTCGGTGTGCTTCACTTCAGGATGGAATTCGACGCCGTAGAACTTCTTCACGCGATTTTCGACTGCCGCAACTGCATTCTCCGTGCGGCCGGTGATCTCGAAACCTTCGGGAAGGCCGACTACGTGATCGCCATGGCTCTCCCACACCTTGATCTGCCGGGGCAGGTTTTTAAAAAGTGGCGATTCCTCTTTGACGTCCAATTCTGCCGGGCCATATTCGCGGCGTTCAGCCCGTTCAACCCGTCCGCCTAGAGTGTGCGTCATCCACTGCATGCCGTAACAGATGCCAAGCACGGGAACACCCAAGCGTAGCACTTCGGGACTGCACACGGGGGCGTTCGCGTCGTACACGGAGCTTGGACCGCCCGACAGGACGATGCCTGTGGGTTCGTGCGCTCGAATGTCGTCAAGCTTCGCCGAGCACGGCAGGATGGCGGAGAAGACTTCCTGCTCGCGAATCCGGCGCGCGATCAATTGCGTATACTGCCCGCCAAAATCCAGCACCACGATGCCGCCCTTCGGCATCAGCGCCTCACCCGCTTTTTTCGTATCCGCGTCTTTCGTTTCCACTGTTCCACTCTGTGGAGTCATTCTCATCTCCGCTGGAACTTCATGGCCCTTTACCGCACAACGATGTTCACGAGCTTCTTCGGTACCACCACAGTCTTCACCACTTGCTTGCTATCGAGGAGCGTGGCGATGCGCACATCTTTTAACGCCAACTCCGCCGTTTCGTCATCGCTCATTCCGTCGGAGACCAGGACCTTGCCGCGCAGCCGACCGTTGATCTGCACGGGAATTTCGATCTGCTCTTCCCTGGTCAAATCCTCACGATATTCCGGCCACTTTTCTTTTGACAGCCCGGCGGAATGGCCGAGCATCGCCCACATTTCCTCCGCAATATGCGGCGCCATCGGCGACAACATCAGGACAAACGCGCACAGCGTGCGTTTCAGAATCAGCGGCGACACGTCGACGTCCAGCGGCTCCTGCGCCAGTATTTCGTTCAGTAATTCCATCAACGAAGAAACCGACGTGTTGAAATGCCAGCGAGTCTCGAAATCGTTGGTTACGCGCTTGAGCGCCTGATGCGTCCGGCGCACCAGGATTTTTTCTTTCGCATTCGCTGTCGCCATGTCCGTCTGCTTTGACAGGTCAAACGGGATTTCGCGCACGCGATCCGCGTGTTTCGCAATGAGACGGTAGACCTTGTTCAGAAAGCGCGACGAGCCTTCGATCGCTTCCTCGCTCCACTCCAAGTCCTTTTCAGGAGGCGCCGCGAAGAGCGTGTACACGCGTCCTGTATCGGCGCCGAATTTCTCCGCCATCTCCACCGCGCCGACAACGTTTCCGCGCGACTTCGACATCGCTACGCCGCCCTTCAGCACCATCCCTTGCGGAAAGAGCCGGGCAATCGGCTCGCTATGATTCACCAGGCCTAAATCGCGCATCACCTTGCAGAAGAACCGTGAATAAAGCAGGTGAAGAATAGCGTGCTCGATACCGCCGATGTACTGGTCGATCGTGAACCAATAACGGACGATCTCCTGATCGAAAGGCGCGCGATCGTTCTTCGGATCGGTGTAGCGGTAGAAGTACCACGACGAATCGACGAATGTATCCATCGTGTCGGTCTCGCGCCGCGCTAGGCCGCCGCATTTCGGGCATTTCGTATTCACGAATTGCGGGTCGCTCGCTAGCGGCGACTGGCCTTGCCCTGTCAGCTTCACATTTTCCGGCAAACGCACGGGCAATTGATCGTCGGGAACGGGAACCATTCCGTCTTTCTCGCAGTAGATCACGGGAATGGGCGTGCCCCAATAACGCTGCCGGGAGATACCCCAATCTTTCAGGCGATAGGTTGTCTCGCCGAAGCCGAATCCTTTGGCCTGGGCGTCGGCCGTCATTCGCGCGATTGCTTCCTGGGACGTCAGCCCGTTGTACGGCCCGGAATTGACCACTCGCCCGTATTCCGTGTACGCCTCGCTGAACTGGTCGGACCTTAACGGAGCGGCGTCGATCGGCTGAATCACAATCTTCACCGGCAGGTGATATTTCTCCGCGAACTCGTAGTCCCGCTCATCGTGCGCGGGAACGGCCATCAACGCGCCGGTGCCATACTCAGCCAGAACGAAGTTAGCGACCCAGATCGGCAGGTGGTCTCCAGAAAACGGATTTACCGCGAATCGTCCTGTAAAAAATCCTTCCTTTTCCGCCGTGGCCACGTCGGCTGCCTTCGTGGATTTCTGTCGCATCGTCTTGAGCTGGCTCTCCATCCACGTGCGGCCTGGCACGCCGTCGAGCAGCCGATCGACTTGCGGATGCCCGGGCGACAGCACCAGAGCGGTTGCGCCGTAAATCGTGTCGACGCGCGTGGTAAACACCTCGAACGACATGCCGCTCATCTGCGCTACCTCAAATCGCACGCGTGTTCCGCGCGACTTCCCGATCCAATTGCGCTGCATCGCCAGAACGCGCTCAGGCCAGCCGCCTTCGAGCGTCTTCATGTCGTCCAGAAGTTCGTCCGCATACTGCGTGATCCGCCAAAACCACTGTTCGAGTTCTTTGCTCTCGACCTGGGTGTCTTCGTGTCTCCAGCAAAAGCCGTCGATCACCTGTTCGTTCGCCAGCACCGTTTCGCACTGCGGACACCAGTTCACCTTGCTCTTCTTGCGGCAGGCGATTCCCTTCTCCAGCATGCGCAGGAAAAACCACTGATTCCAGCGGTAGTAGTCCGGCTCGCACGTCGAAATTTCGCGCCGCCAGTCGTAGCTGAAGCCGAACCGACGCAGAACACGCCGGAATTCAACGATGTTTTCGTTCGTCCATTCGCGGGGATGCGTTTGATTCTTGATCGCCGCGTTTTCGGCGGGCAAGCCGAATGCGTCCCAACCCATCGGGTGCAGGACGTTGAAGCCGCGCATGCGCTTGTAACGAGCCACCGCGTCGCCGATCGTGTAATTCCGCATGTGGCCCATGTGCAGAGTGCCGGACGGATAAGGGAGCATCTCGAGCAAATAGTATTTCGGACGCGAATTATCGCAGTCCTTCGCGTCGAAGGCGCCTTGCTCCTCCCAAACCCTCTGCCACTTGGCTTCGATCTGCTGCGGGTCGTATTCCGCCACTCTAACCGTCGTCCTTTCTCAACGCGTACCGCTAACCCCTTTAATTGCTGCGGCGTTCGGCCCTGTCGCTGTGCTTGATTCGATTCGACAACGTCAAAACGGACTCAGCGATCTCTGATAGGCGCGCAAACCTACCGGCGTGTCTTTCCCTTTCTGGCTTTGCGCCCCTTGGCCGTCTTGCCGGCTCTCGTTGCTGACCTCCGAGGCTTCATCCCCTCGGCTCCGGTCGCTACAACGGTCTTCCCCACCAAACTCCACAACGTCGCCACGTTGCGACGGTCGTCGCCGGGCTTGTCGATCGGCGTCTCCGCAATGAACGCCTTTCCTGCCAGCCGAGGATGATTCAGAATCGCGCGAAACGCTTCAATCCCGATCTTGCCCTTGCCGATGTGTTGATGCCGGTCGACGCGCGATCCGAGCGCGGTCTTCGAATCGTTCACGTGAATCACGGCAACGCGATCCAGCCCCACAGCCGCATCGAGTGCGGCGAGTGTTGCGTCCAATCCGGGCTGTCTGCGGATGTCCCGGCCGCACGCGAACAGGTGTGCTGTATCGATGCAAACCCCAAGCGGCAGGTCGGGACAGGCGTCCAGGATGGCTTTCAGCTCCTCGAAGCGCGACCCAACGCAAGTGCCGTGCCCAGCCATATTTTCGAGCAGAATCCTCAAGTCGCCGAGCTTCACGCCACGAGTGGCCTGTCGCAGTCCTTGCGCAATTGCTGCGATCGCAGCATCCCTTGTCCCGTCGCGGCCGCTTCCTGGGTGCGCGACGAGATAGTCCGCTCCCAGTGCCAGCGCCCGGATAATTTCCTGATGAAACGCTTGCACCGACCGCGCACGCAGCACGGGATTCGGTGACGCCAGGTTGATCAGGTAATTGTCGTGAACGACCAGCGGTCCCAGGCCAAGTTCTTTGCGCCGCTCGCGGAATCGCCTGGCATCCGTCTCGGTGATCCGGGAAGTGCCGCGCTCCCACATTCGCGGGCTGGCCGAGAAAATCTGCAGTGCGTTCGCGCCCAGCCCATGGGCCAATTCGAGCGCGCGAACTACATCGCCCGCAATCGAAGTGTGAATTCCAATACGGATGCTGCCGTCTTTCCACGCGGGGATTTCCGGCGGAGGAGGAGGTTCGGGGCGGTATTCGTCGGCGGGATCGTAATTCAGGACACTTCGCTGTTGTGGTTCGGGCATTCCCTCAGATAGTCCAATTATTGAGAAAGTATTTTATCGGATTCACCGAAAACGCGCCAGAAAGAACAACCGGGCCAAACGAGCCGAATTCCCGAAGCGGGCAAAGCAAGTAAGGAAGCGAAGACCAGCGCGAGGAACAGCTTAAGCCAAATGCAGAGGTACTATTCGTGTTCCGTTCCGCTGAAAAACGTATTCTCTCCCGACCGCACGTCGTGCCCGTAGCTGAACACCGCCTCAAACGTGTCGAGCACGGTGATTTTCAGCTGCGCGCCAGGGTCCCACAACCATCCGCGCGAGCCGAAAAGCCCCGAAGCATCCCAAATGCGTCCTGCGTCGAAGAGCGGCCCCACGCGCACCTGAAACAGCGCGCCGTTGTAAACAATCTTGTCCAACTCGGAATTCCACAACACGTAGTCGCGCCCCATCGGAGAGTTTCCTTTTCGACCGTCGTGCGTCGCGGAAATTCCGCGCAACCACAAGTCGTTGTCATCGCGCTCGACGCCAAGCGTGGAGAAGTCGTCAAACGGAACCAGGCCGAACGTGCCGCCGGCGCGGAGGCGGCTCACCGTTTGCCAGTCGTTGCCGTGATCCTGTGGCAGCCAATTCAGGCCGACCGATCCCCCGATCTCCTCATACGCTCCGAGCGGGGCCGCAAAAAATCTGCCGACAACCGCATTTGTACATGTGTCCACGGTGATTCGATATTCAGGGCTCCACAACAGCCGGTAATCGGTTCGGCCCGAGAGTTCGAGTGAATTCCCGTCGGTGAAGAACGCAGAAGCGTCAGGCTCAAGGGAACTGACCGTCGGTCCGCTCTGCACCTGAAAATCGCGGCGTGCGAACGCAACCCGAGTTTCCCAACTCCAATGCCCGCTTTGTACAGAACGAAAACCGGCGCCTGCCTCGATCTTCCGCAATTTCAAATCCGAGATAGGCGTCGTCGCGCCGAAGAACGTGTCGCTGATGTTCCAGTGCTCGTCGCGGCCATCGACCCAAGCGCTTGCGCGCCAGCTCGGACGTCCTTGTAGCGGGCCCGAAATCTGCGCGTACACGCGTTTCTTTTGCGAGTCGAAGCGCACGAGAGACGTAAAGTTCACTGCGTCTTGAAATGCGTTGTAATACTCGGGATAGATCGTCTCGTACGGCAAGCCGCGCAATATCGAAAGTGCCGCTCCCCACTTGTTCGGCCCGAAGCCGTTGCGCTCGACCGAGTGAAAAATGACATCGAACGTAGCGGGCAAATTGTCGCCTGAACTTGTGGATGTGCCATCGATCGGTGTTAATTCCCAACGGTAGAGCGTGAAAATCCCGAGGTTATCGATACGTGCCTGGGTGGTCTCGAACTGGCCTAGCTGCAGCCTCGAAAGCGGAGCAAATGCGAACGTGTGCGAGAACAGTTCCGTATTCAGATTCGGTTCCGGCAACGATTTGATTTCATGCACGCGCGGCAATCCTTCCCTGTTCCAATATTGGAGCGCCGCTCCCAGGTTTCCGCGGAGAAAATAGATCGTCGCCAGGAAATTCAGCGCGTAGGAGTCCTGCGGGGCAAGTCGGAGCGCGCGTCGAAGATCATGCTCCGCCGCGCGAAAGTCTTTCTGCTGATACGCGACGCCGGCCAGTTCGACAGGAAATCGTTCGTCTCGCCGCGCCTTGCTCTCGCCCGCAGCAAATGCCGCGCGCGCCTCGCCCCAGCGGTGCAGCTTCGCCAGTGCAAGTCCGCGATAGAAATCCGTATCCGGCGACGCCGCTGAGCCACTCCGCGCCGCCCGCACAACGTCTTCCCACTTGCCCTGGTTGTAAAGTTTTTTCAAATTGGGTATTTGTGGATCTTGCCGCAAGATTGCCTGCGACGAAGCTGTCGTTGTCGATCGCTCGTTTGCGGAGTGAGGCGTAGCGCTTTGATGTTGCGCACGAGGGGCAGCTGTCGTGGTCAAAATAATTCCGACGATCGCGACCGCCGGCAGGCTGATTTTAGGGAGGAGTTTTCGCGTGATCTCTTTTCCCCAATCGATCGATCCAACACGGTCCCGGTAGGTGTCCTGCCTTCTGCCGCTGTTTCCTCTGCGTTCTCCGCGCTTCTGCCGCGAATGTCTAGTCCTTTGGCACAGCCAGCAGGGTCCACTCCTTTGTTACTGCCCATTCCTTCTCAAAATCCGCGCGGCTCACCTTCAGCAGTTTTCGCTGCGCGGGATCGTTCACAAACACCCAGTTATTTTCCCAGTCAATCCCCGCAACAACGACGTAGTGCAGAGGGTCGCGGGGACCTTCCGGCGCGAGCCCCACGATCAGCGGGCGGCCCTTCTCAATATTCTCGCGCAGATCGCTCCATTGCCCACGAATCGCAAACGTGCGATAGCCGGCGCTCTCGAAATATCGCCGCATCGCCGACGCAAGAATGCCTTTCGCTTTTTTCGAATATAGTGCGCGCTGGATAGCTTGTACGTCTGGTCGACCGGACTCGGCTGCCGCGTCGCTGCGTCGCCAGTATTGCATCACCATGGCAATCGATGCGGCCCCGCACCCATTCTTCGGCTGTGCGATGAACGGCACGTCCAGCATCACGCCGGACGCATTGTTCGCGTGACAGACGGAAATCGTCGTGCCGGCCGCCAACGCGCATAACATTATTCGGAGCAGCGCCCGCGAACACACTCGCCGCTTCGAATCCTCCGCCATTTGCTTTGGCACGGTTTCCGGTCCGGCTAGCCTTTTACGATGATCGAGATAATTACGACCGCGGCCGGCGCGACCATATAGTGTACGTGACTTGCTTGTTCGTCAGACCGCGCACACTATCCAGCTACTCTGAACCGCTTTTTGACTTTTTGACTTGTCGTGACTTCAAGCGACCGCGATGATGACGATCACCAACACGATCACGAGCAAAATGAGGATCCAATCGAGCTCGCTAATCGAGCCGGCTGCAAAGTCGGATTGGCCCTTTTGCGCCCGGGCGGTCAGTTGCGCGAGTTCTGCGTCGCTCAGCATGCGCACGCCCTTCTCTACAGTTTTGTAGTCGACACCCGCCCTGCTCATCGCCTCGCGACCTTGCGGCGTCTCCAGAATGCGATCCATCCGCGCCTCGTTTTCCCGGCGCGTCTTGGATTTAGCCGCGACATCTTTCTGCAACTCCTGTGTGCTAACGACATGATCCTGGTCATTTGCACGGGCATTTGCGGTGCGCGCCGCGCCGAGCGCGATGAATGACGCGGCAATCGTCGGCAGGAACAGCTTCTTCACGAATTTGGACATGACGAACTCCCCGGGCTGCATGACTACGATTATTCGAAGCGGGCAAGCGCAGGGCAAGCAAACTACGGCCACTCAGGTTTCATCCCGCGCGAAATACGGGCCGCAGAGCCGGGTTTGTAAGCGGTTTCCGCACGCCGCCCCTTTTCGATTTTTCGTTTTCTGCGCTTTCGTGTTTTGATTTCCGGTATGACCGTATCCGCCGCTCGCGCAATGGCTTTCGACATTCTCAGCCGCGTGGAATCCGAGGGCGCCTTTGCAAGCGACCTACTTCACGCCGAACTGGATCCGGACAATGCGCGTGCGACGGCGATCAAGCCTGCAGACGCAGCGCTCGCTACCGAGATCACCCTCGGCGTTCTCCGCTGGCGCCGACTACTGGATTTACTTCTCAGCGGACGCTTGAAGAAGCCCGTTGATCGACTCGACGTGCCCGTCGCGATCGCGCTGCGCATGGGTCTGTATCAACTTCGCTTCCTGGAACGGATTCCCGCGCGTGCAGCTGTAAACGAATCCGTGGAACTTGTGAAACGCGCGAAGAAATCGTCTGCCGCCGCGCTTGTGAATGCCGTGCTTCGCCGGGCGGCCGAAGAAAATCCCGGGGCCACATCGGAAACAGGCGCCGCAGCAATACTCAGAGGACAACCTGCCCACACCGGTCGGTTTTCCATTTCGGCCAAGCAACTTACTTCACTCAACGGCATCGACCGAATTGCCACGCTCCATTCGCATCCCACGTGGCTGGTGGGACGTTGGCTCGCCCGCCTCGGTGAGGAGCGCACAATCGCTCTGCTCGAAGCTAATAATCGTGCGCCCCGTTTGTCGATGGCGCTGCGCGATCCCGGTAGCCGTGACGACGTGCTCGCCGGTTTGGAAAGTGCGGCATTGAAGGTGCAACCGGGTGCGCTGCTGAAAACCGCGTTCGCGGTTACGGGGGGCAGCGTCACTCAAACTCAGGCGTTTCGCCAGGGCCTCGTTTCAATCCAAGGCGAAGCTTCGCAAGCGGTCCCACTGCTTCTCAACGTGCGCTCCGGCCACCGCGTTCTCGATCTGTGCGCCGCGCCTGGCGGAAAGACTCCGCCGCTCGCTCGTGCCGCCGAGCCTAACGGCATGGTCGTTGCTGCCGACCGCCACGCTCACCGTCTTAGCGCGATGCGGGGGCAATTCGAACGTTTACACGTCGAAAACATTCGAATCGTGGAACTCGACGCGGAGCGCCCTCTCCCGTTCGGTCGCAAATTTGATCGCATCCTCGTCGATGCACCGTGCTCCGGCACAGGGACTCTCGCGCGGCATCCCGAGATTCGTTGGCGACTGCGGCCCGAACAACTGGCCGAGTTCCATCACCTGCAAGTCGCGATCCTGTCCTCAGCCCTCGAAGCGCTGGCTCCCGGCGGCCGCCTCGTCTACTCCACCTGCTCCCTCGAACCGGAAGAAAACGAATCGGTCGTGTGGGAAGTTCTCCACGCAGGGCCGCATGTTCCCACACCAGGATTTATCCCGCAGAATCCGGCAGCTTTCTCTGCCCTGACCGGAGCTTCCCCAACTCCCTCTGGCCAGAGTGCAAACATCGCACTCGTCGCGCCCGGCAAGTCAATAGCGGCTCTTGCCCCGCTGCTCGCCCCCGATGTCGCGCCCGCCTCGCTTTTTGACTCCGAGGGCTTCTTCCACACTCTTCCCGGCGTACATCCCACCGACGGCTTTTTTGCCGCCGCGCTAGAAAAGAAATCTGACACACCCAAAACCCGCCCCTGAAGCCAGGATGCGAACGGTCTGATACTTCCTCGCATGACTTGCTTGTCGACTCGCAGCCTGCTTCAAACTCCATCCTTGCGCTTCCTATTCACCATGCTAAGTTGGACCTCGGAGGTTG
>Ga0335075_10009888_pt1 | contig 14505 bp, 11 predicted proteins | sample Lox_Sample_24_FD_206723 | JGI IMG/M metagenome (GOLD analysis project Ga0335075, IMG submission 206723) | Soil microbial communities from Loxahatchee National Wildlife Refuge, Florida, United States - Lox_Sample_2.4 | ecosystem: Environmental > Terrestrial > Soil > Wetlands | place: USA...
GATCGCGCGCATCGCCATTCCGGCGGCGATCGTCGCGGGTGCGATCACCGAGCTGGTGGTGCTGGGGAACCTGTCGGGTGACCTGTCCTGGGCGCGGCCGCTGATCATCGCCGCGGCCGGCGTCTCGGCCATCCTGCTGGCGACGCAGCTCTCATCTCGCGTCCGCGCGGTGGTGATGGGCGTGGCCCTGGCCGCCCTGCTGGCCGCGCCCGCGACGTGGGCCGCCGAGACGATCGGGCACGCCACCGCCGGCACCTTCCCGGCCGGTGGGCCGGCCAGCGCCCAGAACGGCGGCTTCGGCGGCCCGCGGGGCGGTGGCGGCGGTTTCGGGCGCGGGCGGTTCGGCTTCCCGGGCTCGGGCGGCACGGGCGGCGTCGGGGCCGGCGCCAACGGTGCGGCTCAGGCGGGCAGCGGCTCGGCGACGGCCGGAGTTCGCGGGCTGTTCACCAACCCGCAGTCGAGCACCGGCGGCTCGGGCTTCCGCCGCCGTGGCTTCGGCGGCGCAGGCACCGGCGGCTTCGGCGGCCCGGGCGCCGGCGGCTTCGGCTTCCGCGGCGGCTTTGGCGGCGGCGGCGGCGCCTTCGGCGGTGACTCCACCACGCTCAACGCGGCCGTCCAGTACGCCAAGACCCACGGCGGCGGCACCGTCGGCGTTGAGAGCCAGAGCAGCGCGGCGTCGGTGATCCTCGCCAACGACGGCAACATCGCCGGGCTTGGCGGCTTCTCCGGTCGCGAGAGCACCGTGAGCGCCCAGTGGCTGGCCATGGAGGTCCGCAACGGGAAGCTGCGCTGGCTCGTCGATGAGGGCACCGGCGGCGGCGGCTTCGGTGGCGGTGGTCCCGGCGGCGACTCCCGGCAGGGTAGCCGGGCGGCGCTGGACATCGCCGAGCAGGTCGGCAAGAAGGTGACGGTCACCGTCAACGGGACGTCGGTCACCATGTACGACCTGCAGGGCAAGGCGTCGGCGATCCTGGCGGCGGCGGGACGGTCATGAGCTCGCGCCGCTGGCTCCCGCTGGCGGCCATTGCCGCCGCCTCCCTCGGCGCCGCGCCCGCCGCGCTGGCCAACACCTCCGAGAGCTCCAACTGGGCCGGGTACGCCGTCCATCACAACGGGGTCCATTTCAAGAAGGTCACCGGCACGTGGACGCAGCCCACCGCCACGTGCACCGCCGGCCGGGCGACCTACTCGGCGGTGTGGGTGGGCATCGGCGGCTTCTCCGTCAACTCGCCCGCGCTGGAGCAGATCGGGACCGAGTCTGACTGCACCGCCTCGGGGCGGGCCGTGTCCAGCGCCTGGTATGAGCTCGTCCCTTCCGCGTCGCGCGGCGTCAAGCTGACCGTGAAGCCCGGGGACCGGATGCGCGCGGGGGTGACCGTTTCGGACGGCGAGGTCACCCTGACCCTCACCGACCTCACCCGCCACCGCTCCTTCGCCAAGCGCCTGCACCCGGCGGTCGTCGACACCAGCTCGGCCGAGTGGATCGTGGAGGCGCCGTCGGTGTGCTCGAACTCGTTCAACTGCCACACCCTGCCGCTGGCCGACTTCGGCTCCACCGGGTTCACCGCTGCGATGGCCACCAGCTCAACCGGCCACCTCGGCACGATCGAGGACCGCGCCTGGACGACGACCCGCATCAGCCTCGCCTCCACCGGGAGGACGTTCGTCTCTGACTCGTCAGCGTCAGCGACGGCGGCCGTGGCCTCGCCGCTGTCCTCGAAGGGGAGCGCCTTCACCGTCACCTACCGCAGTGGCGTCGCCTCGGCGCCGGTCAATCCGGTCCATCCGGCGTTCGTTGCTGGTGACCGCCTCACCCATTCCGACCTCAGCGCACGATGATCACCGCCACCAGCGTCGCCCCCCACCTGTTCTGGATCACCAGCCGTGCCGCGGGCATCGTCTCACTCGTGCTCGCCAGCCTCACCGTCTCCGTCGGCCTGGCGATGAGCCTGAAGATGATGCGCTCCCGGCGCACCGACATGCTGGCCCTGCACGAGGTGCTCTCCCTGGGGACTCTCGTCGCTCTCGCCGTCCACGGCGTCTCGCTGCTGGGAGATTCCTACCTGCGTCCGTCGATCGCCGATCTCTCGGTCCCGTTCGTCTCGGGCTATGAGACCGCGTGGACCTCGATCGGCATCATCGGCGGCTGGGCGCTGGTCATCTTGGGGCTCTCCTACTACGCCCGCCACGCCATCGGCGTCAACCGCTGGCGCACGCTGCACCGCCTCACGGCGCTGGCCTGGATCGCGGGCATCGTCCACGCCCTGGGCGAGGGCACCGACGCCGGCCAGATCTGGTTCCTCGCCATGCTGGCCATCGTCGCGGTGCCCGCGGTGGCGCTGCTGGGCGTCCGCTATCTCACCGACGAAGCAGCACCCCGGCCAACGGCGGGCTCGGAGGATTTCGAGCCTCCCCGCCCGCCGGCCGGGGCCGGCGCGGGCCGCACCGCGGCGACAGGCGCGAGCGGGGCGCTACAGCCCCGCCGGATGGCGGACGACCATGTCCGAGAACTCCCCGCCGCCCCGCGCCCAGCGGGTCCCGCTCTCGGCTAGGGCCACCGTGTCAAAGCGCCAGCCGGCCACCTCCATCCACACGTGCCCGGCGTTGGCGTAGATCGTGATCCACCGGCCCGGACCGGCCTCGCCCCAGTCCTCGAAGTCGCCCGAGACCATCGGTGAACTGACCAGGCCCGCCGCCGCCAGCGCGTAGCTGACCGAGCCCGAGCAGTCGTAGCCGTCGGCGTGGAACGACGCGTGGCCGCCTCCGTAGATGTAGGGCAGCGTGGCGATGGCGTTGCCGGCCGCGATCACCTGGCGCACCGCCTCGGGCGCACCGGCGGGCGGCTGCACCATGCCGGCGGTGTCGACGGCGATGCCGCTGACGTTGGCGTTGCCGGTGGCCGCGGCGCGGGTCGCCGCCTCCGCCGCGGCCTTCTCCTCACGGTTCAGCCGGGCCTGGAGCGCTCCCAGATGGCCCTTGACCGCGTCGTACTGGGCCGACGCGTGCGAGCGCTTGGCCTCCTGGGCGATCTGCTGGCGCAGCAGCGCCGAGCGCAGTGCGGCGGCCTGGTTGCGCTGGGTCAGGATCTCGGCGGCCAGGGTGCGATCACGTGCTTCGAGGCCCTCCAGCGCGGTGGCCTGGCGGGCGACCGCGGCCCGCATGACACGGGTGGTGTGGAGGATGCTCGCGTCCTGGTGGGCCACCCGGGACATGAAGCCCATCTGGTCGAGCAGATCGGAGAAGCCTTGGGAGCTGAGGATCACCGACACGATGTTGGGCTGGCCGCTCTCGTAGGTGGAGACGAGGTTGGTCGAGAGCGCCGTGGTGGCCACGTGCATCCGGTTCTCGAGATCGACGAGGTGGTCGCGCGCCGCCAGCAACTGGGCCTGCACGGACTTCAGCTGCGCCACGCGGGCGTCGAGCCGGTCCTGCACGGCGGAGAGGCGCGCCTCGGCACGGGCGACACCGTCGCTGGTGGCGGAGATCTGCCGCGAGTCGGCGGTGATCTGCGCCCGCAGCGAGGCGGCTGCCGACCGCGTGCCCGCGATCTGGCTCTGAAGGTCACCCGAGCTGGGCGCGGTCAGGCCGGTTCCGAGCAGCGCGGCCGACACCGCGGCGGCAACGACAACGCGATAAGTGGGTCGCATCAGGTGGGGCATGGGCGTGTGGGGGCGTGCGGCACCGCGCCCCACGGGGGCATCGATGGCCGGGGAGAGGGGCGTCAGAGCGCCCGGATGACGACGGCTGGGGGGACGGCGGCAGCCACCCTAACACGCCCCGTCGCGTGCGCCGAGACTACTCCTGGTTTTGCAAGAGATCCTGCAAAACGCCCGTTTGCCAGGCAACCCGGCAAGCCCGACGCGTGCCGCCACGGCGATTGCCATACTCGCACAGGTGCGCACCCCTCGCTGGCTGGTGACCTGCATGCTGCTCCTCGGCGCGCTCGCGCTCGCCGTCCCCGCGGTGACCATTGCCGCGGGTGGCGGTGGTGGCGGCTCGGCCGGTGACCAGCAGTACACCGATCCGTTTGGCGGGAGCTCGTCGACGACGAGCGCCCCCACCACGTCGTCGGCGCCGGCCACCACCTCGCCCGCCACCACCGCGCCGTCCACGACGAGCTCCAGCGCGGTCGCCGCCAGCGATCCCACCACGCCGACGGCCACCATCGCCTCGACGACGACCTCCGGGGAGTTGCCGCACACCGGCTATGACGGGTGGTTCGCCGCGGTGCTGGGGTTCGGCCTGATGGCCGGCGGGCTCGGGCTGCGCGCCCGCCTGCGCCGCACCTGACCGCGCCGACGGCGCGCTCGACGCCGCCCGGTAACACGGAACCAATGTCAGCCTGATTACACTGCGCCGCCATGCTCCTGCGCGCAAGGAGGTTCGCGGACCGCCCCCGACTGACCGGACTGCTGCTGCTGGTGTCCGCTCTGGTCATCGCCGGCGCCCTCGCGGCGGGGGCCGGCGCCTCCACCAAGGCCAGCAAGCCCCACTCCAGCAAGGCCAAGACCACGGCGCCCGGACCGGTGCCCCAGGGCTTTGTCGGCGTCGACGTCGATGGCCCCGTGTTCGCGTCCGACACTTCGATCGACTTCCCCGCGCAGCTCAAGACGATGGTCTCCGATGGGGTTCAGAGCGTCCGGGTGGCCTTCAACTGGGCGGCGGCTCAGCCCTATGAGACCGACGCCGACGTGCCCGCCGGCCAGGAGGACGAGTTCACCGACGTCGGCGGGGTGCCGACGAGCTTTCAGTTCACCGACATGGTGGTCGGAGACGCCGCGCGCGAGCGCGTCACGGTGCTCCCGACGGTGCTCTACGCGCCGCCCTGGGACGCCATCACCAACCCCAACGGTGTGGCCTATCCCCACAAGTACGGCCCCTACGGCTCGTACCTGACCGCGCTGATCGGCCGCTACGGCCCCCACGGGAGCTTCTGGCGCGAGAACCCGAGCATCCCCAAGATGCCGATCCGCTCCTGGCAGATCTGGAACGAGCCGAACCTCGCCTACTACTGGAAGCAGCCGTTCGCCTCCACCTACGTCGCGATGCTCCGGGTCGCGCACGCCGCCATCAAGAAGGCTGACCCCGGCGCCAAGGTGATCCTCGGCGCGCTGACCAACACCGCCTGGAAGTCGCTGACGCAGATCTACAAGGTCAAGGGCGCCAGGAACCTCTTTGACATCGTCTCGGTCAACGGCTTCACCAAGATCCCGGCCAACGTGATCGAGTTCATGGTGTTCATGCGCCGCTCGATGGCGCGCAACGGCGACGCCGCCAAGCCCCTCATCGCCACCGAGCTCAGCTGGCCGTCGGCCAAGGGCAAGACCAAAGCCAACTTCGACTTCATCACCACCCAGGCCGGCCAGGCGACCAATCTCTCCAAGCTGCTGCCGCTCCTCGGTCAGGACCGCCTGGCGCTGCGTCTGGACAGCTTCTACTGGTACACGTGGATGGGTCAGGAAGACCCCAACTCCGGGCCGTTCAATTACTCGGGCCTGCTCGGCTTCCACAACGGGAACGTGACCGTCAAGCCGGCGCTGCAGGCCTTCAAGACGGGCGTCCTGGCTCTGGAGGGCTGCAAGCGCAAGGGTTCGGTGGCCACCCGCTGCATCAAGTAGCGGCCGGGCTCGGTCACGTCGCGCAGGGAGCGGGGGGCGTGGCGTCGGGTGCGGCCGCGGCGCGCAGCCCGGCGGCGAAGGCAGCCGTGTCGGGGGTCGCGGCGCTCGGGTCGGCGGGGTTGGCGATGCCGTACCAGTCCTGGCTGTCGCCGGGGTTGTGCTCCGGCGTCACCCACGTGTAGAGCAGCGTCGCCGCCAGCCCGCAGCGCAGGTGGCCGAGCGCGGTCAGCACGGCGGTGATGTCGGTGGGGCGCTGGGCGGCGGGCGCGTAGCCGGTGGCTCCGGCGGGCTGGGTGGTCCAGCCGAACTCGGTCACGTACAGCGGGACCGAGTTCATACCCACGCTCACCAGCGCCGCCCGCGCCCCGCGGACGCGGTTCTGCACCACCGAGGGGGTGCCATACGGGTGCACCGCCACGCCGTCGACGTGGCCGACCAGCTGGGGCACCGCCTGCACCATCGCCGGCAGGAACGCCGAGGGGTTGGTCAGCCCACCCACCAGCACGCGGATGGCCGGGTCGGCGGCATCGACGCCGGCGCGAGCGGCCAGGTACATCCGGGCGTAGGCGGCGGCGTCGGGGCCGGGCACCCAGAACTCCGGGTTGTCGGGCTCGTTCCAGATCTCGATCGCCGTCACCGGTGCCGGGGTCAGCTCCGGGTGCGCGCGCCAGAACGACCCGCCGCTGCCGTAGCGCGCCGCGAAGGCACCGGCATAGGCGGCGTAGTCGGCCACCGCGCTCGGCCGCGGCGGTGAGTGGTCCTGTCCGGGCACCGACTGCGCCCACGGGGCGGTGTAGTCGATGATGGGCAGCCACGTCAGCCCGTGAGCGGCCAGCGCAGCGGCCACCCGGTCATCGAAGGACCATGCGTAGCGATGGCGCCCGTCGACGGGCGCCTGGGGCTCGGCGGCCTCCCAGAAGGCGTCACTGCGCGCCACCGTCGCTCCGGTGGCCCGCACGGCGGCGAGCTGGGCGTCGATCTGCGCCGGCGAATAGGTCATGTCGTCAAACAGCCGGTTGACGTTGACGCCGAAGACCTGGCTCGTGGGGGCCGGCAGGGCGGCGCGCAGCGCGGCCGGGGTGAGGCGGGGCCGGGCCCGCGGATGGGGCGAGCCGCCACCGGTTAGCACCACCACCGCGATCGCCACCACCGCCACGGCCACCACCGCCGCCACCGCCGCACGGGCCCGGCGCCCGGTCATCGCGGCCGGTCACCCCGCCGCAGCGAACGCACCGCCCGCAGCTGCGCCCGCTCGCGCGCCGCGGGTCGCCCCAGCACCGTCTTGACCGCGATCCGCGAGGCGAAGGTCAGCGCCTGGGCGGCGTCGTCTAGCACCGCCCGCCGGCGCCCCAGGCGGCGGCGCACCACGTCGTGGCGAGCCGCGGCGAGCCGCTGGAAGGGCTCCCCGGCGAAGGCGGCGGCCGACGAGTGGGCCCGGTGATGGACGACCCGCGCCGACGGCCACAGCCACGTCGCCACGCCGCGCTCGCGCGCGTGCAGGCCGAGCTCGAGGTCCTCGCCGTAGAGGAAGATCGATTCGTCAAACGGCCCGAGCTCGCGCAGCGTGCCGGTGCGCGCGACGATCGCACACCCCACCGCCCACCCCACGGCTCGGGGCGTGGCCGAGCGCCATGGCGCCACGGCCAGCCCGGCGCGCCCGGGGAGCGCGGCCGGCGGGATCAGCGTGGCCACGAGGTCGGCGGGCCCGCTGGGCACGGGGTGGGCGGTGTCCTGCAGGCTGCCGTCGCCGTTGAGCACGCGGGGCGCCAGCAGCCGCGGGGGCCGATCGGCCCGCAGCGCCTCGCCCGCCAGGGCCAGCAGCGAGTCGTCAAGCAGCTCGACGTCGGGGTTGACGAGCGCCACCGCCGGCGCGGTCACGTGGCCGAGCCCCAGGTTGACGGCCCGCCCGAAGCCGACGTTCTCCTCCAGCGCGATCACGGTCACCCCCTCGCGGCGCTGCGCCACCGCCACGCTCTCGTCGCGCGACGCGCAGTCGACTACGATCACCGCGACGCCGGGCAGGTGGCGCGTCACCGAATCCAGCAGCGCGGTCAGCTCGGGCGCCGAATTGTGGGTGACGGTCACCAGCGCCAGCGAACCGGGCTCGGCGTCGTGCCGCCCACCGCCGGCCCGCGAGGCCGGCGCTCCGCTCACCAGCGCGCCGAACCGCGCCTGCGACGCGGCGCGGGTGAAGTGCTCCTCGGCCCGGCGGCGACCATGCCGGCCCAGCTTGGCCGCGCGCTCGGGATCGGACACCAGCGACACCAGCGCCGCGGCGGCCGCGGTGGCGTCTCCGGGCGCGTAGACCGCGCCGCATGACGAGTCGACAATCTCCGCCGGGCCACCGGCGTCGGGCACCACGGCCGGGCGGCCCGCCGCCAGCGCCTCCAGGACGGCGATCCCGAACGGCTCACGCGAGGCGCAGTGCAGCAGGCAGGTGGCCGCGGCCAGCGCCGCGCGCGGGTCGGCCAGGTGGCCATCGAACGACACCGCGCCGCGCAGATCCGGCGCAGCGGCCCGGGCGCGCAGCGACCTCAGCAGCTCATCGCCGGCGCCGTCACCCTCGAGCGGCGCCCCGGCGATCCGCAGGCACAGCTCGGGAAGGCTGCGGCGCGCGATCGCCACCGTCTCGAGCGCGAGATCGACGCGCTTCCAGCCCACCAGCGCTCCCAGCACGAGGATCTCCGGGGGCCGGGCGACCGGCCCGTCGAGCTCGGCGAAGCGATCGACGTCGACCCCCGGGGCCACCACGTGCAGGCGGCCGGTCAGACGCCCGCGCGGGTCGAGGTCGCGCGCCACCGCCTGCGACGGCGCCACCACCACCGCGGCCGACGCGGCGGCGGCCCGGATGGCGGCGGCGATGAGCCGACCCGGGGCGAAGTCGTTGTGGACGAAGGCATACGCCCCATCTCGGCCGCCCGCCCGCGCCGGGCCCGTCCGGGCCGCCCCGCTCAGCCACCACGCGATCGCGGTCCGCATCCCCCACGCCACCACCAGGTCGGGCTCGAGGTTGCGCGCCAGCCGCCGGACCTCGCGGGCGTGGGCCGCCAGGGCCACCGCCGCACGCAGGCGGGCCGCCGGGCTCGATCGCAGGGCCAGGCTGCGGCTCGACAGGACCAGCGTGCCCAGGCCGGCGGCACGGGCCGCCACCGCCAGCGGCCCCTCGGGGCAGGCCACCAGCGCGCCTCCCGGGACGGCGAGGGCCCAGTCGAGGAGCAGCCGCTCCGCACCGCCCGCGGCGGCCGAGTAGCTGATGAACAGGACCCGGGGCAAAGCTGCCCGGAGGCTATCCCGCGACCGCCTCGATCGCCGCCCCCCGCCTGGCATGCCCCATAGACTGCCGTCGGTGGCGATCATCGCATCACGTCCAGCGACCAAGCCGCGGGTCGCCCTGGTCCACGACTTCCTGCTCGACGTGCGGGGTGCCGAGCGCGTCTTTTTGGCCCTGTGCGCGATGTGGCCGGACGCCGACATCTTCACCGCCGTCTATGACCTGGAGGGGACCGAGGGGCGGTTCGCCGACCGCAACGTCCATGCCTCATTCCTGCAGCGCGTGCGACCCACGGCTCGGACCTTCCGGGCCCTGCTCCCGCTGTATCCGAGCGCGATCGAGTCCCTCGACCTGTCGAGCTATGACCTGGTCATCTCCAGCTCCTCGGCGTGGGCGCACGCCGTGCGCTGCCCGCCGGGCGCCGTCCACGTCAGCTATTGCCACAACCCGTTTCGCTACGCCTGGAACGATCGCGACAGCACCCTGGCCCGTCGCAACCCCGTCACGCGGCGGTTCCTGCGCACCGCGTTTCGCCGCTGGCGCCAGTGGGACTGGGCGGCTGCCCAGCGCACGACGCGCTATGTGGCCAACTCCCGGATCACCCAGGCGCGGATCCGCACCTACTTCGGCCGCGAGGCCGACATCGTCCACCCGCCGGTCGACACCTGGCGCTTCTCGCCGGGCCCGGTGGGCGACTACTACGCCGTCGTCTCCGAGCTCATGTCGCACAAGCAGATCGACGTCGCCATCGAGGCCTTCAACGCCCTGCGGCGCCCACTGGTCATCGTCGGCGACGGGCCGGCCGCCCGGGAGCTGCGGCGCAAGGCGGGCCCGACGATTCGCTTCACCGGGCGCGTCTCGGACGCCGAGGTCGCCCGCACGCTTCAGGGTGCCCGGGCGCTGGTGGTCACCGCCGTCGAGGAGTTCGGCATCGCCGCGGTCGAGAGCCAAGCCGCCGGGCGGCCGGTCATCGCCCGCGCCGGCGGCGGCGCGCTCGAGACGGTCGCCGAGGGCGTCACCGGCTGCTTCTGGTCCGGCGGCCCCGACGAGCTGGCGGCCGCGGTCCTGGGCTTTGACGACGGCGAGATCGACCCCGAGGCCTGCGTCCTGCACGCGGCGCGCTTTGACTCGCGCGCCTTCGAGGAGGGCATGCGCCATGAGGTGGCGATGGCTCTCGACACCGCGACGCACACGGTGACCGACGAGGAGCCCGGGCTGGCGGCGGCACGCTTCATGGGGCCCGGCGCGGCGGAATCATCGCTCTGAGCGCCCCGACGCAGGCCCCTGCGATGAGCGGCGAGCGCCTCCGGCCGACCGTCGCCATCGTCGCGGCCGGGGTCCTGTTGGTCGGCCCCACGGTGCTGGCCTTCTTCAGCGGCGGTTACTTCGCACCCGCCCGGGCGGGGGCCGGGATCGGCGCGTGGGCGCTGGTCGCGGTGGCGGCGCTCACCCTGCCGTCGCGATCCGCCGGCTCCGCCATGTCGCCACCGAGGCGACTCGCGCTGTGGCTGTCGGTGGGCGGCATGGCGGCCCTGACGGCGTGGACGGCGCTGTCGATCACCTGGGCGCCCATCGCCGGCGACGCTTACGCGCAGGCCCAGATCGCCGTGGTCTATCTGGGCGTCCTCATCGCGGCAGTGCTGCTGCTGGGCGACGGGCGCGTCGCGCCCTGGGTCGAGCCCGTGCTGGCCGCCGGAGCCGTCATCGTCATCAGCTACGGGCTGTCGGAGCGCCTGGTGCCGGGCGTGCTGCACTTCGCGCGGTCGGTGAGCGCCGAGGGCCGCCTGCAGCAGCCGCTGACCTACTGGAACGCCATGGGGGAGCTCGCTGCGCTCGGGTTCGTGCTCTGCGCCGGTATCGCCGGGGCGGCGCGCCGATCGGCGTGGCAGCGCATGGCGGCCGCGGCGGCCTGCGCCCCGCTCGGCCTGGGTCTGTACGTCTCGTTCTCGCGCGGCGCCCTGTTCGCCTGCCTGGCCGGCTTGGTGGCGCTGATCGTGGCCGCCCGATCCTGGGCCCAGTTACAGGCGGCCGTCGTCGCCGTGTCCGCCGGGGTGGTGGCCACCGTGGTGGCGGCGCCGTCCTCGGGCGTGACCTCGCTGGCCGGATCATTGAGCACCCGGGAGCGCGAGGGGGCGATCACGCTGGTGGTCCTGGTGGTGGTGATGATCGCGGCGGCGGTGGCGCAGCGCATACTGGCGGCGCGCGCGGCTGACCGGCCGTTGGCGCTGGGCCGCCACGCACCGCTGGGGGCGACGGTCCTCGTCTGCCTGGGCCTGGCGGTGGCGATCATCGCCGGCGCCAAGGAGACCAGTGGGCAGCCGGCCCTGTCGGGCGGCGCGACCCGGCTGGTCACGCTGCAGAGCAACCGCTACGACTACTGGGACGTCGCCCTGCGGGCCTTCGCCACCAGCCCCCTGCACGGGGTCGGCGCCGGGGGGTGGAGCGTGTACTGGTTGCGGTGGCGGTCGGTCAACGAGTTCGCGCAGAACGCGCACTCCCTGGAGCTCGAGACGCTGGCCGAGCTGGGCATCGTCGGGGCGGCTCTGCTGCTCGCGTGCTTCGCCGGAATCGGGCTCGGCGCTCGCGACGCCCTCGCCTCCGGGCGTGCTGTGGCCGGGCCGCTGGCGGCGCTCGTCGCCTACGTCGCCCACAGCCCGCTGGACTGGGACTGGCAGATGCCGGCGGTGACCCTGGTCGCCGTCGTCCTGGCCGGCTACGTGCTGGCGCCGCAGCTCACAGCGCCTCGGCGATCCGCGGCGCCTCGCGCCTGAACACCCACACGGCCAGAGCGCAGATGCCGACGATGAGCGCGATCGGCACCACCACCTCCACCACGCCCGTGGCCACCGGGGCGTCGGGCGAGATCACCCATCGGCGGCTGAGCTCGAACAGCGGTGCCAGCGGATTGCAGGCGAGCAGCGTCCGCAGCGCCCCGTGCGCGTGCTGGAGCGGATACAGCACCGGGGTCGCGTAGAGCAGGGCCGTGGCGAACACCGCCCAGATGATCGCCAGGTCGCGGAAGCGCGGGTACAGCGCCGACAGGATCATCGCCACCGCGGTGGTGAGCACGAACAGGACGAGCAGGAGCGGCACCATCAGCAGCCACGTCCACCTCGGCGAGATGCCGAAGGCGAGGACGAACACGCACACCACGATCAGGTTCAGCACCAGGTTGAACACGCTGGTCAGCACCACGGCCAGCGGGATGACCAGCCGCGGGAACTGCGTCTTGCGGACCACCGCCTCCTGGGTGAGGACCGAGCTGACCGAGGTGATGGTGGCCTCTTGGAAGAAGCCGAAGAGCACGATGTTGAGCAGCAGGAACACCGGATAGTGCGCGACGGTGTTGCCCAGGTGCAGGACGTGGGTGAAGACGACCAGCAGCACCGCGAAGAGCAGCAGAGGCCGGCACAGCGACCACAGGTAGCCGAGCACGGTCCCGAAGTAGGTGCGCTTGAACTCGTTGGCGGCGATCAGCCACAACAGCTCCAGGGAGCGGCGCGCCCCGCCGCCCAGGGCCGAGGGCCCCTGCACCTCTCGCAGGACGAGACGGTCGTCCTGGGTCATCGCGCCGCTGGTCACGCCCCGTCCTCGACCGTGACGTCCATATCGACGTCGACGCTCACGTTCCCGTGGCCCGGCTCGGTCCCGTAGACGACGAAGTCCAGGAGCCGCAGCATGTGCAGCGCGAGATCGGCGGCGGTGCGATTGCGGCTGATCACCGCCCCCACCGAGTAGCGGCCGGGCAACAGGCGGTTCTCGATCGTCCCCGACAGCCGGACACGGCGTCCGGCGCGCAACTCATCGGGCTCGCCGTCCGGGGGGTCGAACTCCCGGCTGAAGCCGAAGAGCAGGACGCCGTCGGCGTTGTGGAAGTTGAAGCCGAACATCGGGTGGGCGAGGTCGTGGCGGGCTTCGAAGATCACGTTGAAGCCGATCGGCTCCCCCTGCTCGATGTTGTCGACGCGCTCCCCGGCCGGGTTCTCGAGCCACGCGTCGATCACCCGCACGTTGACGTCGGGCACGTCCTGGGGCGCGCTGGCGTCATGATGGCCGCTGAAGTTCAGGCGGTAGTAGCGCAGCGCCGCTTCCTCGGGGTCACCGAGATATTGCATCTCGCCGTTGTGGAGCAGCATCGCCCGGTCACAGAAGCTCTGCACGGTCGCCATGTCGTGGGTGACCAGCACCACCGTCTTGCCGGCGTCGCGCCGGGCGCGGAAGACGTCCATGCACTTCTGCCCGAAGGCGGCGTCCCCGACGGCCAGCACCTCGTCGATGAGCATGATGTCGGCGTCGGCCTCCACCATGACGGCGAAGGCCAGGCGCACCATCATTCCCGATGAGTAGTTCTTGAGCTTGAGGTCGGCGAACTGCTCGAGCTCGGCGAACTCCAGCACGGCGTCGAGCCGGCGCCGCGCCTGCTGGCGGCTGAGGCCCATGAGGACCCCGTTGAGGACCACGTTCTCGCGCGAGGTGAGCTCGGGGTTGAAGCCCACGCCGAGCTCGATGAACGGGGCCAGCCGCCCGGCGACGCGCAGCCCGCCGGCGTCGCGGCGGTAGATGCTGGCCATGATCTTCAGCAGCGTGCTCTTGCCCGATCCGTTGCGCCCGACGATGCCGAAGAACTCGCCGCGGTGTACGTCGAAGCTGACCCCCCGCAGGGCCCGCAGCTCCCGATAGGTCTGGCGGGTGAGCGGGTGCGTGACCCGCTCCTTGATCGAGTCGACGCGCCGGTCGGGGATCCGGAAGGTCTTGGTGACGTCACGCGCCTCGATCACCACCGGCCCCTCGGTGAGGCGCGAACGGTCGATGGTCGACGCGGTGGCCTCGTCGATCGGAGTGCGGCTGGCGGTCATTGGCGTCGGCGGCGAGGCCCAGGGCCCGCCGCGCCACAGCGTATCGGCTGCTCAGCCGCCCGCTCGCCAGCGCCGCAGCCGCCGTTGCTCGAACCGCGGGGGGTCGGGGAAGCTCGCATCGCCGGGCCGGCGGCCCGGGCGCTCGCGCCCGGCGACGGCCGCCGCCACCAGCCACCGCCAGGCGATCCCGCAGGTGAGGGCCAGCTCGCCGCCCAGCGTCTCGTCGCGCCCCCATACTCGCCTCAGCGGGCGCAGGGCCAGCCAGGCGAAGGCCAGCGGCGACGTCTCGGCGGCGGCCATCAGCGTCAGCGCGCGGCGGCGGCGCCGGGTGAGGCGGGCACCCCCGCCCGCGCCGTCGCGGGCCAGCAGGGTCTGAGCCTGGAGCTTGCGCGGCAGGTAGCCGGCGAAGTAGGCGTCGCGCCAGCCGCGTGACCGGCTCCGGCTCGCCTCAGTTGCCTGCGCGCCGTGCATCGCCCCCTGGACGGCGCTGGTGTGCTGCACATAGTCATAGAGCGGCCGGTCGACGTAGGCCAGCTCTCCGCCCGCCAGGGCCACCAGGGCCAGCCAGTGGTCGTGGTAGGGGATGCCCGGCAGCTGGGGGAAGGGGAGCGCCCGTTGCAGCAGGCTGCGCCGGAACAGCATGGCCGCGCCGGGGGCGGTGTTGGCCACCAGCAGCGATGCGAGGTTGCTCCGGTCATGGCGGCGCCCCGGCCAGAGCGAGTCGCGCAGGACCCGTCCATCCGCGGTCACCAGCCGCTGG
>Ga0335075_10009889_pt1 | contig 14504 bp, 12 predicted proteins | sample Lox_Sample_24_FD_206723 | JGI IMG/M metagenome (GOLD analysis project Ga0335075, IMG submission 206723) | Soil microbial communities from Loxahatchee National Wildlife Refuge, Florida, United States - Lox_Sample_2.4 | ecosystem: Environmental > Terrestrial > Soil > Wetlands | place: USA...
ACCGCCGCCAGTTCCCGCCAGCGCCACTGGAGCCAGCCCAACCTCGGCGCTCATCAGCCAACCCCGTCAGGGCGAGGACAGAACATGCGCAAAGCCACCGTCTCCTGTGCTCTAGGCGTTCACCGCCCACTTGTATAGCTTATATAACGCATTGGATGATGACGGGCGCGCTGGGCTGGTAGCTCCCGGGCTACCTGCGGGCCTCCCGCCGGGGTGAACCCGCTACTTCGCCTTGATGCACTCCCAGATCTCGTCGACGATCGCCAGGAATTCCGGCGTCCGCTTGAGAGCGTCGCTGCGCGGCCGTTCGAATTTAACCGGGATGATCTTCGCCACCGTGGTGCCCGGTCCCTTAGACAGGACGACCACGTGGTCGCCGAGGAACACCGCTTCGTCGATCTGGTGCGTGACGAACATGACCGACTTGCGCATCTGTCCCCAGACCCGCAGCAGTTCCTCTTGCATGTACTCCCGGGTCTGCGCGTCCAGCGCCGCGAACGGCTCGTCCATCAGCAGCAGTTGGGGGTCGCAAACCAGCGCGCGGGCCAGGTTGACCCGCTGCTGCATGCCACCGGAGAGCTCGTGCGGGTAGTGCCCCTCGAATCCCTCGAGGCCGACTAGCTTGATGACCTCCATGCTGCGCTCCCGCGCCTCGCGCCGCGGGACGTTACGGAACTCGAGACCGTAGCTGACGTTGCGCAGCACGTTGCGCCAGGGTAGGAGCGAGGCGGCCTGAAACACGACCGCCCGGTCGCGACCAGGCGAGGTGATCGCCTTGGTGCCGATCGTGATCGACCCCGAGGAGATCGGCACGAGGCCGGCCACCGCGAGCAGCAGGCTGGACTTGCCGCACCCGCTCGGCCCCACCACGCAGGTGAACTCGCTCGGCTTGATCTCCATGGACACCGAGCTGATCGCCTGATAGCTGCTTCGGTCCTTGGTGGCGTTGAACGCGATGCCCACCTGGTCGATGGTCAGTTCCGTTGAAGCGTCGCCGACGGGCCCGTGTTTGTCGTTCCGAGACCCGCGACGGTCCTGAGGAGCTTGCAGTTTAGCCATTTCCGTCCTTCGTCTGGTCTGCTGCTCGTCAGCTTCTGGCGTCCGGGCGCCAGCGGTCGAGCCGCCGTTCCACTGCTCGCAGGGACTGGGTCAGCACCACTCCGATGCCCGAGACGATGATCACCGCGACGAACATGAGCGAGGTCTGGAAGTTATTGCCCGCGGTCTCGATCGTGTAGCCGAGCCCCGCCGTCGAGGCGATGAGCTCGCCCACCACCATGCCGATCAGCCCCTGGCCGATGCCGAGCCGGATGCCGGTCACGATCGAGGGCAACGCCCCCGGCAGCGCCACCGTCCGGAAAACCTGCAGGCTGGGCGCGTTGAACGAGCGCGCCACCCGCACCAGCGACGCATCCGCCGTTTTCACCCCGGACATCGTGTTGATGATGATCGGGAACACCGCGGACAGGAACACCACCGCCACCTTCGACGGGGTGCCGATCCCGAACCACACCACCAGCAGCGGGACCAGCGCGATACGCGGCGCGGCGTAGCCGAAGTTGACCAGCGGGTCGACCAGGAACTCCAGCCACCGCCACCAGCCCATCGCCATGCCGACAAGCAGCCCGACCACCAGCGACAGCGCGAAGCCGACACCGAACTCGGTCGCGCTGATCTCCAGCGCGTACCAGCCGCCGCCGCCATCGAAGTACCCCTTAGCCGCCACCGCGATGCTACTGGGATCGCTCGTGTACGCCGAGTTCACCACGTTCAGCTCCGCGCACGCCTGCCAGGCGGCCAGCACCGCGACCACCCCCAGCAGCCCCAGCCACCACCGCTGATGACCGGTAAACACCCGCGCCACCCGCGCAAGCCCGCCGCCACCGCCGCCAGTTCCCGCCAGCGCCACTGGAGCCAGCCCAACCTCGGCGCTCATCAGCCAACCCCGTCAGGGCGAGGACAGAACATGCGCAAAGCCACCTCCTCGTCCCGGTGCCATGCACCGGGTGCCGGACCGCCCCTGCCACGCGTTGCCACGCACTGCGAGTGCCGCGTCAGGCCGCCAGCAGGCCGTCAATTCCCTATACCCTATAATTCATATTTTGCTCAATCAAGAGTCAATCACCGCGCTTCCTCGCTCCCGGCCCGGCGGTGACTCGTCAGTGGCTCGCCACGAAACGCGGCGAGCCACTGACCGAACTCGGTAGCGACGATCCGTTCCCCAGTCACCCCCCTGGCCTCGGACGAGGCCAGGAAGACCACTGGCGGACCCATGACCTGCGGCGGCAGCAGCTGGTCGCGGGCCGGGTCCGTCTCCAGGTCGGGAATCATCCCGGTGGCGGCACCACCGCCGGGCAGCAAGACGTTGACGTCGATGCCGTACGGTCGCAGATCCTCGGTCATGATCGCGCTGAGGGCCTCCGAGCCGGCCCGTGACGGGCCGTAGGGCACGAAGCCGGGCCGGCGCATGGTCGCCTGATTGACTGAGATGTTCACGAAACCTCCGCCCCCCTGCTCGATGAGCAGCGGGGCGAAGGACCGGGCGACCAGGAAGTAGCCGGTCAGATTGGTGGCGATCACGTCGCCGAATCCCCGCGGCGTCACCTCGAAGAACGGGATCGGCCGGGTGCGGTAGTGCGGGTTCACCGTTCGGGTGCCGATCCCGGCGTTGTTCACTACCAGATCGATCCGGTCCCAGCGGCCGGCCAGCGTGCGTGCGCCGGCCTCGACCGACTCCGGCTCGCGCACGTCCATACCTAGGGCCTCGGCCGCCAGGCCGAGCTCGGCCCAGCGGCGGACGGCCGCGTCCAGGCGCGAGCCGGGCCTGGCGCTGACCGCCACCGTGGCACCGGCGCTGAGCAGGGCCTCGGCCATCGCCGCGCCGAGTCCGCTGGTCGCTCCGGTGACCACCGCGCGTACTCCGGCGAGGGACGTCGAGATCACCCGCCTCCCTGTTCGGGGAGAGCTCCCCGGCGGACGGCGAAGGCTGGCCGCCGGAGTGTTGGCGCTGGCTCAGTCGTTCGTGTAGACATCGGGGGGCATATCTGACTTCATGCCGATCTTGGCCAGCTCTTCCTCGAACTTCGCCCGCACGTAGGGGTCCTCATCGCTGTAAGCGATGCTGCTGCCCCCGTCACGGATGTTCAGGTTGTTGCTCTTGCCAGTGACCTCGTTCAGGTTCGTATTCCCGATTGGCACCGGGCCGCCCCAGTAGTTGTAGACGCGGAACGCGCTCTGCGCGATGGCAAAGTGCTGGTGGTACCAGTCGCCGCCGCCCGGCGCCGCGGCGACCAGGCCGCCCTGCTTGTACCACAGCATCTTCACCTTGTCGGCGTAGCCGTCCTTCCAGGGGGTCGGTCCGCACTGCACCGGCCAGGTGAAGGTGTAACCGCCGCCCTTGAGGCAGACCAGCACGGCGCCGGCTGGGTGGTGATGAGCGCGCGAGTATCGGCCGATGGGAAACTCCCCGACGAACCCGACGTGATCGCGTTCGAATCCGCGGAATGCGGGCTGGATGCGCCGGTAGCCGGGAACCCGCTGGTTATCGAGCGGAAGGACGGCGTTGATGATGTCCGGGAAGTAGTTCGACCTCGACTGGGCGCGCTTGTTGTTCGGCACCGCGTAGATCTTGTCGTCGTACTTGTAGAAGTCGCTATCGTCGCTGTAATGCGCTTTGAACAGGTAGTCGTTGTTGAAGATGAATTCCCGGTCCCGCAGCGTGTTGTACAGGGGCGGCGCGTTGTTGGCGGCCAGGATGAGCACCCGCTCGCTCGTCCCGTTGACGATCCGGTGGGAAACGTTGGGTGGGAAGTAGAACAGCGACCCGGGGCCCCACTCCACCACCTGCCGATCGCCAGGGCGACCCTCGACCCACGTCTCGGAGGTGCCGTGGCCCTCGAAGACCAGGTAGAACTCGTGGAACAGGTGGCGTTCCGGAAGCGTGGCCCCGCCACCGGGCACCTCAAGGACGTGCATCCCCTTGATCCCCTCGAGCCCGTCGAGATAAAGGAAGGCGCCGTTGGCGCCGAGCCTGTCCCACGAGCCAAGTTCTAGCTCACGGATGTCGTGCACGCCGATGCCGTCATAGATCGGGATGCCTTCCTCTTCCATATACTCGTAATAGGCGTGCTTGTGCGGCTGCCACGCGGTCTCGCCGGCCCGTTGGCCCTCGCCGGTGGGCTCGTTGAACAGCTCCTGCCCGAGTTCGGTCATTCATCCACTCCCGGATCCGTGTGTGTACTTCTCCTGAACCGTCTTGCTCAGCCGGCCCGCTCGCCCGTAGCGGCCGGCCGGTGCTGCCCCATTGCCGCATTCGGGAAGAGCAGCGACTTCACCACCACCGGCAGCGCTCCGGTACCGGGGATGAACTCGCCGATGTCCAGGAAGTCGAGTTCGCTGACATCGATCCCGTCGAGCACCAGCACGGGCACCTGAGCGCCGAGCCGGACGACGTGCCGGCCCACCAGGCCGCCGACGTCGCCATCGAGCACCGCGACCAGCGGCGGTCCGCCCGGCGCAGCGGCCCCGGTGGCCGTGACCAGTGCCTGCGCCACCGCGGTGAGCCGCGGGTAGGTGGCCGAGCCGCGCCAGCGCAGCGCGACCGCCACCGTCTCGCCCCGGGCGGAGGCCTCGCTCGTGCTCAGTGCCCGGCGGACCGCCTCCGCCACCTCGTCGGCCTCGAGCTGCTCGTCCGCCAGTGAGATCCGCGGTGACACTACCGGCACGTTACGCAGCGGGACGATGGACCGGGCCGAGGCGTAGACCGTGTTCCCGCTGAGCTGCAGACTGTACTGGGCCGCCCCGAGAACCGTCGCGCGGATCCCGCCCGGCACCGGCAGCACCTCCACGCCGGCCTCGCCGGCCAGCCGGACGAGCGCGGCCGCGAGCGGCTGCCCGAGGTCACCGAAGGTGCGCTTCTCGCGGCCGTAGACGTACTCCGACACGCCGCCGGAGAAGGCGATGGCCGTCGCTGAATCCTCGCTCCGCCCTAGCGGCTCGGTCCGCAGCAAGTCCCCATCCGGCTTCAGGTCCGGCGCCACCCCGGCATGCGCGAGCACCTGGCCGGCCATGTGCCCGGCCAGGGCGGCGACGACACCGGGACCCGGACGCTGGCCCACGGTGACATCGACTCCGAGCGCGTCGGCCATCTGCCGGGCCGGGGGCTCTACCCTGATCACCTCGCCCGAGGATCCGAACAGGACCAGTCTGGCACCTACATCGATGGCGGCCACCTGGTCGAGTTCACCTTCGCTGAAAGCGGCGAACTTCGTAGTGCCGCCCCCGACGTCGATGTGGATCACCGGGCGGCCAGTCTCGGCCGAGCGACGGTCCGTGCCGGCGCCCCGACCGGCGAACGTCGCCTCCAGCACGTCCCCGGCCGACACCGCGACCAGCTTGCCGGCCTCGGCCGCGAAGATCTCGCCGATCGCCTGGGAGTTGGTCTTGGCAAGCGCCAGGCCGGTGAGGATCAGCGCCCCGCAGTCCACGTCATCGTGGGCCAGGCCAGCCGCCGCGTACTGGTCTTCGATGAACGGGGCGAGGCGGCCGGTGTCGATCGTCGTGCTGTCGGCGTACGGGGTGAGGATCACTTCCGATTCGAAGAGCAGCTCACGCCGTGCGACCACGTACCGCTCGTCGGCGCGACGCAGTTCCAGCCGGGAGAAGCTGAGCTGCGATGTGGCCGAGCCGATGTCGATGCCGACGGTGATCAGCCGCACCGCGTCGTCGGCCATAAGGGAGAACAGGCTGTCGCCATCCTGCTCTCCCCCGGCCGTCGGCACTGCCGGCATCATCAGCCCTTCACTTCGACCCAGTTGGACTGGCCGATGGCATTCAGGTAGCTGTTGTCCACCAATGTGGACGGATCGACGGTGGAAGCCGGCTTCAGCCCGGCTTCGATGTCCTTGAGCTGGCTGAGCGGGTACGGTGCCGCTGCGTAGTAGTTCGCATAAGCCTCACAGCTGCCCTTGATCTGAGCCGCGTCGGTGAGGTCGACGTACTTCTTCAGGCCCTGCTGGCACAGGCTCTGGTCGCTGATCGCGTCCTTGGTCGCCACTGCGAAGGCCTTGACGAAGTTGATGAGCGCCTGCTTGTGGCTCGCGGCCCAGCCGTTGTTGACGGCCCACACCGAGTCGTACGAGTACTTGACGATCGATATGAGGTGCATGCCCTCCTGCTGCGCCTCCACCGTGGTAGGCGGAGACACTCCCGCGCCCTGAACGGTGCCGTTCCTAAGCGCCGTCAGCGCCGCCGAGTTGTTCTGCAGATACACCATGCGCACGTCATTTCCGGATGTCCCGACGGTCAGTCCGGCCGCGGTCAGCGCCTCGCGTATCGCGGTGTCCACTGCCCCGCCCGGGGTGCTGGCGGACACTGTCTTGCCCGCAAGGTCAGCGAGGGAGTGAATGCTCGACGGCACCGCCAGGTAGAACAGTCCCGGTCCGTTCTGCAGGAAGATCTTGCTGCCGTGGGTCTGGATGATCCCCTCGACCAGGCCGGCGCCATCGTCGCCGACGTCGATCGACCCGGTGTCCACCGCGGCCACGGTGGCGGTCGGCGTCAGCACCGTGTATTGCACATTGAGGCCGTACTTCGTGAACACGCCGTTGATCAGCCCGGCGTACAGGTCGCCGAGGTTGGCCGTCTGAACGCCGCCCACCGTGATCGTGGTCAGCGCCTGTCCGTCGGTCGTATTGGCGGAGCCACCGCTTGAGCAGGCGGCGGCCAGAGCCAGGACAGCGCACCCTGCCGCCGACGCGGCGACGCGGCGCCAGGTTCTCAGCCGGGAAGGACGGACGTTTCGCGGTAGCAAGGATCTCGAGTTCATCTGATGCTCCTTTGGGGGTCCTGCGTGATGGGCACGGGTCCGCGCCGTCTTGCCTGCTCACGACGCTAGGAGCCACACGCCTACAAGTTGCACATTATAGGATATCGGCATCGCCGACAAGGCTTCCGAAATGTTCGTGTGTAAGTCGTAAAGATGCCGTCTGAGCGGCACTTGCTCATCGGGTCCGGAGCGAACGCCGGGGTCAGGCCCCGGACTTCCGGCCCGCCGACGGAGAAACGTCCAGGGTAAACGGCAGGCCGGCCTTAGCGATCTCCCGCAGGTACAGTTCCCTGATCGCGGGATCCTCGTCCTCGTACTCGATCTGGGTCTTCTTCTGACGCTTGGCCTCCGAGTAGCCGAAGTCCGTGAACTGGTCGGTCATCCGCCCGGTCACCGGGTAGCGATAGTTGCCGAACTTCACCGCGAAGTATCGCGATGGCTCGCTGCTCAGGTTGAAGTGCTGGTGGTACATGTTGTCGGGCGGCGAGTACACCCACCCGTGCTCCCAGTCGACCCGCCGCCTCGTGGTCTCCCCCTCGTACCACAGGAGCGAATAGCCGAGCCCGGTGACGGGGTAAATGTGCGTGCCGCCCATGTGCCGGTGCGCCATCTTGTAGCTGCCGACGGGGATCTCTGACATGTGCGCGTGCAGCACGCCGTCAGCGAGCAGGAACATGATCCCCTTGCTCGCCTTGCCTCGCCAGTCGAGCCCCTGCAGCTTGTTGAAGACACCGAGATCGGGGACGAAGTTGGTGACCCAGAAGTTGTGCTTGGCACTGTGCCTTTCATCGTGCACGGGCCTGCCGTTGCCATCGAAGCCCGCTGTCTCGAACCGGGAGCGGAAGCTGTGGTCGGTGCCGAAGAGGAACTCCGAGTCGCGGTAGATGTTCATCGCGATCGGGAACGCGGTGGTGAGGGCGATCCGGGCCGGGGTGTTCCCGCTGGCGTTGTAGAGCCGGTAGGTGCCGTTCAGCGGGATGGCGAACATCGACTTCGGCCCCCATTCGAAGGAGCGCTCGCCATCCGGGGCCTGCACGGTGGTGCTGCCCCGCCCGGAAATCACGTAGGCAACCGCCTCGAACAGGTGGTGCTGAGGAACGGTCGCGCCGCCCGGCGGGATTTCCAGCAGCCACATGTCCAGGTAGTCACCGCGCCCGGCCACGTTGACGACCGCCCCGTTCGCCCCGAACCGTTCCCACCGGGCCACGTCCGCCGTCCGCAGGTCGACCGCGAAGTCCTGGTGCAGCGGAACCTGCTCGTCCGCTACCCAGTCCCGATAGGAGGAGATCAGAAAACCCGTTTCTGACTCAGCGCTGCCGTTGTGGGTCATGGGGTTGCCGCCTTTCCGTCCGGGTCGCCTGAGGACCCGAAGAGCAGGGATTTGATGACAATCGGGTACACCCCGGCCGGCCATATGGGCCGACCGATGTCGAGGAAGTCGAAGGGCCGCAGTTCTAGGTTGTCGAGGCACAGAACTGGCCTGGTCACCGCGAACTCGTCGGCGAAGATCCCGCCGAGGGAAGCGGCGATGTCGCGGTCCACCACCACGATCAGGCTGGCGGCAGGTCCCGCGTCGTCGAGTGCGGCCACGATCCCGCCCGCCAGCGCATGCAGCCGTGAATAGCTTGGCGGGCCGCCGAAGTGAAAGGCCAGCGCTATCGGCGAGTCAGGGTCCTGCGCGCTGTCCAGCGCATCACGAACCGGCGCGGTGATGGCTGCCTGTCCAAAGTCGCCGGACAGGTCGACCGCTGGGTGCAGAACCGGAACGTTACGCAGCGGCAGCACGGTTTCCGCCGGCACCGACACCGTGCTGCCACTCACCTGCACTGAAGACTGCGAGGCGCCCACCACGGTCGCCCTGATGCCGGTGCCAGGATCGAGCACCGGCGCGGGCAGCCCCCCGGCGTCGATGACAACGCGGACCGCCGCTGCGATGTCCGCGCCCAGGTCGCCGAAGTCGCGGTCCTCCCGGCCGTAGATGTACTCGGCTACCCCGCCGGCGAACGTGACCGCGTCAAAGCATTCGAACGCGGGGTGCAGCCGACCGGTCAGCAGCAGGCTGGGCCGCACCGTATCGCTCCGCCGGCGGGCAACAGCCAGTATCTGGGTGGCCGCGGCCTCGGCCAGCGCCTGCCTGACGGTGGCGTCAAGGGGGGCGCCCGGCTGCGGTGCAGGCGCCCCGGGAACCGGCGATCCGGTATCCAGCATGATCCGCGCGGCCGGGGTCGCCTGCCGCACGACGCCCGAGCCGTCGAAGCTGACCATCCGGGCGCCGACCTCGATCGCAGCCGTGTGCTGCACCGCGCCCCGGTCGATGAGGCTGAGCTTGGTGGTGCCGCCGCCGATGTCGATGCAGAGTATCCGCAGGGCGGACGTGGCCGACAGGGCAGCCGACCCGGAGCCGTACGCCGCCAGTAGCGCCTCCAGATGGTGGCCGGCGCTGACACAGACGAACTCGCCGGCCTTCGCCGCGAGCACATCGGCGAGTGCCTTCGCGTTGTGCTGCTTGAGCGCCTCCCCGGTGAGGATCACCGCACCGCTGTCGAGGTCGTCCGGCGTCAGCCCGGCGGACGCAAAATCATCGTCGACCCAGCCGCCCAGCGCCGCCGCGTTGATCCGGCCGTGGTCGAGGTAGGGCGTGAAACGGATCCGCGAGCGCCAAAGCACCTCCTGCGCGGCCACCACGTAACGGGTGGAGTGGCGCTGCGTCTCGCGCTTCAGGTGCACTCGAGAAAACATCAGGTGGCTGGTGGTAGAGCCGATGTCGATGCCGACAGACGTCAGTTTGACGTTGTCCAGCGCGTAGTAGAAAGCCTCGGCGTCATCCGCTTGCAGGTTCGACAAGCCTCCTCCTGTTCCGCGGCCACGGCATCGGCCAGCCTCCGGACCAGCTGTGACCATTTTGCGATGATTTCGCGCACGGCAAGCCCACGTCGGCGGGGGGCCGGGGCCGCAAGCGAGCATCCGGCCCTGCCCGCGCGGGGCCAGATGCCTTCGGCCCCGCGATCGTCGCGAGCCGCTGCGGCGGCGTCGTCGGGCGGCCGGCGGCCCCGCCCGTCTAGGCTTCGATCTTCAGCCGGGGGAACACAGCCCTGGCGTTCTGCTCGAAGACGAGGCTGCGGTCGTCCTCGCTGAGGAAGTCCATCGCCTCGATGACCGGCTTCAGGTCATCGAATCCGCGCCCGGTATCGGGGTTGGTCGCGGATCCGCTACCCGGCTTTTCCGTCCCGAACAGGACCCGGTCCGGTCCCACCAACTTGAGCAGCAGCTCAAGCGACGGCGGGTAGTGCAGCACGGTGTCGAAGTACAGCTGCCGCAGCAGCACTTCGAAGCGGGTGTTGTTGGGGTCACCGCCGAGACTGGGCGCCAGCACCTCGGCTTGCCAGCGGCCGATCTGGTAGGGCACCGACCCGCCGCCGTGCGCCACGATGATCCTCAGACCCGGGAATCTCTGCAGCACCTCGCCCCGGATGAGAGTGAGGATGGCGATGGACTCCTCGGTGATGAAGTGCTCGCTGTAGCTCTCCCGCCCGTTGTTGCAGCCCGAGGAGTGAATGAGGGCAGGGACGTTCAGCTCGACCATGCGCTCCCACAGCGGGTACCAGTACTCGTCATCCAGTCCCGGGCCGTGGCCGATGCCCTCGTTCGGATCCGGGTTCAGCGTGACCCCGACAAAGCCCAGGTCGTTGACCGCCCGGTCGAGCTCCGGCAGCGCGTCGGTGACCGGGCTGCCCGCGCAGACGGGCAGGCCCGCGACGCCGGCGAACCGCGTGGGGTGCATCGCTACCGTGCGCGCGATCAGGTCGTTGTTGGCCTCGATCCACCAGTGCACGATGCGGTCGGGCTTGGCCGACTGCATCTGGTGGAACGGGCGGGGGCACAGCAGCTGCACGTCGGTGCCGACGCTGTCCATGATCGCGACATTGCCCGCCGCGGACTCGGCGAGCACGTCATCACTGATGCCGGGCTTGCCCTTGTAGTAACCACCGGATGCCAGCAGGTTGGCGCGGTAGCCGTAGAACGAAGGCGGGGCGACAAGGTGCGCGTGGCTGTCGATGATCATGCGAGCCCTTTCCTGAGGCGTCGTATCCCATTCGTATCGCCCACAATTCGGGGCCGTCTAGATCGCTGGGGCGGGCGATAAGCCCCGGTGCGTGCTGGTTCTCGGCCTTGACTCTAGTCGGTAGCGCATCGATTGTGTAGACTATACGCTGTAGGAAATAGCGTCGAACGGTCGCCCTACGCGCGTCGTTAATCTCGGCCCGTCCGGCCGACCGACTTCAACGCAGCCGGGGATCGCCCCGCAGGAAAACGGCGTTGCCCCGCCAGCGGCTACGACGAAAGGGTTAGTAGATGCGCATCTCTGCAGAGCTAAACAAGCAGCTGACAGAGGTGGGACCCGGTACTCCGATGGGCGAGGTCTTCCGTCGGTACTGGATTCCGGCCTGCCTGGTCGAGGAGCTTGGCGCACCGGACAGTGCGCCGATGCGCGTCCGGCTGCTGGGTGAAGACCTTGTCGCCTTCCGCGACTCGGCAGGCGACGTCGGCCTGGTCGACGCGCACTGCGCGCACCGCCGGGCCCCCCTCTTTTTCGGTCGCAACGAGGAATGCGGCCTGCGCTGCGTCTATCACGGCTGGAAGTTCGACACGCTCGGCAACTGCGTGGACATGCCCTCCGAGCCGCCATACAGCAAGTTCCGCCTGCGGGTGTCGATCAAGGCCTATCCGACCTACGAGGCCGGCGGGATCATCTGGACGTACATGGGCCCGACCGAGTTCATGCCGCCGCCGCCGGACTACGAGTGGATGCGGGCCGACGCAGACCACGTGCGGATCAACAAGACCGGCGAGCCCTGCAACTTCCTGCAGGCGATCGAGGGTGGCATCGACACTGCGCACTCTTCGTTCGCGCACAACAACGACCTGGGAAACACCCGACTGCTGCGGACGCTGGACCCGCACCCGCGTCTCGAGGTGGACGTCAAGGACTATGGCTACACCTACGCCAGTCTCCGCAACATCAGCGAGGACACCACCTACCTCCGGGTGTACCAATTCGTCATGCCCTCCCAGCAGTTCCGCGGTGCCCTGCTCGACATGGAAGGCAACAAGGCCAAGGTCCCGGCGATCAACGGGCACATCTGGGTGCCGATCGACGACGAGAACGTGTGGGTCTACAACTGGAGTTACGTCGCCGACGAGTCGGCCAGGTTCGACCCCGCGTGGTGGGACAGGCACGAGCACGCGATGGGCCGCGGACCGGAGGACTTCGTCCCCGGCACCTACTGGCTGAAGGCCCAGCCGGAGAACGATTTCTTCATCGACCGCGAGGTTCAGCGGACCAAGACCTTCACCGGCATCGCGGGCGTCAACACCCAGGACTTCGCTCTCCAGACCGGTATGGGCCGGATCGTCGACCGCAGCCGTGAGGCACTCGGCAGCACCGACCACGCGATCCAGGCGGCCCGGCAGCTGCTCATCGACGCCATGGACGACGTGAAGCTGGAACGCCCGCTCAAGGGCACCGACCCGCTGTCCTATGCCAAGGTCAGGGCGGCGGACCTGCTAGTACCCAGGGGCGCCGACTGGCGCGATGTCTCCAAGGCGTCTACCCAGGCTTACTGGTAACCGCCGGCCGGCCGCCAACCTGAATAAGGGACAGCGGCCGCCGCACTGAGACAAGTAAGCCGTCCCCGTCGAAGTGACGGGGACGGCTTACTGTCGTGCAGTGCCAGTCGTCAGCCGGCGAGCGTCTTACGGGCTAGCTCAGCCAGCTCCACGTCCCGGTCCGGCGTGTTCCCGCCCACCCCGACGGCGCCGTACCACTCGCGGCCGATCCGGATCTCCACGCCCCCGGGAAGCTGGGTCAGCTCGGAGCCGCCCCAGTCGGCCAGGGTCTTGCCGAGCTCAGCGTTCTGATCGCGAAAGTACAGCGTGCTTCGCTTCATGGTCGCCGAGGTGTATGCCTTGCGCATGGCGTGGACCAGTATGCGCGCGTCGCAGTCCTCCATCCGCTCGGCGTAGACGAGCGCCGCAGCCTCGTCCACAACGGCGAGCGCCATGAGCCGGCCGTCGCCTGCGGCAGCCTCGAAGACGAGTTGGGCGGCCAGGCGGATGCGGTCCAGCGGCGCACGGTTGATCATCGGGCCGCCCTCGCGCCCGATCCGGCCACGCCCTTCCCGATGAACTGCACCAGGTAGTCGCGGGCCACCAGTCCGATGCTGGTGATTTGCAGCGTCGGGGCGATCAGGGCATCGGGGAAGGCCTCGCCCCACACGCTGAGCACCTCGTCGGCGTAACGGTGCTCGCCGACGAGGGCGTCGACGTGCAACAGGTCCGACTCGCTGGTGCCCGCGGTAGTGATCAGCGTGCGCAGGTTGGCCAGCGCCTGGCGAGCCTGCGGGATCACGTGCCGGGGCACACGACCGTTGCCGGGGTCGCGCCCGTCGACTCCGGAGGTGGTGAACACACCGCTGGTGACAGCGCCCATCGGGATCGGGTCGCGGTGCGCCAGGCCCGTGATCTCAAAATTCTGCCGGGTGCCCCCGATGACGGCGTCACAGTGCAGCTGAATCGACACCGAGGGATAGTAGAACGTCTTGCGGGTCGGCCTGCTGTCCGGATCAGGGAACGCGGCGACCCACGTGTCAACCATGTCGTCGTGGATGTCCCAGCGGCCCAGGTACACGTTCACGTGCGAGGCGTCGTCCGGGCTGCCGCCGGCCGCGGCGAGCAGCGACTCGAGGTTAGCGAAGGCCTGGTGGACCGCGGCGATGCCTTCAGGCTGCCCGCCGTCGGGGGCGTCGGGCACGACGGCAGAGGAAAAGAGATACTCGTCCAGCAGCGCGCCCATGGGCAGCGGGTCCTTGTGCCGGACTCCGTCGATCTCGACCGGCGTTCGCGCCGCCCCGGAGACTCCGGCGACCATGAGCTCGACGGCCACTCCGGCGGCAAGGGCGAAGTGCGTGGTGCGACGGGCCGGGCGATTGTCGCCGGGGAACAGCGCGAGCCAAGGCTCGTTGATCAGCGGCCGGAACGACCTGTCCGGCGTGAGCACCGTGACCCGGCCGACCTCGTCGGGGGTGAGGCCGCGGGCGCCAAGCGCCCGCCCCAGGTTCCCGAACGCGTTATTGAACTGGGTCTTTGGGTCCGGCGGCAGCTCGCCTGTGGCGGGGTCTGTGCCGCGCAGGGCGGAGATGGAGAACTGTCGACCGCGGACGGCGAACTGCTCGTTGCTCATCGTGCTCCCGTTGGCATCGTGGCCAGCACAAATACCCCCGGCTGCGCGGGACGGGCTGCCCAGTTAGCAGGTCCTAAATGCTTGACAAATCCTATTGTCCATAGATTATAGCATATATCACTGAAGAAAGGGGCCAGGTCCGATGCACGCTGCGGGGCACCTTCCAGGCGGCCGCCCCCAGCCGGGGCGGCTCCTGCACACCGAATCGAGGCGCCCGCTGCCCGAGCCGCGTAACCAGGGCATTTCTCCCACGGCGGGACGTGGACACGCCTGGCAAACCGCACCCGGGCCAAGCCCGGAGGTCCGCTTACCCCTGAGAACTAACGAGAGGTCTTTCATGACTGTTAGAGCGAGGCTTACAGCCGGCGCGGCCGGATTCGCGGTGCTGGCGATGGCCGTAGCGGCATGCAGCTCAAGCGGCGGCAGCGGCAGCGGCGG
>Ga0335075_10009891_pt1 | contig 14504 bp, 13 predicted proteins | sample Lox_Sample_24_FD_206723 | JGI IMG/M metagenome (GOLD analysis project Ga0335075, IMG submission 206723) | Soil microbial communities from Loxahatchee National Wildlife Refuge, Florida, United States - Lox_Sample_2.4 | ecosystem: Environmental > Terrestrial > Soil > Wetlands | place: USA...
ACCCGCACCAAACCCACCCCGCGGGGCCCCCCCTCCCCCGGTCCCGCGCCCCCCTCTCTTTGCTCGTGTGCGCGAGCTATGATCGTCTCTCGTCTATGGAGTGGCGGCCACCGGTTGAACCGGAGCAATCCCATTGAGCGGCGCGACGCCGAACGGCGTCGCCGCTGTCGACGGCTGCGAAGCCGCGACCGCCTGCGGATGTGTGGCGCGATACGCAATACGGCGGCGCTCGTCTTTGGCATACCAGGTGTGCGGATACTTCCCGAGCAGCCAGGCCTGCGTCGCGCGCGCTCGCACCTGCGCCTCGACCAAAGCGAATTTCTGGTAGAGATGACTGAGCAGATAGACGTGACGCGCGAGATCGGGATCGAGCGGATACTTGCGTTCCCAGTCGCGCAGCGAGGCCTCCGTCATCACCGCCTTGCCGAAGGCAGCGTTGGCGATGTTCGGGTTCGCATCATAGGCAAGGCCGATGTCGTGAATTTGATTTCGTATTCCGAGAATGCTGAGCTTGAGCGGCCCGAAGTATTCGTCGGCGGGAGCGAAACGGTTGAGCGCGAGCCCCCGGTGGACGGCGTGAACCGAGCTGTGCGCCGCGCCGACCTGCGCTGCGCTCACGGGAGCACAGGAGAGTGCCGCAAGGGCAAAAACCAAGGTAGTAGCTCGTATCATGAAAGATGACACCATCCTCTCTTCTTTCGAACCGGGAAGAACGCGCAGATTGACCGTCGCTTGTGTGCAGGCCCGTGCGCATGAGCGCGATGCGTTCTCATCACGCCTTCCTGAACTCCTTGCGCTCATCGAGCGCGCGGCCCAAGGGGCGCAACTCGTCGTCGTGCCGGAAGGCACGGTCCCTGCGTACGTTATCGGCAAGCTCCCCGTCCGGTCCCAGCAGATCGACCAGGCGCGTGACGCGATCGCACAGATCGCGGCCCGCTATCACACGACGATCGTCTACGGCACGGCGCGGCTCGAACGCGGCGAGACCTTCAACAGCGCCGTCGTCATCGGCCCCGATGGGGCGGTGCTCGGCTACGCCGACAAGCAATTCTTGTGGCACTTCGACCGGCACTGGTTCGCACGCGGCGAGCGCCTGGAGCCGATCACGACGCCCGTGGGACGCCTCGGCGTGCTCGTCTGCGCCGACGGCCGCATACCGACGATCGCAGCGACGCTCGTCGACCGTGGCGCTGAGATCCTGGTCATGCCGACGGCCTGGGTAACGAGTGGGCGTGATCCGGCGGTGCTCGAGAACGTGCAAGCCGACCTGATGGTCCCCGTGCGCGCGCGAGAGAACGGGGTACCGTTCGTCGCCGCCAACAAGTGCGGCGTCGAGGCCGACAGTGTTCTCTACTGCGGTAAGAGCCTGATCGCCGACAGTCGCGGCATGGTCATCTCCCGAGCAAGCGATCGCGAGGAGAACGTGATCGTCGGCGAGATCGAACTCGGCGAGCCGAATCCCACGCGCGCTGCGCACGCGCCGGCGCGCGTCGGCAGCCAACGTGCACCTGCAACGCACGCGCGCATCGCGCTCACACCTGCAGACGATCCGCGCGAGATCCGGTGGCTTGCAGAACAGGCGGCAGCGGCGGACGCGGATGTGCTGATCGCGCGCGGATCCCTCGATGCACCGAGCTCGATTCCCGTCATCGACGTCACCGGAAAGCCGGATGCGGCGGCGGGAAGCGGCATCGATGTCGAGATCGTCGACGCCGGGATCGTGCACAATCCGCATGGTCTGGTCGAAGCGCGGCTCTCCGGCGCGGCGCTCTTTGCATATGCCGACACCACCGGGCCTGCGACCGTCGACTTCGCGCGCACCCGTGCGCTCGAACTGCGCGTCTTCGTCATCGTGGTCACACCCGAACGTGCCTTTGCCTGTGATCCGGACGGCGCGATCGTCTGCGGAACGGTCGGGGAATTCCGGGTCGCTGCCTTTGCATACGCACGCACGCGCACGGAGCAAACACTGGTCGCCCCGGGCACCGACGTGCTCGACGGTCTGCGCCAAGCACAAGCACGCGCCGCCTGCGTGCGCTGACCGTGCACGCAGAGAGGCAGCTGCGAAGCCTTATGTCATGGGCGTTTGCGGTCTTTGCGCTAGCGCTGGGGCTCGCGCTCTGGAGTTCTCCTCTTCCGGTCTACGCCGACGGCCTGCCTGACCAGCTCGCGCCGGCAGCCCCCTTTCCGCTCGTGCTCGACGAGTCGTTCGAACAAGACTTCGTTGCACCGGGGGTCTCGCTCGGGCGATACTACATGATCACGGCGAATGGACCGCTGGTCATTCATGCACTCTCGGTCGATCTTGCGCGACCGGCCTTGCGGATCGATACCGTCCTCAGTGACGACCACTTGATCTCCAAAGGCGAGACCGTCTCCTCGATGGCGCAGCGGACGCAGGCGGTCGCGGGCATGAACGGCGACTTCTTCGATATCGGGAGCACCTATCAGCCGATCGGCATGCTCATGCACGCCGGCGCCCTCTGGCGCTCGCCGACCGGACGCGCGGCACTCGCCATCACCGCGGATCACCAAACGATCTTTGCGAACTTCCGGTATACGGGAGAACTCTCCGATGACGACGGACGCACCTGGTCGCTCACGGGGATGAACGTCTGGCCGCCACAGGGCGGGGTGGCGCTGCTCTCCGACGTGCTCGGAACCCTTCCGCCACAGCCCGATACGGTGCTCGTCCCGGTCACACAGATAAGCGCCGATCGTTATCAGGTGCTCGACGCCGCGGCGGCGGCCACGCAGCCGCAAACGGTTCCGCTGGCGTTTGCCTTCGGCCCCGCCGCGCTTCAACAGAACACGCCGCCGGCGGTAGGCGACATGCTCACGGTCTCCGCGCAGATCGAACCGCCGCTGAGCGGTATCGTCAGCGCGATCGGTGGCGGCCCGCTGCTCGTGCACGACGGGGCGCTGTGCGACGATCCACTTCCGCCGGCGCCCGGTGAGGCGCTGGTAGCGGTCCCGCTCTCGGGAGCGCTCCGGCAACGCGACGGAACGCTGCTCCTGGTGGAGGTCGACGGGCGCGCTCCGATGGTTTCGGTTGGGCTCACGCGCCCCGCCTTTGCCGCACTGCTGCTGGCCTTCGGCGCCGTCGACGGGATGGCGTTCGACGGCGGCGGCTCCTCCACGCTCGTGGCGCGTCTCCCGGGCGATACCCTGGCGACCCTGCAGAACACCCCTTCGGACGGACACGAGCGTGACGTCTCCGACGGCATCTTCGTCTACGACGACACGCCCGTGGGGCCACCGGCCCGGCTGGCGCTGCGGCACTTTCCGCGCCGGATGTTCGAAGGAGCGCGGGCGCCGCTCGAGGTGGTCGTAACCGACGCGGCGGGTCACGTCCTCGACGACGCCTCCCCCGCGCCCGTGCAAGTCACCCTCCTTCCCGCGACGATGGGGCACGTGGATACGAACGGCGATCTCGTTGCCGATGCGCCCGCGCTGGCGGGTACGTTGCACGTCGACCGCGGCCCGCTGAGCCTGGATACACCGCTCACCGTGCTCGACCACCTCGCGACCCTGCGCATCGAGCCGCCCTCACCCAACCCCGCTCCGGGGAAGACGATTGCGCTACGCGCCGTCGCCTTCGACGCGTCGGGCGCACCAATCGACGTCGACGGCAGCGTGCAATGGAGTGCGCCGGGCGCTTCGATTCGTGCGGACGGCGTGTACCACGCGGGGACGCAAGACGGCTCGGTCGTCGCCCAAGTGGCGGGGCAGCAAGTCGCGACGCTGGTGCGCGTGGGTCAACGCGATCTCCCCATCGACGTCTTTCGTCAAGACGCCGCCGATGCACGAGCCTGGTCGTTTACGAGCCTCCCCGTCGCACAACCGGGAGCCGTCGAAATCGACGACGACGACGCGCTTGCACTCTCGTATGACTTCACCGGTTCCGAACGCGCTGCGTACGCCGACGCGGATATTAAGATCGCGGGCGATTTACTCGCGCTCTCACTCGACGTGCAGGGTGACGGCAGCGGTGCCGCCTTGCGCGTTGCGGTCACGACGGCCGACGGCGATCGTCTGCCGATCACGCTTGCAGCGCACGTCGACTGGCAAGGCTGGCGCCGGCTCACGGTGCGCATGCCGCACGAAGCCGTCTCGCCGCTCACCCTCGACGGCTTCTACCTGGTGGCTTCTCCCTCGGGGCCGGAGCCGCCGCCACCTGGTGCGATTGCACTACGAAACTTGCATGGCATCTTCGCAGGGACATCGACTCCGAATCCCCCATATCGTTTGGAGTGAGTGGCCAGAGACGCGCTTTCGAAAGCGCAGCCGAGCAAGTGCTCGGGACAGCAATTGCCCGCGGTGCCGCGTACGCGGACGTACGATTCGAAGACGGCCGCAGTGAACGGATCGAAGTGCGCAACGGTGTCGTCGGCACGCTCTCCGACGAAGTGAGCATCGGCTACGGCGTGCGCGCTCTGCACGACGGAGCGTGGGGGTTTGCGGCAAGCGCCGACCTTTCGAAGAGCGGGCTCGATGCGACGGCCGCGCTCGCCGTTGCAATTGCCAAGGCCAGCGCAATGGTCGCCAAACGCCGCTTTGCCGAGGCTCCGAGCGATGTCTACGTCGACCATTTCACGACGCCGGTCGAACGCGACCCTGCCGGCGTCGGACTCAACGAGCGCGTTTCGCTCTTACTCGAAGCCGAGCGTGCGCTCCACGTCACGCCCAATATCACCGTCGGGCGCGCGTGGCTCGATCTCTGGCGCACTGACAAAGAATTCTACAGCACCACCGGCTCCAAGATCGTGCAGCGCCTGCACCAAATCGGTAGCGCGATCTCGGCGCTCGCCGTCGATGAGAGTGACGCGCAAATCCGCATGTTTCCAGGCTGCAGCGGTCTGTACCAAGGCGGCGGCTGGGAGATCGTCGAGCGTGCACAGCTGCGCGAGAATGCGGCGCGGATCGGTGAGGAGGCCGCGCAGTTGCTCACCGCTCCGCAGTGTCCGAGCGGTGAGATGGACGTCATCCTCGGCGGCTCACAGGTGTCGCTGCAGATTCACGAGTCGTGCGGCCATGCAGCTGAACTCGATCGCATCCTGGGCTGGGAAGCGAATTTCTCCGGTGTGAGCTTCTTGGAAACCTCGTTGCTCGGTGCTTTGCGTTACGGCTCCGAGCATGTCACGATCGTCATCGACAACACCCTGCCGAACGGCTTTGCGACCGTCGGCTACGATGACGAAGGCGCCAAGAGCGTGCAGTCGGATATCATTCGCGACGGCGTGCTCGTGGGTTTCGAGATGTCGCGCGATACGGCGCGCACGATCGGCCGTGCGACCAACGCCTGCGTACGCGCGCAGAGCTGGCAGCACGTCCCGATGATCCGAATGTGCAACTTGAATCTCTTGCCGGGAGAGACGCCTTTCGAATCGCTCTTCGACGACGTGCGTGAAGGCGTCTACATGGAATCGAACCGCTCGTGGTCGATCGACGATCACCGGCTCAATTTTCAGTTCGGCTGCCAGATCGGCTGGGAGATCAAGAACGGCCGGCGCGGGCGCATGCTCAAGAATCCCACCTACGCCGGGATGACGCCTCGCTTTTGGAATTCGTGTGATGCCGTCGCCGACGCGCGCTCCTGGACCGCCTGGGGGACGCCGAACTGCGGGAAGGGCGAGCCGATCCAAGTTGGGCGAACCGCACAGGGCGCGGCTCCCGCTCGCTTTCGCAACGTCCAAGTCGGAGTCGGCTATGTTTGAGCGTCAGGCATACGAGGAGCTGGCGAAACGTGTTCTCGCCTACTCGCCGGCGGATGAAACCGAAGTCGTGCTCTGCGGCGACGCTGCCGGGCTCACGCGCTTTACGCACAACGCCGTGCATCAAAATGTCGCGAGCCGCAACCTCACCGTGCGCGTGCGCGCCGTCACCGACCATCGCGTCGGCGTCGCCGTCACCAATGAACTCGATGCAGCGGCGCTAGAGCGAACGGCTCGGCGCGCCTTCGAACTTTCGCGTTTCGCGCCGCGCGACGAGGCACTTCCGGCCCTTCACTACGCACCGCCGGTTCCGGCACCCCCGGGAGCGTTCTTCACCGCGACGGCTCGCGCAACGCCCGAGCGGCGCGCGCAGTTGGCATCACACATCTTTTCGGTTGCGGAGACCGAGGCACTCTGGGCGGCAGGCTATGTCGCGACCGCCTATTCGGCAGTCGCGGTTGCAAACTCGGCGGGGACGCTCAGCTGGTTCGAGGGGAGCGAAGCGAGCCTCAACGTCAAGCAAAACGCACCTGATTCCACCGGCTATGCGCAGAGCTTTCATCGTGACGTGGATGCGATCGATCCAACGATGGCGGCGTCGGTTGCCGGGGCGAAGGCGCAAGCGTCCCGCAATCCGGTGCAAGTCGATCCCGGCGCATGGACGGTCATTTTGGAGCCGGCTGCCTTCGGCGAATTCATTGGGTATCTCCCCGCGCATTTCTCGGCGCAAGCCCTCGACGAAGGATGGTCGTTCCTGCACGCGGGCCTCGAGCGAAGTTACTTCGGCGAGAACGTCACGATCGTCGACGACTATGCGCACCCGCTCGGAATTGGAATGCCGTTCGACTTCGAAGGAACGCCCAAACGCCGCATACCGCTCGTTGAGGCAGGCGTGGCGCGCAACGTCGTGACCGACTCGTACTGGGCGCACAAGCTGAGCCTCCCCAACACCGGACATGCGCTGCCGGCGCCGAGTGAGACCGGTCCGCAGCCAACCAACATCGTCGTGATGCCGGGCTCCAAGACAACCGCCCAGTTGGTTGCCGAGACCAAACGCGGACTTCTCGTAAGCCGCTTCTGGTACATTCGCACCGTCGACCGGCGCAAGGCGATCATCACCGGAATGACGCGCGACGGCACGTTTTTGATCGAAGACGGCAAGCTCACGCGCGGCGTGCGGAACATGCGTTTCAACCAGAGCATCTTCGAGGCACTCCGCAACGCGGAGTTCTCGTGTGAGCCCGTGCGCACGAACGGTTTCGACGGTGAAATGGTTGTCCCAACGGCAAAGATCACCGGCTTTCGGTTCTCCAGCGGGACCGAGTTCTGAGCGTCACACCGGCAGGAATACTCCTTCTTTGGGTGATCGCATAACTTTGTCGAAGGGAGCAGCACGCGCCGGGTAAGAAGGAAAGCGTCCACCTTAATCGGTCGCCACCGGTCAACGAGGGTCATGCCGACGCTGTCGTTTCTCTGGTACCAACCAGAAACTCCGCACTATGTGAGGAAACTGCACGCGGTCTCCTTGCCTTCGCGCGATGACGGCACGGCGCTCGCGGCAGTCGCTTGCGGCATCGCGGCGCTCGAAGGCAATGACGTCGACGGCGCCTGCACGTGGCTCGAAACCGCCGAACAGCGTTCGTCGCCGCGTCTGCAGAACGCGGAGAGTTTGGTGCTTTTCACCCGCGTGCGTTGCCTCGCCGGCCGTATCGCTGAGGCGCAGAGCCGATTCGTCTGTGCCGCCGAAGAGTTTCGCCGTGCGCTCGAAGCGCTGCACGACGGCGATCTCACGCGTCGCGAGGCGGAACTGCATGCACTGCTCATCTGGTCGCTCGCGTTCGCGGCAGCAGAGATCGCCGCGCGCGATCCGTATCCGCTGCACCGCGACGCGCAAGCGGTGCGCTGGTCGTCGGACAACGCACCCGAACGCCTCGGTACGCTGCGCCACCTTGCCGCAGCGTACGCACACGTGGACAAGCCCAACGAAGCACTCTCGCTGCTGCGCGGGATCGCGGAGAGCGCGGAGTCGCAGGCATGGGCTGCGCTTGCGTATGCGGATTGCGTCAAGGTCATGCTCGGGCTCAAGGAGAGCCACAGTGCGAAGTTCTTCTACGGCCTTGCAACCGAAGCACTCGCGGAAGCCGAAGATTGCGACACGACGCGTCTCGCGCGCTTGCAGCTGGCGATGGTCTCGGTTCGGCTCGGCAATGCGTCGGATGCGCAGCACCTGTTGGCGGCGTACGACACCTCTTTTGCCGAGCACGGGATGCAGTGTGAGCGCGATCCACGCTTCATCATCTTCGAAGCGCATGCGCGCATGCTCGTGCTCAGTACCAAACAGCGAGTGGAAGGCTATCGAGGCCTCTGCCGCGTTCATCACGACTGGCGGCGGATCGGTTTCATGTGGCGTGCTATCGAGACGCGCTACGATCTGGCGACGCTACAGCCCAAAGGGTACGTTTCGCAATCGGCCGATCTCGAAGGAGAGGCGCTCCGCGAGCAGGCTTCCGAAGAGCAACGAATGGGGCAGGCAATTCCCGAAGCCGCGCTGAGCCGGTTGAAGCTTCCCCACGTGGAGATCCTGCGCTTCATGCTGCAAGGGACGACCAAAGCCGCCGAACTCTCCAAACTGACGGGCTATGCCGAACGCACGGTCGTCAACAAGCTCCAGGACATCTACACGATCCTCGGCGTGCGCCGGAAGATCGACGCGCTCAACCTCTGCCATACCGATCCCCGGCTCAAGAAGCTGCTCGAGTCGTTCCGGGAGTAAGCGCAAGCGATTCGTTTCACCCCGAACAGAGCCATCCGCAAGCCGAAGCCGATCCAATAAGCTACACGTGCAGGAGACTGCCGAGAAACCGCAGCATACCGCGAGCGACTTCTTCGCCGGCCGCCTTTGCAAAGGCGCTCGCCAAGAGTGCGACGCTCGTTCCAACCGTCAACATTCGAGATCGCTTCAAATAGCTTACATAATCGTCAAACGTCATCGTCCCGCGAGCGATCGTTAGGACGACCATGAATACACCGACCGTACCAAAAAACAGCACATGATTTAAAAAGCCTTGCAGAAGAACCCACCATGATCCGCTTGCAAACGCCTCCAACGGCGCAATTGCCATCGCCACCGATCCGCCTAAGAGCAACCCCTTAGCAACAGGATCTCCACCTCTCAGGTAGGGCAGGAAGTATCCGAACGCATATCCCGCTAGTGCACCGCCAATCACGGCGACCAAAAGAGCCGCGGCCAGCGACACGAGACGAGTAGCATCGGGCTCGACAGTCGGATGAGTCCACACGAAGCTGCACAGCCCAATAAACGATCCGGGCAACATGGCCCAACGCCCCATGGCAGTTAAATTTTGCTCCCCCCTAAAGTCAAGAACTTCCAAGCGCTGGGGTACTGCGATTTCTCCTGCCTTCAATTCGTTTCCACGACGATCTACTCTTTTGGCACCGCTCTTGCTCTTGAGTGCGACGAAATACACGAACGGAATAGCAAGAACAACTGGAATCGGGCTCAAAGGCTGATAGTCCGTTGCCACGGTCAATACGGCGATTGACAGAGCCGCGAGGCGCAAACGTGACGACCACTTCTGGTTTGGTCTAAGCCAGAATCGGCCGGTCAAGAACAGAAGACCAAATATCAATGCCGGAAGCGGCCTAAGGACGGTCTCAATCCCTATCGTCATGTTTGTCAGGTCCACTCCGCTCGCAAACGGCTGCTGAGACACCGGATCGCTTGGCGGAGGCGCCAATGAAAAGAGAAACAGGACAGTCGCGATCGCGACGAGCGCCCACTGAGACAAACGATCACGCCGCGCAATCCTCTAAATACCCGTCAAGCCTGTGTACACGAAGAAAAGAACGAAAATCAGTGCTTGCGCGATTGCTCCGGAGAATAAGAGCGGGATTGACGGCTTCGATGTATCTTGCGACAAAGACCGGCTTGCGATCCCAATAGCTTTCTCGACACGTTTAGACAGTTTAATTTTCTAATGGTAGGACATTCGTGCGCGGGATGCACGGAATGGAAGCGGGCGCGCTCGCATACCGTGCCTGGGATGTGCGGCCCTCCCCTAGTATTCTTGCTAGCGGCGAGCCCCCGGATGCACGTGCAAGAGATGCACGTGCAAGAGGCCAGAACTTACACGGGGGCCATGGGCGGCGCGACGATAGATTTCGAGCAGAGCAAGCTGGCGAAGTCAAGGGAATGATAGCAACCAAGCGAGCTACTCTATCCGAGCCCGCACATTTGACACCCAAGCCGCTTAGGTCATATCATGAGACGTGGATCAACACTGGGATCATCTGGCGACCCTGGCTCGTCGGATCACACGCGACTTTCCGGACGCGGTCTTTATCGGAGGCGTGGCGGTAGCACAGCACGCCACACGGCACAATCCCGCGCTCTTTGAGTCGAGCCATGATGCGGATTTGTACCTCTCGCTCGCCGGCAAAAGCGAAATGCGAGATCGCTACGAGGTCTCCCGCAACGAACGTTTGGGCAAAGATTCAGCTTTGATCGAAGGCGAAGATTTCGACCTTTACATCGAGCGCCAACATCGCTTAGCCGTTACCTATGAGGAAGTGTTTGGCTACGCGGAGGAAGTCGACGGCGTGCGGGTTGCCGCGCTCGAGCATCTTTTAGTCCTGAAGCTTGACGCTGCTCGCGACCGATGGAATAGCGCAAAGGGAGAGAAGGATGTTCGCGACCTGGCGCGCATCGTCACGCTGCTCCGGTCTCCGCGCGTGGCGCTGCTCAAACCGCATCTCGGAGAGGAGCGGCTGACGGTGCTTCGAGACGTCGCCCGTCAGGGAGATGTTTTCGAGCGCATGGGTATCAATGCACACGACGCCGGCCGTTTTCGTCGTTTGCTCAAGGACCATCTCGCGCAGATCGTTCGTATCCAAGGGCCTGCACATGGTCTATCGATCTAACCTTGAGATCAACGCGGCGCGGCCGCTTCGCGACGGTGAGCGCGCGCGCGTTCTGCGCCTTGCCGCATCCCGCGCCGCCACAATTGAGGACCTTTCCGAACGCGCGGGCATTCGATGCCGCGTGAGCGGCGGACCGCGGCCGCGTATCGTGCTCTGGAACGGTCCAGGCCACGGGCGCACGGTTGATGACGAGCGTCGTATTGTGTACGCGATCGATCGCAACGTGCTGCCTCAAAGAGACCCTGAGCGCGCAGCGAGAATGCTGGAAGTGCTGGCGTATGGTTTCTTTGATTACGCCGCTCGCGAAAGCGTATGTGGCCGCGGAATATTCGTTTATCCACTCACTCCTGATCACGGCCGAGCGTGGCTTGCCGAAATCGGGCGACGAGGTGGGAAGGCGCGCACGGACAGCAAGGCGGCCGCTTCCCGGAGAAACGGAACACGACGGCCATCATTGGAGGGTTCCTCTTAACGAGGATACGCTGCGGTCCAAATGCGTGGCAGCCGGCGTCAACGAATCATCCGACCGTAACGGTCGCCGCCTATTAAGCGCTGGCTGCGGGGACATACACCCTGCGCTTCGGGTCCTAGTTCTGGACAACTGCTCCGACCGCTACACCGTTTGCGGCCGACAGGGTAAGCGATTTGCCTGCCGGCGTTGCGTTGGCGCCGGCGTGTCCGGTTTTCGGGCTTGAGGGGAACTGGCATGGTTTATGAAGGGCTCGGAAGAGGGCTTCACGTTGATCGAGGCCGTCATCGTGACGGGGCTGCTCGCGCTGGGCATCGGGACCGTGATGGCGGCGCTTTTGTGCGCCCTACGACCGATCGCCGACATGGAACACACCGCGACGCTGGCTGCGGTCGTGGAGAATGTGGTGACCGACCTTCGTGCGTCGTCCGCGTATGGGGCCGGGACGGTTGCCTTGGCGACGGCCGCGGGGACGAGCAATACCTTCACGGTGACCGAGCCCGTGGTGGAGGGCACGCCCGTGCCGATCGCGGTGACGGTGACGTACGAGGCTCAGTCACAGCCCACCGATCCGGTCAACGTCGATATCACCGCGACGGCTCCCGACGGAGAGTCGCTCTCGGTTACTCAGCGGTTCGTGCCGCAGGCGCCGCCGGTTGGCTACGTCTTCAACTCACCGGCCCCGTCGCACGATGAATTGGCTCCGACTGCCGCGCCGACGATGGTGGAGGCACGATGAACGAGCGGCATCAGGAGCGAGGGTTTACGCTTATCGAGTTGACCGTCTCGCTTGCGATCATGGCGTTGGTTGGCGCGGTAGCGCTGGCTGCGGCCGGCATGACCTCACGCGCGCTGACCTCGGTGATGAGCACCACGGCGCAGACCGACGGCGCAGCGGCCGTCGACAGCGTCGTCGCGACGATGCGCTCGGAGGCGCAGACGGCGCTGGCGGTTTGGGTGCCCGCGAGCGGGCCAAACGTCATGTTCTACAGTCGCGACGACTCGGGGGCTGGGTTTTATTGGGGCTACCTCTACAACCCACAGGCGCAGACGCTCGAGCGTGACAATCTCACACTGAAGGGCACGCAGTATACGGTGACGAGCAGCCAAATCGTTTTGACCAACGTCCAGAGCTTCTCGGCCGTGCAGACGCCTGCCAATCTTCTTCCGCAGCAAACCGACTACGGGCCTGCACTCCACGGCGTTGCCGGGATCACGAATTCCGGGGTCGCCGCGTTGCCCGGCACGAACGTCCCCGCCGGAAATAACGTGGCTATTTTGCAACTGGCGACCGACCGCGCGACGCGCACGGTGCATCTCACGGCCGGCTCGGTTCCGAGCGGCTTTTCCGTTCTTGCACAGCCCACTCTGCACGTTGTCGTTTGGCGTCAGGATAATCAGATCTGCGTGTGGGTACTCTTTGTCTGCGTTGGAAAGAAGACGTGGGCGTATATTCACGGCCGTGTCAGCGTACAGTATCCGGGGCAGGCTACTCCCATACCGTGGTGCGATCATGTTATTTACGGGCCGCTCTCCGCGAGTCCAAATGGTGGTTTCTTTACCAGCGGCGACGTCACGGGGAAAGTTTACGGTTGGGAGTCCGACGATAAGAACGAGTCCGCTGCGGTGCTCATCAGTCAGTGTGCCGCTTCGGGGGTGCCGATGCCGGCGTACCAGGCGTATGCGGCGGCCGGGGCGACACCGATGCCGGTCGTCTACGATACGGCGCCTCCGGAGGCAGCCGGCTCGCCGCAACCAGCCGGGTCGGCGCAGCCGTGATCATCCCTGTCTTCTTCCTCCTGATCTTCATCGTGATGATGGCCGGGACGACGCTCGAGATCGGCGCGATAACGGCCCAGACCGCTGCAACGAACCGGGCAAACGCGTACGCCGACGTGGATATGTCGCGTGCAATCAGTGATTATGACGTCTACTTGCAGGATTTGGTTTCGTACTACGGCTCGACGGTCGTGGCGAGTCAGTACATCCAGCAAATGCCGGCTTTTGCGAACCAGAATATTCGCGTTTGCAATCAACCGGCCGCCGACGAGGGCGATCCGTGTCCGTTTTATTTTCGTATAACGGTACTGCCGGGCCAATCCACTACGGCCGGTTCGAATGGGCCGGATTCAAGTAATGAGCTGCAGTCGAACGAGACTGCAGAGAACAAGTTCGCGGTCGCTCTGGAGGTTGATGTGTTCGGCAAATTGCAGGAAGCAGGTGCGCAGCCGCTCGCTAAGCGACTCACGTATCTTACGTACCGGGTCTACAACGAGGCGCCGTACGCGACGCTTTCCGGGTCGCGGACCGTTGCGACCGACATCGGCACGACGAGTGGCCCCGGAGATTCGGCTGGCCAGTACGACCCCGGGCCGACCGATGACACCCGGATTCATACGATGGCGTGGTGCCAACAAACGGGTCTGCCGGTTGCGTCGCCCAATGCCACGCCTTTTTCTGGCAAACCGTACAGTGAAGGCCTTCCATGGGGCAACGTCCCGAACGGCGGCGTCGAAGTCCCGTGCTTGACGACGTCTCCAAGCCCAACCGACGACTACACCACGCGCCAATGGAACGCCAATATGAGCGCCGCTACGGGCTGGTCCCTGTAGCTTGCACGGAGTGCGTGCGGTGATGCCACAATCGCATGCCGCCTCCACGATGCGGCGGGACGACGAGGCGGGGTTCACGCTCATCGAAATCATCGTCGTCGTCTCGATCGTCGCGATCATCATTGTCTTGTTGATTCCGCCGAGCTTAGGGACATCGCCCGGCCTCCTACGATCGGTGGAAGCCCACACGCAGGCAATGCTCAGCGCGACTCGGGCTCTCGCGGAGTCCAATGCCGGCAGTGGTAACACCGGAGCAACGCTGCAGTTTAGCTATGACACCGCCACGGGGGAGACCGTTGAACGGGTTTATTACAATCGGCCGATACACTTGACGTTCGGAAACAGTCCGGTAATCTTAAATCTCGATCTTGCCATTCCCGCATATCGGTTCAAGGGAAAGGCCTCGATGGCCAACGTTGCCAGCGCTCCCCCTTTTGCCATTTTTATAGGCAGCGCCGATCACGTTTCAGCCGCGGCATTGGATTTCGCATCCGATCCAGAAGATAGCGGTGAGGCAGCCGAGTATTTGTCCAACGAGCCAGCAAACTGCACAAGTTCGAATTCGTTGTCGATTATCTTTACTGTCGGCGCAGCCCCTAAAACCGACACTATCTCCTGTTATCGAGCGACGCTGTCCACATAAGGACTGGAGTTGACCCGGTTCCGTGGATACTTTCCTTCTTACGGAGAAAGAATCCACCATGGCAAAGCGCCGTACATACCCGCCGGAGTTCCGGCGTAAGATCCTCGACCTGGTCCGCTCCGGCC
>Ga0335075_10009892_pt1 | contig 14503 bp, 11 predicted proteins | sample Lox_Sample_24_FD_206723 | JGI IMG/M metagenome (GOLD analysis project Ga0335075, IMG submission 206723) | Soil microbial communities from Loxahatchee National Wildlife Refuge, Florida, United States - Lox_Sample_2.4 | ecosystem: Environmental > Terrestrial > Soil > Wetlands | place: USA...
CTGAGCTGGCGTTTGCGCGGATGGACGGGGATACGCGGCGGCCGCAGCGGGTGGTGCTGGAGGCGGAGTTGGTGGCGCGGGGGAGTGGGGAGTTGCCGCCGGGGTAGCTCGGCGGGTCGGTTGGTGGTCGTGGCTCGTGGCGTTCGCGATGTCGCGCACCGGGTCGCCGGCCGTCAAGCGGCGCCCGCAGTTTGTGGTCTGCTGTGGTGCGTGGGTGGCGCCGCTATGACTGCCGTCGCCCCGGTGCGCTTTTTGCAGTGAAGGGGGCCCACTCCGTGTGCCCCCCGACGGGGGACCACGGCTGAGGGTGCCGTTTTCGCCCACGCGTCTGTGGGGCGGGGCGGTGTTGGGCGGAAGTGGCGTGTGGGGTGCCGAAACGTCCCGCGCGTCCGTCGGCCGGGGCCTTCGTGGGCAGAAACGGCGTCTGGGAGGCCGGAACGTCCCGCGCGTCCGTCGGCCGGGGCCTTCGTGGGCAGAAACGGCGTCTGGGAGGCCGGAACGTCCCGCGCGTCCGTCGGCCCGGGCCTTCGTGGGCAGAAACGGCGTCTGGGAGGCCGGAACGTCCCAGGCGCGCGAGCTGTCCGGACACCCGTGGGCGGTCTCGGCGCTCCCGGCGCCCCGGGCGCCGCCCTACGCCTGGTGGAGGACGATCAGGCGGTCGCCGGTATTCAGTTCCGGGTCGTTGTCGACCCCGAGCTCGACCTTGCCGTCACGCGCGATCCCGAGGACGAGCGTGCCGGGGGTCGACCGCGCCGCGCTCAGGGTGCGCGCCCGGCCGCGCAGGTCCTCGTCGACGATCTGCTCAGACAGGCGGTAATTGGTGGCGTCGACGAGCGAGAGCAGCAGGTTGCCCGCCTCGGGCGTCTCCAGCGACTTGGCCACGGTGTGGCCGACGAGCTCGTCGGCGGACAGGGTGTGGGTGACGCCGAGCTCGCCCAGCGCCCGGGCCACGCGCGGGGAGTCGGTGAGCGCGTAGCTGCGGATCTTGGGCGCGAGCGTGTGCAGCGTGACCGCGACGATCATGGTGTCCGCATCCTGCTCGCAGGCGATCAGGGCGCGGTCCGCCTCGGCGGGCTTGCTGCGGGCGATGACGCGCTCGTCGGTCGGGTCGCCCGCGATGAACGCAATCGCCTCCGGCGCTCCCGGCGGGCGCTGGGGCGCGACGAGCACGACCGCGGTGTCGCGCCGGCAGAGCTCCTCGAGCACGCGGGGCACGACCGGGTCAAGGCCGTAGATGACGGTGTAGGGCTCGCTGGGGAGACGGGTGTCCATGCCGAGGATCCTCCTGATGTTGCGGACCGCGGTGGCGCCGGCGAGCAGGCCGAAGATCGCGCCGACGATCGGGATCGTGGTGAGCATGACGACCGAGGCGATCACGTGCCCGATCGTGTTCTTGGGCAGCACGTCGCCGTAGCCGACCGTCGTTGCGGTGGTGATCGCCCAGTAGAGCGCCAGCCAGAACGAGTCGTGCTGGGTGACGGCGAACAGCGCGGCGCCGACGAGCAGGATCGCGTTGCCGAGCGCGAACAGGGCCCAGAGGCGGCGGTGCCGCAGCGCAGCGAGCCGTCGCGAGAGCATGATGAAGAGGAGCATCGCGGGCGACCGGCGAACACCGTACGTGACGGTGGAGACGGCACGGCCCCACGCTCGGGCCTCAGGCAGGCCCTGTAACGACCCCCCGCACGGGGGGTTTGGTCAGGATTGCGCCGCATTCAGCGATATCGTGCGACCTCGGATCGAGCGCCGGGCGGGAGCCAGGCCGTCGTCCACAGGGCCGTCGCCCTCCCCGTTGTCGGAATCGCGGCGACCGTCACATCCGCCCGATGAGGGAGATCCGATTGCGCCTGCTTGTAGCTGAAGCGACCCGTCCGCTGGAGGGGGAGATCATGATCCCCCCGTCCAAGTACCACGCCCACCGCGCGTTGATGCTCGCGGCGCTCGCACCGGGGACGAGCACGATCACCGCGCGGACGACCGCGCGTCACGTCAACTTCACCGTCTCGGCACTGCGGGGGCTCGGCGCCGACATCCACTCCAGCCACGACAGCTGGACCGTTCACGGCAGCGAGGGCTTCTCGCCGCTCGGCGACGAGATCTCGGTCGGCAGCTCGGGCACCACGCTCTACTTCCTGGTCGGTCTGGCCGCGCTCAGCGACCGGCCGGTGACGATCACCGGGCAGCGTTACTTCCGCCGGCGGCCGATCGGGCCCCTGCTGCGCGCGCTGCAGCGGCTCGGCGTCCGGATCGACTACGAGGGACAGTCGCTGCCGGTCACGGTTCACCCCGGGCGTCCCAAGGGCGGTCGTGTCCGCATTGACGGCACCCTGTCGCAATGGGTCTCCGGCCTGATCATGCTCGCGCCGTTCGCGCGGGAGGCCACGACGATTCAGGTCACGGGCGAGCTCAACGAGCAGCCCTACCTGGAGCTGACCCTCGACATGATGCGCCAGTTCGGTCTCGAGGTCTCGGTTCGGGAGGACTGGCGGGAGTTCCACATCGAACCCGCTCAGACCCCGCGTGCGGGTGACATCGTGCTTCCGCCCGACGTCGGCTCGGCGGTGTTCGGCCTGGCGGCGTGCGCGCTGCACCCCTCCAACGTGACCTTCCGCAGCCCGGTCCCGATCCACGGCCATCCCGAGCGCTCGGTGCTCGACGAGCTGGTCGGCGTCGGGGTGCCGATGCGCTTCGCCGAGGACGGCATGTCGATCTCGATCGAGCACGACGGCACCCCACCGGTGTCCGGGAAGCTCGACTGCCGGGATATCCCGGACATGATCCCGATCCTCTCCACGCTCGCCAGCCGCGCGCGCGGACGCACCGTGCTCTCGCACGTCGCCCACGCCCAGCTCAAGGAGTCCGACCGCGTGGCCGCGATGCTGCAGCTGCGCCGGATGGGGGCGAAGGTCGAGTTCGACGGCAACGACATGGAGTTCCAGGGCGTCGCGCGCCTGCACGGCGCCGAGCTCTCCTCGTACAACGACCACCGGATCCTGATGGCGCTGACCGTCGCGGGATCGACCGCCTCGGGCATGACGGAGATCTCGTTCCCGCACGCCTACCGGATCTCCTATCCGGAGTTCGTCGACCACATGAACGCCCTCGGGATCCCGGCCGCGGTGACGCCGCGGGTCCCCACGGCGATCCCGTCGTGACGGGGTCGATGGCCGCGGTCCCGGGGCCGGTGCCATCGCCGGGGCGGGCGGGACGGGATCACTGGTCGCTGCTTGAGGATCTCGACCGGCGGGCCGAGCGCGACCCCGACGGGCGCGCGGTGGTCTGCGTCGACGTCGACGGGCGTGACCACGTGCTCACCTGGGCCGAGCTCGCCGCGGGCTCCGAGACGGTCGCGGACGAACTCCTGAGCCTCGGGGTGAGGCCGGGCGAGCCGGTCGCCTACCAGCTCCCCAACCGCCTCGATTTCCTGACGATCACGCTCGGGGCGCTGCGGATCGGCGCGGCCTGCATGCCGCTGATGCCGATCTTCCGCGAGCGTGAGATGGGGTTCATGCTCGCCGAGGCCCGGGCGCGCGTCCTCTACGTCCCCGGCCGGTTCCGCGGTCGCGACCATGCGGCGCTCGCCGAATCCCTGCGCCCGCAGCTGCCGGACCTCCAGCACGTGATCGTGCTCGGCCCCGGGCGCGCTGCCGGGGCGAAAGACGGTGCGCCGCTCGGCGAACGGGCCGGCGAGAGGTCACCGTCCGAGATCGCGCAGCTGCTGTTCACCAGCGGCTCCACCGGCGACCCCAAGGGCGTCCTGCACCGCCATGACGTGCTCACCCGCGCCGCGGACGCCCACGCCGCCCACTTCGGTCTGTCCGGCGATGACGTCATCTACATCCCCTCGCCACTCGCCCATCAGACCGGCTTCCTGTACGGCATGTGGCTCGCGCTGCGCCTCGGCGCCACGCAGGTCGCCCAGGAGCACTGGGACGCCGAGACCGGCATGGCCGCGATCGAGCGCCACGGGGTCACGTTCACGCAGGCCGCGACGCCGTTCCTCGCCGATCTCGTGCGCGTCGCCGCCGAGCGCGGCCACGCTCCGCAGTCGCTGCGGAAGTTCGTGGCCACCGGAGCGGCGATCCCACGCGAGCTCGCCCATCAGGCGCGGACCGTGCTTGACGCCGAGGTCGGAGGTGGCTTCGGGACGACCGAGTCGTGCATGGGCGCGGGCTTCGTTCCGGGCGCCGACGACGAACGCGCCTGGACGAGCGACGGCCGCGCGCTCGCCAACGTCCGGCTGCGGGTCGTCGACGGGGAGGGCCGGCCGCTGCCGCCAGGGGTCGAGGGCAACTTCGAGATCGAGACCGACACGCTCTTCGCCGGGTACCTGGGCCGCCCTGAGGCGACGGCGGCGGCGCTCAGTCCCGACGGCTGGTACCGGCCCGGTGACCTGGCGACGATCGACGAGGACGGTTACCTGCGCATCACCGGCCGCGTGCGCGATGTGATCAACCGCGGCGGTGAGAAGGTGCCGGTCGCCGAGATCGAGCAACTGCTCTACCGCCATCCGGCCGTCGCGGAGGTGGCGATCGTGGCGATGCCCGACCCGCGCCTCGGGGAACGCGCCTGTGCATTCGTCGTCGCCGCGCCGGGCGCGACCTTGAGCTTCGCGGAGGTGCAGCGGCATCTCGACGCCCACCACGTCACCAAGACCTACTGGCCCGAACGCCTGGAGCTCGTCACGGAGCTTCCGCGCACGCCGTCGGGCAAGATCCAGAAGTTCGTGCTGCGCGACCGCGCGCGCGAGCTGGAACCCGACGCGCAGAGAAAGGCCGCCACCACTCCATGACCGCCACCGCACCACCCGACGCCGCCGAGTTGGCCGCGCTCACCGAGGAGATCCGGGAGTACGTCCGCGGGCCGGGCGAGGCATGGGCGGAGCGGATCGAGCGTGAACGGGCGGTCGCGCCCGAGCTCTGGCAGGAGCTGAACGACCTCGGCTACCTGCGCCTGGCCGCGCCGGTCGAGTACGGCGGCCGCGGCATCCCGTTCACGCAGTACCTGCCGCTGCTCGAGCTGTTCTCGATGTCCCATGCGGCGCTGCGGATGATCGTCCACGTCTGCAACGGCGTGTGGCGCTCGATGGACTCCCACGCCTCCCAGGAGCAGCGCGAGCGGTTCGTGCTGCCGCAGATCTCCGGCGAGATCAAGGTCGCGTTCACGCTCACCGAGCCGACCGCGGGCACCGGCGCCGATCTGCGCTGCAGCGTCACGCGGGAGGGCGACACGTACTACCTCTCCGGCGAGAAGCACATGATCACCTTCGGGACGATCTCGGACTATCTGCTGCTGTTCGCCCGCGTGGAGGGGACGACCGGCGCCGACGGGACGGTCGCGCTGATGGTTCCGCCGCACGGCGAGGGGATCACCGCCACCGTGATGCCCGAGACGATGGGCGTGCGCGGCTCCGACCACGGCGCGTTCGTGTTCGACCGCGCGCCCGTGCCCGTCGCCAACCGCCTCGGCGCGGAGGGCGAGGGCCTCGGTGTCGCGTTGAGCGGCTTCCTCACCCCGAGCCGGATCGCGGTTGCGATGACCTGTGTCGGCCTGGCCAAGCGCGCGCTCGAGCTCGCGGTGGAGTATGCGAACACCCGGGAGACGTTCGGCAAGAGGATCGCCCAGCGCCAGGCGATCGCGTTCTCGCTCGCGGAGGCGAAGACCGACATCGAGGCGGCCCGCGCGCTGCTCATGCAGTCCGCGCAGCGATGGGAGTCGGGCGAGGATGCGAACGCCGACTCCGCGATGGCGAAGCTGTTCGCGGTCTCGATGCTCACCCGCGTCACCGACATTGCGCTGCAGGCGCACGGGGGCATCGGTTACTGGTCCTCGAGCCCGATCGAGCGGGTGTACCGCGACGCGCGCGCCCAGCGCTTCGAAGAGGGGACCAACGAGATCCAGAAGACGGTCATCGCGCGCTCCTTGCTGCATCCCTGAGCACCTGAGACCGTTCGCCCCGTGACGCTGGATCACGTCTTCCGCGCCGGCGCGATCGGCCCGCTGTCGCTCGATCACCGCATCGTGATGGGCTCGATGCACCTCGGCCTGGAGGCGCTCGATGACGATGGTCGCGCGCTGGCCGCCTTCTATGGCGAGCGCGCCCGGGGCGGGGCGGGGCTGATCGTCACCGGCGGCTCCGCGGTGAGCCGGGTCGGCGCTGCCGGGCGCAACTACTCGTTCATCAACGACGACGCCGACCGCGCGCGCCTGGAGCGGGTCGCGGACGCCGTCCACGAGGCGGGCGGGCTGGTCCTGCTGCAGCTGTTCCACGCGGGCCGCTACGCGATCCCGAGCGCGTTCGACCTGCAACCGGTCGCGCCGTCGCCGGTGTACGCGGCGCTGGTGCGCGCCGAACCGCGCGAGCTCACCGGGGCCGAGGTCCGCCAGACGATCGAGGACTTCGCGACCGGGGCCGCACGGGCGAGGGAGTTCGGCTTCGACGGCGTGGAGATCATGGGCTCGGAGGGGTACCTGCTCAACCAGTTCACCGCGCCGCTCACCAACCACCGCGACGACGAGTGGGGCGGCGATTCCGAGCGCCGGCTCGCGTTCCCGCTCGCGGTCGCCGAGGCGGTGCGCGCCGCGATCGGTGGGGATCGCGCCGTCGTCTACCGGATATCGGCCGCCGACCTGGTGGAGGGCGGGACGCCTGCCGAGGACGTGGCCGAGCTCGCGGCGCGGCTCGCCGATCCCGACCCTGATCGTCCCGCGGTGGGCAGCGCCCGCGGCATCGATGCTCTGAACGTCGGGGTCGGCTGGCACGAGGCGCGCATTCCGACGGTGCAGCAGGCGGTGCCCGAGGGGGCGTGGGTGCCGTGGGCGCGGGAGCTGCGCCGGGTGGCCGCCGCGGTGCCGGTGATCGCCTCCAACCGCGTCAACACCCTGGAGCGCGCCGAAGAGGTGCTTGCCTCGCGCGCCGCGGACTTCGTCTCCTTGGCCCGGCCGTTCCTGGCCGACCCGGAGATCGTCGCGAAGGGTCGTGCTGGGCATCAAACGCAAGCAGGGCTGTCGTCAGATGCCCACCTCGCCCGAGTCAACGTGTGCATCGCCTGCGACCAGGCGTGCATCGACCGCTCGCTGTTCGACCGCCGCGTCTCCTGCATCGTCAACCCGCGGGCCGGGTTCGAGCTCGAGCTGGGGCCGGGCGCCGATCCGGACCTGGGCGGCCGCCGGCTGACGGTCGTCGGTGGCGGTCCGGCTGGGATGGAGGCGGCGCGCGCCCTTGCCGAGAGTGGGGCGCAGGTCACTCTGTACGAGGCGGGCTCGCGGCTCGGAGGTCAGTTCCGGATGGCCGCGCGGATCCCCGGCAAGCGCGACTACGGGCGGACCATCGAGTACTTCGAGTCGGAGCTCGCCCGGCTCGGCGTCGACGTCGAGCTCGAGACGCTGCCCGGGCTGGAGATGCTGCGCGGCGCCGACGCGGTCATCCTCGCCTCCGGAGTCACCCCGCGGATCGCCGACATTCCCGGCCGGAACCTGCCCCACGTCCACACCTACGCCGAGCTGCTCGACCCCGACGCCGATCCGGTGGCGGTGCGCGACGGTGCCGCGGTCGCGATCATCGGTGCCGGCGGGATCGGTGTCGACGTCGCTCACATGCTCAGCCACGCGCACAGCGACGACCCCGTCCAGCGGTTCTACGCCGAGCACCGGCTGCGGGGCGAGGCCGACCCGGACGCCGCGTACGCATCCCCTCGCCCGGTGACGTTGATGCGCCGGAGCGCCGGCCGGGTGGGGGAGTCGATCGGCCCGACGAGCCGATGGGTCACCGTCGGGGCGCTGCGGCGCGCCGGGGTCGAGATGCTCACCGAGGTCGCCTACGAGCGGATCGAGCCCGGAAGCGTCCACATCCGTGACGCGGGCGGCGCCTCACGCCAGATCGCGGCCGACGTGGTGATCGTCTGCGCGGGCCAGGAGCCGGACCGCGGTCTCGCCGACCGGCTGGCCGCGCTCGGCGTCCCGCATCTGGTGATCGGCGGCGCGGCCCAGGCGGTCGAGCTCGACGCAGAGCGGGCGTTCCGTGACGGCGCCGAGTCGCCGCGGCGGGTTGCCGCGCTGCTCGGCGCGCGCTGAACCGACCCGAACGCCGCGGCTTGATAGGTTCGCGCCGTGCCCGCGACCCGCTGGGGCCTCACCGTCCCGTTCACCGGCGTCCCGCTCGCCGACCACTTCGAGCTCTACCGCCGCGCCGAGGCGCTCGGCTACGACGACCTGTGGTCCGGGGAGACACCGAACGGCCCCGACGGCTTCACCACCCTGTCGATGGCGATCGCGGTCACCGATCGGATGCGGCTGGCGACGGGGATCGTCAACCCGTTCACGCGCGGCCCCGCGGTACTCGCGCAGACCGCGGCGACGCTGCAGGAGGCGAGCGGCGGTCGCTTCGTGCTCGGCCTCGGCGCCTCCTCGAACGTGATCGTGGACCGCTTCAACGGGCTGGAGTTCACCAAGCCGCTCTCCAAGGTGCGCGAGGCGGTGCAGCGGCTGCGGCCGGTGCTCAGCGTCCCGGCGGAAAAGGGGTACGGCGGCCTCCGGCTCGAGCGGCCGGTGACGACACCGGTGCCGATCGTGCTCGCCGCGCTGCGCGAGAAGATGCTCGGGCTCGCCGGCGAGCTCGCCGACGGCGCGTTCACCAACTTCCTGCCGATCTCGGGCCTTCCGCAGGTCCGCGCCGCCCACCGCGCGGGCGAGGCCGCTGCCGGCCGCGCCGAGGGCTCGACTGAGCTCGTCTGCCGGTTCTTCATCATCCCCGGTGACCCGTCCGATGGAGCGGCGCTTGCGCGCGGGATGTTCTCCGCCTATGGCAGCGTGCCCGTCTACGCGGCGTTCTTCCGCTGGCTCGGCTGGGCCGAGCGCCTGGACCCGATGGTCGCGGCCTACGAGGCCGGGGATCGCAGGCGCGCGATGGAGCTCGCTCCCGAGGAGCTGATCCGCGAGATCTACCTGTTCGGCGCGATCGAGGAGATCCGCGAGCGGCTGCAGGCGTTCGTCGCCGGGGGAATCACGACAGCGGTGCTCACCCCGATCTGCGCGCCCGAGCAGCTCGGCGAGGTGATCGAGGCCCTCGCGCCCTGAAGGTGACTCACTCCGGACTGGACGCGCGCGCTCCAAACAGACGGCGGCCGAGTGAGTCACTCGGGGTCGCCAGCGGTGCCACCTTGCCCTCGGCAACGTTCTGCTCGTGCTGCTGCCACCCCTCGAGCCATTTCCACGCCGCGGTGAGCGTGGCGGTCGAGGCGGTCACCATGAACGCCACCACCTGACCGCGATCGAGGTTCAGCCCTGGGATCGCGTGCGCGACGACGCCGGCGAGCCAACCGGCGAACAGGGTGAAGAACGGCGTGATGATGGTGACGAAGCGGCCGATCAGCGCCGCTTCAGCACGTGGCTCAGACTGTGTCAGCTGCTCGCTGATGGTGAACGCGTCCGGGACGCGCATCGAAACCGACATGTGACTGCCCCCTTGGTCTGCAGCACGCCCCTCGCGCTGCTGACACTGGATGCTAGATGCGCCGCACCGCATGTCAAAGGTAATAGTGCACACACGCCTCGCGTGACAGCCAGGGATGGTGAGGGTTATGCAGCTTTGCCCTCAGCAGACGTCGGCCAGCACCGCGACCAGCCTCGCCAGGGCCGCGGTATAGCCGTGCTCGGGTGGTGTGGCGTAGCCGATGACGAGCGCCGGCCGGCCGGTCGCAGGACCGTCGGTGAACGATTCGAGACCCGACAGCGCAAGACCGCGGGCCGCGGCGAGCTCGATCACCTCCGCCTCCGAGGTGCCCGGCGGGAGCTCCAGCAGGGCGTGCAGGCCGGCGGCGATCCCGTGGACGCGGACCGCGGGGGCCTCCCGCGCGATGGTCGAGACCAGCCGGTCACGGCGGCGCCGGTAGGCGAGCCGCGCCCGGCGGACGTGCCGGTCGTAGGCGCCCGATCGGATCAACTCGGCCAGTGCCAGCTGCGCGACGGCATCCGGGCCGCTGCGCAGCAACTCCTGGATCTCCAGCATCCGCGGGTGCAGCTCGTCGGGGGCCACCAGCCATGCGATGCGCAGCCCGGGAGCGAGGCTTTTGGAGGCGGTCCCGATGTACACGACGCGGTCGGGGGCGAGTGCCTGCATCGCTCCGACCGGCTGGCGGTCGTAGCGGAACTCGCCGTCGTAGTCGTCCTCGACGACGGTCCGCCCGCCGTCGGACGCCCAGTGGACGGCGGCGCCCCGGCGCGCCGGCGCGAGCGCGATCCCGAACGGGAACTGATGCGCCGCCGTGAGCAGGACCGCGTCGGCGGCGCCCCCAGTGAGCTCGTCGGTGCGCGCGCCCTGCTCGTCGATGTCCAGCGGCTGGGTGGTCAGGCCGTGCCGCGCGGCGATCTCCCGGTGGGTGTCCAGCCCGTGGCGCTCGGTCGCGAGCGTCCGTGCCCCGCGCGCGGCGAGCACCTCGCAGGTGAGCGCGAGCGCCTCGGCGAAACCGCCGCAGACGAGGATCCGCTCCGGGTCGGCGACCACTCCGCGTGCGCGCGCCAGGTATTCCGCCAGCGCCGCACGAAGCTCGGGGCGGCCCTGGGAGAACTCGTAGCCGAACGCGTCCGGGGGCGCGGCGGCGAGCGCCCGCCGGGTCGCCGACACCCAGGCGGCGCGCGGGAACGAGGTCACGTCGGGTGAGCCGGGGCGGAGATTGTGCCGGGGTGCGGTGACGGCCTGATCGGCGGTTCGGGGCGAGACGCGCGGCACGGTCTCAGGCCGCGGGCGCTGGGCCACCCGCGTCCCGGACCCCTGCCGGGCCTCGAGCCAGCCCTCGGCGACGAGCTGGGAGTAGGCCTCCGCCACCGTGTTCCGGGCGAGCCCGAGGTCGGCGGCGAGCGCCCGGGTGGACGGCAGCCGGGTCCCGGGCGCGAGCCGGCCCTCGCGAACCGCATCGCGGAGCGCGTCCTCAAGGCCCGCGCGGACCCGGGATCCGAGCGGTCTGAGGTGCAGGTCGACACCGGCAATGGCCCAACGTTCTGCCATGGAATTGGACCTTACTGATGGGCCGCCAGCGACGTACGGTTCCGCCCATGACCACCACCGACACACTCCCCACCACCGAGGATCCGGCCGTCCCCCGGCTCGATTTCGACGCCCACGCGGCCGGCTTCTCCCGCGCCATCTCCCACCTGCACAACGCTGCGGTCAAGGAGCTCGACGCGGCCGATATCGACCCCAAGCTGCGGGAGCTCGTGCGCCTGCGCGCGTCGCAGCTCAACGGGTGCGCCTACTGCATCGACATGCACTCCAAGGACGCTCGTGCGATCGGCGAGACCGAGCAGCGGCTCTACGCACTCACCGCCTGGCGCGAGACCGGGTTCTTCGACGCGCGTGAACGGGCGGCGCTCGCGTTCTGCGAGGCGGTCGTGCGGATGAGCGACACCCATGTCCCGCGGGCGGCGTTCGACGAGGTCGCCTCGGCGTTCACCGAGAAGGAGCTCGCCGCGCTCATCTCTCTCGTCATCTCGATCAACGCCTGGAACACCGTCGGCGTGACCACCCACACCTGGGAGCCCGGCACCTACGAGGGTTAGGCAGCGTCGGAGATCCCGAGCGTCGTCTCGGGCGAGATGTAGGTGCCGCGGTTCTCGCCGTGGCAGATCTTGGTGATCGCGTCGCGCTCGTCGAAGTCGAACACGTGGAGGGGCAGGCCGTGATCACGCGCGAGCACGATCGCGGTCTGGTCCATCACGCGCAGGTCACGCTCGAGCACGTCGTTGTAGCCGAGCGTGTCGTAGCGCCGTGCGTTCGGGTTCGTGCGCGGATCGGAGTCGTAGATCCCGTCGACCCCGTGCTTGGCGAGCAGAATCGCCTCCGCTCGGGTCTCGATCGCCCGCTGGACCGAGGCGTAGTCGGTGGTCACGTACGGCTGGCCGATGCCGGCGGCGAGCAGCACGATGTGCTCGCGCTCCAGGTGGGAGATCGCGCGCAGGCGGATGAACGGCTCGGCGACCGACTGAATCGGAACCGCGGTCATCAGCCGCACGTCCTCCAGTCCGCGGTGCTTGAGCACGCCGCGCATCAGGATTCCGTTCATGACGGTGCCGAGCATTCCGATGTTGTCGGCCTCGGCGCGCTCGATCGACCAATCGTCGGCGACGTTGCCGCGGAAGAAGTTGCCGCCTCCCACCACGACCGCCTGCTGGATGCCGAGCACCCGCGCGGCGATCAGCTGGTCGGCGACGTATCCGAGCGCGTGGTTGTCCAGGCCGAAATCGGAGGCGCCGGCGAAGGCGCGGCCGCTCAACTTGACGACGACCCGGCGGTAGCGCAGCTTCGACACGGCCCGCAAGGCTACAAGGCCAGGCGTCGCGCGGGCCCGCGCCTGTCAGTTCGCCCGTCCGACGATCCTGCGAGCTGCGGCGGCGTCCGGACCGATCCGGCCTCACTACTGTGTGGCGCGATCACTGTGGACGCGCGGCGCTGGTACTCGGAGCAGCCCAACGTCACCGGCCGCGGAATCGTGGCCGGTTACTCGGCGCGATTCTGGGCGATGATCGCCGTCCTGGGCGCGATCACCGGACTGGGCGCCGCGGGCCTGCTGGAGCTCCTGCGGCTCGTCGAGCACCTGGCCTACGACTATCACCATGGGAGCTTCCTGCGCGGCGTCGAGCAGGCACCCCGATGGCGCGCGTTCGCCGCGCTCGGGGTCGCGTCGGTGATCGTCGCGGCCGGTGTCGCGGCCCTTGGGCGCCTGGGCAGCCGTGGCGGCGGGACCGACGTCTCCGACGGGCTGTGGCTGCGCGGGGCGCGGCTGGACTTCCGGGCGAGCGTCGGCCGCGCGCTGCTCTCGATCGTCACCGTCGGCCTCGGCAGCTCACTCGGGCGTGAGGGGGCGCCGCAGACGCTGGGCGCGGCGACCGCGACCAAGTTCGCCGAATGGGCGGGGCTGCCCACCTGGCAGCGGCGGTTGCTCGTCGCCTGCGGGGCGGGCGCCGGGTTCGCGGCCGTCTACAACGTCCCGCTCGGCGGGGCGCTGTTCGCGGTCGAGGTCTTGCTCGGTTCGGTGGCGCTGCCGCTCGTGCTCCCGGCGCTTGCCACGTCCGTGGTCGCCACCTCGGTCGCGTGGCTGTTCCTGGGGACGGGGCCCGCGTACTCGCTGCCGCACTACCCGCTCCACCCTGCGCAGATGATCTGGGCGCTGCTCGCCGGACCGGTGATCGGGGTGGTCGCGGTCGTCTGGGTCCGTCTCATCCGCCGCGCGGCGCGGATGCGCCCGACCGGCCGAGGGCGCTACGTCGCGCCCGCGGCGGCGTTCATGGCGCTGGCGGCGTTGTCGCTGAAGTACCCGCAGTTGCTCGGCAACGGCAAGGGGATCGTTCAGCTCGGCGCCATCGGGGAGCTGTCGCTCGGGTTGATGGCCGTGCTGTTCGTGCTCAAGCCTCTGGTCACCGCGGCGTGCCTCGGCTCTGGCGCCCCGGGCGGGTTGTTCACGCCGACGCTCACGATCGGCGTGCTGCTCGCGGGGATCCTGGGGACGGCCTGGGGCCATGTCTGGCCCGGCGCGACCCTCGGCAGCTACGCGGTGATCGGCGGCGGCGCGTTCCTCGCCGCCTCGATGCAGGGTCCATTGTCGGGCGTCGTGCTGGTGCTCGAGCTGACCCGCAACTTCGACACGCTGATGGCGCCGACGCTCCTGGCGGTGGCGGAGGCGACCGTGATCGCCCGCCGGCTCGGCGCGCCCTCGATCTACTCCGCGCGCCTGCGGCCCGCTCCCGACCGCCCCGGAGCGAATGCGCTCGCGCAGGAGGCGCTGGCCACGCTCGACCGGCCCGACGCGATCCCCGACGAGCATCTCGGCGCGGACGGCGAGAGCTCGGTCGACCCCGGCGAGGCGGCCGCCGGCGACCTCGGCGGCGCTAGCGATGGGCCAGCCGCGAGCCGGTCAGACGGTCGAACAGGACCGCCAGCCGGGGAGCGAGCGAGGGCGCGGCGCGCACGAGGAGATCGATGAGGACGGCGTCGTTGCCGACCCGGATCCGCGGCCGGTTGCGCTCGACCCCGTCGACGATGATCGTCGCCGCCCGCTCCGGGGACATCTTCAGCAGCTTCTCGTTGTAGAGCCGCTCGCGGGCGCGGTCCTCGGCGGTGACCTGGATCCCGAGCTGCTCGGCGATCCGCACGCTGCTGGAGGCGATCTGGGTCTTCACCCCGCCCGGATGCACGATGCTCACCCCCACCCGGTGGCCCGCCGCGAGCATCTCGGCGCGCAACGTCTCGGTGAAGCCGCGCACCCCGAACTTGGTCGTCACGTACGCGCTGAGCTTGGGCTGGGCGAAGTAGCCGTTGAGGCTCGAGATGTTGATCACGTGCCCGTCTCCGGACGCGATCAGGTGAGGCAGGAACGCCTTGGTTCCGTGGATGACGCCCCACAGGTTGACGCCGATCACGCGCTCGAGCTCGGGATAGTCGGACTCGAGCACGCTGTGGCCCGACGCGATCCCGGCGTTGTTGTAGATCTGGTGCACGACCCCGAACCGCGCGTGC
>Ga0335075_10009893_pt1 | contig 14503 bp, 21 predicted proteins | sample Lox_Sample_24_FD_206723 | JGI IMG/M metagenome (GOLD analysis project Ga0335075, IMG submission 206723) | Soil microbial communities from Loxahatchee National Wildlife Refuge, Florida, United States - Lox_Sample_2.4 | ecosystem: Environmental > Terrestrial > Soil > Wetlands | place: USA...
CATGTGTACGCGAAACCTAAGGGTCGCGGCGGAGAGCTTTACGCCGTGAACATCGACGGCAGTGGGCATGACGGATCGAGCGGCAAGGCGATTCCAGCAACGCATGCTGATTTCTTCAGGTCGAAGGGCTACGCGATTCCTGAGACTAATATCCTTGAGAACTTAGACGAGGATTCACTGCAGGAAGACCAGTTTAGTCTTATCGTTTTGGAGGAGTAGGAATGTGCCGCGGTTGGTGCGCCTCCACTGCGCCGAGAATGGGTGTGCCAGGAGTGTGCCTGGGTGGGTCTGGGAACGGGGCTGGCAAGCGTTGCAAGTAGCGATTGGCACATTGGCCTAGCGGTCCGAGAACCCGAGAATGAGCGGCCGGTGGGATCAGCCCGGAGTCCCGCACAGGGGATGGTCCTTTGTGATGATGGAGGACGCCGAGGATGCAGCCTGCACTTGCGAAATGTGCGGAAACGAGCGCGTGCGCTACATACATTTGATGTCTCACCCAGCTTATCAATCGCTGCGCGTCGGGCGGGTTTGCGCCGAAAAAATGCAAAATGACTACGTTGGGCCTCGCCAAAGGGAGCAGGAGTTCAAGCGAAGACTTCGAGCAAAAGTCGGAGCAAAAGATCGGGCGCAGCGATTCCTGGAAATCGCAGGTAACAGTTGGTGGGAAGATCAAAAGCTGAAGTGGTATGGAGTAGTTCGCGGGAAGGGATACTTCGTGACCGTCTTTCCGCGCTCCAAGGGATGGAATTTCCGTGTGGGTCGAAGGGGCAAAGAGGGCGAGTTCGGGGACAAGTCTTATGGCGATTACGATTCCGCATTTCGCGCCGCATTAAAATTTGTCGCTACGAAGGCAGATCCTGAAATGGCGGCGCATCTTCCGGATTGGTAATGGGTAAACCAGGATGCCCGGCAGGGTATCGATGTCAGGCAGGCCGACCACTGGAAAGTGCGTTGATGTCGCGGGAGATGAATGAGTGGCAAAGACAGAGAGACAGGAGAAGCGCAGGCCCCGCTGTCTTCTGATCGCAGGCCCGAATGGCGCTGGAAAGACGACCTTCGCGAGGGAATATCTGCCGGACGAGGCGCGAGTGCTGAATTTCGTGAACACCGATCTAATTGCAAGTGGCTTGTCGCCGCTTCGACCCGAACTCGCGGCGGTCGCAGCGGCGCGATTGATGCTGGAGAAGATAGAACGCCTCGTGACCCGACGCGCGCATTTTGCGTGGGAAAGCACGCTGAGCGGTCTCGCTCATGTGAGACGCCTGCAGGCGATGAAACAGCTCGGTTATCACGTGGAGATTATCTATCTTCAACTCGCATCGCCGCGCTTGGCGCTGAGGCGCATAGCGGCACGGGTACGCCAAGGCGGGCATGACGTGCCAAAGACCGATGTGCTGCGACGCTTTTCCCGAAGTTGGCGAAACTTCCAGACGCGATATCGCCTTCTGGCCGACGCTTGGGCCGTGTATGACAATTCCAGCAGGCCGCCGAAGCTGATAGAGTCCGGACCATGAAGGCGAAAGGTTCACACAGGAGCACGAACTCCAATCGGAATCCGAAGCTTGCTGCACGAGTCGAGCGCGCGCTACTTCGTGCCGGCGAGACTGCCCGTCGTACAGCGCGGATGCATGGGACGCCGCTCTATGTCTGGGAGAACGGCAAAGTCGTCGCCAAGCGGCCGTAACGGTCGCGAGTGCGTACAGCCTTCTATGACGCTATGCCGCTGGTGTGTCGAACTCAGATTGGGTGTGCCGGGAATGTGCCATGGATAGGCTGGGATCAGGGGTGGCAAGCGTGTTGATTTGTAAACCCCTGAACCCGCCTCCATCCGTCTGAAAATCCGCGTGTCGGTGGTTCGATTCCGCCCCTGGCCACCAACAATATCAGCGAGTTAGGTCGCTTTTCCCGCCGCCCCGATCGAATTTTTCTCGCTGGTGCCCACTTGGTGCCCACTTTGTCAGTGCCGCCATCCAGAGCGGTGAAGCATGATCAGCGTAAATTCGTCGGGCATGGCCCCCACTCTTTACTCCTACGTCGTAGATCATGACGAGGGATTCGCACCTAATCCCGTTGGCGGTCTGTGCACACTGGCGTATTGCAAGTTCAGTGTAACCGTCCGGTCTTGGCCGCATAGCCGGCGGTCCTGATCGTGCCGATGATGCGCTACGTGGGCGCATCTAGGCGTCCACTTAGGCATTGGACCGACCCCCGAAAGCTGGACGCCTGGAGGTATCCGGTGGGGAAATACTCTGATCAGAAGAAGATAGCCGCGGCTGCGGATTATTGTGGTGGGCACCTTGGCCTCAGAGCGACCGCTCGCCGTCACGGGGTCAATGTGGCGTCGCTGCGCCTTTGGGCTGCAGCCTATCGGGTGCATGGCGCGGCAGGCGTTCGAAGCAAGGAGCGCAGGTTCTATACCGTGCAATTCAAGCTCCGAGTGTTGCAACGCATGCAGACTGATAAGCTCTCGCATCGACAGGTCGCGGCCTTGTTCGATATCAGGAGGCGCGACATCATTGGGGTGTGGCAGCGGGCGTATGAGACGGGCGGTGTAGCCGCTCTGAACCCGCACTCGTCACTTCGGTGCATGGGGATGGCCAGACATAAAAACTCAGAATCTGCAGCTTCAGAGCCCGAGGACGACGAGACACGCAGTCGTCAGGAGCTCCTCGATGAGCTCCGTCAGCTTCGCATGGAGAACGCTTACCTAAAAAAACTCAAGGCCTTGGCTCAGGAAAACCAGCAGCCAGCGCACGACAAAGAGCCCAAGTCGTGCAAGAGCTAAGGCAGGAGTATCCTCTGGCTGGCCTGTTGAAGATAGCAGGCCTCGCGCGTAGCAGCTTCTATTACCAGCAGAAGCTCATGCGGGCGATCGACAAGTACGCAAGTGTAAAGATCAGGATCCGCTCGATATTCGCGCAGCACCGAGGCCGATATGGGTATCGGCGTATCGCCTTGGCCATTCGGCGGGAAGGGACCATGATCAATCACAAGGCTGTCCAGCGACTGATGCGTGACCTGGGGTTGAAGTCCCGTGTCCGTTCCAAGAAATATCGCGCGTATCATGGCGAGGTCGGCCGTGCCGCACCCAACGTCTTGGAGCGGCAGTTCAAGGCGAATCGCCCGAACGAGAAATGGGTTACCGACGTGACTGAGTTCAATGTCGGGGGGCAAAGGCTATACCTCTCACCGATACTCGATCTCTACAACGGCGAGATCGTGGCCTTTGAGACGGCCAGGCGTCCCTTGTTCAGGATGATCGATGGAATGCTGCGTCGAGCCTTCTCGCGGCTCGGCCCACATGACAGGCCGATACTTCACTCGGACCAAGGGTGGCAGTACCGAATGCCTGTGTATCGCGAAGCGCTGCAGAAGCAGGCGGTGATTCAGAGCATGTCCCGGCGCGGTAATTGCCTGGACAATGCAGCGATGGAAAGCTTCTTCGGAACGCTCAAAGCCGAGTTCTATCACCTGGAGCAGTTCCGCGATCTCGATGAGCTGCAAGCCGCTCTACGGCGCTATATCCGCTACTACAACCATGATCGTATCAAGCTGAAACTAGGAGGCCTAAGTCCCGTTGAATACAGGACTCGATGTGAAGCAGCATAGTCAATCACTGTCCAAGCTTCGGGGGTCAGTCCAGCATTAAGTGGACGCTTCCGCAGAAGAGAACGTCTCGACCGATTCGCTGGGCCGTCGTACCGGCCCACGCCGCGCTCATTCGCCCGAGGAGAAGCTGCAGATCGTCAAGGAGACGCATATGGTGGGGGCCTCGGTCTCGACCGTTGCCCGGCGCCACAACGTCAACCCCAACCAGGTATTCGCTTGGCGGCAGCTCTACCGTCAGGGATTGCTCAACCCTGGCGCCGATGCCGGGAGTGGTCCACTGCTACCGGTAAAGGTGAGCACGCCAACGGTGCTACCGACTGAGCGGGCGCGGCGGCCACCTCGAGAGATGGTGGTGGCGGAGGTGAGATCGCCCGCCATCGAGATCAAGCTCGCCAACGGTCACAGCATTCTCGTGCACGGACACGTCGATGCCAAGGCGCTCACACGTGTCATCGATGTCCTGGTGCGCCGGTGATTGCGCTGCCTCCGAACAGCCGGGTGTGGTTGGCAGCCGGCACCACCGACATGCGCAAGGGATTTGATGGATTGGCCGCACTCGTGCAGACGCAGTTGGCGGAAGATCCTTTCAGCGGACACCTCTTCGTCTTTCGCGGTCGCGCCGGTGATCGGGTGAAGATCTTATGGTGGAGCGGCGATGGACTGTGTTTGTTTGCCAAGCGCTTAGAGCACGGGCACTTCGTCTGGCCGCAGGCAACCTCGGGCACGGTTGTGCTGAGTGGTGCGCAGTTATCGATGCTGCTCGAGGGGATCGATTGGAGGCGCCCGGTGCGCACCGCGGATCCGCAGCTCGCGGTGTAAAGGGCTTTGTTTTAAGTCCTTTTCTCTCGCTTCATCCTCCTGCGGCCGTTATAATGCAGCATGTCCGAAGCGGCTGATCTGCCGAACGAGATCGAAGCACTCAAGCGCCTGATCCTTGAGCGGACCGCAGCCCTCGAAGCCAAGAACGCGGCACTCGAGAGCGCCAAAGCCGCACTGATCTCCCAGACCCTCGAGCTCGAGAAGCTGCGCTTTGAGATCGCGTGCTTAAAGCGCATGAAGTACGGGCGCTCCTCCGAGCAGCTCGACGCTGAGCTCAGCCAGATGCAGCTCACGCTCGAAGATCTCGAGGCCAGCCTCTCTGAGTTGCCCGCTCGGCCGACGGTGGCTACAAGGGAGCCACCGGTGAAGCCGGCTCGCCGCCCGCTACCGGCTCATTTGCCTCGCCAGGAGATCGTGCATCAGACGGCCTGTGCCTGCCCCGAGTGCGGTGGAGCGCTCCGTCCGCTGGGGGAGGATGTGAGTGAGATGCTCGAGTATGTGCCCGGGCGCTATCAGGTAATCCGGCACGTGCGCCCGAAGCTCTCCTGTGCCCTCTGCCAGAAGATCGTGCAGGCGCCGGCACCGAGCCGGCCGATTGCCCGCGGGCTCGCGGGTCCCAGCTTCCTGGCGCACGTGCTGGTATCGAAGTACTGCGATCACCTGCCGCTCTACCGCCAGTGCCAGATCTATGCGCGAGAGGGCCTTGATCTTGATCGCTCGACTCTCGCCGACTGGGTGGGGGGTGCCAGTGCCTTGCTCGAGCCCCTGGTGAAACGCCCTCGGCCGCTACGTGCTTGGCACCTATAAGATCCACGGCGATGACACTCCGGTGCCGGTGCTCTGCCCGGGCCGCCGGACCACCAAGGAGGGGCGACTTTGGACCTATGTACGCGATGATCGCCCGGCGGCAAGCTCCGATCCGCCGGCGGTGTTCTTCCGCTATAGCCCCGATCGCAAGGGCGAGCGCCCTCGGGCGCATCTGGCGAACTTCACGGGTGTCTTACAGGCCGATGCCTATGCCGGTTTTGACCGGCTCTACGGGGAGAAGATCAAGGAGGCCGCTTGCTGGGCGCACGTGAGGCGCAAGTTCTACGACATCCACGTCTCGCTCGCCTCGCCGATTGCCTTGGAAGCGCTGAAGCGGATCGGAGAACTCTACAAGATCGAAGACGAGATCCGCGGTCGTCCACCTGACGAGCGCAAAGCGGTACGCCAGACGCGCGCCGGACCTGAGCTCAAGTCCCTGCATGAGTGGCTCGGCAAGACCCTGACCACGCTGTCGAAGAAGAGCGAACTCGCGAAGGCGATCCGCTACGCGCTATCGAACTGGATCGCACTCACGCGGTTCTGCGAGGACGGGCGACTCGAGGCCGATAACAATGCGGCCGAACGGGCGCTGAGAGCTGTCGCACTGGGACGCAAGAACTGGTTGTTCGCCGGTTCCGATGATGGTGGCGAGCGCGCTGCTACGATCTACGCGCTAATTGGTACCGCAAAACTCAATGACGTCGATCCGGAAGCTTGTCTACGATACGTGCTCGAGCACATTGCGGATCACCCGATCAACCGGATCGAGGAGTTGCTGCCCTGGAACGTTGCCAGTGCGGTGCCGGCGATGCGGCTTGCCGCCTGATCAAGAAAGAAGTGAGCCCACCCGTGAGTCGTTACTGGAAGATATTCTTCGGCGCTGCCCGGGTATTTGCCGTCCTGCTGATGATCGCCGCAGCCATCGGCGCGATCGAGTTCATTCGCAACCCAAGCGCTGCCATGGAACCGGGCACGCGCTGGGCGCTCGTCGGGCTCTTCGTTGTGCTTTTCCTGCTCGGCGCTTTCATGCTGCGCGCAAAGGTCTCCGACCCACCCTAAATTCGCCCTCGTTCCAATGCGGCCGTGGCCGGACGGTTACAGTTCAGTCACTCAAGCAGACGCAATCTTGTCGAGATGGCTAAGGAAGGCGATTGGGTCGTTGGGACGGGCGGCAAGAGTCACCGATCCGCCGGAAATGGCAAGCTCATCTACGCGATGCGCGTCACCACTACGATTCCCCTTAGCCGTTACTTGACTTCGCCGAAGTACTCACGACGTGCTGATCGCTTTCCAGAAATACCGTATCGGCAGAGTCGTGTTGCGCTCATCTCCGAAGAGTTTTGGTACTTCGGGCGAAACGCAATCAACATCGCTCTAGTGCCCAACCGGCATCTCACGGATGGATTAGAGAAGCGCGGGCCCAACTATCGAGCAGACTTCTCGCCCGCTTTCATTGACGACTTTGCGAATTGGATTCGAGAGACCTACCGTCAAGGCATCCATGGGGAACCGTGCGACGGTACTCCGGCACACTGGGGCCCGAGGCGTTGCGGCCGGCGCCCCCCAAAACGCGTTGTTTGCTAACATTACGACAGTTTCGCGAGCGCTTCAGCGATCGCGTCAGTGCCGCCTCGCCGATCCTTCGGCAACGGGTGCGAATAAACGGCGCGCATCACCGCGATCGAGTGACCCATCGTCGCTGAGACATCGCCCTCAGTGATGCCGAGGTCGCGCATCAGCGAGACGGCGGTGCGTCGCAGGTCGTGGAAGCGAACTGCCTTGCCGACCTTAGTCTTCGAGTCGGAGATGCCGGCACGCTTCAGCGCAGGGTACCAACCGCGCTGCAGGAGGTTTGCGTGCGAGTGCGGGTTGCCTCCCCGTGTTGGGAAGATCGGGCAGTGGCCCTCGACGGCTACGCCGATGTTGCGCAGCTCTGTCTGCCAGCGGCGTAGCTCGTCCATCAGCGACGTGGGGATCTCAACCCACCTATAGCCGTTCTCGGTCTTCGGAGGTCGGTAAGCGCCACTCTTCCACGTGCGGGTGACATACAGCGCCGCGCTCGTCGCGTGGAGGTCGTGCCACTGCAGACCAAGGATCTCTCCCTGGCCCATACCGGTGACGATTGCGATGCGTATTCTGGACCATCGTGACCGCTGATTCCGGACGAACGTGACCGCTCATCCCGCTGGAAGGTGACCGATTTTGGACTTGTGACCGGAATCGCCGGTCACGATCCCGGAATCCTCGGTCACGTTCCCCCGGAATGATCCTGCCGGGTCTGCGCTGGACCCCCTGACCGCTGGCTAAGCTGCCCGATTTTGTCCTCGGGGAGAGCTGATGCCAGCCAAGCGGAGTGCCATGCGCAAGATCAAAGAAGTGCTGCGCCTGAAGTTCGAGGCGCGATTGAGCCTCGAGCGGATCGCGGCGGCGAGCGGCGTTTCAAAGGGCGCCGTGAGCAATTACGTGCAGCGCGCCGTCCAGAAGAGCCTCATCTGGCCGCTGCCGCCGGGCCACGCAAAGCGATTGGAGAAACAGACGCGCGAAGGGAACGATGGCCCGCTGCCCGCGCTCGTACCGACCGATACGACTCTCGCTGCCCAGATCACCGCGCAACGCACGCACGCTGCAGCCGCGCAGATGCTGAAGAACCTCGAATCATCCGCACGCGAATCTGCCGCCGCACTCGCTGAGGCTGAGCAGGCACTGAACTCGGCCGCGCTGGCCGCCCTCGGCGCCGAAGCCGACGCGCGTGCAGCGCGACTCGAAACCCTCCGTGCGCAGGTCGAGGAGGAGGAACGAATTCTCGGCGCAGTGCGCGATCTTCATTTCAAAATTCCCGGCTTTTATCCTTCTCAGGCGGCTTTCCGAGCGCTGCGTGACCCGTTCCACCTACCGGTCGGTGAGCGGTCCCGAGATCCCGACTGGAATACTCCGGTGAACGAGCGCAACGCCCCTCCGGCTCAGGACCACTGGACCGATCGATTCGCAGCCCTCCTGGCTGGCGAAGACGTAGAGCCGTCTCCCACCGAAGCTGCCGCATGACTTTGCTCCCAAGCGGGCAGCTCGTTGCGAGGGCTCGTAGCCACCCTTCTCGCGACGACGGGGCAGGGGGCCCGCGCCGCGCTTTCCATTTGACGCGGCGGGACAAGTCGGGCGGTGTCCTTCAACAACTCCGAATGCCGGCGGGCGGAGTTTCTCCGCATCCTTCCTCCGCAGCGGTCGGCAGCCCGCCAGATCCCCCGAAAGGCTGGCGGGTGCCCCACCTATTTACCAACTCTGAGGTCTGAATCATGAAACGCTCAATCCGAGTTACCGTCCACGACAGCGTGCGGCGATCCTGCGACGAAATCCTGAACGCTGATCCGGTGCCGAAGCTGATGCTGATGCCCTTAACGTGGCAAGGTGACCTGCGGCCGGTTCTGGACGCCTATCTGGAGCAGCTGAAGCCGCTGGAAAACGGGCTGACGCTCGACCGCACGCTCACTGCCGAGAGAATCCCTCACGTTCTCGATCTGGGCCGCGCGTGGCTTGGGGACTTCACCGAGCGCATGCTCACCTCGTATAGCGAAGAGCCCGGTGCGGTGGACGCTACCGAAGTGCTGACCCAGGTGCGAGGGCTGCGCCGCGAGATGGGAACTGGCGATCCGAAGCGAATCGCCGACAGCCTGAAACGCGTGCGTGAAGCGGCCAATCGACTCGGTGGCCGCGACGAGCATGGTGCGTTCAGCGAGGGGCGGCGAGTCGCAGACGGGCTGTTGTCCCGGCACCATGTCGGTGACTTCAGCCGGCCGGCTTCGATCGACGATATCAACCGACGCAACGCTGCCTTTTGGAACGGACGGTCAGTCACCCCGGCGTCGATTCTCGCGGCCACATGCACTTGCGAGGTGGCGACGGCGCGCCGGGCGCTGGTACCAGCGCCTTCCGCGACGCTCAGCACGACGTGCGGGCCGCCCAAACCCCCAGTGCGCGAATCGAGGCGATGAACCGAGGAGCGAGGGCGTTCTGGTCCGGGGCGGGCGAGCCGATCACCGCCGATTCGCTGCGTCGGGTCGCTGCGTCTGCGGGGGCGCGTACCCCCGAGGCGATCAACACGGTCAACCGAGCGTTCTGGGCGTGGCGGTAAAAGAAGGGGCCGACGGCTATTCACCGTCAGCCCCGGTTCGCTCCTTAGGCAACCAACTTGCAGGTACCGTCGCACTCGCGCTGCGCGAGCAAGTTATCGTTCCACTTGCCATCCGCGTGAGTACGCAGGAAGGGCATACGACCGGCCTCGCGAACGACGCCGATGTAGACCTTGCGACCGGGCTGACGGTCGATGGTGTAGAACGCCTCTTGCCCGCCGTCGATGCGGGCGATCGCCGCCTCGCGGGTCAGCTGCCATCCGTCCTTGGTATTTCCGATGTGCGTGATGTGCTCGTGGCGACTCTCACGGTTCGGCTTCGTAATGCAATTAACTTCAAATTCCTTCATCGAAATATCTCCGCCGCGCGATACAGCCTTCCCGGCTCGTGATGCTGCTCTCGAAAAAGCCGCACTCACGCGGTACACTGAACTTGGATAGGGTAAGAAATTACCCGCCATGGCCCCCGCACCGCCGCCTCCACCACGAGTGAGACGATGCCGAGGGGCCTTTTTCTTGGCCCTAGCCGGGCAGGTGGACAGCTAGGGCCGTCGCAAGTAATTTCATTGCGGCTCTCCTTGTTTTTGAGCGCTACGAGAGGTTCGCTTCACCGGCTCCTGGGCCGCCGCCTGAAGTGCCAGAAAGTCCGTCGCGCCGATCTCGACGGCGCGATCCGTCAACTGCATGAGCGTGCGCGTCTGCACCTGCGGCTTCAGCTGCCCGATCACCCAGTGGGGGTTGTAAAGCAGCACAAAATGGTAGTCGCCCGAGCTGCCCGGCTTTGCATCGATAAATCCGAGGTCCTGCAGGGTCTGCATCCGCTGACCCCAGGTCGTGACCGCCCGCTCGCCCGTGAAGCCGGCCTCGAACGCCACGGACATCGGGTTTTCGACGATCACGACCGACTCGTCATAGGTGCGACACCAGAGCCCGAAGTACGTCCGCCCTGCCGGCTTGTTCTTCGACAGGGCATCGATGACGTTCATGATTAGGGGCAGGGTGCGCGGGATGGTCGTGAAGCCATGACACCTGGAACGATTCCACAGATACTCTTCGGGCACGTACGGCCAGTTCGCCAGCCGCATCTGCAGGGCGCGCTCTTTGCCCTTCGATGCCCGTATCGCCGTTGCCGTCGTGTTCATTCGTCGCTTCCAGACCTATTCTCAAGCGTGTCGGCGGGCATTTTGCGCTGCTGCGCTGACCTTTGCACGACAGATTCACTGCGAGTCAGCATAAACGTCGCAGAGGCAATGGTTATTAGAGTCTCCGGATACATCGTTTAAACGTACTCACTAAGTGAGTTGTACGTTGGTAAAAGAAGAATCGTCAGAAAATCAGTGTATTGCTCTTGGCGACTGTGCTCTTGTGCTGTGTGCTCCACCACTCCTATGTGCTCATGTGCTCCTGTGCCGGTTTCGAGCCCGGGTTCCGTCGCCGGCAGCCCATTCGCGCTCTCCCAGTTCTCTCTGCCACGTGCATGAAATGCCACCGCGGTGTACCTGTTTGAATGGTACACATGACATCTATGTGTTGCAAGACCACACATTTAATTGGTACGATAGCTTTTCGGAGGTGACCTTTGGCGGCGGAAGATGAAAAGCAGAAGGATCGTCCTGGGAGACTTCGGCGATCCGAGACCGTGACCGTCCGTCTGGACCCCAAATTGCGCTATTTGGCGGAGCTCGCCGCCCTGAAGCACCGACGCACCCTCTCCAGTTTCATTGAATGGGCGATCGAGGACTCATTGCGCCGCGTCGTGCTCCGTGAGGGAAGCCCCTACACCAACGACGCCGGCGTAACAGTCGCGGAACAAGCAGAAGTTCTGTGGGACGTCGACGACGCAGACCGCTTCGTCAAACTCGCACTCAGATATCCCGAGCTGCTAACCCACGAAGAGCAGAAGCGCTGGAAGGTGATCCGCGAGTGCGGCTGGCTGTGGCGCGGCCACTATCTCATGCCTGGCGGCAAGTTCGTTTGGGATGTCGAGACCGACGGCTTCTACATGGACCGGCTACGTGAGAGTTGGGACTTGCTGTGCGCCGTTGCCAGAGGGGAAAAGGCGGCCTCTGCTCTGCCGACTGTGCCAGATAGGCAGCCCGGCAAGCCCGAACTCCAAGAGTTCGATGACGACATACCGTTCTAGCCTCTTCGCCTAAGATCTCCGCTTGGGCGGCGGTACGACGACTGCTACCGGTATGTGCAAAAACGCCTCGCGCCAGTCCTCCGTGTATTTCCGGCGGCACCTTTCAACCTCTTGCGGCCGATAAAAGGCCAACACGCGCAAGAATGTGTGCATCGAGCTCTGGGACACGCAGTTGAAGAGCATGTGAGCGTCCGCGAGATTGCGGACCGGGTGACTGAAGGTTCCGCCCTTCTCGAACGAGACGTGCTGCTTGTAGGCAGACGAGTGAACGACCTCCGAGGCTTTGCGGTAGTAGATGTTGTACTCAGGCAGCCTCATCAGCTCCTTCGCAATCGCTTTGATGTTCAGCTTGCCAAGCGCTCTGTACCAGTCCTGCTTTCCCTTCAGCGCGTCGAACGCGGCATTGGCTTCGACGAAGTCCGGGCGTGACAGTAAGGCGTCCGCTGCAGCTACCTGCTTCTTCGCGTCTGCCTCCATTGTGGGGTACTTCGCGGCTGCGTCGGCGCCCATTTGCCCCATCTCCTCGAAAAATTTGGACGATGCCTCACCACCCTTCGCGATCTTTTCTGCGAAAGCCCGATGGGCTCGGACATCGGCGACGAAGTGGTGCGCCGCCTTCTTCTCTCCGTCGGACGCAAGCACCCACTCGAGATATAGCGATGATTCGAACACCACGCGCGCCGGGACGAAGGCCGCGTGGACCGCGCCCGCTCGCGCCAGCACGTCGACGGCGTCGAGCATGGACGTGAACTGCTTGAGCAGTACCCAGCAAACAATCACGTCGCGCAGCTTTTTCTCGCTGCTGTTATATGCTCGGGGAATCAGATTCGAGGCGTAAGCGACCATGTCCGTAAGCATGTCGAGCTGGGTCCCGTAGCTCCCAGCGACCGACTTCGCTGCCGCGTCCCGGTCGAGCAGGATCTTGTGCGCAGGTTCCTTCATGACGCGGCAGTGTACAGCGCTTCGGTGCTCGATTTGCTGGTGACGGCCCCAGTGGCGGTAGCGTTCGCCGCATGCCGGATCCGCGCCTGCAAATCACTGCCCAGGAGATCACATACGCCGCTTGGCGCGTAATGCCGAGCGTGACGCTGCAGATCCGAACTTCGTGTCCTGTCGGGAGATCTTCGAGAAATCGGCGAGGTCCCGAGGTCCTACGAAGCCCTCTCGGTGAAATTCGATCGGATTGCCGAGAAACTCTAACCCTCGGGGGAGCTATAAGCCTAAGTCCTTAACGTACTCAAGAATTTTTACGAGGAGATACTGTTGGATGTGTCCTACTGTCATCGTATTTTGCTGTTCCGGTACCTCTCCGTTCAAGGCCTTTCCCGTCGTCCGCCACGTGGGTTCCAGGCAAATCAGCTGTCCATCAAGTAGTTCCACGATGATATCTGGCTTCAAATTGCTCTTTGGGTCAAGTGTTCTGCGCTCTGCTGTAACCTTCCCAGAAATACCTGAGTCGTTTAGCGCTCGTTCAACCGCTTGTGCCAAAGCCTTGTTCATCAGCTTGTCGTTTTTCGATGAAAGCTGTTGGACGCGCCTGTACTCATTCATCGTCTCTTCACTGGCAGCCCTTGTGGTAGCCGCGTTGGACGATGGGATATTTGCAAGTAACTGGAAGAATCGCGCGGCCTGCATTGCGCGCGAAGCGTTCGCGGCTGAATCCATTTTCTTTTTTAGCACGCCACGGACCGCTTGATCGCCGAAGGCGCGCATCGCACTGACTGCCACGTTCGGCGTCAATTCAAAAAGCCGCACGTCCAGATGGCGCAAGAGAAATGCGATCTGATGTCGTCGCTGTCGCCAATCTCCCAGGTAACCCGATCCAGAATCGCCAGCATCGAGTAGGGCGATCATTCGGTCAACGTCTATGCGTTTTTCTGTCCCCTGAGTCAGGTTTGCTACAGTTAGGTTGAGTTCGCGAATGTCATCGCCGGCAACGAGAATCCAAACGCGAGGAACGCGACGCTCCTTCAGAGTGTCGCCAAAAGTGTTGTTCAGTTCCTGTGCTTTTTCTTCGAGTTTGCCAAAAAACTGGCTCAACGTATCGCTGGTCTGCATCAGGGGTGCTGCGATCTGAGCGCCGACGCCAAAAGCCTCCAAGCCTTGACCTCCGTTTAGAGACCTGGCAGTGATGTCGGCAACTTCAAAGTAGTCCTCCTTCGGGAGGCCGGTAAACGGATAGATCCCTCTGGATGTCTGGTCGACGATGCTGTCGCCGCCCACATCCCAGGCCAACTCTCGGAGCTGCGTCGCCGTTGCTCTGTCAGTTATAGGCCAAACGACCAAGACTCGTCCCTCAGGCGTGCGGAATAACCTCCTTAGTTGCTCAAAAAATCGCCGTAGTTCCGCCTCGTCTGTCTCGGGGTTGTCGCGATCGAGCAGTACGAATATTTGACCGGGGTCGGCCCCGATCATTCTCCGTTTAATTTCCTCCGCGATCTCCAACAGAGGGATGGTGTCCTGCAGAGGAGTTACATATGCGCCCGTATAGAATCGAGGAAGAGTGCTCAGAAACGTCGTCTTCCCGGACCCGGAGGGCCCGAGAAGTGCTTCGAACATACCCATGTCGGCGCTTACGATTCGTCGCAGCAGTTGCTCTACTCTGGCCGTGGCTTCCGGGATCTTGCGCACGATTTGAGTTAGATCAGCCTGCCGCTCTTGCGCCGCGTACTGAAGCCTCTCGTACCGTTTGGGCAAAACAAGAGTTTGACCTGGTACCACTAAGCGAGATTGCTCAGATGAGTTCATTCCGGAACCGCTCCCTTCGCCTACCTGAGGCCGATTCTAGGCCATTGGTGCAGCAATGGCAGCAAAGGCTGTCCTGCATCGGACACTAAACGGCCGCCTCAGCCCGATCGATAAGGCCCGGACGCATCGACCAGCGAGTGGGTCGGCTACTTCAGCGCGGCGCGAATCTTTGCGGAGTCGGAGTAGGGGGCCTTCATCCCGGCAGCCCGTAGGCGGCGGCGCGCCTTCTTCGGCTCGATCTTCAGCTCGGTGCA
>Ga0335075_10009894_pt1 | contig 14502 bp, 9 predicted proteins | sample Lox_Sample_24_FD_206723 | JGI IMG/M metagenome (GOLD analysis project Ga0335075, IMG submission 206723) | Soil microbial communities from Loxahatchee National Wildlife Refuge, Florida, United States - Lox_Sample_2.4 | ecosystem: Environmental > Terrestrial > Soil > Wetlands | place: USA: Florida...
TGATCGCCGCCGGATTGGTCCTTGCGATCGGTTGGCGACACTTCACGCCGGCGTCGTTTGACGGCCAAGTGCTGCGCTGGGGTGGCGATGCCAGCGGCGGGGCGCCGTATCTCATCGATCGTGGACCCGGCCGGCCGGTTGCCGGCTTCGAGGCGGAGTTGGCCGGGTACTTGGCTCAGAAACTCGGCGTCTCTTCGCGGTTCGTGCAGAAATACTGGGACATGCTGCCGCAAGACCTGGAGCGCGGCGACATCGACATGATCCTCAACGGCTACGAGTGGACGCCGCAGCGCGAACGCGCTATGGCCTCCACCGTCCCCTATTACGTCTACCGCTTGCAGCTGCTGGTCGCACCCGATTCGCCGATCCATGACTGGGCCGACTTGCGCCGCGCCCGTTCCGGCAGACGCCTGAAAGTCGGCGTCCTCAGCGACTCGGCCGCTCATCGCTACGTCGAGAAGTCGTATCGCAACGATGTGGAGATTGTGGCTCTGTCGGAAGAGGGCAGCACCGGCGTCATGCGCATGGTCCGCGAGGGCAAGCTGGATGCGACCGTGCAGGATCTGCCAGCCGCGTTGTATTACGTTCAACAGAAGCACGGCTACGAAGATCTACGGATGGCCGGAGAGCCGATCGAGCCGGGCTATTACGTGATCTTCGTGCGCCCCAACGATACGGAGCTGCGTAAGCGGCTGAACGAAGCGCTCCGCGCCGCCCTCCGCGACGGCTCGCTGCGTCGCATTTTCGACAAATACGGTCTGTGGAACAAAGACCAAGAAGAGCTGGCCACACTGGCCGAGAAGTGGTCGCCGGAGCCGGGAGCGGGTCAGGGGCTGCCGGAGTACGCCCGGCTGCTGGCGAAAGCCGCCGGCGTTACCGTGTTGCTGGCCTGCCTTGCAATGCCGCTCGCCATGTTGATCGGCCTCCTCGTCGCCGTAAGCCGGTTGTATGGTCCGCGCTGGCTGGACTGGATTTTGACTGCCTACGTCGAGCTGCTGCGCGGGACGCCGGTGCTGATGCAGCTGTTCGTCATCTATTACCTGCTGGCGGGGTACGTGGAAATCAACGCTTTCTGGGCGGGCGTGCTGGGATTGGCGATCAACTACTCGGCTTACGAAGCGGAGAACTACCGCGCCGGCCTGCTGGCGATTCCGCGCGGCCAGATGGAGGCGGCGCTGTCTCTGGGCATGAGCAAAGCGACGGCCTTGAGACGCATTATCGTGCCGCAAGCCGTCCGATTGGTCATTCCTCCCGTGACCAACGATTTCATCTCGCTGTTCAAGGACACGTCGGTGTGCAGCGTCATCGCCGTGGTCGAGCTGACGAGCCAATATCGCACGCTGCTGGTTAACGATCCGCATTATCGGTTGCAATTAGGATTAATGACGGCGCTATTGTATTTGTTGATGAGCTATCCGCTGTCTCTGCTGGCGCGGCGGCTGGAGCGCCGACGATCGTAAGCCGCTAGTGCTTCACGGCGAAAAGATGTCCGGAACAGTTTTCGCAAATTCGTGGGAACTCGTGACAATTCGTGACGGCCCATAGAAGGGCATCGCAACGACGAACGGCCTCCTCGTAATCCTTCCTGAGACTGGCGGTAGGCGTTTCCGGGGAATTGGTGCCCGAACTGGTCCAGTCTGGGACCGGATGTACAAGACCGCTCACGACCTCTGCATGTCTGCCAGTCGGTTGAGGGCAGGGACGCGGGAACCACAGGATTCTACAAATCCTCCAAAGATGCTACTACGATAGTACAGGAGCATACCGGATTCCAAAGGATTTCCCACGGTGCTCCAGATTTTACAAGGTTTTCCAGGATAATCCAAAGACTCAGCTTTACAACAAATCTGCTGCGAGCCCTTGTCCGAAGGGCCGAAGTCGGGTATGATTATCATGTCGTTTTGACGTTCAACCCCTGAGCCGTACCATGCAGCCAATCCAGCTACTCCCCAGCCTTGTCGCTTCCACCCCACAAGATCTAGTCGTCGCCACCTTAACCGCCTCGGACCAACAAGTGGTCGAGAAGAAGATCACTGACCCTGCTGGGCAAGCCGAGTTCGTCATTGCGACCGATGCGCTGAACCTCCACCGGGTTATGTGGCGGTGTACCGAGGAGTGGGGGATCGAGGGCGTTGGCCCAGTCTTCATCCGGCAGCTAAAGACCGAATTATGCCGGCGGCGGCGGTATGATCCAGATGAGTTCGAGTCTGCCATGCTCGCCACGCGCGGGCGCGCGCGGTTGCCGTTTGGGTGGACTGCCCTCGACCTGGCCGTCTATCGAGCCAACAAGAACCCCATCCGGTTGTTACCTGCGGATCTGACCGGTTCGCGGCTGGCCACGCAGGTGGCCAACGTCGCTAGGCACCTGCAGCTAATTCAGGACACCGACGCCATCCTGTTACCCATCGAGCAGTTGCGAGAACTGTTCGGTCAGCGCAAGATCGTGATTTCGGGGACGGTGATGAGGCTGGTAGAGGCGGGTGTGCTGACCTATGTGGACAAAAATTACCACACGGGCAAGGCGCGCGAGTACCGCTTCTCGGGACGTGAACACGAACACTACGAGGAGGTGGGGGAGGCGACCTCAGTCGAGGCGTGAGGCTGTTTGTAAGTGAAGAACCGGCAAGGATTTAGATCCCGCCGGTTCTTCGTTATGCTCAAGATGCATGCAGCCGGGTGGCTCGATAGCCAACGAACCGCAGATGCAGCCCTCCCAACCACGTTGGAATTATACCCCCAGCAGTGCCGGTGGTCAACCGATGTTTCTGACATATCTCGACGACGCAGGTTCGGCGAAAAATCCCGACGAGGCGTACCTCATCTTGGGCGGGGTGTGCGTTTCTGAGCATCAGGTCAACGACCTTACGCACCAAGTAGAGACCCTCGCCGCGAAGTACGACGCGGCGGCGCCAGACACCGTCGAGTTCCATGCCTCAGCCATCTACACCGGCAAGATCAAGCCCTGGGACGGGCTGAAGCAGCAGGCGCAGCGCCGCCACGTGCTCAAGGAGGTGCTGGGGATCGTCCGCAGTGCCCAACTGCCCGCTTGCGCGCTAGCTTGCGCGGTGCATAAGCTGTCGTTTCCTGGCCGCGACCCGGTGGAGATGGCGTTCGAGGAGTTGTGTCGCTGGTTCGACGGTTTCCTGAAGGTGCGGCACCAGCAGACCGGCGTGGACGAGAAGGGAATGATCTTCCTCGACGAGAGCACCTACGAGACGACGTTGCGGCAGATCGCACGCGACTTCCGCCGGATGGGGCTGACCACGAGCGATGGCCGGTACATCGTGGACGGGCCGCACTTTGTGAAGTCGCACAACACCCGGTGCGTCCAGATCGCCGACCATGTCGCCTACTCGGTCTTCCGCTACTTCCACGCTCAGGACAACAACTACCTGAACGTGGTCGTCAACCGCTTCCAGTCCGACGGCAAGGTGATGTCGGGGCTGATCCACCTGGAGGCCTCGAAGGGCGATTGTACCTGCCCAGCGTGCTTGACGGTGCGGTCCTGCGCCGGCACGCTGGTCAAGGTGTGAGGGGGAGATATGGACGAGAACAAACGGGCCGTGTTGGAGAAATATCCGCGCAGGCGGAAGCCCAGTACAACCAGCCAGTCTCCGGCACTGACCTGCCACATGACCGCGACGGCCACTGGGCCATCTACCAGGCTTACGAACTGGGGAAGAAACTGCTGGGAATGGGGGTCTCGGAGTAGGTGGCCTGGGCTAACGCGGCCGCGAAGATCCGAGCTACAGGCAATTGAAATGTCGCCGGGTGACCGGCGACGTGCAATAGAGTGAGGGCGGCGCGTGCAGCCACATGGATTATAGTGCCCGGCCGTTCATGGCCATCGCAAGTAGAATCGTCCCAAGTGGTTAAAGCGGCAGAATTGACAAATAACTCGTGACAAAACTCAGAACGATTTATCCTTAAGTCTTTACAAGAAAAGGAGCTGCATCTATGCCCTTTTACATCGACCCTCACATCCACATGATTTCGCGCGTCACCGACGATTATCAGCACATGGCGCAGTGCGGCTGCGTGGCCGTGTCGGAGCCGGCGTTCTGGGCCGGGTTCGACCGCGGTTCGGCGGAGGGTTTCCGCGATTACTTCCGCCACCTCACCGATGTGGAGCCGAAACGCGCGGCTCAGTTCGGCATTCGTCACTACAGCTGGCTGTGTATCAACGCTAAGGAAGCCGAGAACGTCACGCTGTCGCGCGAGGTCATCGCGCTCATCCCCGAATACTTGCAGCGGCCCAATGTGCTGGGCATCGGCGAAATCGGCTTGAACAAGAACACGCGCAACGAGGCCACCATTTTCCAGGAACACGTTGACCTGGCGATGAAGACCAACGAATTGATCTTGATTCACACGCCGCACCTGGAGGACAAATACAAAGGCACGCGGATGATCCTCGACATGCTCAAGGGCGACCGCCGCGTCGATCCGGCGCGGGTGTGCGTCGATCACGTCGAGGAGCATACCGTGCGGTTGGCGCTGGACGGTGGCTTCTGGTGCGGCATGACGCTGTATCCCACTACGAAATGCACGCCGGAACGCGCCGTGGACATCATCGAGATGGTCGGCGCCGAACGAATGCTGGTCAACTCGGCCGGCGATTGGGGCAAGTCCGACCCGTTGGCCGTGCCGGAGTTCATCTTGGCGATGCGCCGACGCGGCCATGCCGAGGAGACCATTCGCAAGATCGTCTATGACAATCCGTTGTCATTTTTCCGCCAGTGCGTCCGCTGGCAGGAACCGGCGACAGCGGCGAGCAGCAACGGTGCGACCGCCAAGGAACATGCTACCGTGACCGTGTGAGGTTCTACGTGAAGCCATGCGCTCCATCCTACTCATCCTCGGAATTTCCATCGTTCTGCTGGCTTCTTCCACGCAGTTACAAGCAGGTCTGTACTATTCGGGCGAAAGCTACGCCGAACTGCCGTCGCAGTGGCGCGGTTTTCTGCTCGATCAGCGGTCGCTGCGCACCATCGCCGTTCGGCCGAGCGGCGGTGCAGCGGCGGGGCCGATCCGCAAACGTTATCAGACGGAGATGGAGAAACTGACGCGATTGTCCCAACAGCGCAAGCTCAGCGCCGACGAGGCCGCCGACTTGGGAGCGCTGCATCTGCGTCTGGGCGACACAGCGCGAGCTATCGAGATATTGCGGATCGCTCAAAAGGACAATCCCAAACATTTCCACTTGGCCGCCAATCTCGGCGCCGCCTGGCAGATGCAGGGAGATCTAGCGCAGGCGGCGGCTTGCCTGGAACAAGCGGTTCGTCTGGCGCCGGCGAAACTCCAAAAAGCGGAGCAGCTACACCTGAAACTCGTCCGCCTCCGCGCTCGCCAGCCGCGCGATTGTACGGATCTCGATGACCTTTTCGGCATTCACTACGTCGGACCCAGCGGCAAATTCGAGGCGGGTCGGCTGGCTGAAACGCAGCGCAAACGCTTGCCAAACGACGCCGTCGCGCTGGTGCAACAGCTGGCGCTTTGGCTTCCCGCCGATGGCCGCTTGCTCTGGCAACTCGGCGAATTGGCGGGAGCCAACGGCGACGTAACCACTGCTGCCGCCATCCTGGACGGCTGTGTGACGGAGTTCGGCCTGCGTGCAGCCCCGCTGCGCGAACATCGCCGCGCTTACCGTGCCGCCGCCGTTCCCACGCGGAGCGTGGGAGCGAGAGGGCAGAGCGGAGACAATGCGAGAACACAGCACGAAGGCCATGCTGCCCTGTTTCAGCCGCGCTCGCCGCGGCCGCTGGCCCGCAACCTCGATCGTACGCCTCTGCCTCCCATCGATCCCAAAGGAGTCAACGCGCTGCCTTGGTCCGTCGTCACTCAGACGGCGTTGGATCGCAACTATCGCCCGACATTTCCACGCTATCTAAAAGATTTGGACGGCAAGAAGGTGAAGTTAAACGGCTATTTGCAACCGCTCGGCGAGGATGCCGAACTGAATGCGTTTCTGTTTGTCGAGTATCCAATCGGCTGCTGGTATTGCGAGCAACCGGAGACGACCGCCATCGTGCTGGTCGAGTTGCCCGAAGGCAAGACGTATCCCTACACGCGCAGCCAGGTCCGCATCCGCGGCAAACTCGTCCTCAACGCCAGCGATCCGGAAAACTTCCTATACACTATCCGCGATGTCGAAATCAGCGAATCCGAGCCGCGACCGTAAGGGAGGGGTTGTCTGCACCGTTGCCTTGCGGTCGCGGCTCGGTTTTGATTATAATCGTCCCTGACAAGCAGATTTCGGAGGAATACCATGCCGATCCACGACTGGACTCGCGTTCGCTCGAATCGCTTTCATGAATTTCACCAGCTTTGGACAATAGCCATACACAATGCGCTTAATGGCGGCCTGTTGCCTCCCGGCTATTTTGCCATGATCGAGCAGAGGACAGGCGGTCCCGAACCGGACATCATCACTCTCGACCTGAATCCCTCCCTTGCCTCGCCCTCTCCAGGTCTGGCCGTCGCGGAGGCGCCACCCAAAGTTCGGTTCGTGACGCGCTTCGAGGCCGCGAGCTACGCGCGCAAGGCGAACCGCATCACCGTCCGACATCCCGACGGTGATGTGGTTGCAGTCATCGAGATCGTTTCGCCGGGAAACAAGGACAGCCGGCACGCCATCCACGCCTTCGCCGCCAAGGCGGTCGCGTTCCTCCATGCGGGGATTCATCTGCTCATTGTGGATCTCTTTCCTCCGGGACGCCGCGATCCGCAAGGGATTCATAAAGTTATCTGGGATCGCCTCCGCGACGAGCCGTTTCAGCTCCCGCCGGACAAGCCGTTGACCGTGGCATCTTATGCGGTGGGAACGGAGACAGTTGCATACGTTGAGGTGGCTGCGGTGGGCGATCTCCTGCCCGACATGCCCATTTTCTTGACCGGCGATCACTATGTTCCGTGTCCGCTAGAGTCCACCTATCAGACAGCCTGGGAGCAATTCCCCGCACCCTTAAAAGGACCGCTGGAATCGCCGCCGCAAAACCCAAACGAGCCGGAAGCGTAAGCGACAGACTAATACCCGTCGCTTGCGCTTCCGGCTCGTATTTATCGGCGTTGCAGCGCGGCCTTCGCCTCGCGCGTCAGTCAAGCGTTCGGTTCTCCGGCGGCGAGTGTCTCCAGCAGTTGGCGAGATTCCGGCGCATGGGCGTGTTCCAAGACTTCGAGGGCGCGGCCCAACATCACCTTCTCCCGCTCCACGCGCTCCAGCACCTGCTCGATCCGCTTGCGCTGCTCCAACGAGGGCCGGCCGGTTAACGCTTTCCGCAGGATCGGCTCCGCGCTCAAGGCAAGTTTTTCCAGTTCGGCGCTGGCACGCTCGCGCACCGCGGCTCGATCGCTATCGAGATCGGTCAGCCAGTGATCAACCTGCTTGCGTGTCTCCGCATCCAAAGCGCGAGCGGGCGGAACCTGCTCGCGGAGCAGCAGCACGCTTTGCTTGGGATGACGCGCCAACAGCCAGACGGCGCGATACGCCTTCGCCGCGTCGTCGCTCGCCAGGTCGCTCCAGGCCGCTTGTAATTGCTTGGTCGTCGGCTTACCGGCAAATGTCGATGCCGTCGCATCCCACACCAACGCCGTCGTATCATCGCTGGCCGAAACCAACCGCGTTCCGTCGGACGAAAAGGCGATGGAAGTGACGTTGCCTTGATGGCCCTCGAATCGCCGCCGTTCCTTGCCCGTTGCCGTTTCCCAGAGACGAACCGTTTTGTCTCCGCCTCCAGAAGCCAACATTCGGCCATCGTACGAATAGGCCAGGCAATGGACGTAGTGCCCGCGCGCCTGGAATTGGCGAATCTCGCGTCCTGTAACCGTGTCCCACAAGTAGATCGGAGTTTCCGGCGTGTAGGACCGAATGTTGGCCGTGGAACCGGCCAGGTACTTGCCGTCGGGAGAGAACGCCAGGGCGTAGGCGATGTGGTGAGCGCCCTTGCAGCGACAGCGTTCCTTGCCCGTCGCCAACTCCCATATCACCACCGTTCCATTCTCCTCTGGAGCGCCGCAAGCGAGGAACTTGCCGTCCGCGGAGACGGTGGAGATGAAATTTCTCTGCGATGCTTTGAACTGGCGGATCTTCTTGCCCGTCGCCGCCTCCATCAACAAGAAATTCGCTTCCCAATCGCGCCCAATTACGAACTGTCCGTCGGGCGTGAAATACAAGCCCTGAGCGGGTTGATAACGCTTTCGCTGAATCTGTTTGCCGGTCGCCGCATCCCAACGACCTAACTGGGTTCCGCTTGGGACACTCACGGTCTTGCCGTCGGCGGCGAATTGGAGATGATCGCCAACGATCATGCGCAAAGTGCCACCTCCGCTAAGGCTGGGGATCACATTTGGCTCGATCAGGCGGAGTATCTCCTTTCCGGAAGAGGCATCCCAAAGCCGGACGACTCCCTCTTGGCCGCCGGCGGCCACGCGCTGGCCGTCCGGCGTGATGGCGACGGTCCAAAGTCCGGATCGGTTTCCCTCGGTGGGCCGGCGTTCTTTGCCCGTGGCTGCATCCCAGATACGCACCGTTCTGTCCCAACTTCCCGAGGCGAGCATCTTGCCATCGGATGAAACGGCGATTCCGGGAACCGGACCCATGTGTCCTTGCATCCGCCGCAGCTCCTTGCCGTCGGCCGTGTCCCAGAGCCGGATCGTGTTGTCCCAACTGCCGGAAGCCAGTGTTTTGCCATCGGGGAGAAAGGCGAGCGTGGAGACGGCTCCCTGGTGGCCCTTGAGTACATGGAGTTCCTTGCCGGTGGCTGAATCCCACAAGCGGATGTTGTTGTCCCAACTGCCCGACGCCAGCGTCTTGCCATCCGGCGCGAAGGCGACAGCAAGAACCATGTCGGTATGTCCTTCGAGTTGACACAGCTTACGCCCCGTCGCCGCATCCCACAGGCGGATCGTTTTGTCTCGACTGGCCGAGGCCAGCATTTTGCCATCTACTGCAAAGGCGATGCACTCGATCAGGCTCTGATGACCCTTGAACTGGCGGAGCAACTTCCCCGTGCCAGCATCCCATAAGTGAATAAGTCCATCCTGGGTGCAGGCGGCCAATGCTTTGCCATCCGGAGAAAAAACAAGGGAATCCACTCCGGCGCGATTCATCCGCAATGGCCGCGATTCCTTGCCGGTGGCGAGTTCCCACATTGCCACCTCACCCGGTCCATTCATGGTCCCAGCGGCCAGGTGTTTTCCGTCCGGAGAAAAGGCGATGCTGGAGACCCAGGCATGATCCGCTCCCAGCCCCGTAACGGCCGTGAAGCGGCGGATTTCCTTACCGGAGGCGATCTCCCAAATACGAACGGTGTTGTCTTGGCCACCCGAGGCCAGCGTTTTGCCATCGGGCGCGAAAGCCACGGAGCGAACCTCACCGCCGTGCCGCAAGCGCACGGTCCCCAATCGGGCCACGGCGCCTTCGGGCAGAGGATCGCCGAAACGGTCGAGACGTACTTGCGGTCTCTCCGCTGCCGGTTTCGGGTCAGCCTTCGCGGTCGGCGTCGCTTTGTCTTCGCGCCGCTCCTCAACGGGTTTCGCTTGCCACACCTGTCGCCCCAGCAATCCGGCGCCCGCGACAATCACGGTCATGGTCAGGACCGCCGCCGCAGCGATTTTCACTTTGCTAAGCATCATGATTTGCAATCCCGCCCGCGCCAGATCGACGGCGGGACCGGAAAGCTGCGCCGCCGCGGAATCTGCCGAAAAACGAACGGCTGCTTGCGTCACAGTGGCGGCGAGTTGCGGCGCGACAACGGGGCCGACCGCCGGCAGCGACGCCGACAGCGCCGCCGGAATCAGGGGCAGAACAATCCCCGCCGGCAACGTCAGTCCACGGCGCTCCAGTCGCGCCTTCAATTGCGCCCGACCACGCAGCAGCCGGCCGCGCAGCGAGCCGAGCGTCCAGCCGAGCAGGCCAGCCGCTTCCTCCTGCGTCCGTCCCTCCAGATCGCACAGCACCAGAGGCAGTCGATAAACCTCGCGCAACACCTGGATCTCTCGATCGATCAGGCCGAGCATTTCCCGGACGGTGAGAAGTTCCAGCGGGTCCGGTTGAGAGTCCGCCGGCTCTGCGGCGAGGGCGCGCGAACGGCCGGCCCGCCGCCGCGCGGCGGCGCGGGCTTTGTGCGCCAGCCGAGCGGCGACGCCGTGCAGCCAACAAGACAACGCCTCCGGCCGCCGCAGCGAAGCGGCCTTGCGCGCCAGGATGAGAAACGTTGCCTGGAAGGCGTCCTCGGCCTCGTGTGCATCGCCGAGGATGCGCTGGCACACGCCCAGCACCATCGGCCCATGCCGGGCAACCAAAGCGGTGAACGCTGCTTCGTCGCGCTGATGAATCCAACGGTCCAACAAAACGGCGTCGGCTGCCGGCGCCCCGGTCAGTCGGCGAAGATGTTCCAGCAAAGTTATGTTCGGCGGCTTCATGTCGGCACTCCTCGGAAGCGCGGGCGGGATGCTTTACACTCCCTTATACTGCCCGGAAGGGTGTTGAAGCGCACACTTTTTTATCCGAGCCGCGACCGAAAGGGAGCAGTTGGCAAGGCCGCTCCCTTACGGTCGCGGCTCTGCTTCAGGAACCTGCTGCAAGCGCCGGTGGCGTTGGCGCCGCTCCCTTACGGGCGCGGCTCTGCTGCTGAATGCGTAAAATCAAACAGGAGCCGCTCGGACGACTGAGGGGGTAATCTTAAGGGTGATCTCATGAGACGAACCAATGTAAGCTATGGCCAGCTGGATAGAGTGTTGCGATCTCTGGGCTTTTCCTGCCAGGTCGTGACGCTGACCGTACCGACTCGCGTGTATAAGCACGAACAGTCTGGCGCAGTTGTTATGATGCCTCCATATCCCGAGACCGATAAGGTGCTGGATTATCACCTGCTCGGTGCGCGAACGGCGGTTGACGGCTTTGGCATCGCGGACGCCGCGGTCTTTGACGCCGAAATTCAGAAGGCATGCAGACGCCGCGGCGCGACTTCCTGAATATTCCTCCTCCTCTCTAACCGCACAAACGCCGCATCCGCACGCAGAGCATGGCCGAATTGTGCCGATGCACCGGACTTGGCGATGCTCGCCAACGCGGATGATAGTAAAATAACTAAAGAACCGTCCGTCTCGAACCGCATTAAGGCGGCGCGGGACGATTCTCCCATTTGTACGGGGAGGTTTGCATGGCCCTGACTGCCGCACAGTTGGAACAACAGAAACAACAAGCCGAGGAGCTGCTCTTTTCCGGCCCGCAAGCGCTGGGCTTCGCCAAGGGGTTGTTTTTCGGCCACTACAACGCCGCTCTGCTCAATCCCTATCCGCAGGTCCGTCTGGATGAGCAGTCTCGCGTCAACGACAAAGTCGATGAGTTGATTCAGTACGCCGAACAGCATATCGACCCGGTCGCCATTGATCGCAACGCCGAGATTCCAGCGGAAGTGGTTTCTGGGCTGGGGCGGCTGGGCGTGTTAGGAGCGACGGCGCCGCTGGAACACGGCGGACTGGGCCTATCGCAGCTGGCCAACTGCCGGCTCATGGAAGTGATCGGCGGTCATGACGCTGCCGTCGGCGTCTTCGTCAACGCTCATCACAGCATCGGCATCCGTGCCTTGTTGCTGTTCGGCACGGAAGAGCAGAAACGGCGTTGGCTGCCGCCGCTGGCGCGCGGCGAGCAGCTGGGCGCCTTCGCTCTGACCGAGCCGGAAGCCGGCTCCGATGCCAGCAACGTGCAGACCACCGCCACGCCTACGCCGGACGGCAAAGCCTACATCCTCAATGGCACGAAGCGTTGGATCACCAACGGCGGCATCGCCGGCGTGTTGACCGTCATCGCCCGCACTCCCGGCGCCGGCGGCAACAAAAAAAAGGAGATCACCGCCTTTCTCGTGACGCCGGACATGCCCGGCTTCAAAGTGCTGGAGCGGCGCATGGCCAAGACCGGCATCCGCGGCACCGCCACCGGCCGGCTCGCCTTCGAGAACGTGGTTGTGCCGGCCGAGAACGTGCTGGGCCAGGTCGGCAAGGGCTTGCGTATCGCTCTGACCGTCCTCGATTTTGGCCGCACCGCCTTCGGTGCTTGCTGTACTGGAGCGGCCAAAACTTGCCTCCGCGCCGCCGCCACCCACGCCAAAAAGCGCGTGCAGTTCGAGCAGCCGATCGCCGATTTCGAGCTGGTCAAGAAAAAAATCGCCTGGATGGCCGCCCACGCTTTCGCTATGGAAGCGACCGTCAGCGAATGCGCCCACTTCATCGACAGCGGTTTCGAGGACTACATGTTGGAAACGGCCATGCTCAAGGTGTGGTCCACCGAGGCGCTGTGGAAGATCGTCAACGACACCATCCAGATTTTCGGCGGCAAAGCGTATTTCACCGATGAACCTTACGAACGCATGATGCGTGATGCCCGCATCAACACGATTGGCGAGGGGGCCAACGACGTGCTGCGGGCCTTCATCGCCATGGTGGGCATCAAGCCGGTGGCCGATCAGTTTCTCACGGTCAAACAGGCCCTGGTGCATCCGATCCGCGATTTCAGCACGCTGCTCAGTTTCGGCGGCAAACAGTTACGGGCACGCTTCACGACGCCGGAGGTGCCGGTACGGAGCGGCCAGCTGCGCGAACAAGCATCGGAGCTGGCCCGCCGCATCCGCGATTTCAGCTTGGCAGTGCAAGCAATGCTAATGAAACATCGTGAAAACATCTTGTACCGTCAATACGTGCAGGAACGGCTTGCGGACGCGGCTTGCGAGCTGTACGCATCGAGCTGCGCGCTGGCGCGGCTGGATTCGCTGATGTCCGAGGGCAACGGACATGCGGAGGAACTAGCTCGCATTGTAACGGCGGGACGCTACTTCTTGCGGCTGTCGAACCGGCGGATCAAGCAATGCCTGGCCGCGTTATCCGACAACGACGACAAGGAAACGACGGCGACGGCGGACGCCGTGCTGGCGAAATATAACTGACCGTGAACGGTCAATTGAGCTGCGACGAATCGATCGCCTCGCCGCCTTGGATGGTGGCCAAGGCGCGGTAAAGGTTGAGGTTGATGGCCGTGGCCACGAAATGCACCGAGCCGTCGGCGAACGCGAATTGCAGTCCGCCGGGATGCCGGCTACGGAAAGAGTGATTGTTGTACCAATCGTAGGGATCGAACGGCTGGCCGTTGGCTTGCACGGCGTTGGGCGGAATGGCGCAGGTCCCGTAGGCATGGGTCGCATAGGGCCAGGAGCACCAATTGTTCAGTGCCGGGATGTCTTCGCCTATCAGGAAGGTATTGGAGAGTCCGTCGGTGATGGACAACAGACAGCGCGGCTCCAGAATGTCCGTGCGAAACATGGCCCCGTCGCCCTGATTGAGTCCGTCGTAAGAACCGTTGGTTCCCTGGTGCTTCCACAGCGTCGGGAACCAGGCGGCTTGGGACGAATCGTATCCCCAATTGGAGCCGCTGACGCCTTTGTAATTGGTGTTGCCGACGGGAAAGCCCATCAGGTTGCCGGTGTTGGTGCGCGGCGGGGCATTATAGGCGGTGTCGCTGGGGCAGAGGAAGAGGACGATGCGATCGGCGGCGATGCAGCTCTGGACCAGCGTTTTGTTGGGGATGCCGCCGATCTGAAATAAGTTGCCTTGCTCGACAAAGGGAAGGATGCGCGACAACCAACTCCAGCCGTAGGATGATGGTCCCCAGCCGTAGTAGGGTTGATCAGGGACTATCCATTGGTAGGGTCCAATCTGTCCGGGCGGCAAACGCTGGAAGGCGTCATTGTAGAGTTGAGCGGCCAAGGCGAGTTGCTTCAAGTTGTTGGCCCAGGCGGCTCGATTGGCCGATTCTCGAACGCGCATGACGGCGGGAAGCAAGAGGCCAACAAGCGTCCCAATGATGGCGAGAACGACCAGCAGTTCCAGCAGGGTAAATCCGCGCCGGGTTCGATGCTCATGTGTAAGGTGGAGGTTAGAGCAACAGACTGCCAAAAGGCAGTTATCGTGCTTCGATTTCATGTCGCCCTCCAAACAGCTTGGACTGAAAGTCCGCCGGCGGCTTCGTAATCGGCCGCAGAAGCGAGCAAATGACTGTACGTCACTGTTCCAAAACGAGTCCGAACGGAAATTAATTGCTTCGGACTCTTCTCCTCTTTCCCTTTGATTCGGCTAGAAGAACGAATAACCCGCCGCGAACAGAGCGGACCAGGTCATGAGCATTGTGGACAAAAACCCCAGGACGCACCATCTCAGCCACTCCGGTCCCGCGTCGAGGATGCGGCCAAAGACTATATAGGCAGGAACAACGACAGCGGCGAAACGGGCATGCGAGGCCATCGACATCTCGTAGGCGCGCGTGGCGTAAGGAATGCCCAGCAAGCCGAGCGACAGGACAATCTCTGGTCCAGAAAGCCACGACTTGGCAGCGCCGAATAGGACAAGGACGAGGGCCGCAACGAACATGATGGGGTTCCAGAAGAAGAGATTGAAAAAGGGATTGTCACAAGCATCGCGCCGTTTCCAGCTTCGTATCGGATCGGAAGTATA